>ENA-OPBX01000001-OPBX01000001.1-human-gut-metagenome-genome-assembly--contig:-NODE-1-length-215722-cov-32.402338_pt1 | contig 215722 bp, 144 predicted proteins | sample MGYA00241075_ERZ501466 | MGnify/ENA primary metagenome ERZ501466 (study PRJEB25962, sample SAMEA2042633) | human gut metagenome | biome: human gut; feature: human-associated habitat; material: faeces...
GGCTGAAGGCCGTTTTGAGTGAAAGCGAATATGAGCTGTGCCTCTTGGTCAAGCTGGGCTTCGCACCTTCGCAGATAAATATGCTTACCGGCCGCAGTCTTCAGGACATTGCCAACATACGAAAACGGATGTATAACAGAATAACCGGCAAAGACGGCTCGTCGAGAGACTTCGACAAATTTATAAAGTCTTTATAAACAGCGATTTACGTCATGAAGAAAATACGTGCTGTGAAATCTTTGTGAAAAGATTTCACAGCACGAAACTTAATGAGACGTACGTCCGTGGAGCTGTTGCGAACAGCTAAATTTAATGAAAAACACGTTTGTGAAGTTTTGTGAAGTTTGCAGCTTTTCGCAAAGAGTTTTGTGAACTTTTTGTGAACTTTTTTAATTGCCAAAATTTGTTTTTATTATAAAATTTCCGTTGTTTTGCGAAAGTAACGGCGCAGGGCGATTCGGCAAACTTGCAAGGTTGCCATGTAAAACGTTATTGATGATGCCACAAAAAGACTGGAGATGCGAATAAAAATAAAAACCATAAAACTTTAAGAAAGTAAATCGTTAATCGTAACATATTAATATTATGAACAGATTCTTGTTAATACTCTTATTTCTTAACGCCATTGTCTGTACCTATTCACAGATTTCCTTTTCAGGAAAGATTAATACAGAAACGGGTGCGCCTCTTAAAGATGTGCAGATAATGCTGCTGAAGAACGACACTATCGTAGCGCTGGCGTCTACTGACGCCAAAGGCAGATTTGCCTTAAAGAACCTGAGTCCTGATACATATAACATAGAGCTGTCAGCCTTGGGATATTCATCGGTAAACAAAGAAATAAGCATGACCGAGGATTTGAGCGAAGACTTTGTGCTGCGTGAGAAAGACATACAGCTCGACTCAGTGCTGGTTACTACCGAACGTCCCCGGGTGACCACGGCAACAGGCCATATATATTACCTGTCTAAGAAAGCGCGTGAAAGCGGAAATCCGTATAAGGCGTTGCAGGAAGTACCCGACATTATCAGTAATTATATAACAGAGACGGTGAAGTCAATGGACGGAAAACAGCTGCTGGTGCTTGTTGACGGAATAAAAGTTAATTCAGGAATTACGACAATAGACCCGAAGAGGATTGACTATGTGGAGATAAAAGATGTAGTGAATGCGAAATATATGCGTGAGGGCGTGCAGAAGATATTGGACATACGCCTGAAACCGCAAAAGACCTTGTATCAGTTTTACGAGTATGGCCTGCGCAATGATTTTCCGCACTACTGGGGCTCAACGTGGGGAAAAATTGAGATTGGCAACAGCAAGTTTTCAGTCTATGCAGACTTCGGCCCTGAATACACACACGACCAGAAATCAGAAAACGGCATCTGGACTAAAAGCAACAGCTATATAAAGGACATAAACGAAAAGACGCTGTCGAGCAGCAAGACGCTTGACTATACTTTGATGCTGAAATACAAGCCGACTGAAAAAGACTATCTCGCAGCTTATTTCCAGGGAAACAACAACAGCGCGCACGCTGAGACGGAGGGCAGCGGAACGTTCGTTGGCCTTGTTAACGGAAATGCGGGCAATGACGCCATGACTTCCGACTATAAGTCGAAAAGTCTGTCAAGGGTATATTCAGGCACACTGTTCTACAGACATACGATAAACGACAAGATGATGCTTGAGAATTATCTTACGGGCACGTATAATTATAATAATCTGAGAAACAACACAACCGACATATATCCGGCAGAGACATGGAAGGACATGACGGACTTCAGCACACGCAAGAACACTGTGTCGCAGACGAGCGAATTTACATGGGACGTAAACGACAAGACATCGCTGACGTTTGGAAATGCGACAACTTACATAAACGACAAGCTCAGCGAAAAATACGGCATGCTTCCCGTCTACCGTCATAATGAATGGAGCGAGTTTCTGTATGCATCGGCAAACGGAATGATAAAGAATTTTATGTATATGGTTTCGCTCGGATATGAGGGCATCTGGCGCAAGTCTGCCGGAGTGTCAGACCATTATTATCGCCCTTATGTGTCGTCAGCGTTTACATGGAACATGAAAAAGGCAGGAAGCCTGCAACTGGGCTATACGCTGAACAGCGCCGCGCCCGACGTGGCTATGCTGAATCCGTATGACACGTCGACCGACTCGCTTCGCCGTAACGTTGGCAATCCTTACCTAAAGCCACAGGAAACTCACGGCGTTTCGCTGAGATACTCGTACTATAAAAACGGATTTTACGCAGGAGCCTATTTTAACTACTGCTATATAACGGACAGATACGAGAATATAGGTTTTGTTGACGACAACGGTGTCTATACGTCAACATTTGAAAACCTTGGCCACTATTCAAATATCAATCTGTCGGCCCTGTTTAACTACAGATATAAAAACACCACAGTAGGTACGACCCTGACGCATTTTGTAGAATATTATCCAGGACAAGATGCCAAGAAGAGCTTTATGGGCAACCTCTTTCTGTTTCAGACTTTAGGCAAATGGGGCTTTTACGGTTCTGTGGCCTATACCAATTACACGTACACGAACGTGTCGGCACAGCACAACCTTACGCCTACGACAAGCAATATCTTTGTGTCGTATAACATCACGCCAAATATATCGCTGTCGGTCGGTTCAGAGTTTCTTACAAAGGACCTCAAGTCGAAGATGCGTGTACGCGACAAAGAGTATGAAATGTCAATCTTAAACAAGAAAGACGTCTTTCATCCTTATATATTGTTCAGATGGACAATAAGAAAGAACCAGAAGAAGAGAATAGACCTGGACAACAATATCGTGAAGGACATACAGGATGACATCAACTTGATGAACCGTAAATATTAGTTTGATTTTCGGGTGGTATAATATAAATGAAATAAATTTAAACTCAAACGTCAATACGACTCGATGCAGTGCGGCATAGCATGCAGTGCATGATATGCCGCCACTACGGCGCAGGCCAAACCGGCATCATTGCAAGTTTTTCATGAAAAAACGTTGTTTATGATGTCACAAAGGGCAATGTGTGTGCGTCTAATAACCGAAGACTTAAGATATTTAACCATATCCTTTCTGACTCAAAAGGGGCATGGGCTATGTAAAACAAAAAAATATATAATATGAGATTTCTGCTTTTTATAATTTTCGCCTTGATATCTGTAGGTTCGGGCGCTCAGGAAAACAAGTATGGCATGACTGGCCGTGTTGTAGACAAAGAAGGCATGGCTGTGATGCGTGCAAGTGTAACTTTAACCATGGCTGGCGACAGTGCGTTCAGACGGCAGACTGTGGCTGACGACAATGGAGTGTTCTCGTTCAGCGCCCTTGACAACGGCAATTACGAGCTGAAGATAACATATATCGGACTTGCCGACTACATAAGCGACATAACCGTGAAAGGCAATACAGACTTGGGGAATATACGCATGGACGACTCGGCCGAGATGCTCGAAGGAATAACCGTAATGGCCAACTACACCAGGCAGAAACGTACGGGCGAAACCATTGTGAAAGTGAAAGGAAACCCGCTGACAAAGGGATAGAGCACACAAGATTTTCTTAAATATGTGCGCGGCATAGATGTTACGGAAAGCAGTCTGAGCCTGAACGGAAAGCAGAACACCCTTATTTATCTGGAAGACAGAAAGATAAGTTTCGACCAGCTCAAGTCGATACCGCCTTCAATGATTGAAGACATTGAGATAATTCCGTTTGCCGACGGCTCGTATGGCGAGAAGGCTACGGGCGGAGTGGTGAAAATACATCTTAGGCAAGAAGGAGGTCTCATAGGCTCGGCAACCGTATACGGAGGTATGAACACCGAGGATCTGTACGGCGAATCGCCGAGGCTGAACCTGCTTTACACCAAGGGAAAATTTACGCTTAACAACTATCTGACGGCCTTTGAGTACGGGAAATATCCTGACATCCTCACAAAGGAATATAACAGCAGCGACGACTCTTACACATATAAGCACAACACAACCAGATACAGGATTTTCGGCGACAACCTGTCTCTGAGATACGCCTTCAACAAGACAGACAGGATAGACCTGTACGGCGGAGTGTCGGCAAGCTGGAACAGAACGTCAAAGAACAGCATTAGCGGAAACGACACTCTTGATATAAAGGCAAAGCCAATCAGCCGTGCATACAGCATAGGCACACAATACCGCAAGGGACTGGGCAACGGAGGTGAAAACTTCTTGAACATGCGTATAGACTATTCAAAAAACAAATATGACAACGGTCAGGAATACAACACAAACGGGATGTTTGACAATGCCAGGCAGAATTATGACATCGACTTTGTGACTGTATCACCATACGCCCATTTCAAGTTTAACGACAAGATGAACCTGACAGCCGGCCTTGAGTATTACTATATGTCCAACATGAACAACAACCGCGGCACAAAGACGATGTCATATATAGAAGACGGCAAGTTTTGTCTGAATCAGGATTACTATTCTGCATGGGCTGAATATAGCCTGATACCGAGCAAGTCGCTGTTCTTGAAGTTCGGGATGAGATACAGCGGAACGAACGAGAAATACAAGGATTACCTGGACAGCTCAAACAACTTTGAGAGATGGCAGGACGGAATATGCCCCTCGCTGTCAGGACAGTGGACCATTGACGAAAACAAGATGAGATATTTGAACATCAGCTACCGCCGCATGTTCTATCTGCCCAACTACGGCTACCGTATTCCTAACGTGACATGGCAGGGAGACGACCTCTACAGCATAGGCAACACGGATCTTAAAAAGGAGGTGTATGACGATGTAGAACTGTATTTCTCTTTAAACAGACGTTTATCTTTCTCATATAGCATGAGCTACGGAAGCGACATTGTGAGCGTAATAATGCATAAGGACGAAAACCGCCCGGGCGTATATTACACCAGGCCTGAAAACTCTGCCTACAGCATGCAGCAGTCGCTCACGATGAACTATACGGGGCGTATATTCAGCTTCTGGCACACAAATACCAGCATTGCATATCTATACAGACATTCACGCAGCGGCGAGAACAAGATTAACCACGGAACTTTTACGTTCAGAAGCAACAACGACTTCAAGATAAACAAGTATTTAGGACTTACGCTCAACATGACAGCATCGAGCAAAAACAGGACTGAAAGTTATGATGAGAACGCGAGGTTCAAAATGGACGTAAGCGGATATGTGTCGCTGATGAAAGGAAAGATGAACGTGAGCCTTCTGTACGAAAACATACTCTACAACACAAAGAAACTTACTATGTTCGGTGAAGGCTGGGAGAAGAGACGCACTTTGCTTACACCGGATTCGCACGTAGTGCTGTTTGTTACATGGAACTTCACGGCAGGAAAGAAGATAAATAATCAGACACTGCCAACGGTTAAAAACAAGCCGGTGAATACACCGACGTTCTGAGCACCGACGTTCTGAGAAGTGAAGAGATAGGAGTGAAAGATAAGAGTGAAGGAATAAGGTTAGATGCCGGTCATTTCAAATGTTGTATTGTAAGATGTTGTACAGATGTAAATTGGCATAACATTTGAAAACTTCGCTCTCCACTCTTATCTCTTCACTCACATAATGTATTTCAATTTAAATAAAATGTGCCTATTTATTTTGAAATTAACTTTACATGCATTATCTTTGCAACTGAAACAATACGGTTTAAACCATTAATGGAAGAAATTATAATTATTCTGCTATTGATATTTTTCAACGGAATATTTTCAATGTCCGAGATAGCAGTTATATCAGCGAGAAAGGTAACATTAACAAACGACGAGAAGAAGGGGAGCAAGGGCGCAAAGACTGCCCTCAGGCTGGCCAACGACCCCGACCGGTTTTTATCCACCGTACAGATAGGCATCACGCTTATCGGCATTCTCACAGGTATCTATTCGGGTTCGGCCATATCGGGCAAGTTTGCTGACGTGCTCGAGCATGCCGGTATGTCGGCATCATGGGCCTATCCCGTGGCACAGACAATAATAGTAGTCATTGTTACGTATCTGACGATAATTCTTGGCGAGCTTGTTCCGAAGCGTATAGGCATGAGCGTTGCCGAGCGCGTGTCAAAGGTTATATCGCGCCCTATGTATGTGCTGTCGCTCATAGCCAGTCCGTTCGTATGGATTCTGTCAAAGAGCACAGAGGCAATAGTCAACCTGCTCGGCGTTAAGAATGCGGAGAGCAAGGTTACAGAGGAGGACATTAAGTCGATTGTTCAGGAAGGTAAGGAAGACGGCGAGGTGCAGGAAGTTGAGCAGGACATCGTTGAGCGCGTGTTCATGCTTGGCGACCTTAAGGTAAATTCGCTTATGACACACCGCTCAGAGGTGGTTACGCTCGACGTGAACATGATTAAGGACGAGATAAGACAAGTGCTTAACGACGACCTCTATGAGTCGTATCCCGTGATAGACCACAGCCTGGAGAACATCGTGGGCGTGGTGTCGCTTAAGGATCTTATCTTCAGGCTCGACGCAAGCACTCTCAACCTGAAGGAGATAATGCGTCCGGCTGTTTATTTCTACGAGAACATGAGCGTGTATAAGGCTCTCGAACAGATGAAGGAGAAACGCCTTACGCAGGCCTTTATCTGCGACGAGTTCGGAAGCTTTCAGGGTGTAATCACTCTGAGAGACATCCTTGAGGGCCTTGTAGGAACAATAGACGAGGTGAACAACGAACCTGACATCATAGAGCGTGAAGACGCTGCGAGCTGGCTTGTTGACGGACAGTGCTCTTTTTACGACTTCCTGTCTTATTTTGACAAAGAAGACCTGTACGACGGCGAACAGAACTACAACACTTTGGCCGGACTTATAATAGAGCAGCTGAAGCATATACCGCAGTCGGGCGAGCGTGCCGAATGGAACGGTTTCAACCTCGAGATTGTCGACATGGACGGTGCGCGTATTGACAAAGTGCTTGTAACACTGAAAAAAGAAGAATAATACGCTATAAATATTAAGCGCCGGCTGATTTTGAGTAATAGATTTTGTAGATTGTATTATTTTCAGTATTTTTGCAACGAATGATATAATCTAATCTTTTGCAATGGAAATACAATCAGCTCAGAAATTTCAGGCTCTTTCGATAGCAAGACTGATAATGCAGGCAATGAATTATGAATGTTGCCAGTATTTTGTCGGTCCTGACCACACTCTCGATGATTTTGAGCGTGTGATGACAGAACTCGTGCTTTCGGAAGATTCGCAGTACAGCTATAAGAACACCATGGTGGCTATAGACGAGGACGGCGGAGTTTGCGGTATGTGCGTGTCTTACGACGGCGGACATCTGCACGACTTGCGCAAGGCTTTTGTCAAGGCCATGAATGACAACTTCGGCCGCGACTTCAGCAATATAGCTGACGAGACAGGGCCGGGCGAGCTGTATATCGACAGCATAGCCGTACCTGAAAACTGCCGTGGCAAGGGCGTGGCAACCGTATTGCTCAATGCCGTTATCGAAAAGGCCAAGGGCATGGGGCTGCCTGCTGTAGGACTGCTCGTAGACACCGGTAATCCGAAGGCTGAGAAACTTTATGGCAGGGTGGGATTCAAGTTCGTAGGCAACAACACCTGGGGCGGACATCCCATGAAACATTTGCAGTATGTAATTAACTGAGAATAAATTGACGCATGCAGGACAGTAAATATTTAGTAGCTAACGACCGTGACGCCCAATGGGGACTTGTCGTAAATACTGTGGGATACGACGAAGTGGGCCCTGACGAGGACTATCCTACCAAGGGGCATGGCGACGGATATTTTTTTGATGTTGAGCGCGGCCGCGTGCTTGATGAATATCAGATGCTCTATCTTATAGAAGGCGAGGGCATATTCTCGTCGGAGCATGTAAGGAATGTTCATATCAAGGCCGGTGATATCTTCTTGCTGTTTCCGGGAGAGTGGCATACGTATCATCCTCTGCCGGGAGTGTTCTGGAAGAGCTATTGGATTGGCTACAAGGGCCGCAACATGGACGACCGTATGCGCTACAACTTCCTGTCGCTCGAGAAACCCGTATATCATGTAGGTTTCAGCGGCGACATCGTTTATCTGTATAACTCGGCCATAAAGGCTGCAAAGGAGGAGGCTGCCTATTCGCAGCAGATACTTGCCGGCATCGTGAACAATCTGCTCGGTCACATGTATGCGCTTGAACGCAACATGGAGCTTAACCGCCGCGGCGGATACGTAGACATGATAAACAAGGCACGTCTGCGCATACGCGAGGGTGTGGAGTCGAAGATAACGGTGCAGGAGATTGCGGCAGAACTTGGCTCAAGCTATTCTAACTTCCGCAAGCTGTTCAAGGAATACACCGGCATGTCGCCGGCACTTTATCAGCAGGACCTGCGCCTGCAGCGTGCAAAGGAATTGCTGTCTACCACAGACATGAGTATAAAGGAGATTGCCTACAGGCTCAACTTTGATTCGCCCGACTATTTTTCAAGTAAGTTCAAGGTGAAGATAGGCTGTAAGCCAAGCGAATATAGAGCCGGCACAAGATGACAGTGCGGCAGAAGGCTTTTTAGAATAGAATCGGTCATTAGTCATAATCAATGTCTAATGGCCGATTTTTTTATTGCTGCATACACCTTATTTTATTATATGCCCGTTCCATGACAATCTGCTCAATGTCAAAACGGAAATTTTATATGACCGGCTGGGGGATAAATTCTGCGTAGGCAGAGCAAGTGGATATATAAAAAGAGGAAATGCACGCTTTGATGCATTTCCTCTTTTTTTTGTATTTTGTGCACCCCATGCACGGTTGCGTCATGAGATGCGTGCCGTTATCGGCGGATGACTATGTTATAGTCCGATGAATGTCTTTTCTACCCAATATATCAATATTCCGGCCATGTATCCTGCAAATGCTATAAGAGAAATCCTCTTCATATACCAGCCGAAAGTAATCTTTTCGAGACCCATGACAACAACGCCTGCGGCAGATCCGATGATGAGCATAGAGCCGCCCACGCCGGCGCAGTAGGCCAGGAGCTGCCAGAATATGCCGTCCTGTGCCATGTCGCCCACTTCGGCAATAGGATACATACCCATGCATCCTGCTACGAGAGGCACATTGTCAACGATGCTCGACAGCACGCCGATAATGCCTGTTACGATATAATGGTTGCCGTTGAATGTTGTGTTGAGGCCTTCGCCCAGAGTGGCCAGCACGCCTATTGTTTCAAGACAGGCAACGGCCATAAGTATGCCGAGGAAGAACAGAATGGTGCTCATGTCGATGCGTGAAAGGATGTTTACAACTCTTTTCTGCATTGCACCCCTCTCCTCATTTTTGTGCAGATGGCGATAGAACAGTTCGGTTACGGTCCACAGCACGCCGAGCACCAGCAATATGCCTACAAACGGAGGCAGATGAGTTATCGACTTGAATATAGGAACGAAGATAAGACCGCCCACACCGATGAGGAACACCGTCTTGCGCTGTCTCTTTGTCAGTTCGTTGGTTTCAGCCGTCTTGCCTCCGGCTATTGCCGGAACAGCTATTTCGCCTTTGAGCGACAGCGACAGCAGATAGGCAGGCAGAGCCACAGAAACAAGCGACGGCACAATAAGTTCCTTTATAACTCCTGCAGCCGTTATCAGACCTTTGTTCCACAGCATGATTGTCGTAACGTCACCAATAGGCGAGAAGGCACCTCCTGAGTTGGCCGCTATAATCACGAGCGACGCATATATGAGTCTGTCTTTACGTTCCTGAATCAGCTTTCGCAGAATCATTATCATAACGATGCTGGTCGTCAGGTTGTCGAGGATGGCCGAAAGGAAGAACGTCATGAACGTTATTCGCCACAAGAGAGTCTTCTTGTTCTTCGTCTTCATCATGTCGCGGACGAAGTTGAAGCCGCCGTTCTGGTCAACCACCTCAACGATGGTCATTGCACCCATAAGGAAGAACAATGTGGTTGAAGTGCTTCCCAGATGCTTCTCAATTATTTCATTTACAGCAAGCGATATCTTATCGCCGGCAACACCGGGCAGGTAGCTTCCCGGATCGAACATAAATATTGTCCAGCAGCCCACCAGCATAAGCAGCGCAATGGCAGCCTTGTTCACCTTGGTGAAGCTTTCGAGGGCAATACACAGATAACCGATGATAAATACGGTTACGATAGCTAATGTTAAAGTTGACATTTTTAATTATTTAAGATTAGTTCATATTATCGTGCAAATTTAGTAATTATTTTCTACTCCAATAAAATATTTACCGAAAAATACTTTGTTTGTGTTATAATCTGGTCCTGTTTTCTGCCTTTTTGTGACGTGTTGTTATGCTTGTTTTCTTCATCTTTGTCTTTTTGTGCCGTGAGTCATCCCGTCGGAAGTAACAATATGTCTGTCCGTTCCGTGAGTCGTGATTTTGCCCTCGGGACGATATGTTTGTCCTTACGAAAACGTTTGCAAAGAAGTGATGCACAGATGCTTTCATAATGTTAAGCTAAGTTTTATTCTCAAATCTTATTGTCTAAAAATCAAATTGTTATATTCACTTATTTGAAATAATCTTTATCTTTGCAGAAATTAATTTAATACGCTAAAAACATACTAATATACTAAATGGGCAATTCAAAATGTTTCTTTGCTGTCGACCTTGGAGCTACAAGCGGCAGGACTATCGTCGGCACTCTTTCAGACGGTAAGATAAAGTTAGAGGAGATTACACGCTTTCCTAACAACCTGATAGAGACCGGCGGACATTTTTACTGGGATATTTACGCTCTTTATTTCGAGATAATAAAAGGCTTGAAGATTGTGGCAAAGCGTAACGTCGAGATAACCAGCATCGGCATCGACACGTGGGGCGTCGACTTCGTATGTGTGGGCGACGACGGCGCGTTGCTGCGCAATCCGTTCTCATATCGCGACCCTCATACGTTTGGTGCGATGGAGGAGTATTTCGAAAAGAAAGTGTCAAAGGAGAAAGTGTATGGCGCCACAGGCATACAGTTTATGAACTTCAATTCGCTGTTTCAGCTTTATGCCATGAAACGCGACGGCAATTCGGCTCTGAAGAATGCCGAGAAGATACTCTTCATGCCTGATGCGCTCAGCTGGATGCTCACGGGCGAGGCTGTCTGCGAATATACCATAGCTTCAACAAGCCAGATGCTCAATCCGGTTACGAAAGAGCTCGACGAGATGTTGCTCGAGAGTCTCGAACTTCCGCGCGGCAAGTTTGGCAAGATGGTTGTTCCCGGCTACAGGATAGGCGTGCTCACTGATGAGGTGCAGAAGATGACAGGGCTTGGTCCCGTGCCGGTGATAGCCGTTGCCGGTCATGACACGGCAAGTGCCGTAGCTGCCGTACCTGCTGCCGACGAGAAGTTTGCCTATCTCAGCAGCGGCACATGGAGCCTTATGGGCATTGAGACCAAGGACGCCATAATTAACGGACGCAGCTATGAACTGAACTTCACCAATGAGGGCGGAGTGGAAGGCACTACACGCTTCCTTAAGAATATCTGCGGCATGTGGCTGCTTGAGCGCTGCCGCAAGGAGTGGGGCGACGAGGCTCCGTCTGACTATGGTGTGCTGCTGGCAGACGCAATGAAGGCTACTGCCTTTCAGAGCATCATAAACCCCGACGACGAGATGTTTGCCAATCCTGCCGACATGCAGGCTGCCATAAAGCAGTATTGCGCAGAGACAGGTCAGCACGTACCCGAAGGCTATGCCGAGATATGCCGCTGCATACTCGACAGTCTGGCGCTGCGTTACCGTCAGGTGTTCGGCTATCTTAAAGAAATGTCGGTGTTCCCGATAAACACTCTTCATATTATCGGTGGCGGCTCGCTCAACGAGTATCTCAACCAGTTTACGGCCAACGCCACAGGCGTCACCGTGCTTGCCGGTCCGCAGGAATGTACCGCTCTTGGCAACATCATGCTCCAGGCTAAAGCTGCCGGAGCCGTTGAGGATATCTTCGACATGCGCCGCATCATAGCCGACAGCGTGAGCATGAAGCGCTTCGAGCCTAAGGACAAGGCTGAGTGGGATGCTGCTTACGAGAAATACCTGAAGGTGGTAGAGTCAAAGGAAAATAAATAATAAAACGAATAAATCAAAAAATTATAAAACTTATAACTTATGAAAGAAGAAATGATAAATAAGGCTTACGAGATAGCCAAAGTGCGCTATGCCGAGCTTGGCGTTGATACAGAGAAGGTGTTGAATCAGATGCAGGACTTTCATCTCAGCCTGCATTGCTGGCAGACAGATGACGTTATCGGATTCGAGAACCTTACAGGTTCGCTGAGCGGCGGTATCGCTACAACCGGTAACTATCCCGGACGCGCACGCAACATAGACGAAGTAAGAGCTGACATAATAAAGGCTAAGTCGCTCATCCCCGGAACTCACCGTCTGAACCTTCATGAAATATACGGCGACTTCAAGGGCGAGGCTGTCGACCGCGACCAGGTTGAGCCTAAGCACTTTGCAAGCTGGATAGAGTGGGGTAAGGAGAACAACATGAAGCTCGACTTCAACTCTACTTCATTCTCTCACCCAAAGAGCGGCAACCTTTCTCTGGCAAATCCCGACGAAGGCATACGCAACTTCTGGATTGAGCACACAAAGCGTTGTCGTGCCATTGCCGAGGAAATGGGTAAGGCACAGGGCGATCCTTGTATCATGAACCTCTGGGTGCATGACGGAAGCAAGGACATGACAGTGAACAAGCTGAAATACCGCGAACTGCTCAAAGACTCTCTCGACCAGATCTTCGCAACAAAATATGACAACATGAAGGACTGCATAGAGAGCAAGGTGTTCGGTATAGGTCTTGAAAGCTATACTGTAGGCTCAAACGACTTCTACACATCTTACGCTGCGCAGAACAACAAGATGATTACACTCGACACAGGCCACTTCCATCCAACAGAGAGCGTTGCCGACAAGGTTTCGGCCATGCTGCTCTATGTGCCTGAGCTGATGCTGCACGTAAGCCGTCCGATCCGCTGGGACTCAGACCACGTTACAATCATGGACGACCCGACACTCGACCTCTTCAGCGAGATTGTACGTGCAGGTGCTCTCGACCGCGTACACTATGGCCTCGACTACTTCGACGCTTCAATCAACCGCATAGGTGCTTATGTCGTTGGTAGCCGTGCCGCACAGAAGTGCATGCTGCGCGCTCTGCTCGAGCCGCTGGCAACACTGCGCAAGTATGAAGACGAGGGCAAGGGCTTTGAGCGTCTGGCTCTGCTCGAGGAGGCTAAGGCTCTTCCGTGGAACGCTGTTTACGACGAGTTCTGTCTGCGCAACAATGTGCCTGTTGGTCAGGCTTTCATTGCCGACGTAGAGCAGTATGAAAAAGACGTAACATCAAAAAGAGGTTAATATAGTAGACAGAAAGACAAATGAAAAGAGTTGAGAATCGAGAAATATTTCTCAACTCTTTTTTAATTAATAATCCATAGTTTATAATCTTTTCAGTTTCTTCTGATGGAAATAATAATAGGACTGATAATAATAGCTGTGGGCGCATTCTGCCAGTCGAGCTGTTATGTGCCCATCAACAAAATAAAGAAATGGAGCTGGGAGTCTTATTGGCTTGTGCAGGGTGTCTTTGCGTGGCTCGTGTTCCCGCTGCTCGGCGCCTTGCTGGCAGTGCCTTCAGGCCACAGTCTCGCTGAAGTGTATATGGCAGACCCCGTGGCGGCTTTGTGGACAATGTTCTTTGGCGTATTGTGGGGCATCGGCGGCCTTACGTTCGGCCTTTCTATGCGCTATCTCGGAGTGGCTCTCGGACAGAGCATCGCTCTCGGCACATGCGCCGGACTCGGAACCATACTCACCCCCATATTTACGGGCAACACACAAGACCTTACGATGCCCGTTATCGTAGGCGTGGTGGTTACGCTGATAGGTATTGGCGTTATTGGCGTGGCAGGCAACATGAAGTCGCAGTCGCTCAGTGACGAAGAGAAGAAGAAGGCCGTTAAGGACTTCAACTTCACCAAGGGCATCATCGTTGCGCTGCTTGCAGGATTTATGAGTGCATGCTTCAGCATAGGTCTCGGCTTTGGCGAGCATCTCAACTTCGGTGACGCCACCGACCCGATGTTCCGCACGCTGCCCGCAACGTTCCTCGTTACGCTGGGCGGCTTTGTCACCAATGCGGTATACTGTTTCTACCAGAACGGCAAGAACCGCACATGGGGCGACTATTCGCAGACAAGCCTTTATCTTAACAACATCGTGTTCTGTGCCCTTGCCGGACTGCTGTGGTACAGCCAGTTCTTCGGCCTTAGCCTTGGCAAGGGATTCCTGACCGATTCGCCCGTGCTGCTCACATTCTCATGGTGCATACTGATGGCCCTCAACGTAACCTTCAGCAATGTATGGGGAATAATACTGAAAGAGTGGAAAGGCTGTTCGCAGAAGACCATCGCCGTGCTCGTGGCCGGCATTATCATACTTGTTGTGTCTTCGTTCCTTCCCCAGCTGTTGAAGTGAGTCGGGCGAATGACGCAAATAAGGTAAAAAAGTTTTTCCTGAAAACTCATCACTCGTCACATCAGCGTGTAACTTGTTGATTTTTACTGACTTGTGGCGTGATGAGTTGCAGCTGTAAAACGTCACCATATATCACCTGCCTTGCTTGGGCGTGATGTTTGGTGACGTTTTGCTTATTCAACTCGTCACACGTTATGTCTCTGTCTGTCAGATGGTTACGTGCAGATGTGATGAGTGACGAGTTTTTTCTGAAAAAATATATTGTTTGGTTGTATAACGCAAGTGGTCTGATTTGGCTTAAAAAACTTCTTGTATTTATCAGTGCTGTTTCATGGCATGCAATATGTGGCTTTTCGCAATGTAAAAAGCCACATATCAGCCTGTAAAAAGCCATCTTTTACAGGGCAGAATGCCGTCTTTTACAAATCTTGCTGTTTCAGGATAAGTCTGCCGTCATGAGGTGTGGATAATCGTCTCTGTAAAGTCAGCCGTAACATAAACTTTTATGTAGCTATGTTCTGTTGGTCTGAGGTTTCAATCCAAATCGTTATTAGTTTTCAGTCTGTATTTTTGCTTTATATTGAGTGGATTTTAGTTAGATTTTTCGCAGGAATGGCGGGCTGTACCAAGAAAAAGTGAACTAAAGAGGGACTGAAAGTATGAATGCACAAAATAGATAAAGCTATGGTGGCCTGATGCCGATTGGGGCTTAATTTTATGGTGTGTCAGCATACCTATTCAGCCGCAAATATGGTCCTGCCTGATATTGAAACCCCATAAAATAACAGAATCCCAATGCTTCACAGCATCAGGATTCCGCCGTCTAAATAGACTCTTAAACTAATATTATCTGAGAATGATAAGATTTTTATTCAAACTTTATTTAGGCAAGTTAAATGCCTTAGACATTTCAGCCATCTGCTCGTCGCTCATGCCTTCAGGCTCTTCGCCCATATTCTTGGCAGCGATGTATATCAGGGCGCTCTTGTTCAGTACGTCAACCTGATCGAATGCCTGCATGATGTCGTTGTCGATGGCAAACACTCCGTGCTTCTCCCACATAGCCACGTCGTAGTCGTCAAGCTGTCTTACAGTTTCTTCTGCAAGCTCAACGCTGCTGGGCAACTGATAAGGAATGATGCCTAATCCGCGCGGACAGAAAGCCTTTGTCTCCGGAATCATGCTCCAAAGCAGCTTCGTTAGCACGTCTTTGCCCAAGAACTTGCGTATGTGTGTCATTGCAACAAGCTCAATCGGGTGAGTGTGCAGCGATGCGCGGTAAGGAGAGCCTTTCTCAATCAGATGGTCGTGCACCATGAGATGCGAAGGCAGCTCGCTCGTAGGATTAACCACGTTGTCGGCTATGATCACATAGCTTGCGCAGTCGTCAAGTATACGGATTACGCTTCCGTTCTCCATTGGCCAGCGGGCCAAGTCGCGCATTCTGCGGTTTGTTCCTTTACAGAAGAAGTATGTGCCTTTAAGATGAGGCAGCGTTACTCCTATTTGCTTCACTTCACTTATGGCCGGCATCTGTCTTATTTCGTCGTCAACCAGCTCTGTGATGTTTATTGTAATGTTTCCTCCGTTTCTTTCAGCCCATCCCTTCTGCCAAAGATAACCGGCTACTTCAGCCACTTTGTCAATTTCTTTCTTCAATGCGGGACGTCCGTCAAGTATACTTTTCATATTTTGATTATTTTGACTGCGCAAATTTACAAAATTGAACATAATGACCACTTCGTGATTTGATATTAAAACTCGGATTTTTGACGGATGATTTTTTCTTGCCTTTCAGCGTATGTAACCATGATTCTGAATCCGGATGTTCATTTTTCGAACATGACGATGTGTTTAGTAAAGTATTCCTGATGGAAGCCTGTCTGCGGAGAGATATTCCGCGCCATGCGGTTTTCGCTCACAAGCGATGTGCAAATATACGTTCTTTTTCTTGAAAATCTATGGATACAACCTATAATTTTTGTCAAAAATGTAAGCATTGACATGCGTATTATGGCTTGATTCGTGTATTTATAAGGTGTGGCAATGCCTGTGATGTGGTGGCTGAAAGTGCTTAAAAAGGCATGATTTGGCAGGTTGAGTGAAGAAAGACATAATAATTTAAACAATTTTAATATGACATTTTCCATTACCTTGCGTCATATCGTAAGATATAAATATTTCTACTATGATCTACAATGAATTAGGAAAAACAGGAATGCGTGTGTCTAATCTCAGCTTTGGCGCCTCTTCTTTAGGCGGCGTCTTTCATGACATACGCGAGTCAGAGGGCATAAAAGCAGTCCATACGGCAGTTGACAACGGAATTAACTTTATAGACGTATCTCCATATTACGGTCATTACAAGGCCGAGATGGTATTGGGAAAAGCCTTGAAGGAAATACAGCGCGACAGATATTATCTTTCGACAAAGGTGGGACGCTACGGTGAGAACGGCGTCAACACCTGGGACTATTCTGCCAAGCGCGTAACCGACAGTGTCTACGAGAGCATGGAGCGCCTCAACATTGACTACATCGACTTGATTAATGTTCATGATGTTGAGTTTGCCGACCTCAATCAGGTTGTCAACGAGACTCTGCCCGCACTGGTGAAGCTCCGCGAGGAAGGAGTGGTGAAGCATGTGGGTATCACCGACCTGCAGCCCGAAAACCTTAAATGGGTGATAGAGCATGTTCCGGCCGGAACAGTTGAGTCTGTGTTGTGTTTCTGCCATTACAGTCTCAACGACGAGATGCTGCTCGACTATCTCGACTTCTTTGAGGCAAACAATGTGGGCATAATAAATGCTTCGCCGTTCTCGATGGGACTGTTGTCGCAGCGCGGCGCACCGGCATGGCATCCGGCTCCGGTGGCTCTTAAGGAGGCTTGCATGCGTGCTTCTGACTACTGCACAGAACACGGCTATCCGATAGAAAAGCTCGCCGTGCAGTATTCTACAAGCAATCCGCGCATCGCCACAACGCTGTTCAGCTCGGCTAATCCTCAGAACGTGCTGAAGAACATCGACTATGTAAATTCGCCGATGGACAGCAGCTTGGTTGAGGAAGTACAGAAGATAATTGGCGACCAGATGCGTGTGCGCTGGGCTAACACATAATATCGCAGGGCTGACATGGACTATAAGATTATAGATGCGCATTCACATTTGTGGCTGCGCCAGGATACTTCTTGGAACGGAATGCCGGTCAGGACATTGGAGAATGGCCGGTCGTTCTTTCTTACGGAAGAGGTGCAGATGGTTCCGCCGTTTATGATAGACGGCGTAAACAGCGCCGAGGTGTTCCTCTCAAACATGAACTACGCACAGGTGGGCGGAGCTGTTGTCGTGCAGGAGTTTATCGACGGCATACAGAACGACTATCTGGCAAAGGTGAAGAGCGACTATCCCGAACGCTTCTTTGTGTTCGGCATGTGCGATTACTTCAAGCCCGGATTCTATGACACGGCAGCTTCGCTTATCGATAGCGGCTTCAAGGGTATTGCCATACCTGGCCACAGGCTGATATTGAGCGACGGAAGAGTAAACCTGAATTCTCCCGAAATGATGAAGATGTTTCATCTGATGGAGGACAAGGGCGTCATCCTGTCGTTATGTCTGGCTGAAAACAACTTGCAGAACGGCGAGATCAAGGAGGTGATAGAGGAGTGTCCGCGCCTAAAGATTGCTATAGGACATTTCGGCATGGTTACCGCCCCGGGCTGGGAAGACCAGATAAAACTCGCCCTTAACGACAACGTGATGATAGAGTCGGGCGGCATAACATGGCTGTTCAATAAAGAGTTCTATCCCTTTAACGGAGCCGTCAGGGCTATCAGGGAGGCCATCGACATGGTTGGTGCCGACAAGCTGATGTGGGGATCAGACTATCCGCGCACCATAACGGCCATAACCTATAAGATGTCTTATGACTTTATCCTAAAGACCAATGACCTGACAGACAGGGAAAAAAGACTGTTCCTCGGCGAGAACGCTGAAAAGTTCTATGGCTTCAACAACCTGCCTGACCTGCCATACGTAAAGAATATGTCGGAGTAAATAATATGATGTCGTTATGAAAAAAAATAGCTATATAGTGCCTTTGTCGCTGATATTCTGCCTGTTTTTTCTATGGGCGATAAGCAGCAATCTGCTGCCGACGATGATAAGGCAGCTGATGAAGACCTGCGAGCTCAACACTTTTGAGGCTTCGTTTACAGAGACGGCTTACTGGCTGGCCTACTTTATCTTCCCTATACCAATAGCCATGTTCATGAAGCGTTACAGCTATAAGGCCGGCATCATCTTTGGCTTGTGCCTTGCCTCGCTGGGCGGCTTCCTGTTCTTCCCGGCAGCTATGATCAAGTCATACTGGGTTTATCTGTGTGTCTTCTTCATTATAGCCACGGGTATGTGCTTCCTTGAGACGGCTGCCAATCCGTATGTAACAGTATTGGGCAAGCCGGAGACGTCAATAAGGCGTCTTAACCTGGCCCAGTCGTTCAACGGTCTTGGCGCGTTTATCTCAGCCATGTTCTTGAGCAAGCTGGTGCTGAGCGGCAATAATTACACGCGTGAGACATTGCCCCTGAGCTATGAAGGCGGCTGGGAGGCCTACATTCAGCATGAGACCGAATCGATGCGTCTGCCGTATTTGCTTCTGGGCACGCTGCTGATTGTCGTGGCGCTGATATTCGTGTTTACGAAATTTCCTAAAATAGCAGATGAAAGCAAGTCGGGCGAGGCCCGCGGCGAAGGCAAGCTTATCGACTTCTCCGTGCTTAGACATTCACACTTGCGCTGGGGCGTCATCGCACAGTTCTTCTATAACGGCGGACAGACGGCCATCAACAGTCTTTTCCTCGTTTACTGTTGTGTGTATGCCGGACTTGATGAGGCCACAGCCACAACGTTCTTCGGCTTCTACATGCTGGCGTTTCTGGTAGGCCGCTGGGTTGGCACTGCGCTGATGATAAAGTTTAAGCCGTCGCACATGCTTATGGTATATTCAATCTTACTGATAATTCTGTGTGGCGTTATCTGCGCTTTTGGCGGACATGTAGGCATTTATGCAATGCTTGCCGTGTCGTTCTTCATGTCTATTATCTATCCCACACAGTTCTCCTTGGCCCTGCAGGGATTGGGCGACCAGACCAAGAGCGGTTCGGCATTTCTTGTCATGGCCATTGTCGGCAACGCCTGTCTGCCGCAGCTTACGGCATATTTCATGCACGCCAACGAAGAGATGTACTACATCGCATACATTGTGCCAATGATATGTTTCGCTTTTTGCGCATATTATGGCTGGAAAGGATATAAAGTGATAAATTAAAATAAAAACAAACGTAGAAAAAATGAAAGCAGTTCGTATTGCCGCACCTCAGGAGATTGGTGTGGCTGAAATAGAAAAGCCGGTGATAAAGGCTGATGAGGTTTTACTGAAAATAAAATATGTAGGATTCTGCGGATCCGACCTTAATACTTACCGCGGCAACAACCCAATGGTGAAGCTTCCTGTCGTTCCTGGACACGAGGTGGGTGCCGTTATTGAGGAAGTTGGTGCCGACGTTCCCGACACACTGAAGAAGGGAATGGTTGTTACGCTTAACCCTTACACAAATTGTGGCAACTGCGCCTCTTGCCGCAACGGACGCTATAATGCCTGTGAGCACAATGAAACTTTGGGCGTGCAGCGTCAGGGCGTTATGTGCGAATATGCAGCTCTGCCTTGGACAAAGGTCATACCGGCAGGCGATATTCCTGTGCGCAGCTGCGCCTTGATAGAGCCTATGAGTGTCGGTTTCCATGCCGTGTCGCGTGCTGAGGTTACCGACAACACCTTCGTAATGGTTATCGGTTGCGGAATGGTTGGTCTCGGTGCTGTTATGCGTGCGTCTTTGCGCGGTGCAATAGTCATTGCTGCCGACATTGACGACGAGAAACTTGCGCTTGCCAAGGAGGCTGGAGCAACATATGCTGTTAACACCATGACAGAGGATGTTCATCAGCGCATACAGGAGATAACCGGAGGCTATGGTGCCGATGTTGTCATCGAGGCTGTAGGCAGTCCTGCCACTTACGTTATGGCTGTCAACGAGGTTGGCTTTACCGGACGTGTGGTTTGCATAGGATATGCCAAGAGCGAAGTGGCTTTCCAGACAAAGCTGTTCGTTCAGAAGGAACTTGACATACGCGGTTCTCGCAATGCAACTCCGTCTGACTTCAGAGCCGTTATCAACTGCATTAACACAGGACGTTATCCCATCGAGAAGTTTATATCTAAGGTCGTTACTCCCGAGGAAACTCCTGATGCAATGAAAGACTGGAGCGAGAATCCCGGAAAGATTTTCCGTATTCTTGTTGAGTTCTGATTTAACGGCTGATATAGGCGTTATGCCGGTCTGCGCAAGGTCCTGATGATGTTCTTTAATCCTGACTCATAAATACCGGTTGGGATTAAAAGTATTGCGGCCTGCGTCAGACTCACTTTATGAAAGTTGTATGGTTTAGTTATTATAAGCTGCCGGAAGACAAGGCATTATGCCTGCTCTTCCGGTTTTTTTCTTGCCTCCTTATCAGTAGATTTCGTGTTCTTTTGTATCGCTGTCTTTTACAGACGTTTCCTGTCTCATGTTTATTCATATTATTCTGTAGGCGCATCCTTTTGTTGTGCGTGAAGGAGTCGGCTGTTTCTCTCACTGCATAAAATAAAATGTAAAAATAAGCATTTCTTTCATTTTATCGTTATAATTTTGCAGGCGAAATAAAATATATTCAATATGGTACAAACATCTAAGGTAAATGCTACGGCGGGAGTGAGCAAAGCCGGACTTGCCGGAATACTCATGACGCTGGGAATTGTTTTTGGAGACATCGGAACGTCACCCCTGTATGTGATGAAAGCAATAACACACACGGGCGAAGCTCTGACAGAAAATTACGTGCTGGGAGCGCTTTCGTGCATAATCTGGACGCTTACGTTGCAGACTACCATAAAGTATGTGCTCATAGCATTGCGTGCCGACAATCATGGCGAGGGCGGAATATTGGCTCTCTACGCACTGTTGCGCCGGCATAAGCGGCGTTGGATTTATGCCATAGCCGTTATAGGAGCTAGCACGCTGCTGGCCGACGGAGTGATAACGCCTGCCATCACCATTACCACAGCCATAGAGGGACTGCGCGGCATCAATCCCGATATACCCGTGTTGCCTGTTGCCATTGCCGTCATCACTGTTGTGTTCTTCGTGCAGCGTTTTGGTACGGAGCATGTAGGCCGTTCTTTCGGAACATTCATGCTGTTGTGGTTCATGCTGCTCGGTGTCGTTGGCCTTATGTGGCTTATAGGCTGTCCGCAGGTTCTCAAGGCCTTTAATCCATATTATGCGGCGCGTCTGCTTATAGAGTCGCCCGTGTGGTTCCTCGTGCTCGGAGCCGTTTTTCTCTGTACCACGGGTGCCGAGGCCCTTTATTCCGACCTTGGACATTGCGGTAAGCACAACATCGCCATCAGCTGGATTTTTGTCAAGATTATGCTCATCCTCAACTATCTCGGTCAGGGTGCGTGGGTGCTTGCCAATCCGGTGCGTGCAGCCGGCAACGACAACCCTTTTTATGCCATCATGCCAGACGGCATGCTGCTCTTTGCCGTGTTTATGGCAACGGGTGCGGCCATCGTGGCGAGCCAGGCGCTCATCAGCGGTTCATTCTCGATATTGAGTGAGGCGATGAACCTCAACTTCTGGCCCCGCATGAGGATAAAGCACCCTACCAATGTGAAGGGACAGATATATATTCCTACGGTAAACGGATTTATGTATATTGCCGTGGTGTTTACGGTGCTTCTCTTTGGCGATTCTTCACGCATGGAGGCAGCCTACGGACTGGCTATCACCATAACCATGCTGATGACAACGCTGCTTCTGGGCTTCTATCTGCGCAAGATGTCAGCTCCGCGTTTTGTCGTAATCATTTTTGTCGGTCTTTACTGTGTGCTCGAAGGACTGTTCCTTGCTGCCAACATGTCTAAGTTTGTTGCCGGCGGATGGTTCACCCTGCTCATAGGCGGCTTGCTCTGCTTCATTATGTTTGTGTGGATAAGTGCACGCAAGATACGCAGCCGCTATCTGCGCATAAAGAAACTCAGCGACTATCACGACATAATATCTGCGATAAAGGCAGACAACAGCATACCCAAGTATGCCTCAAACCTTGTGTATGTAAACCATGCACCGACTGAAGGCGGAGTGGACGACAAGCTGCTTTATTCGATAATAAACAAGCAGCCCAAGCGTGCCGACCATTACTGGCTGCTGCACATTGAGTTTGTAGACGCGCCCGACACGCTCGAATACACCTGCAAGGCACTCGTGCCCGACACGCTGTTCAGCATAAACCTGCGCATCGGATTCAGAATTGAGCCGCGCGTCAGCCTGTATCTCCGCCAGATAATAGAAGACCTGGTGGCTTCAGGCGAGGTAGACCTTACCAGCTCTTATCCTTCGCTGCGCAGCAAGGGCATTGCCGGCGACTTCCGCTTCATTATAATTCACCGCATCTATTATCCCGAAGATTCGTCAGACCGCCGTCAGAACTTGCTGATGAGCCTCTATGCTATAATAAGACGCATTGGCGTAGACGAGCCTAAGGCGCTCGGTCTCGACACGTCGGTGGTTGTGGTAGAGCGTGTGCCGCTGATTATTTCAGGACAGCGCGACGGCAGCAGAAGGCGTATAGCAAGGGCTGAGCCGGCAGAATGATGCCGCAGAATGTGCAAAAACTATAATAGTTTAGTCTGAAAACATGAGTAATGTGTCTTTCGCTTTGAAAGACACATTACAAAGAATATCAAAAAGTCAGTTTTTTTGTCTAACGGTGTGTATTCTCATTATTTTTGTGTAAGTTTGCATACATGAATAACAATTTGGCAGGCACCGCAAAATGGTGCGAGAATGTTATGGTGGTAGACGCCGACTATATAGATAAAGTGGCGTTCGACCTTATCGTTAATTTTGAAAGGATGATAGAGCGGCGCATCCCGCAGGCCGACATGGCGCGCTGGATTGACTGCATCGGCCTTGACGGAGGACTGCGCGAGGGTGAACACCAGACGCAGGTGATTCTGATACACGGCAAGAACAGAGACAGACTTGACAATTTCAAGCCGTCTGAATATGCCCATGAACTTGACGGCATGGCGTTTAAGGACAACCTGGGAGAGTTCCTTATCAGTGCGCTTCCCGTTGAGGACATTGTCAGCAAGGACGATTTCTTCGTTGAGACGGTGGAGCTTATATGCGCACAGAAAGAAGTGAAGCGTGTTATGGTTGTGCCCGATGCCGAGCGCATCTACGACCATGTGCGCCATGCCCTGAGAAATGTTGACGACGAAAAGCGTGTAACCGTGTTTGCCATGCAGCCCATGCAGGGCGGCAACTTCCGTCAGGAGATACTCGGCTACTCGCTGATGAGCGCGCTGGGCATAAGGGCCGATGAGATAAAATAGGGAGCGGCAGGGATTATGGCGGAGCGGCAGCCTTGGCTGCCTGATGGCTCTTATCATCCATTACCCGCCAAATAACTCCCGTTCCTCTCATAAGTCCCATCCCCCAATAATCTTATAAGACTAATAACAAAAAACAAGCAAAATAAATTTTTAAAATGGGAAAAGTATTAATGATTGGAGCCGGTGGCGTAGCTACCGTTGCAGCGTTCAAGATAGCAAAGAATGCTGACGTGTTTACCGAGTTCATGATTGCAAGTCGCCGTAAGGAGAAGTGCGACCAGATTGTCGACGCCATCCACAAGGCCGGAATTAACATGGATATAAAGACGGCGCAGGTTGACGCCGACGACGTTGAGCAGCTCAAGGCTCTGTTCAACGACTATAAGCCCGAGCTGGTTATCAACCTTGCCCTGCCTTATCAGGATCTTACCATAATGGACGCCTGTCTGGCTTGCGGATGCAACTATCTCGACACCGCAAACTATGAGCCTAAGGACGAGGCTCACTTTGAGTACAGCTGGCAGTGGGCATACAAGGAGCGCTTCGAGCAGGCAGGACTTACAGCCATTCTGGGCTGCGGCTTCGACCCGGGAGTGAGCGGCATCTACACAGCTTATGCTGCAAAGCATCACTTCGACGAGATTCAGTATCTCGACATCGTTGACTGCAACGCCGGAAACCACCACAAGGCTTTCGCAACAAACTTCAACCCTGAGATTAACATCCGCGAGATTACTCAGAAGGGACTTTACTATAAGGACGGCCAGTGGCTTGAAACCGAGCCGCTCGAGGTTCACAAGGCGCTCACTTATCCTAACATCGGTCCGCGCGAGAGCTATCTGATGCACCACGAGGAGCTGGAGAGCCTCGTTAAGAACTATCCTACAATCAAGCAGGCACGCTTCTGGATGACCTTCGGACAGCAGTATCTTACATATCTCGACGTTATTCAGAACATCGGCATGTCTCGCATCGACGAGATTGAATATGAGGCTCCGCTGGCCGACGGCTCTGGCAAGACAGCCAAGGTTAAGATTGTTCCGCTGCAGTTCCTCAAGGCTGTGTTGCCTAATCCGCAGGATCTCGGCGAGAACTACGACGGCGAGACAAGTATCGGCTGCCGTATCCGCGGTCTGAAAGACGGCAAGGAGCGCACATATTATGTTTATAACAACTGCTCGCATCAGGAGGCTTACAAGGAGACAGGCATGCAGGGCGTAAGCTACACAACAGGTGTGCCCGCCATGATTGGCGCAATGATGTTCTTCAAAGGTCTGTGGCGCAAGCCGGGCGTATGGAACGTAGAGGAGTTTGATCCGGATCCGTTCATGGAGCAGCTCAACAAGCAGGGACTGCCCTGGCACGAAGTGTTCGACGGCGACCTGGAACTGTAATTTAATTCATAATTCACAATTCATAATTCATGATTGGGATGGTGAGTTTTGAAATTTATAATTCATAATGGGATAGGAGTATTTGGTTCATAACTGTTTAGACAGACATTGGAGATTAAATGCATTGCAACAATGCAAATCATAATTTTCCATTTTCAATTCTCCATTCTCAATTACTAAAAAACGCTTTTATATGGCAAAAGAAAAAGATACAGAGGGCATGAGCATACAGGAAGGCAAACTGAAAGCCTTGCAGGCTGCCATGGCCAAAATAGAAAAAGACTTCGGCAAAGGCTCGATAATGAAGCTCGGCGACGAGAACATCGAGCAGGTTGAGGTCATTCCCACCGGAAGCATCGGCCTTAACGCCGCTCTCGGTGTGGGCGGATATCCACGCGGACGAATAATAGAGATTTATGGTCCTGAGAGCAGCGGTAAGACTACTCTCGCCATTCACGCTATTGCTGAGGCTCAGAAGGCGGGCGGCATTGCAGCCTTTATCGATGCCGAGCATGCCTTCGACCGCTTCTATGCTGCCAAACTCGGAGTGGATGTCGACAACTTGCTGATATCTCAGCCGGACAACGGTGAGCAGGCTCTCGAGATAGCCGACCAGCTTATACGCTCTTCAGCGATAGACATCCTGGTGGTCGACTCAGTGGCTGCGCTCACTCCGAAAGCCGAGATTGAGGGCGACATGGGCGACAACAGGGTTGGTCTGCAGGCACGACTGATGAGTCAGGCGCTCAGAAAGCTTACGTCTACTATAAGCAAGACCAACACAACGTGCATCTTCATCAACCAGCTGCGCGAGAAGATTGGCGTTATGTTCGGCAACCCCGAGACAACAACCGGCGGTAACGCGCTGAAATTCTATGCCAGCGTGCGCCTCGACATACGCCGCGTTACGAGCATAAAAGACGGCGACAAGGTTATCGGCAATCAGGTTCGCGTCAAGGTGGTTAAGAACAAGGTGGCTCCTCCGTTCCGCAAGGCTGAGTTTGAGATTACCTTCGGCGATGGAATCTCTAAGGTTGGCGAGCTTGTTGACCTCGGCGTTGAGTATGGCATAATACAGAAGAGCGGTTCATGGTTCTCTTATCAGGGAAGCAAGCTGGCTCAGGGACGCGACGCAACCAAGACGCTGCTGAAAGACAATCCTGAACTGTGCGAGGAGATTGAGGCACTGATAATGCAGGCTATATCAGACAGCGTGGAGTAATACGCCGTCTGTCTTGTGTTATAAAGATTTTTGAATATACATCCGGCATGGGCTCAACGGCGTCTGTGCCGGATTTTTTATGTCCTGTAGGGACACACCCCAGGTGTGTCCACATCGCCTTTTTGTATAAATTATGTGCCTTTATCATCTGGACGTACCTCGGGTACGTCCCTACGGTTATCTGTCATGTGTCTTGCATGGCTCTTTATTTTTGAAACTTGCAACGCTTTATTGCCTTTCATTTTGTCATCGTGTTTATGTCAAGATTTTCATGCAAAATAGAAATTGCTTAGGCAGAAATATGGTTTTGCAGGTAAACAATATTTACAAAACATCGTTAAAGGCATGTTTTTGTCTGATTAATATGCCACTTTTTGTGCGTTAATGCACTGTTTTTTCATCTTTAACTGACCGTTTTTGGTGCCAAAAAGCAGTGGTTTTTGCCCGTTTTTCAGGCAAAATCGTTGCACACAACGCTGTAGATTGTCTGTAATGTTCTGATGCGTCGCTGCTTATGTTTGCACACTATTTTTGCCGGTTTTTACGGCCGGATAATTTTATTTTCAGAATATCGCAGTATGAGAGCGTCAGCAAAAGTCAGAGTGTAAGCGTAAAGCCCAGAATGTGTTGCAGAGTGTTATCTGTGCAAAACCTTTATCTGAAGGGCTTTGTGCGTGCAATCATGTGCGCGCCAGTATTGTTTTTGGGCTGTTATATTTATCTGTTCAGGTGATTTGTTGCAGTGTAAATTTATATGTATTTGTGTGTTTTTTGTTAATATTTTGACTTCTGAGTTGTATATATAGCATTATTTTCTTATCTTTGGAGAAAACTAGCGGTTATTATTCATTTTTTATTATATAAGTTTGTTTTGTTGGTTTTAATCAGAAGGAGGATTTTTATGGAAAAGACACGAAAAGAAACTGGGTTGAAGAGATTAATGTTCAATTATATTAAACTGCTTTTCTGTGCAGTTGTGTCAGTGGCTCTTTTTTATGGGTGTGATAATAATGATGATAACATCATTCCCGGAAAGCCTCCAAAAAAGCTTGAAAATGCTTACATATCAAATTATGTAATTGTTGATCAGTTGAGATATTTTTATATGAGCGACACTTATGATAGTATACCGACCGATCCACATATACAATTTTGGCTTGTTGGTAGAAGTTGTAGTGATGATGAACTGGAAAAACTGTCAAGAGAGTACGGCGACACTGCCTATAACGGCAATAAAATTAGAAGCTATTTTGTTGGACCTGTTGTCAGCGATTCAATAAAAAAGATAGACGTAACATGTAGGTCAGATTATGATGCACAGCATCCCAAGGGTACGTCGCTGGCAGACATTGTGCTGTTCTGCGGACATTCTTATTATGACTTTATACGCAACGGATATACTGTTGTGGATGCAGAAAAGAATAAGCCTGAAAACGAGAACTTGTGCAAATTTGTCGAGGCAAGATGGAGTCCTTCTGACGATAATGATATAGCCGATCCGTGGGCAACAGTTGTGTCAGACACCCTTAAAAACATATCTTATGCCGACACCAAGCTGCTTAACGCGCGTAAGACAGTTTTATGGTTTACCAAGCGTCCTGAAGGCCACGGCACATTCTGGTTTGACCTTACGGTAGAGATGTCGTCCGGATTAAAGTTCAGCGTGCCCGTAACGTATCAGTATGACAGATAAGGCTGCATGCCGGTGCAAGTAAGGTTGACATCAGCGTAGAACAGATATTGTTGTCAGCAGTATGAACTGTCATGCTGCTGACAATTCTTATAGAGCAAAGCATGGCTGTTATATTTATGTCTGCGGCGTTGGTGTGCTGGTTTGTTTGTTGTCGGTCGGGGAGAGAATATTCTTTCGTGCTTAAGGTGGGTTCTATAAATTCGCTTTTTCAGATTTTGGATTTTAGGCGAGAAGATTTTGTAAGTGAATAAAGGAGTGTAGCGGGCTACACGACTGAATGAACTTGCAAAATGAGCCGCATAAAAACAAAAATCTGAAAAAAGTCATAAGCCCATTGAAAGAAAAAATAAAACGTGGGAATTTATAGAACCCACCTTAACCCTATTTGGGCATTGTGATTCAGCATCAATGCACAAAATTGATAAAGTAATATGCGGTCTAATGACCGATTTGGGCTTATGCAAAAAGTTGCCTCAGCGCTTGCTCTTGTGTCGCAGATGTGCTAACTTTGCATCCATGCAAGTAAGCGTAGAACTTCTTAAAGAATGGTTTGCCGACTTTAATGTGCGCTATTTCGGCGGCAGTCTGCCCGTGCCCGCATTTGCCGTGGGGCGCTCGCGCACGCAGCTCGGATGTATGTCGTGTAAGGTGAGGCGCAGGATGTTTTCAAAGTCGTACACCGACTACACAATACGCCTGAGCAACTATTATGATGCCGACGAGCGCCATTTTAAGAGCGTTCTGCTGCACGAGATGATACATCTGTGCATAACGTCGAGGCGAATAAAGGACACGTCGCCGCACGGCGAGGTGTTCCGCAGGATGATGCGCGCCATAAACGCCGACGGCTGGAGCATAAGCGTTTCTACAAAGATGGACGCCGTACAGAGGTCTGCCGGCAAGGCGCGTAAGCGCATGAGGGTGGTCTTGGCTGTGGCTATGACCGACGGGCGATGCCTGCTCTCTGTGGTTAGTCCGCGTTATGTGCCGGCGATAGACAGGACTATGAGCCGTGCGCGTGGCGTTGTCAGATATGACTGGTATGTGTCAGACGACGACTTTTTCAGTTCGTTTCCTTCTGTAAGGACTCCCCGCGGGCGCATTGTAGGCAAAGACGTCTTTGCCGAGCTTACGGGCAGAATGAAGCCTTTAGACCGGGCGCGGGCAGGCATCAGCCAGCGCTGACGCCATGCTGCGTTGTCTGCCGTGTTGGTGGCTTGCGTGTGTGCTGCCCATTTTAACCCCAATCTGTCATCATGCCGCACATAGCTTTATCAGTTTTGTGCATTCATGTTTTCAGCCTGTCTTTATTGTTCATGTTTGCGTCTTTTTGTTCGCTATTCTTGGCATAGCGCGCTATTCCTGCAAAAAATCTAACGAAAATCAGCTTAATATAGAGCAAATATTCAGACCGAATGACCGATTTGAAATAAAGCAATGGGCGCCCCTGCATCAAGCAGAAGCGCCCACCTCGTGTCGGTTTTATTTATCTGAAAGTTTAAGAAGTCTTTTTTTATCCGTTTTTGAGCTTGTCGCTATATAGTTTAAAGAAGTCAAAGTTCAGTATTCTTGATATTTTCATAAGCTCATCAGTGTCAATCGACTTTTTCCCAAATATTTTATAAACATTGGTCCGGCTGCATCCCAACTGGCCGGCCAGCCACACCACAGACTGTTTTCTTTCTCTTAGCTTGGCCTTTATCAGCAGGCCTATTGTTGTCTTATCTGTGTTTGTCTTTTTGGTATCTTGCATTTCCTTTTATGTGTATTGGTGGTGTGGTTCCCTTTTTCTTACTTATCTCTCTGCCGGCACATTCATGTCCGTAAGCTGCCGGCCTGTTTTTTTAACGTATACAAAGTTACGCCAAAGAATCATATTGTGCAAGTGCGGTTTTGCCGGTGTTGGAGTGAGGCTGACACAAGGGTGATTATCAGGTGATTTTTTGTGATTATCCGGTAAAAAGAAAATGCCCCGGCAGCATGTTTTGCTGTCGGGGCATATGTCGTTTTATGGTTTAGCCTGCATTGCAGCAGCTATTTTCAGCTGTGCCCAGTGGCTTTGCCGGATGAATTTATTGCAAAGCAGGCTTGTGGTCTTGTTAAAGATTAGCCAGCTCTATTACTTTGTCTACTGCAGCAGACAGGCCGTCGATGTCTTTTCCGCCTGCAGTTGCGAAGTGAGGCTGTCCGCCGCCGCCGCCCTTTATCAGCTTGGCAGCTTCGCGCACTATCTGTCCGGCGTTGAGTCCGTGTTCCTTCACGAGGTCTTCGCTTATCATGACGCTGAGGGTGGGGCGTCCGTCAAAGGTGCTTCCCACAACGCAGAGCATGCGCTCTGGTTCGGCTGCACGTATCTTGAACACGAGGTCTTTGGCTGCGTCCTGCTTCATTATCAGTGTGGAAGCGATGACCTTCACTCCGTTTACGATGCGGGCCTGAGATATGAGCTTCTCCTTAACTCTCTCAACTCTCTCGGCCTGGAACTGCTCAATGCTCTTCTTCATTGAGTCGTGCTCCTCGATATATTTCTCTATCACGCCGAGCAGGTCTTTGGTGTTGTTGAACAGAGCCTTTATTGCCTTCATTCCGTCCTCAAGGTCGTACATCAGCATTTCGCACTCTTTTCCGGTCTTGGCCTCTATACGGCGAACTCCGGCGGCAACGCTGCTCTCTGATATTATCTTGAACATGCCGATGCGGCCTGTAGAGTGGGCGTGGATACCGCCGCAGAACTCAATGCTCGGGCCAAACTTAACCACGCGCACCTTGTCGCCGTATTTCTCGCCGAACAGGGCTATGGCGCCCATCTTCTTGGCTTCGTCGAGCGGCATGTCGCGGTGTTCGTCGAGCGGTATGTCCTGACGTATCATGTCGTTGACAAGCATCTCAACCTTGCGTATCTCCTCGTCGGTCATCTTCTGGAAGTGAGAGAAGTCGAAGCGCAGCGTGTCGTGTGATACGAATGAACCCTTCTGCTCAACGTGGTCGCCCAATACCTGCTTCAGGGCATAGTCGAGCAGGTGGGTGGCCGTGTGGTTTGCGGCGCTTGCCTCGCGCTTGTCGGTGTCTACGCATGCCATGAACTCGGCCTCAGGATTCTTTGGCAGCTCCTTAACGATGTGTATCGACTGTCCGTTCTCGCGCTTGGTGTCTATGATGTTCACTGTTTCGTTCTCGCTTACCAGCACTCCGCAGTCGCCAACCTGACCACCCATCTCGCCGTAGAATGGTGTGTTGTCGAGCACGAGCTCATAGAAGGTGTTCTTCTTCTGTGTCACTTTGCGGTAGCGCAGTATGTGGCATTCGTATTCAGTGTAGTCGTAGCCTACGAAGTTTTGCTCGCCCTGGCTCAGCTCGGTCCAGTCGCTGTTTTCAACGGCAGCGGCGTTGCGTGCTCTTGCCTTCTGCTTCTGCATTTCTTCGTCAAACTGTTTCTCGTCAACGCTGAGCCCGTTTTCGCGGCAGATGAGTTCAGTGAGGTCGAGCGGGAATCCGTAGGTGTCGAACAGGCGGAATGCCTTTGTGCCGTCGAGCACGGTCTTGCCTTCGGCCTTAACCTCCTGCATGGCGTCAGACAGCATGTTGATGCCGTTAGACAGCGTGCGCAGGAACGATTCTTCCTCTTCCTTTATTACCTTGGTTATCAGTTCGCGCTGTGCGGTAAGTTCGGGATAAGCCTCGCCCATCTCGTGTATCAGCGTAGGCATGAGCTTAAACATGAATGCCTCTTTCTGGTTGAGGAAGGTGTATGCGTATCTTACGGCGCGGCGCAGTATGCGGCGTATAACGTAGCCTGCCTTTGCGTTGCCCGGCAGCTGGCCGTCGGCTATAGAGAAGGCTACGGCACGCAGGTGGTCGGCAACCACGCGCATTGCCACGTCGGTTTTCTCTTCCTTGCCGTATTCCATGCCTGAAAGGCGTGAAATCTCCTTGATGATAGGCTGGAAGATGTCGGTGTCGTAGTTAGAATGCTTGCCTTGCAGGGCACGCACAAGGCGCTCGAAGCCCATTCCGGTGTCTATTACGTTCATTGACAGCTTTTCGAGAGAGCCGTCGGCCTTACGGTTGAACTGCATGAACACGAGGTTCCATATCTCGATAACCTGTGGGTCGTCTTTGTTTACAAGTTCGCGGCCCGGTGTCTTTGCTTTTTCTTCGGGAGTACGAGAGTCGAGGTGAATCTCTGAGCAAGGTCCGCAGGGGCCTGTGTCGCCCATTTCCCAGAAGTTGTCGTGCTTGTTTCCGTTGATTATGTGGTCAGCCGGAACATGCTTTGCCCAGAAGGCAGCAGCCTCGTCGTCGCGGCTGAGATTTTCTTCTGGAGATCCTTCGAACACGGTTACGTAGAGGTCGGCCGGGTCGAGGTGAAGTACGTCAACGAGATATTCCCATGCCATGTCTATGGCGCCTTCTTTAAAGTAGTCGCCAAAGCTCCAGTTGCCGAGCATCTCGAACATGGTGTGGTGGTATGTGTCGTGGCCCACTTCCTCAAGGTCGTTGTGCTTTCCGCTCACGCGGAGACACTTCTGCGAGTCGGCCCTGCGTCTTGGTTCGGGGTCGCGTGTTCCCAGTATGATGTCCTTCCATTGGTTCATGCCTGCGTTAGTAAACATCAGTGTCGGGTCGTCTTTAATCACCATCGGTGCCGACGGAACAATCTGATGTCCTTTCGATTCAAAAAACTTTTTGAACGATTCACGGATTTCGTTAGCTGTCATCATTTTCTTTATATTTTGTTTTTGTTCTTTTCACGATAAAGGCAAAATGCCTATTTGGGAGCAAAATTATAAAATAAATCCCATAAATCATTAAATAATTGTGTAAAACATACAATTCTGTTGTCTGTACGGCAAATTATTGTGCCGCAGGACGGCATGATCCTGTCGGCAGCGTCTTTATCTGCAACTTGAAGAAATGTATTATTTTTTCGGTTGACAGCATGAAAATGAAAAAAAAATGATAAATTTGCAACATCAGACGTTACATATTTTAATTTCCACGAATTATGGCATTGAACACAGAAAAGAATCTAAAGCTTTATTACTCGATAAAGGAAGTGGCAGCCATGCTCAACGTGCCCGAGAGCATGCTGAGGTTTTGGGAAAAGGAGATACCGATGTTGCGGCCGAAAACAACCGGTAACAATGTGCGCCAGTATACGCAGGCCGACATTGAGAATGTAAAGGCCGTGTATAATCTTGTTAAGGTCAGGGGCTTTAAGTTGTCGGCTGCGCGTAAGATGTTGCGTGAAAACAAACAGGCTGTTGACGGCAATGCGCGTGTTATGGAGAGTCTGATAAAGGTGCGCGACGAACTGAAGTTGCTCAAAAAGCAGCTTGATTATCTTGAGTAGTATTGTTTTTGCGATACCTCGCAAGATAACTTTCCGGCCTTGCTTTCTGCATATGTCTTCAGTTGCCTGTATACCTTGATATACACCAAATCGTACATCTTGAGGGTATGCGTTGAGGTTTGCTGTGTCGGTAGTGGATACAGGCTGTTATCCGACATGAAGTAGTATACCGAAAAATAAATTCTTTATTAGAAAATCCCATTAAATCATTATTCCGTACATGATTTAATTCTACAAAAATATTGATGCCTTCATATGTCATGTTGTTTCCTGTTATTATCCTATTGTCTGCTTTTTGTGGAAATAGACCGCTATGCCTCTGAAAAAGCAAATGACTATACGCTCAATTTAAGACAATAATCCTGCCGGATCTTAATGAAAGCAATTGGGGATAAAAGCAGATGCCAGGAGACTTCACAGTGTCCTGGCATCCTTTCAATACATAAAATCAAATTATTAACTTTGAATTTTAGTCTGGCTCTTTATTTATTAACGTATTTTTTGCCATTGATTATAACGATACCCTTTGCATTCTTGTTAACACGCTGTCCGGCGATGTTGTATGCAGGAGCATCAACGTCATTCTTGTCGGTGTTAATCTCTGTGATGTCAGTGCTGCCGCCAGAGAGCAACTTAAGAGTAGAACCGTCTTCTGCAACGATGCTTACGTCAACAGGATTCTCGCTGTAGCAGAAGCCTTTGAAAGAAGCTTTTGAACCAACTGCGTTGAATACATAGTTGCAGTCTGCATAAACCTTGAACATGATCACGCCAAGACCATTGCCGGCAGATGTAGCTTCAGCATTGTTGTTGTGATAAATCTGAATAGGCCAAAGGATTGTACCGTTGCTCTGGTCATAGAAACCATCCTCGTCAGCTGGCAGAGTGTATGTAAGCACGCCGTTTGTTATAGGGTCTGCGTTCTTGTCAGCGTCATCAGCAATGTTCATAGCAAGAGTGTAAGAGAGGCATTTGCCTTCTTCAAATACAGTGTATGCCTTGTTTGAAGAAGCCTTTAAAACAGCATAGAAATAACCGTCCTTCTTAGCCTTTACTACATAGTAAGCGCCTGTTCCCGGCTGTACGAAGTTCTTTGCAGGATCCTCACCGCCGGCTCCTTTAGGGTTGCTGTTTCCCTGAAGACCTAAGTCAGAGCAGTCAACGTCTTTGTCTGCACCAAAGCGTACTTTGTTGTAACCGTTGAATGCGATATCCACAGCTTTGTACTGATCAGCAGCACCTGTTGAAACTGTAACGTCTTCGTTGTCAACTATAACAGAGTTTGCATCGATGGCTGTCAGTGCAGTAGGGTCAGCTGCGCCCTTTTCAGTCAGCCATGCTTTGGCGTCAATTGTACAAACGTTCTGCGCGCTGGCGCAAATTCCTGCCATAAGAGCAAGTGATAAAGATAAAATTTTTTTCATAAGTTTTAATTTTAGTGATTAATAAAGTTATTATAAAGTTTTCTTTTAAATATTTGTTATATGTATGCTGCAAACATTGAATTTGCAGCATACATTTTCTTTTGGTTATTCTGCAGTAGTGAGCGTTCCTGTAAACGTATTTGTCGAAGTGTAGGTTTTTCTGCCTTCGGTTATGGTCGTTACATATATAAATGTAATTTCGCCGTTAGTTACCTTGGCGCTGAAATTGCCGAGGTTTGCACTTTTGTTATTTGTCAGGATATATCCCGAAGTGCTGTTTCCCGAACAGTTTGCTACATCTGATATTTCTTCTTTGACAACAGGATCGGCCTGTTTCAGTGTTACATTGGCAACCCACTGCCTATTGGCAGACAATTCTATTGTTCCTGTAGCTTCGTTTTCATCTTGCAGCTCTCCAGATGAGTTTGTGAGCTTCTGGTTCCATGTGCCGATATATGTTCCTGCAACTTCCTGTTCCGGGTTTTGTGTCCCTACAGCTTCATCGTCGTCATCGCTGCATGCGCTGAAAGTCATCAAGGCCATTATCAGTGTTAAGAATAAATATGTTTTCTTTTTCATTGCTTTCATTTTTTATGTTATTAAAGTCAATCTATTAATAGCCGGGATTCTGGTCCTCTTCAGTCATGCTGTCGTTACCTGAAATTTCAGATGTCGGGATAGGACGATACCATTTTGTCTCTCCTTTAATGTTTTTCATATCCTCGGCACTTGTAACGAAATAGTTGTATGCCACGTTGTAGCGAACCAGCTGACGTGTACGGCGAAGGTCAACCCAGCGGGTCTGTTCTGCGTAACATTCACGTGCACGCTCGTCCAGAATCAAGTCAAGCAGAGTGAAGTTTGAAAGCATGACGCTTACTTCATAGTCAGCAAGGCTGTTAAGATGAGGTGCTCCGGCGCGGTCGCGCACTGCGTTGATTTTCTCAAGGGCCGCAGTTTCGTTTCCTGCCATATAATAGGCCTCGGCAGCAGTAAGATATGTTTCAGATGCATGGAGGACTACGATGTCGCGGTAGCTGATGGTCTTTCCGCCCATAGATGCGGTCGGGTCGTCCCATTTCTTAACGCACGGCGTTGTTTCCAAAGATGTTCCTCTGTTGTTGTCATTGAGGTTCTGATTGGTTATCGTCGGTGTAAGGAAGTTGCCTTCTGCGTCAAACTTGTAGACAAATATCTGTCCGTCGTGGAGCAGGTTGGCATGAGGCTCCTTCGGATGCTTGTTCGGGTCGCGTACAAACTGCGATTTGTGCGCTGTTAGATATGCCTCAAATTCGGCTTGAGAAACATAAGTTGGAGCATAGTATGCAAATATTGGCAATGTGTTTTTGTCAACACTTGTGTTGTAGTATGCAAAGTATCCATATTTAGTCCAGTCGGCCACGCTGTTGTCATACTGATACATTGTTGTCATGAATGTAGCGTCCCAGCGTGTGTCTCCTTTCTCCCACAGTGCCAGAGAGCGTGTGTTGAGAGCCTTGTTAGAGGTTGAATACTTCTGTCCCTGAGCTACGTCGCCGTAATAGTGGCTGTAGTAGATGTCGAGTTCGTGTCCGCCGTCGCTTATATCTCCAGGCCATCCTGCCTTGTCATACTGAACTGCGAAGAATGTCTCGGGATTGGTGCCCTCATTTGACGGCAGCCATTTGTCTTCGAACGATTGTGTGAGCGGTATGCCGCTGATGGCAGCCTCGGCAGCCTGTGCAGCCTTCTCGAAGTTTTCTTTTGATGTTATGGTGAATGTGCCGGCATTTTCGTCAGTGAGAGTAGTGTTGCAGTCCCAGCCGTGTGCAAGATATATTTTTGCGAGCAGGGCTTGTGCAGCTTTTTTATTTACAGAGCCGTCATGTGTTATTTCAGGAATTTCGCTTGAGTTGATAACTTCCTGAAGGTCGTTTTCACAGTTGGTGTAAATAGTTTCGAGGTCTGTGCGCGGATAGTCGCGGCTTGCGCTCTGAATGTAGGTGTCAGAGTAGGGCACTGCTCCAAACTGCTGTGTCATGAGATAATATCCGTAAGCTCTAAGGAATAGGCCTTCTGCACGATATCTCTTGTATTCTTCTCCGCTGTAGTTGATAAGACCGTTGGCATTATTTATAAGTCCTGTACATGCAACGTAGTAGTCTTTCACTTCGTCTGTCTCGGCGGTCAGCGAATAATCCTGAAATACTGATGCACCCTGACCACGGCAAGGCATGTAGAGGTCTGTGCCGTCATCGTTGATGTTTAATGCCGTAGCCAGATTCTTTAAAGATAGGAAGGCATATGCCCTGAAAGACTCCAGTCCTTCTTTTGTCCTGAAATATGTTTCAGGATCCATTTTGTCTCCTCCGGCTGTCTTGTTTTCTGCTTCAAGGAAGTCCGAGCAGCTTGTGGCCGACATCAGTGCCAGAAGAGCCATTGTTATGATATATGATATTTTTTTCATTTTTCTTGATTATTGAAGTTAGAATTTAAGACTTGCACCAAATTCCCATGTAACAGTGCTAGGACCATCGTTTTCTGCACCGCCTCCGGCCCATTCCGGATCAAATCCTTTGTAGTCGGTCCATACGAACGGGTTGGTTACTGTGCAATAAAGGCGCAGATGGCTGATGCCGATCTTGTTGATCCATTTCTTCGGGAACGTATATCCGAGAGTAATGTTCTTGACTTTTACGAAAGACGCGTCTGTGATGGCCTGGCATTGTGAGCCGTCACGGTTGAAGGCATGTGTTCCGTTAAGACCTGCAGTGTTTCCGTCGTTCGGGAAAGGATATGCACCGTAGTGTGTGGTCTGCTGGTATACCGGGTTGATGTATGTTCCGTCGGGATTAATACCGTCGCAGTCGATAAGTGTTCCTGCCGGGATATAATAGTCAACATTCAGGTGCATCCATCCACGGTCTTTATAGTCGAGATATTGTGCATAGAAGTCAGAGTACACCTTATAGTTCTGCTTGGTGTAAAGTGATGCAGACAAGTCCCAGTTCTTGTATGACAGAGATGTTGTGAGGCTTCCTGTCCATGACGGGTCTGACCTGTAAACCTTCTTGTCTTTGTCGTCGATAGTTCCGTCGCCGTTGACATCTTCTATAATCGGGTTGCCTTCCTGCAGTCCGTAGCAAATGTTGTAATAGTCATATTCTTTCATTGTTGAGCCTGGTGTAAGGCCTTTTGCCACGGCGATTTCTGTGTTAGGCACAATCATGTCGCGGTCTGTTACGATGCCTGCCCAGTGATATCCGTATACGTTGTTGATAGAGCATCCGATGAAAAGGTTGTCGTTAGGCAGGTTTGCACCTGAACCGTTGATTTCTTTCACCTTGTTGATGTTGCGTGCATAGTTTAAAGAGATGTCCCAGCGCCAGTCTTTTGTGATGACAGGAATTGCGGTTACAGCAAATTCGATACCTCTGTTCTGCACGCTTCCTACGTTTGTGTTAAGCTTCATGGGGTTGCCGTCGCTGTCTGTTCCGGCTTCGAGCGGAAGCTCTACAGAGTAGAGAAGGTCGTCTGAGGTCTTCTGATACAGATCCACGCTACCGAAGATGCGGTTCTTGAGGAAGCCGAAGTCGATACCGAAGTTGATTTCCTTAGACTCTTCCCATGTCAGGAATCTGTCTACGATGCTGCTCGGATAGAAAGCGTTTACGTAAGTGCTTCCGAAGGGATAGTAAACCGGACCGGCTACTGTTGTTCTTGTAGCATAGTTTCCTACGCCGGTGTTGTTACCTGTTACACCATATGAAAGTCTTACCTTTAAGTTAGAGAGCCATTTTACGTTCTGAAGGAACTTCTCTTGTGACGCGCGCCATGCAACGGCAACAGACGGGAAGCATCCCCAGCGCTGGTCTGGTTCAAATTTTGAAGAGCCGTCCCAACGTACAGTTGCGGTAAGCATATATCTCTCGTCGAAGGTATAGTTGGCGCGAAGAGCGTATGAAATCATACTATTTTCACTGAAAGAGTTGTTCGTATTGGTAAGGTCAATGGTTCCTGATGACAGATTGTACCAAAGTGAGCCGTCGAGCACACCCTGTGCTGCCTGATTGGTGGCTTCGGTGTCGCTTGCCATCATAGAGAACAGTCCCATGAGGTTAACGGCGTGCTTCTTTGCAAACACTTTGTCGAATGTAAGGATGTTGTCCCATGTCCATTGTATGTTGCGTGACGTTGCAAGACTTGCCGTGTTTACAGGGTTTCCGTTGGTGTCGGTTGTACCTACTACTGTGGCTCCTGCATAGTCGAGCACATAGTCGGTGAAAACACCGTCACGGTAATAAGTGAAGTTTGGCGAGAATGTTGTCTTGAACGTGAGTTCTTTTATCGGCTTGATTTGCAGATATACATTGCCGAGCATGCGCCATGTCTGACGTTTGTGTGTGTATACGTCCATCAGGTAGAGCGGGTTGTACTGTCCTGAGAACTGGTGGCCTGTTGACGAGGCCGTACCCATGGCTACAGAGTTGCCTGGATAGTAGTTTTTATATATTTGTCCGTATTGGTTGTAATAGTAGCCGGTATATCCTTCCTCCGGAATGTTTCCGTTGGCATCATAGATATATCCGTTTCTTTCGTCCGGCTGTGTTGAATATGGCTGGCAGAACGGATTGAGCCTGTAGGCAAGCTCTATGGCGTCATCGTTTGCATATTCGTTTCTGATATAAGCCATGTTTACGGTGAATCCGCCGCTGATAATCTTGTTGATCTGTGCGTCAAGACTGCCCTTGAAGCTGAACTGGTCTCTGCTGTCGCCTACATATATACCTTTCTCTTGGTTGTAGCCGAGTCCGACATGATAGTTTACTCTTTCAGAAGCTCCGCTTATGGCCACATAATGGTTTTGCTGTGTTCCGTTGCGTGTTGCCAGATCTGCCCAGTCAGTGGTCTGTCCTCCTGCAATAATCTGTTTTAGGATAGAATTTCCGTCTCCGTCAACCAGTGCCATTTGATCAAAATTGCCCATGATGTACATCGGGTTGGCCAGGTTGGTCTGTCCTTGTCCATAAGAAAGGAACTTCAGGAAGCGGTAATTGTAGAATTGCTGTCCGGTCTGGAATTCAGGCATACGTGCAACTTTTGATACGCCGTAATAGCCGTCGTATGAGATGGTCGGCTTGCTCATTTTCTTGCCGATGTTAAGGCTTCCTTTGGTTGTAACCATAATCACACCGGCTGTGGCGCGTGAACCGTATATCGCGGTTGACGATGCGTCTTTCAGAACGTCGATGCGCTCAATGTCTTGCTGGTTAAGGAAATTGATGTCGTCGCAGATTATTCCGTCAACAACATAAATAGGTTTAGTGTCAGAGTTTGTAGATGATTTTCCGCGAATCTCAATGTCAAAGTCTCCGCCGGCACGGCTTGAGTTCTTTGTAATGTTGACACCAGGAACGGTACCCTGAAGACCTTCCATGACTGTTGCGGCTCCTTTGGCTGTTACGTCTTCCGTGCTTAGTGAACTCACTGATCCTGTGAGGTCGCTTTTTTTCATGGTTCCGTATCCTACAACAACAAGCTCGTCAAGTGCCTGGTTGTCTTCTTGCATGACAAGGTTTAGTGTGGAACTGTTGCCTACTTTTACATTCAGGTCTTTATAGCCGATGTAGGTAATTTTAAGGTTGGTCGACTCTGTTGCATTAGGAATCTTAAAATTACCGTCGATGTCAGTTATAGCACCTGCTTTTCCGTCGACAAGGACTGTAACGCCGATCATTGGTTCCCCGTTAGCGTCTCTCACCGTACCGGTAATTACCTTTTGCGCAAATGCAGAAAGGCATATTACAGGCAGCATTGATGCCAATAGGATTCTTCTTGTTAGTAAATGCATAAATGTTTTATTTTTAATTGTTAGTAGTTAGTGTTTCTCTATATATGATTATATGTTTGCTCTATTTTTTCATGGCCGTTTTCATGGTATTTTTATCAGTAGGCCAAGTAGATTTCTGCCGGTTAAAGTAGATTTGTTATGTGCAAATATACAATAATTTTAAATTCAAGACAAATAAAAACACTTTTTTTTGATGTTTGTCGGATAATTTATTTTGTTATATAACCTTAATATTTGATTTATTGGCTTATTTTTTAATGCTTTTGTATTTAGTTTTTTGCTTAAATAATGTTGTATTTTGGCAATTCTTTAGGGCGTATTATATATATGGTAGGTGGGCTTGGTGTCAGGATGGGCCGGTTAAGACTTTGTCTGATTCATAATAAAAGTTAACGTGTGGGCTGCTGCTTATGTAACAAATATGGGGTATGGGCTACGGATGTTGAGTTGATTCAGAATAGGAAACTGTTGTTGCTGTTGATCGGCAAAGTAAAACGTAGTGCCGGATTTGTTTCTGGCTTGTCGCCATGTCATGGTTGTGAAGTTGTGCCCTTTAGGGAGGATATAAAACAGAAAACTTTTTGATTTTGACGCTTTCAGACTGGCTTTTTTCTAACGGAATAGGATTATTTTATGAAAAAGGCCGTAAATTCGTTCGTTTTGCTAAAGTGTTGATTCCTAGCGGCTTATGTCGTTGTTGCAGATACTTCTCGATTGTTAAAAAAGCTAACTGGGCCGTTTGCTCATCAAAAACCATAGGTTTATGCACCGCAGATAGTACATTTTTCATGCCAGAAGCAATAGTTTTGGCGTCTTAAATTGCTGTTTTGAGGACAAGAAAGTGTCGGATATGCAAATAAATGTTATAGAAATTGGTGCGCTATATTTATTAGCTTAACAATTATTATAATTATGCTTTCTATTTTGCAGAAAACTCTGAACATAAATTTTGTAAAGGTTTTTCTGCCGAGGCTTTTGTGCCGGGCTGTTTTGTTGGGTGGTATTGATTGCATAAAAATAAAAGCCAGACATCGCAACGGATTGTTGTTGCTGTCTGGCTTTTATCATGTTGTGTGATATAAGTCGCGCGGCAGATTGTCTTGATCTTTGCCGCTGTATCTGTCTGTTTGATTATATTTCAGGTATCCAGCTGTTGTCCATCTTGAAGACATTGTCAACTGTTATCTTGGCAGCCTCTTTTTTTGTCAGTTGCTTGCTCCATGGTGCCCTTTCTTTCGTTGTTGCTCCGGCACCGCTGTTGTTGTATTCCATGTAGCGTGCTGTCTTTTCGTTCGAAGCCTTGCCCCAGTTGTGCCATCCAGCAGGCAGAATGTGACTGCCAAGCTCGCAGTTCATGAACAGGGTGAAGGCGTAAGGGCGCCACGGACGTCCGAGATATACCTTTGTAACGCCTTCGGCTGCCGTAAGCTTGCAGCGGTTGAACACGTAGCCGAAAGCCACGTCTGCAGGCGTTGAGGCTGCTGTGACGTAAGAGTTTTGCTTGCTGTGTATGGTGCAGCCCTCAAACCATGCCGTAGACGGACCGAAGATAAAGTCGGTGGTTCCCTCGATGTAGCAGTTCTTAAAGTATAGTCTGGTGTTGGCCAGACCTGTATACACTGTGTCCTGATTGCCCAGCAGGCGGCAGTTTACAAACACGAGATGGTCGCCTTCTGTGTGAAGTGCCACGGCCTGTCCAAGCTTTGCGGCATTGTTTTCTATCGTGATATTCTTAAATGTGATATAGTTGCCTTCCACTTTGACGGTGTATGTGCGGAATGTTCCCATGGGCTTGTTGGTGTCTTCAAGCCTTATGTTGGCATGGTCGTCGTAGGTTATTATGGTGTTTTCAGCATCTTCGCCGCACACTTCGATGTTGGTGAGCCACGACGGTATTATCACTTTCTCCTTATATACGCCTTTCTTTACGTATATTACTTTGTGATATTCCATGAATGCGCGGCACACTTCAACGGCCTCGTTGATGGTTCTGAACTGGCCGGTGCCGTCTCTCGAAACCACCAGTGTGTCGGGATTGTCATAAGGGTTGGCTGCGTTTGCCGTGAATGCGGCCAGTGCCGCAATGATAGTGATGAATAGTTTTTTCATAGTTGTGCTTTTTGACAGGCTGTGCCATACGCGCACGACTGCCTCAGCCGGCTGTAACGCCGGCTGTGCATGGCCAGCCGGAAGTTGTTTATAATATTTGTTTTATTTCTTGTAGTCCTTCTACTTTCTTCAGTTTTCCCATTATAGTCCTGACGTCGTCGCGGTCGTGTATCCTCAGTTCGAGTGTTCCGTCAAATATTCCTTCTTCGCACGACAGCGTCACTCTGTGTATGTTTACGTTAAGCTCGTCGGATATAACCTGGGTAACCTCGTTGAGCATGCCGATTCTGTCTATTCCTTTTATCTCTATTACTGCATCGAAGAGTAGTTTCTTGTGCATGTCCCATTTGGCATCGAGTATGCGGTTGCCGTATCCAGATTTTAGCTTTGCTGCAACGGGGCACGACCTTTTGTGTATCTCAATGCGGTTTTTGCCGTCGATGAATCCTAGTGCGTCGTCGCCGGGTATGGGGTGACAGCAGTCAGGGAAGATAAACTGGTTTATGTTGTCGTCTGTGATATATATAGGCTTTTTGCGGTTGAAGCCTTCTTTTACGATGAAGTAGTTTGGCTTCTTGTTCTCGTTGCCTTTCTTCTTTTCCTTGCCCAGGAACGGCACAAACTTTCGCCATGTTACGGCCGAGTTCTGCTTTCTCTTACCGTTAATCTCGTCGATGTCTTTATCGCTGAGTATGATATTCTTCTTTCCTATTGCCTTGAACAGTTCGTCCGGTTTCTGCACCTCGTGGAATTCGCACAGCTTGTCGATTACAGACGAGTTGATTTCCAGCGAGTGCTTGCTAAGGAATTCAGACAGAATCTCTTCGCCTTGCTTCTGTATCTCGCGGGCTTCGCGGCGTAATATTGCCTGTATCTTAGCCTTAGCCTTTGCCGTTGATGCAAAGTTTATCCATGATGGCTGCACGTGCTGCGAGTTTGAGGTGAGAATTTCCACCTGGTCGCCGCTTTGCAGCTTGTGGCTCAGCGGCACGAGCTTGTGGTTTACCTTTGCGCCTATGCAGTGGCTGCCGAGGAATGTGTGTATCTGGAATGCAAAGTCGAGGGCCGTACAGCCTGCCGGCATGGTCTTTATCTCGCCTTTGGGGGTAAATACAAATATCTCTGATGCAAAAAGGTTGAGCTTTATAGCGTCGAGGAAGTCCATTGCATCGGGCTGCGGGTCGTCAAGAATCTCTTTGATGGTGCGCAGCCAGTTGTTAAGTTCGCCTTCGTCTTCAGTAATTTCGTCGCCTTCTTTATATTTCCAGTGTGCGGCAAAGCCCTGTTCTGCCACTTCGTCCATTCTTTCAGAGCGTATCTGTACCTCAATCCATCGGCCCTGCTTGCTCATCAGAGTTACGTGCAGAGCCTGATATCCGTTGGCCTTGGGATGGTTGACCCAGTCGCGCAGACGGTCGGGGTGCGACTTGTAGATCTGGCTTATCGCCACATATATGTTGAAGCATTCGTTGACTTCCTCTTCACGTTTCTTGGGCTTGAAGATTATTCTTACAGCCAGAATGTCGTAAACCTGGTCGAAGCTTACGTGCTTGTTCTGCATCTTGTTCCAGATGGAGTAGGGGCTTTTCACCCTGGCTTTTATTTCATATTCAAGTCCCATCCTGTCGAGAGCCTGCTTTATTGGACCTGTAAAGTCGTCAAACAGACTGTCGAGAGATGCCTTTGTGTCTGCCAGTTTAGATTCTATTGATTTATACTCTTCGGGATGTTCAAACTTGAAGCTCAGGTTCTCAAGCTCGGTCTTTATTTTGTTCAGTCCGAGGCGGTTGGCAAGCGGCGCGTAGATGTATAGCGTTTCTCCGGCAATCTTGTATTGCTTGTTTGCCGGCTGGCTGTCAAGCGTGCGCATGTTGTGCAGGCGGTCGCATATCTTAATAAGGATAACGCGTATGTCGTCGCTCATGGTCAGAAGCAGTTTCTTGAAGTTTTCTGCCTGTGCCGACGCCTGGTCGCCGAATATTCCGCCTGAAATCTTTGTCAGTCCGTCCACAATCTGCGCAATCTTAGGGCCGAAGATGTTCTCTATGTCTTCAACCGTGTAGTCGGTGTCTTCAACCACGTCGTGCAGAAGTGCCGCACTTATACTGGTAGAGCCGAGCCCCATCTCGCTGCATGCGATCTGGGCCACGGCTATTGGGTGCATTATATATGGTTCGCCAGACAAGCGTCTAACGCCCTTATGTGCCTGTTTGGCAAAGTTGAATGCTTTAGTTATTATGTCAACTTTCTTTCTGTGGCGTGTGGACAAATAGTCGTTCAGCAGACGCTGAAAAGCATCGCCGACCAACTTTTCCTCAGCAAATTCTCTCTCTTTGTCAATGTTGTTACGCTCGTCCATAATTGGTTTCTCCAGATATTATTAATAAGGTATGCAGGTGAAGCGCCTTTTTTATTTCACCCTGATTTTCTTTCCGGCACGTATGTTGTTTCCTTTTATACCGTTAAGCTGGCGCAGCTTCTTTACGGTAGTGTGGTGCCTTTCTGCTATCTCAGACAATGTGTCTCCGCTTCTTACGGTTACGCTCTTCTTTCTTGTTCTTGAGCGTCTTGACGATTTTCTCTTTCTGCTTTTGCTCTTGCTGTAACTCTTGCGTGTGCTGCTTGTGCTTGTTGTGTACTTGCTGCTTTCAACTTCCACCAGCGAACGTCTGGTGAGCAGCGCGTCAGTCTCGTATCTGTAGATAGAGTCTTCGTTTGCGATAAATGTGTTTGTGGCGTTGGCCGGCAGACGTATCACCGACGGCTTGTTGTTGCCGTTGACGATATCACGGCGATACTGCGGATTTAGCGTGCGCAGCTCTTCAATGTCAATGCCGCACACGTCGGCAATCTGCTTAAGATGAACATCCTTTGACACAACCACGGTGTCGGTCTTGGCCGGCAGTGTGGTGCGCATGGGGCAGATGTTGTGCTCGCAGTAGTAGTTCATCACGTAGTTTGCGGCAATGAACGCCGGCACATATCCTCTGGTCTCGCGTGGAAGGTAAGGATAAATCTTCCAGTAGTCGGCCTGTCCGTCGGCGCGGTGTATGGCCTTGTTTATGTTCTCCGGTCCGCAGTTGTATGCAGCAATCACCAGGCTCCAGTCGCCGAATATATTATAAAGGTCTTTAAGATAGTGGGCAGCTGCATAAGACGATTTAATGGGATCTCTGCGCTCGTCGATAAGCGAGTTGATTTCCAGTCCGTACTGCTTGCCCGTTGCCACCATAAACTGCCACAGTCCGGCAGCGCCTGCATGAGATGTGGCTTTAGGGTTTAATGCCGACTCGATTACCGGCAGATATTTTAGTTCAAGCGGCAGTCCGTAGGCCTCGAGAGCCTCTTCAAATATAGGTATGTAGAAGTTTGATGCTCCCAGCATGTAGCTTACCGAATGGCGCAGTCTGCCTGTGTATCTGTCGATGAATTTCTGTACAATTTCGTTGTATGGCATTTCCATGACGTTCGGCAGCCTGCTGAGGCGCTCGATGTACACCTCTTTCGGGTAATCTCTGTTCTCGTCACGGTAGTTGCAGTCTTCGTCCTGCTGTAAGTAAGTTTTTGAATAGTATAAGTTCAGGAGGCTGTCAACTTCATAGTTCATAGCCTCAGGCAAGTCAATTGTTTCTTCTTTTCCGTCATTGTCAGTCACAATTATTTCATCCTTTTCGTTCTGAGCCTGCATCACGCAGTTACCTCCGAAAAGCATCGTGGCAATGATTATAAAAACTTTCTTTCTCATAAAATGTTTATATACAGAATCTTATAATTTAAATCTTTTTTCAGAAGGTTATAGAGCACTGAAGTCCCAATGACGATGATTTAAGCGGATTCAGTGACGACCTGTTGTTTATTATCGTAGGCTCAAGCTTCATGCTCAGGTCTTTTGAAATGTCAAATTCTGACAGTGACGCGTCGACATACGCGTCTATTACCGACAGAGCGTAAACGCCGATGAGGCAGAATACGCTCAGATCGCGGTATCTGCGGTAGAAGTCCTTACGCTTTTTGAACAGATTTTGGTATTGCTCCTTGTTCTCTTCCGTTATGGTGTTGCCCAGATGTAGAAACTGGTTGTAGCTCTCCGTGCTTGGGTCGTTGTCCATGATGTCCATGTAGGCTTGCGAGTAGTCCTTGTACATCTGGTTGTTCCATCTTATGGCGTAAAGACATCCGATGAAGCCGCCATACACAATAGGCAGCTTCCAGTATTTGCGGTTATATATTTGTCCTGCTCCCGGTATCACGATGGCAAGCCACATGGCTCTTTTGGCGTTTGGTCTCCATGTGCTCCAGTCGCGTTTCTCTTTTTTCTTCTTTACAGAGTCGTTTGCCGACAGCATCCTCATGCTGACAGAGTCGGCCGCAGACACAACCTTGTTTATCGTGTCGCTTATCTGCTTGTCGTTTTCTGCCGCAACCGTCATGATCGTGTCGTTGACCAGGATGGTGTCCTTGTCGCCCGTTCCGAGCGCGCTGCACGGCATCATCACGGCAAGCATGCATATGGCCGCTGCCAGTCTTGACAGGTAATATGTTAGATGTCTGCTTGTATCCACAGCTTTATCTTACTGTTCTTTCAGTTTGTCAAACATGCTCATTATACGCACAAGCTCTTCTTCGTTGGCAAACGGAATGCTTATCTTGCCCTTGCCGCTGGCCGAGCAGGTCATCTGAACTTTAGTCTTGAAGAAGTCAGACAGATGCTGTTTCAGTGTAGAGAATTCTTCGGGCATCTGCTGGTTAGATGCTATCTTCTTCTTGCCGCTGACTATGTCTTCGCCGTTTTTCAGCTTCTGCACCATTTCCTCCACCTTGCGTACAGAGTAGCCGTTCTTCTGTATCTCCTTGAACAGCTTCACCTGCAGCGACGGGCTGTCTATCGCCAGCAGCGCGCGTGCGTGTCCCATGTCAATCTCCTTGTTCTGCAGCGCCATCTGCACTTGTGCAGGCAGCTTCAGCAGGCGGAGATAGTTTGATATTGCCGTGCGGCTTTTGCCCACTCTTTCCGACACCTTCTCCTGCGTCATTCCTGTGTTTGTCAGCAGGTGCTCGTATGCCAGGGCAATTTCTATCGCGTTGAGGTCTTCGCGCTGGATGTTCTCAACAAGAGCCATCTCCATCACGTTTTCGTCCTTGATGGTGCGTATGTATGCCGGTATAGCCCTTAGTCCGGCTATCTGCGATGCTCTCCAGCGGCGTTCGCCGGCAATAATCTGAAATCTGTTGTCGTCAACCTGTCGCAGCGTTATCGGCTGTATGATGCCTATCTCGCGTATGCTGTTGGCAAGCTCGTTGAGAGCTTCCTCGTCAAATTCGCGTCGCGGCTGGTTAGGGTTGGCTTCTATCTGCTCAATAGATATCTCGCTGATGGTCGAGCTGCCCTGCGGGCGCACGGCTTCGGTAGATATCAGAGCGTCGAGTCCGCGTCCGAGCGGATTGCTGTATCTTTTCTTAATGGCCATAATCTTCTTACTTGTTCCTGTTTATAATCTCCTTTGCCAGTGCCAGATGGTTCTTGCTTCCTGTTGAGTCGGCATCGTAAAGAATAACCGGAAGTCCGTGGCTTGGCGACTCGCTCAGTTTCACGTTACGCTGTATGACGGTCTTGAACACAAGTTCCTGGAAGTGGCGCTTCACCTCGTCATAAATCTGGTTGGCCAGGCGCAGGCGGCTGTCATACATAGTCAGCAAGAATCCCTCAATCTCGAGTTTCGGGTTTAGCTTGCTCTTTATTATCTTTATCGTGTTCAGCAGCTTGCTTATTCCCTCAAGGGCAAAGTATTCGCATTGAACAGGTATTATTACAGAGTCGGCGGCAGTAAGGGCATTCACCGTTATCAGGCCGAGCGACGGCGAGCAGTCAATCAGAATATAGTCGTAGTCGCCCCTTATCGGCTGCAGCAGGTTTTTTATCACCTGCTCTCTGTGTTCAAGGTTTAGCATCTCTATTTCGGCTCCCACAAGGTCAATGTGGCTCGGCATAATGTCAAGTCCGTCAATGTCTGTGGTATAGACGGCGTCATGTACGTCTGCATGGTCGATGATACATTCGTACAGCGAGCAGTCCACGTCTTTCGTGTTGACTCCGAGGCCGCTCGAAGCGTTGGCCTGCGGGTCGGCATCGATTACCAGAACCTTTTTTTCCAGTGTGGCGAGGGATGCAGCCAAGTTAATTGTCGTGGTTGTCTTTCCCACGCCTCCTTTTTGGTTTGCTAATGCGATAATTTTTCCCATTTGTCTTATATTGGTGTCCTAAATCTAATGTCTTTATTTGCTCGTTTTAGAATTGCTCCTTCCAAAAATATTTTGCAAAAATACATATTTTATGTGAGAAATAGTTGTTTTAAACCTTTTTTCGTACTTTTGTAGCCGAAAGAAAATGATTTTTATGAAAATTATGAAACCATTAATACTTATTTCTAACGACGACGGCTACCATGCCAAGGGACTTAACTCGCTGATAGACATGCTCTCTGATTTAGGCGATATCCTTGTCTGCGCGCCCGAGTCGGCACGTTCAGGATTTGCCACAGCCTTCTCTGCAACCACTCCCTTGAGGCTCAAGTTGCGCCGCAAGCGCGAGGGCGTTGAGGTGTGGTCGTGCAACGGCACGCCCGTCGACTGTGTCAAACTGGCGCTGAGCCAGCTTTGCCCGCGCCGTCCCGATATGGTCATCGGCGGCATCAACCACGGCGACAACGGCTCTGTCAATTCTCATTATTCGGGCACAATGGGCGTTACGCGCGAGGGCTGCATGAAGTATATTCCTTCAGTTGCCTTCTCTCTCTGCGACTATAGAGACGACGCCGACTTTGAGCCTCTGCGCAGCATCGTCAGAAAGATTACGGCCAAGGTGCTGGCCGAAGGTCTGCCCAAGGGAACGTGCCTTAACGTGAACTTCCCCAAGGCTGCTGAATTTAAAGGCGTAAAGGTGTGCCGAATGGCTAAGGGTACATGGGGAAATGAGGTTGTTCGCGCCTGTCATCCCAGGGGTTACGACTATTATTGGCTTGTGGGCGAATATACCAACGATGAGCCTGAAGCAACCGACACCGACAACTGGGCTCTCAACCATGGTTATGTGGCTATAACGCCCACCACAATCGACGTTACCGACTATGCCATGTTCGAACGTCTGAAGGATTGTGCCGACGAGTTTTGCTGATGTGCCGGGGCTGCGGTCTTGTCGGCTTTCGGCATCTGTCGTGTGCCCTGCTGTGGATTTAAAAACATCATATTTGTTTACAGATGAAATATTATCTTATTGCCGGTGAGGCAAGTGGCGACCTTCATGCGTCGCGGCTTATGCAGTCGCTCAGAAGAGTCGACGGCGAGGCTGAGTTCCGTTTCTTCGGAGGCGACCTTATGTCGGCTGCCGGAGGCATGCGTGTGCGCCACTATCGCGACTTGGCATATATGGGCTTTGTGCCTGTCCTGCTGCATCTCAGAACCATATTCAGAAACATGGCTTTCTGTAAGCGCGACATAATCGAGTGGCACCCTGATGTGGTGATATTGGTTGATTATCCAGGTTTTAATCTCGACATAGCCAAGTTTCTGCATGCCAAGACTTCAATACCTGCGTATTATTACATCTCGCCAAAGATTTGGGCATGGAAGGAGTACCGCATAAAGAACATAAAGCGTGATGTCAGCGAGCTGTTCTCCATTCTGCCTTTCGAGGTGCCTTTCTTTGAAGGCAAGCACGGCTACAAGATACACTATGTGGGCAATCCTACGGCCGACGAGGTGAGCGGATTCTTGAAGACCTACACCGATTCTTACGACGAGTTCTGCTCTAAAAACGGGCTCGACTCACGCCGTCCTGTCATTGCTTTGCTGGCCGGAAGCCGCAAGCAGGAGATAAAGGACAATCTGCCGGCCATGATAGAGGCTGCCTCGCGTTTTGCCGACAAGTATCAGCTTGTGGTGGCGGGAGCGCCGTCGATAAGTGCAGACTATTATGCCGGGTTCATATCCGGACAGCCCGTAAAGATAGTCTACGGGCAGACTTACGAGCTGCTCGCCCATTCGCGTGCGGCTGTTGTCACCAGCGGAACGGCCACTCTTGAGACTGCTCTGTTCAACGTGCCGCAGGTGGTGTGCTACGAAACCCCTATACCAAAGGTCATCGCCTTTCTCCGTAAGCATCTGTTGAAGGTGAAATACGTTTCGCTTGTCAATCTCATTGCCGACCGTGAGGTGGTCAGAGAGCTTGTTGCCGACACATTTTCGGTGGATAACATTGCCGCAGAACTGTCGCGTCTGCTGCCCGACGGAGCTTGTCGCAGCAGTATGCTTGAGGGATATGCCGAAGTGCGCAGGAGGCTCGGCGACAAAATAGCTCCCGACAATGCGGCTGAGATCATGGTGCGGCTGCTGAAGAAAGAGGTCGACGAATAGCCCGTGTGGAATATTTTTGCCACGGCATTTTGTCTTCACCAGTGCAGTTGTATGTGCTATTGAATAAAATTCTTTTATTTGCTTAAAATAACACGGCCGTTTCTGATTAAAAAGTGGCCGGTTTACGCCTCAAAAGTGGCCGAGTTTTGACCCGTAACTCGGCCACTTTTGATTTATAACTAAATGCCTTATTATTGCTTACAGTATACACTGTGGCGCATGTTTGCATTGAAAAACGTTTATGCGTGGGGCCTGTTTTGCTTACGATTTTTTTGACTAAAAATTATCATGCCGGTTGAACGTATTGAAATTTTTACTAATTTTGTATCGGCTAATGATGAAAAGCATCAACCGAAATGAAACGGATTTACAGACTTAACCCCAGATTAGACGTTATGATTTAGCCTGTATTTTTGCTTTATATTAAGTGGATTATCGTTTGATTTTTCGCAGTCATAGCGGGCTATGTCAAGAAAGGCCGGAGGAAAAGTCGCCAATAAAAGACAAAAAGACGGCTGAAAGCATGAGCATACCAAAATTATATACGGTCTAATGACTTAGGCTTAATGTGGAATGATTTGCGAACATTTTTGCGAACAGCAGATTTTTGTGCATTGTGCTAAATCGAGTAATTTTGCTTATAAAAACAATAAAATTAAACTGTTTGAACTTATGAAGAGAATTTGTGTTATACATTATTTGTCTTTATTTCTTCTTGCTTTGTGCAGTCATGTACCGTCGGCAGCTCAGTCGGACACGGCTGTCATGCGTATCAGTTATGACGCTAGGTTTAAGACTTGTGTTGAAAGACCGGCAATGAAAGACGAGATGGAACTGCTTATTGGCAATAAGTGGAGCAAGTTTTATTCTTCGGCAAACATACGACAGCAGCATGTGCTTGACAGCGTGGTGCAGGCCACGGGTGGACAACTGCAACAGGCTTTGGCTGCAAGCACACGGATGAGAGGAAGTGGAACGCTTGGGCAGAAATATATGGTGATGAAGAATTATCCGGCTGACGGTAAACTTACTTATACACTTAATCTGCATGGTTTTGCCCTTAAGTCTGAGGAGAATATGCCTGCGTTTGACTGGCAACTGGCCGACGGCGACTCGATAATAGCCGAGTATCACTGCAACAAGGCAAGGACAAAGTTTCGCGGACAGACATGGACGGTGTGGTATGCGCCTGACATCGCCGTGAGCGACGGTCCTTGGAAGCTGTGCGGACTGCCGGGACTTATAATGAAGGCTGAAACAGATAACGGCTGTTTCTCGTTTGTATGCACGGCTGTAAGAAAGGGCAGGGGAAAAAGCATTACGATGGAAAAGACAAAATATAAATCTGTTGAGCCGAAAGAGCTGCAAAAGATTACAGAAATGGAGATTACCGATCCTGTAGGGCTGATGACGAGGCTGACGGGCCTTGCTCCGTCTGTCAGTAAGGGCAGAACGAAGCAAAGAAAGGTTACGCCGGTACTTATAGAAGACTATGACTGTGAGTGACGGCAGAACCATACGCATGGCGCTTGTCCTGTTTGCGTGGCTTTTGGCAGCAACGGCTTACGGACAGGTTATAACGGGACGGGTTGTCAACTCGGACAACAGTCCTGTCGACAAGGCTTCTGTATATATTAAAAACGGCAAGTCGGTAGTGGCTTATGGATTCACCGACAAGCAAGGCATGTTTGCCGTAGACTGTAAAGGCCGGCAGTGCGACACGATGGAGGTGCGCAAGATTGGTTACTCTAAACTGTCTATTGCTCTTAGGCATTACAGCAGCGACAAGGCTATAGTGCTCAGCGAGCATGCCACAGAACTTAAGGAAGTGGTTGTAAAGTCGCAGCGCATCAGACTGGAGGGCGACACGCTCAACTATCTTGTGAGCGCCTTTCGCGGCAAGCAAGACCGCACCATAGCCGACGTTATAAGAAAAATGCCAGGACTTACCGTAAATGATGACGGCTCGATAGAATATCAGGGCACGAAGATAAACAAATTCTATATTGAAGGCATGGATTTGCTTGGCGGTAAGTATGCGCAGGCGTCAGATAACATTGATGCAGGAAAGGTGAAAAAGGTGCAGGTGCTTGAACGGCATCAGCCCATACGTGCGCTGAAGGATACAAAGTTCAGCGATCAGGCAGCACTCAACATCGTGCTGACCGACAGCGCAAAAAATGTGTGGAGTCACACCTTCGACCTGTCAACGGGAGCTTCGTTGACCGAAAGTCCCGACTGGCTTTATGACAATCGCATCGTCTCAATGCTGTTTTCGCGCAAGGTGCAGAGCATAAGTATGTATAAGAATAACAATACCGGTAAGAACATCGGACAGGAAGTAACGCCTATGTCGGCATATCTCGACGACTCGGCACCCGTGGACGATGGTATGCTTGGCAACATATCGCTGCCGGCACCGGCCATTGACGCCTCGCGCAGCAGATTTAATCATACTCATCTGTTTGCAACTAACTGGCTGCTGAAGACGCATGGCGGCAATGACTTGAGGATACAGCTCGACGGCATGACCGACATGACTGAACAGCGACAGACATCCACCACGGTATATACGGCGGCAGGCGGTGCTGCCATTGTGCAGGACGTATCGGCTGAGAGCCGTCACGACGCCTTGTCGGCTGAGGTGCTTTACAGGCAGAATACCGAAAGACAGTATCTTACAAACGATGCCAGGGGATATGTTGACTTCGACCGCAGCAGCGGTTTGTCGGTATTGAACGGCGTTGAGACAAGAGAGATGGTTAAGCCGCGTCAGGGCTACATCACGGACAAACTGTCGTTTGTGCGCAACATCACCCGTCGCTATTCGTTTTCTGTCAACGCTTACCTTTCACTCAACTGGCTGCCGGGCAGTCTGCTGCTTGCCGACTCAACCATGCAGCGCCTTCGCCAGCGCAGCGTCCTTGCCGGATGTAACGCCTATTTCGGACAAAAGCTTGGTGCGTTTTATCTTAATTATAATATAGGTACAGACATGAAGGCGCAGCATATAGGCGTAAGCCGGCAGGACGTGGATGCCGTAAGGAAGTACACCGAATGGCGCACTTTCCTGAAACCGTCGCTGTCGTATAAGACCGCCATTATTAATCTTGTTGCATCGGCGCCTGTTTACTGGACAAGCCGGACGTATGGCATACAGCATAAGGACAACATTACATTTGAGCCTAATCTGTTTTTCAGGGCTATGCCCGTTTCCGATTTCGGCATAACGGCAACGTATAACTGCTCGTGGAAGCCCGAAGGCTTTTTGTCAATGCTCGACATACCTGTGTTCACCGATTACATCACGAAGACAGAAGGACTGGGCAAGCTCAGCAACACATTGATGCACACGGCAAGCGCCAATATAGAATATAAGAATGTTATAAAAGGCCTGTTTGCCACTGTCGGGTATGTCTTTACCAATATGCGCAATCAGCGGCTTTACTCAATGAATGTGGACGGCAATGTGTATGAGTCGCGGGCCACTGACCTTACATCAAACAGCGTCATGCACGGATTAAACTGCCGTGTAAGCGAGAGCTGGAACGTGGCTCATCTGGTTACTACGCTGTCAGGGCGATGGCAGTGGAGTGATTATAACATGCTCTTGCAGAATGTGCTTACGCCGTTTCAGACGCAGATGGCCGGAGCTACGGCAACAGTCTCGCTCCAGCCTTGCAGCTGGTTCTCTGTCGAAGAGCAGAGTCAGTTCAGCTATGTCAGACAGGAGTGCAGTTCGGGCGCCTCGTTGCCGTCGTCGCTAAGTTCATTCAGCCACAGTCTGAAGTGCTATTTCATGCCCGGCCGCTTTAACATAGAGTTAAGCAACGAGATATATCACAGCAACGACAAGGCCGTTTCGTTCACCTATTTTGCCGACTTATCAGTCTCTTATCGCACCAAACGTTATGAAGTGAGCCTGACATGCAGCAATATTTTGGGAAAGGATGAATATGAACGCCGCCAGATAACCGACACTCAGCAGATGTACACCATTACAAGGTTGAGGCCGCGTGAATGTATGGTGAGGGTTGAATTTAGTTTATAAAAAAGAAATAGTCCGGACTTTAAATAGTAATTAATAAAAAAACAAAAGAAAATGAAGAAATTATTTTTGATTTTAGCTTTGGCTATTGGTTTGGGAGCAGCTTATCTGCAAAAAGCATCAGCGCAAGAAATATCGGCAGAATCTTTTGTTTTTATAAGTAATGAATGATATCATCTAAAAACTCATGAATATATTTAACTGTATAATAATAGTGCTATGCGTGCTTATAACGGCCTGCTGTGATGCCGAACGTTCGCCTCACAATGAAGTGTTGCCTGCAATAGACAGTGTGGGCGATGTGTCACCGCGCCGTGCTTTGGCTATGCTTGACAGTATAAGACCGAAGATAAACGCTGCCGACAAGGCAGACCGGAACTATTACGACCTGTTGCGCATTAAGACTGAAGATAAGTTGTATGTAGCCCATACAACCGACACGCTGATGCTTCGTCTCCTTGATTATTATGAGAATGAGGGCGACAAACGGCTCCTGCCTATGGCATATTATTATGCTGGACGTGTGTATAACGACATGAACGATGACACGCGTGCCTTGCCATATTTTCAGAAAACGATAGAATTGGCTGACACGGCTAGTCCGTTGAGATATAAGGCTTATTCGCAGATGGGATATATCTTTCTTTATCAAGGATTGTATTATAAAGGATTAAAGGCGTTCAGACATTCTTATTTGTATAATAAAAAAATAGAGAACAAAAAAAGTCAGGCATATTCATTGTGTGGTATGGCGTATTGTTATCAGCGTGTTAAAAATGAAAGTCAGGCAGCAGAATGTTTTGAACAGGCCTTGAACTTGTCTAAGGAAGCAAATGACAGTTTGCTTGAAACCGATATCCTTGCTCAAATAGCGAAGCATTATTATAAGCAAAGTGAATATGGTAAGGCGTTGATGTATGTTAACCGTGCGTTGAGCCGTGTTAACAGGATAAATGCCAGGGCCGTTTTGGTTATTGTTGCGAAGATATATGATAAGGTCGGCAGAACAGATGAAGCTGTGGATCTGTATGAAAAGGTTTATGATTTAGATAATGTTTATGCCAAATATGGGGCTTCAAAATGGCTTGGACATTATTATTTACGAAAAAATGATTTGATTAGGGCGGCATATTTCTTTGACAAATATGAAACATATTCAGATTCTGTCCAAAATATTATAAAGACAAAAGATATTGCAAGAATTGATGCAGTTTATAATTATACAGAAAAGGAGAAAGAAAATATCAGGTTAAAATACGAATTGGCTGAAAATAGGTATATTGTTTATATATTTGTTTTTATGTGCATTTCGTTGATTTTTGCCTTTTTTGCTTTTATATCTCATCTAAAGAAAAAGCGTATGTCTGAGCGGATAAAATATGAGAATGAGACAAAGTATCTGAAAGAAAAGTATGAGCAAAGCAGTGCTTTTGTTGATGAAAACAAGCGTAAGATAGAAAGTCTGAATGTCCGTCTTGCCAGAGTCGTAGACTGTAACGAAAGTCTTGCAGCCGAGCTGAAGGCCAGCAGGGAACAGCTTGAGAATCAGAACAGAATAGCCAATATGCAGATTGCAAACAGAGAGCTGTCGCAAAGCAAACTCGCTAATTCTGACATATGTAGAAAGATAAGGGCTGTCTTGAACGATAACACCTGCGAGAGGTGTGATAAAAAAATACCTAAAGACTATTGGCTGATGCTAGATGCCGAAGTCAACAGACATTATGCAGGTTTTAAGGATCGTTTGACAGAATTATGCAAGATAAGCGAATATGAATATCGTCTGTGTCTGTTGCTGAAAATAGGAGTAAGGCCGGCTGATATATCAATACTGACCAACAAAGAACGCAATTCGGTGTCATCAACGCGTAAACGTTTGTATAAGAAGGCTTTCGGCAAGGATGCTGAGCCAAAGATGTGGGACGGATTTATACAATCGCTTTAGAAAAAGGAATAAATTTAGAATATTTTGCGAAATAGTTTGCTGGTTTCATTTTTTTTTTTTTTTATTTTGCGATGTCATAAATTATGATAATGATATATTAAATTTGTGAAATGACGTGCCCTTGAAAATGGCAGCTGAATATGGGCGCTAAGAATAATGTTGCCCAGATGGAACATGCTGAAATTAAGGCACATCTGATTGATGTAAAAATAGCTGATACACCAATACATTGTAAGGTATACGGAGAGGAGCATTGTGATTACTATTGGTTTAAGACGTGCAAAGGCTCCAAGGAATATATCTGAATATATTTTGAAATAAAACTATGCTTAGCCTATGAAAAATATAAAGTTGATATTTGTCTTTTCAATGTTTTCTGCTTTAAATACGTTTGCTCAAAACGTAAATAAGTCTGATTCACTTGTGTCTGACGAGATAGATCTTCAGGAAGTAGTGGTGAGCGAGAAATTGATAAAGCGCGAAGCCGACAAATTTATAGTAGACGCAATAAGGCTGCGCAAGGGCAAAACTGACCTGCTTGACCTGCTGAGCAATGTGCCAGGTATATTGGTTACGGACAACGACGTCAGAATACCAGGACGTGACGGCGTAAGGGTTATGTTCAACGGACGTATGAAAACCATCCCTGAGGGTGAGCTGATCAATATACTGAAGTCGCACAGGGCGTCAAATGTGGCAAAGATAGAGGTGATAACATCGCCAGGCGCAAAGTATGATGCAGGAAGCGATTTTGGCATCATAAACATAATAACAGAAAGAGGTGCCGACTATATAGGCGGCGAAGTAGGCGACGATGTAACCTATGCCGACAAATGGAGCAACGCAGCCCGCATGAACCTTAACTATCAGAGAAAGCGCGTTACGGCATCGCTTAATGCAAGCTGGAATTACGGCAGCGTTGCATATACTGAACGCAATGTGAAATATTTTACAGACATGACGCGAAAGAGCCATACGGACATGGGCTGGCGAAACAACAACTATAACATTTCCGGCTCGTTAGACTTTATGATTGATTCGCTTTCAACAGTAGGCATTGAGGCTTATTATATAGATACATACAGAAATTATCCAAGCACGACCTTTGAGAACACATACGACATGGCCGGGGGGATGACAGAGGAGAGTCGCTCGCCGTCGCTTGAATTGCGTGACGGGCGAAACATGAACCTTAACTTTTATATCGACAGAAACTGGAGCAGCACCAACAGGATATCTTTTATAATGGACCTTTTTAAGTTTGATAATGACCGTGACTACAGTTTCAACTCTTACTATTATGAAAACAGCGTGCAGACAGACAGCGTTGACTATCTTCGCAATCAGGTGGGCGCGCATCTTAAGGGACTGAGCTTTGCGCTCGACTATTCAACTCTGTTGCCCTGGAGCATCAAGCTTTATGCAGGAATAAAGGCGTCTCTCACAGAGACGAGAAACTCCTCGCTATATGACTATTCCACACTTCCCGTGCAAAATGACGACTTTACATATTCGGAAGACATCTATGCCGGATATCTGTCGCTCAACAAGTCATTGGGACACTTCGACATGGTGCTCGGCGGAAGATATGAACTTACGCATACAAAGTCGGAAAACGGCAACGGGACATTGGCAACAGACAACTACGGCAGACTGTTTCCGACTGTGAATGTTATGTACAGGTCGGGCAACGGGTCAACCTTTGGCGTCAGCGTTTTCAGCGGAATAAGACGTCCGGGCATACAGGTGGTCAATCCGTTTACGGCTTATCTGAGTGCCAACTCAACAGCCCAGGGCAACCCTACAATAAAGCCAAACTACTGGTATGGAGTAAGACTTTCCAACAACATAGTGCTTTGCAGCGGACTTGAACTCGGGCTGGAGCTGAGGGCTGCAAAGGAGTTTGACTGTATAGGACAGGTTACGCAGATGAATGCTGCCGACGGCTCTTCGAACACGCAATGGCAGAATGCTTACGACAAGGAAGGCTGCGGAGTGGACCTTAGCCTCTATTTCACAAAGCTGTCATGGCTGAGGGCTTATATCTTTGGCGAGTTGTTTTATTGTAAAACCACTGCCGACAGCCGTTATAGCTTGAGCAACGAGCATGTTCTCAAGGCTTTTGCCATGGGTGACTTGAGGTTTATTTTCGACAGACGCCGTAATCTTACAGGATATGTTACCGCCACTTATTCGGGGAAAGACAAAAATGTGGTTCAAACTATTGATAGCAGATTCTCGATGAGTTGCGGTATTGCTTATTCGTGCCTTAAGGGACGCCTTAATATGAAGTTGGGAGTCAGCAACTTGTTTGCAGGAAATGTTAAGGGTGTAAGTATTTCAAACAACGGAATGAGCATGCATTTCAACAACGACTATTCGCCTTTGTCTGTAACTTTGGGCTTCTCGTATAGTTTCGGCAAGGAGATACGCAGCAAGAGAAAGACCTACAGCAACAGCGACATAAAGAGCCGATTCTGATATAATGGACAGTTATTGACCGTAATGCCTGTGCCGTAACAAAATACTCTCTCTGATGGCGTTGATGACGACTGACTAATGCGGCTGCATCACGGAATTCAATAAACCCGAATCTGTTTATTAGGATTCGGTCTGAAAGCATGAATGCACAAAATGGATAAAGCGATGTGCGGTCTAATGGCTGATTTTGGGTAAACATAAAGTCCTTTCTAAATGCTTTTATGAGGCATACGGAAAGGACTTTATGTATTATGGGCGTAAATAAAGAGCTTATTTGTGTGAAATCTGTAAAAGTCTATATGGGATGATAACGAATCTTATATAAATGCCGTCTTTATAATGCTGTCCAATATTTTTGTTTGCGGATAAATTTCATTCACATCTTTTCAGTTCCGGATATTGCTGCGTACCTGTTCTATAACCTTGTCGCTGTTTTCGCAGCTGAAAACATATTTCTTGCCGGAATTTAATACTACGAGAAATGCCTCGGAGAAGTCGCCTACATATTCGTAGTGTCTGCCTATGTCATTATTGGTGAACAGGCCAATGCTTCCAAACAGACCGCCACTTCCGAACAGGCGAAGTCCGCTTTGGTCGTATGGTCTTATTTCCTTGATGTCTTCGAGTGGTATTATTATTTTTCCTACAACTTTGTGCATTATGAGCGAAGTGTCGTTAAGCTCTATTGACTTTGGCGAAATGAGGTAGACATAGAGAATCGTAAATGCCATTATGGCGATTACGATGGCATAATAAACGGCATCTTCAGGATGTCCGATTGCCGTGTAAATGCATAGACCTATTGCTCCGATGATTATTACTGCGCACAAAATGGTTATAACTGTAAATGTCTTTTCTCTGTTTACTTTGTTTTTCATGGCTTGTATGTTCTTGTTGTTTGTAGATGTTACTTTTCTTACAGATGTTTTGTATGGAGAGTCTGTCGCATTCAGCATTTTATGGAATGCAGTTGTGAGCATTAATATGTGTTTTTCAAATTAAAACCGGCGTCATCCTTCCATGTCAGATGAAAGCATGACGCCGGTTTATGTTTATATTGCAACTGATTAGTCTGCTAATCAGAACAGCGTCAGCGAGTAAAGATATATAACGGCAGCAGGCATGGCCATTAGCGACGAGTCGAAACGGTCGAGCATTCCGCCGTGACCTGGCAGAATGTTTCCGCTGTCCTTTACGCCAAGGGTGCGCTTGAAGAGCGACTCAACAAGGTCGCCCCATGTGCCGAATACAACTACAACAAGACCAAGGCCCATCCACTGCGGTATGGTAAGTCCTGATGTGTTGCCGTTCTGTGCATCGAGATATCCTATCAGCCATGCCACGGCCAGCACGATAATGGCGCCGCCTATGGAGCCTTCCCAACTCTTGCCGGGCGATACGCGCGGAAACAGCTTATGCTTGCCGAAGAGCGAGCCGCTGCAGTATGCGCCGGTGTCGTTGGCCCAGAGGAATATGAACACGCAGAGCGGTATCATGTAGTTGTAGGCAACATTGCCGTCGGGAGTGGCATTGAATGCGAGCACGTTGATGGTAGAGAAGGGCAGGGCGATGTACATCTGTCCGAGCATGGTGTAAGCCCAGTCGTTTATCGCGTTCTCCGTCTTCATGTAAAGCTCGCTGATGAAGAGATATACTATTGTAAGCAGATATGGTATGAACACGGCACCGCTCTGAATCATTCCGCTGCAGAAGCCTCCTACGGCAAGAAAGAAATATACACCGGCAACAGTGCTAATAAAGCGGTTTACCTGTACGCCCTTTACGTCGTTCACCAGTCCGCAGTATTCCCATATCGTCAGTCCTGTTACGAGAGCAAACAGAAACTCCATGGCGATGGGTCTCATGAAGCATACCACGATGGCTGCCACAAAGAACACGCCCGTGATGCTTCTTACAATAAGGTTCTTCATCTTGTCACTCATATCTCATCTATTTTGTTTCTTGAGAATTGTCATTGCCGTCAGAAATGCCGGTTTCAGCATTGCTTTCAGATGCCGGTTCCTGATTTACGGCGTTGTTGTCAGTCTCGCTGCTTTCGGGCAGAGCCTTGTCGCTTTCGCCTTCAGCCTTAGAGTCTTTTCCCTCTTCCTCCATAATCTCTTCAGAGCGGCTAACCCACGGACGCTTGCCGAATATTGTCTCAACGTCTTCAGCAAATATCACCTCGCGCTCAAGCAGCATTTCGGCCAGCTTGTTGTGGCCATCCTTGTGCTCCGTAAGGATCTTCTTCGCGCGGTCGTATTGCTCGTTGATCATCTTCAGAACCTCGTCGTCCATTATCTTGGCGGTTGTCTCTGAGTAAGGACGCTGGAAGTTATACTCGTTGTTGTTATAGTAGCAGATGTTGGGCAACTTGTCGCTCATACCTGCGTAAGCTATCATGCCGTAAGCACTCTTTGTAACGCGCTCAAGGTCGTTCATAGCTCCTGTTGATATGTGGCCTGTGAACAGCTCTTCGGCAGCACGTCCGCCAAGTGTGGCGCACATCTCGTCGAGCATCTCCTCCTTTGTCGTTATCTGTCTTTCCTCAGGCATATACCATGCTGCACCGAGCGCTCTTCCGCGCGGAACGATAGACACCTTTACCAGCGGGTTGGCGTGCTCGAGGAACCATGATATCGTGGCATGTCCTGCCTCGTGCAGTGCGATGGTGCGGCGCTCGCCCTGGGTCATAACCTTGGTCTTCTTCTCCAGACCGCCGATAATACGGTCTACGGCATCGAGGAAGTCCTGCTTGCCGACGAACTTTTTGTCGTGGCGGGCTGCTATCAGCGCAGCCTCATTACATACGTTGGCTATGTCGGCACCAGAGAATCCCGGAGTCTGACGTGCAAGCATGTCAATCTCTACAGACGGGTCGGTCTTTACAGGTCTTAGGTGAACCTTGAATATCTCCTTACGCTCATTGAGGTCGGGCAGGTCTACATTGATCTGACGGTCGAAACGTCCGGCACGCAGCAGTGCTGAGTCGAGCATGTCGGCACGGTTGGTGGCTGCAAGGATGATTACGCCGCTGTTGGTGCCGAATCCGTCCATCTCTGTCAGCAGGGCGTTGAGCGTGTTCTCGCGCTCATCGTTTCCTCCCATTGCCGGATTCTTGCTTCTTGCACGTCCCACGGCATCAATTTCGTCGATGAATATGATACATGGCGATTTCTCCTTAGCCTGGCGGAACAGGTCGCGCACGCGGCTTGCTCCGACGCCCACGAACATTTCTACGAAGTCAGAACCGCTCATAGAGAAGAACGGAACTCCGGCCTCGCCCGCAACAGCCTTTGCCAAAAGAGTCTTACCGGTTCCCGGAGGACCTACGAGCAGTGCGCCCTTAGGAATCTTACCTCCAAGGTCGGTATATTTCTTTGGATTCTTCAGGAACTCAACAATCTCCTGCACCTCCTGCTTGGCACCGGCCTGTCCGGCAACATCTTTAAATGTGATGTTAATCTCGGCTCCTTTTTCATACATCTTTGCCTTGCTCTTGCCTACGTTGAACACGCCTCCGGCGTTGCCTCCGCCTCCGCCCATGCGGCGCATGAAGAACAGCCAGATGAACACAAAGAATAAAATAGGTGCAATGTTGAAAAGAATGGTGAGCAGGTCGCTCCCTTTCTTGTTCTCGTAGTTAAGGTTGCCCTTAAACTTGCCGGCCTGACGCTCCGCATCGACAAAGCTTTCAACCTTGTCGGCGCTTCCGAACTCGCTGGTTACAAAAGGAGTTTTGCCCACTTCTTTCGTTCCAGCCTTAAACACGTCGCGTATGTGCTCGGCCTTAACATACATCTTCAAGGTGCTTTCGTCCTTGTTGAGCACAATCTCCGAGGCATAGCCTTTTGTGACGTATGCCCTGAACTCATCGTAAGACACCTTCTTGCTTGCGCTTCCGCCGATAGAGTCGCCTCCCATGAGGTAGACGCTTATGAGGCCGATTATCACAAGCATGTAAATCCAGCTCATGCTGAATTTGGGCATCTTGTTGTTTTTATCTTGCTCCATGTTGTTTCTGTTAATTTGTTCGTCTAAACTAACTTAAATATGTTCTTGAAAATTTCTTGGGTAAATCCAATCAGTCTAAATCAGGTATCCGGGTCTGTTTTGCGTCTTCCCAAAGATTTTCCAGATTGTAATATTCGCGCACTTCGGGCAGGAATATATGAACCATTACGTCTGTATAGTCCATTGCCACCCACTGGGCATTGTTGAGTCCTACAACGTGAACTGGCTTTTCTCCAGCGTGAACCCGGGCAAATTCTTCAACAGAGTCTGTTATCGCCTCTACCTGCGAAGGCGAATTGCCCTGACATATTATAAAATAATGACAAATTGTGCCTTCAATGCCGCTCAGGTCGATTATGTTAATGTTTGACCCTTTCTTCTCTTGAATACCTTTAGTTATTGTCTCAACTAAATTTTTTGTTTGTTCCATTAATAAAATAAGGTGTTATTTATTTTCTGAATTTTTTTTATCTCTGAGGAAAAAGAATTTTCATTCTGTTTTTACCCCTAAAAATGTATTTTATTTTATGCAAAGGTACACTGATTTATCGTAATTCGGGTAAAAAAACGTATTATTTTGAGATTTTTTAGAAAAAAGTCGGTAAAAATGTTGTCAGTTAAAAAAAAATGCGTACCTTTGCAATCGCAATCAGGAAACAAAACGATTGTAGACATAAAATTGGGATATGGTGTAATGGTAACACTACAGATTCTGGTCCTGTCATTCCTGGTTCGAGTCCGGGTATCCCAACAAAAAGATGCAGCCTAAGGGTTGCATCTTTTTTATGTAACAACTGTCAGGTGTCTTGTCGGGCGAGTTTGTGGCTGGATAATATTGTCACTGAAAATTTTTTCGGGTCACATTTGTAAAGTTATATTGGTTGCCGGCAGTAAAATAATCCCTTACCCTGAAATTCCCATTAAATATTTACAGTCTAAGTTTCTGTTCAGACTCGCAGGAGATATGAATGTCTAAGTAAAATTTATTGCTGCTTGCTGAAAATATCTATTTTATGTTTCCGGTGTCAGTTCTTCACTTTTTTGTTTCTCAGCAACATTGGCATGGTATGCTCGCTTTGACTTCCATGCTTAATGGGGTTAATTAGTGTAAATATCAAGCTGTAGCGAGGTGTTCTATTTGTCTTGTGTTTATTGATATTTTACGGCTGGCATGTATAAATGATATAAAATAGCCTCTATTTATAATAATGTGTAATTATTTGTTTTGAATTTTATTAATTAACTTTTATAAGCATGTCATAAATTTAAGTTTTTTAGACATATTTTTATGTAGCCCTATGCAAGGCTTTGCTATTTTTGCAACAAGCTTTAAATCTATATGAAAAATCCGTTTTAACGGATAAACTGCTTGAATAATCTTTATTATAAATAAATTATTAACCTTAAGAAACAATAACTGCAATGAAAAAAACAATTCAAAAAGATGCTTTTTTCAAAAGGCATGAATGGTGGCGTAGCAGTAACCGCATGCTGCTGGTCTCAGGGTTGTCTGTTCTTATGCTTAGTGGAGCCGTTGTATCTCCGCCTATGGCAAATGCCGGTAATTCTGTCATTGAGCAGACCCAAAACTCGGTTAACAAGAAAAAAATTAGCGGAACAGTGATTGATGAGACGGGCATGCCGATGATCGGAGTGACGGTTCGTGTGCAAGGCACGTCGTCAGGTTATGCTACTGATCTTGAAGGCCGCTTTACACTTGACGTGCCGGAGAATGCCACTCTCGTTTTCTCTTATATAGGTTATGAAGACTACACGTTGAAGGTTGATTCGCGCAATGCCTACACCGTGAAGATGCAGACAGAGAACGAGGCACTCGATGAAGTGGTGGTGATAGGTTATCAGACCATCAAGCGCAGAGACCTCACAGGTTCTGTAGCTTCTGTAACAGGCGACGCCATCGCTTCTATGCCGGTTTCTAACATTGCACAGGCCATGCAGGGCAAACTGCCGGGCGTAAATATTACTTCACAGGACGGACGTCCTGATGCTTCGGTGTCTATTCGTGTGCGTGGTGGTGGTTCTATATCTCAAAGCAACGATCCGCTTATTCTTGTAGACGGTATTACTGTAAAGTCGCTCGACGACATTCCGTCAGATCAGGTTGAGAGCATTGACGTGTTGAAGGATGCCTCTTCTACCGCCATCTATGGTGCGCGCGGAGCTAACGGCGTTATCCTTGTGACCACAAAAGGTGCAAAGGAGGGCAAGGTGTCTGTGTCTTACAACGGATATGTAAAGTTTAATACTCCTACAAAATATCTTGAAACGCTTAATCCTTACGACTATCTGTCGTTCGTATGGGCAAATGCTGCCGCAAGCGGTGATGCCTACAGAGTTCCGTTCGAGAAACTTTATGGCATAGGCGAATATGCAGGAAACAATGCCGGAGGAATAGAGAGCTATCGCAACATCTCTCATTATGACATACAGAAAGACGTATATAACAGCTCGTTCTCTCACAATCATGATCTTACGCTGACAGGAGGAACAGACAAGACCAAGGTGCTGTTCTCTGCAAGCTATATGGATGAGGAAGGAATGAAGATAAACTCTTTCGCACGCCGTGCAAGTTTCTCATTCAAGGTAAATCAGAAACTTGGTAAGAACGTAGACATCAATCTCGATGCAAGATATTCGGATAAGCGTACCATGGGAGACGAGAAGACCACTGACGGTTCTGGCTCGCTTCTGTCATCATCTTACCGCTTCCGTCCTATCGCCACAGGCAATATCCTTGGTGACCTGAACGCCTTGCGCGAGGGCAACATGGAGATGTATGGCCGAAACTCACAGTGGGATACTTACAGCCCTGTTGCACGCATCGGCGACTATGAGCCTCTGTATATAAAGCAGCGTCTTCGCGGAACATTGTCTCTTAACTGGCGTATCATAGAAGGTCTTACTTATCACACAGACCTTTCTTATAATAAGAAATGGGAAGAAGACAAAATATGGGGTGGTGCAATATACAACAACTACCTGAACGATGCTACCGGCGAGAAACTTTATGCCGGTAATGTGGAATGGAGAAAAGGCAGCAGCTGGGGACTCCGTTGGACAAACACTATGAGCTACGATTTCAAGTTCTTGCCGCAGGAACATAAACTTAACATCCTGCTCGGTCATGAGGTTACTGATTCAGGAGGCGATGAAATAGAAATCGACGCAAGTCACTTCCCGTCAAACTTCAGCAAGGACAATGCTTTTGCCATGATAAACCAATATGACAAGGCTGCCGGAACAAGCAAGTTCTTCTCAAGTGTAGAAGTGCCTGAGCGCATCCTGTCTTTCTTCGGCCGTGCAAACTATACGCTTTTGGACCGTTATCTGTTCACGCTGACATTCCGTGCCGACGGCTCTTCTAAGTTCTCTCCCGATCACCGTTGGGGCTACTTCCCGGCAGCAGCTATCGGCTGGCGTCTGTCAGAAGAGCCTTTCATGAGAGGCACACGAGAGTGGCTCGACAATCTTAAGCTGCGCTTCTCTTATGGTAGTGTTGGTAACGACGGCATCAACTCTGATTTGTGGCTGCAGACATGGACTTCAGAAACCGACCTGAGATGGCAGTATAATCTTGGAAAGAAATATTTCTCTTCTTATGACCTGTCGTCTACTGAGATGGCCAACAAAGACCTGAAGTGGGAAACAACGATAACACGCAACATCGGTATCGACTTCGGTTTCTTCAACAGCCGTCTGTGGGGTTCTCTCGATCTGTACTGGAATACGACAAAAGACCTCCTTATGCTGACATCACTGCCGGGAATAACAGGATTTACGGCTACATACGACAACATCGGTCAGACCAGCAACAAGGGTATAGAATTGTCTCTCTCAGGAGTTGTCTATAAGGATAAAGACTGGAACATCACTGCCGGTATGAACATCAACTTCAACAAGGGCAATGTCGACAAACTTGCTGAGAACGTAACAGGACTTTACAGTTCGCAGTGGTGCGGAAGCAGCACATTCCCTGGCAACGATTATATCCTGCAGGAAGGCAGTCCGGTTGGTCTTGTCAGAGGCTACATCTATGAAGGCTTCTACACACCCGAAGACTTCAACTATGTCAACGGTCAGTATGTTCTTAAAGAAGGCGTTGCCGACCTCGGCTCGTTTATCAACCCTGTACACGGCATCGACCGTCCGGCAGGACAGAACGCTTATCCTGGTCTGCCTAAATACCGTGACATAGACAACAGCGGCGTTATTGATGAGGCCGACGTAGTTGTAATCGGCGACATGAATCCTGTTCATACTGGTGGTTTCAACATCAACGCCACATATAAGAATTTCGACTTTGGAATGTACTTCAACTGGAGTTACGGAAACGACATATACAACGTAAACAAAGTGGCTTCAATGTACTGTGCAAAAGAAGGCGGTGCTTATGAGAACAAGCTCTCGTTCGTAAACGGATGTTATAAAATATATGATATCGTAGACGGACAGCTGGTACATCTTACAACTCCCGAGCAGCTTAATGCTGCCAACGCAAACTCAACTTTGCCTCTGTGCTACAGCGAAAACGGAACTACATCAACGCTTGCTATCGAAGACGGTTCTTACCTGCGCCTCAACACTCTGACCTTAGGCTATTCTCTTCCGCAGAATCTGTTGCGCAAGGTTGGCATCAGCAAGCTCCGCTTCTATGGAACAGTCTATAATCTGTTCACCCTCACCGGCTATTCAGGCCTTGACCCGGAGGTGAGCGCAGACACAGCTCATAATAACGCAAAATATCCTACTACGGGACTTGACTGGGGAACATATCCTCGTGCACGCTCGTTTGTAGTTGGTTTAAATCTTACATTCTGATAAAATAAAAAACAATAATCATGAAAAAAATAGCTATATATATATCAGCTTTGGCGCTGAGCCTTTCGTTTGTGCAGTGCAGTGATTATCTTGACACTTCATCGCCAGAGAATGCTGACGGCGGATTTGTGACATCTTCTACAACGGAGACATTTAAGGTATTGTCGTGGTGCTATGCCGAATATCGCCAGAATTGTATTATGGGAGCTTATCGCTGGAACGACCCGATAGGTTCTGACTCTGAGACATATCCCGAGAGCGGATCTCTCAACAACTCTAACGCAAGGCTCCAGCCTGAGCAGTTGAGCATCGGTGCCGGCAACAGCGGATTTAACGGTCTGTACACAATCATAGCCCGCACCTCAGAACTGCTCTCTCTTCTCGACACAAAGCAGGCATTTATAGATGCCCGTGAGAAGGGGCAGGTAAACGACTGGACACATCTCTACGGTGAAGCTCTTACGATGAAGGCATTCTGCTATTTTGAGCTTGTAAAGCATTATGGAGATGTGCCTTACGGATATGAGAATACAGCCGCCACTGATTATGAGCTTAATTCCCGTTTTGATATTTACGATAACGTGATAAGCATGCTAAAGGAGGCAGCTCCGCTGATGTATAAGCTGGGCGAAGGCAGCATAACAGCAGAGCGCTTCTCTCGCGGATTTGCTGAGGCTCTTTGCGGTATGGCAGCCCTTTATTCTGCAGGCTGGCAGACCGTGCGCACGGATGTTCCCGGACTCTATGGCGACGTTCAGTTCGAAACCAAGGGCAAGGAGGAGTATAAGAGTATTTATGCACGCCGCACCGATTATCTCGACTATTACAAAATTGCCGAGTATTATCTTGATGAAGCTGTAAAGAACCGTGGAACGGCAACTCTTGTAACTGTTGACGACCGCGGATATGCCAACAATCCGTTCCAGCGTCATTTCCAGTATGCTCACGACCTGCAGATAAGTCCTGAATCAATATTTGAGGTAGGCAACATTCAGGGCGGACAGAGCGGCCAGACCACTTCGAGCGAATATCCTTATGCTTTCGGCCGTCCGTCTAACGGCGGTTCTAACCAGGCAGCTCCGTGTAAGTCGTTTGCAGCTCTGCGAGTTATCCCAACATTCTATTACGGTGAGTTTGAAGAAGGCGACAAGCGCCGTGATGCAAGTGTTACTGTTACCGGCAGCAATGGCGACGGCAACGAGGCCATGTTGCGCTTCACTCCAGGAAACAAGCTAGACGGCGGTATCGCCATCAACAAGTGGGACGAAAACAGAATGAATCCTCCGTACACCACATCACAGCGTATGTCGGGCATCAACTGGCCTGTGCTCCGCTTGGCCGACCTGCTGCTTATGCAGGCTGAGGTTAAGGCAGAACTTGGCAAGGACGGTGAGGCTCTGGCTATTGTCAACGACATACGCCGCCGTGCGTTCGGCGACGACAGTCATGCTATATCTGCTTCGGGCGAGGCTCTCAAAGAGGCCATCATGCAGGAGCGCAAGCTCGAGCTGCTCGGCGAAGGCACACGCCGCTGGGACCTTATACGCTCAGGAAAATTTGTCGAGAGGGCTCTTTCCGTGCGTGCCGAAATGACTGAAATGGTGAACGACCTTCAGACAAAGGGATATCATGAGTTCAGCAACGGCAACGTTATATCAAACTATATCTGGGTGAAGAAGGTGCATCTGGATTCGCCTCTGACATACGATGCCGACAAGTCTAATCCTGCTTTGTATCCCGGATGGCGCGGACAGTTTGATTACAGAACAACCGACGTGGCCGACAAGGTGGTCGGCACAGACAACAACCTTGCTATAAAGGGACTCTTCGAATACATCGATCCGAACGGCGCTGAAGCCAAGGCACTCGAGGCCGACGGATATACGAAGACCGACTGGGGAGCAACAATAGTGAAGTATGCTGATCATTATTGCAACAGCAACCTTCTGCCCGGAGTGGCTGCCGGCAACGTTCCTCCACGTTACTATTGGCCTATGCCTTTCGAGGTGCTCAGCAAATCGAAGGGTAAGATAACCAACGGTTATGGTCTTGCTCAGGAATAATATGAATAGTTGATGTGTTTTGTGGGCCGGCGGAGAGATTATGTCTGCCGGCCCTTTTCTTGGCAGACAACCGGTTTAAGCCAGGTATTTACTATCTTGGCTTTGCAAGGTTTATTTCTGATGAACTGTCAGGACATTTAAAATGCAATAGAATGATTATGAAAAAGAATATGATGGCTTGTGTGCTGCTTGCTCTTGCCGGTATGCTTATGCCTGTCGGCAGCAGTGCGTCAGACGGCTTTGCCGACGAGAGCCGCAACACGGTAAGGATACTTGAGGGCGACAACTCTGACCCTTCGATAGTGAGACACGGCGATGCCTATTATCTCGTTCACTCCTCATTTGTGTACACTCCCGGACTTGTGGTGTATAAGTCGTACGACCTGGTCAACTGGACTTACTGTTCGACGGCACTCAACCATTTTGCCGGAGATGTGTGGGCGCCCGACATCGTTGTGCACAACGGGCGGTTCTATATCTACTTTCCGACGCTGAGCAGCCATGGAAAGACAAGTATGGTTACATGGGCCGACAGTCCTGAGGGGCCATGGAGCGAGCCTGTTGACCTGAATGTGGGCGGTATTGACCCGGAGCATGTTGTTGACGGCGACGGCAGGCGATGGCTGCTTATGAGTTCGGGCGACATGTATCCGCTGACGGCCGACGGATGTAAGATAAGCGGAAAGCCTGTCAGCGTGTATAAGGGCTGGCCTATACCAGAAGACTGGGATATAGAAAGTTTCTCGATGGAGGGACTCAACGTAAAAAAGGTGGGTGACTATTACTATATGTTTGCCGCAGAAGGCGGCACGGCAGGACCGCCTACCAGCCACATGGTTGTGGAGGCACGCAGCAAGAGCGTGTTTGGTCCATGGGAGAATGCGCCGTTTAACCCGTTGCTGCGCACGCAGTCGAGAGATGAGCGGTGGTGGAGCAAGGGGCATGGTTCTGTCGTAGACACGCCCGACGGCAGGCTCTTCATGATATTCCATGCCTACGAGAACGGATTTCAGACGCTCGGGCGTCAGACCCTGCTGCGCGAACTGGAGCTGAAGGACGGGTGGCTGAGGCTGAAGGACGGCGACATATCCTTGCCTTCGCCTGCTGTGAAAAAGGTGTGGGGCATTGGCGACTTTGTATGGCAGACATGCCGTGAGAACGACATAAGAGAACGCTTTGACATAAAGCCAGGCAAGATTGTCATGAAGTCTAAGGGCAAGTCGCCGGCAGAAGGCTCACCGCTATTGGCCCGCACAAGTGCCCATAAATACGAGATAGAGGCATGCCTGACGCTGAAAGGAGAGGGGGCATCGGCCGGATTGGTTGCTTATTATGACGAACGCTTCCATTTTGGCTACGGATTTAGCCGTGACGGCCTGCTGCGCTATCGCCGCGGACAAGTAAGCAGGGCTGTCTCCAAGTGTAGCGAGGCATGCCGGACCGGACGGCTATGGCTGCGCATGCGCAGCGACCATGACGTGCTCTCTGCATGGTATAGCGCCGACGGCAAGACATGGCATAAGTTTCCGTGGGGATTTGAGGTGTCGGGCGTGCATCATAATACGGTTTACGGATTTCTGTCTCTTCGCCCGGGACTGTATGCCGGTGGCGACGGAGAGGTTGAGGTTACTGACTTTAAGCTGACCGTGACTGACTGAAAGGCGTGTGTGTTTAATGATTTTAATTACTGAATAATATCTTTTTTATGAAGCGTTTTTGTTTAATCTTATTGTTGATTGCAGCCGTGGCATGCTCTGTGTCGGCCGCTGCTGTTGAGCGCTGGGGCAGATTTGAACTGGCGATGAAGGCCAAGACATCTGCTAATCCGTTTGATGTGGAGCTTACGGCAACATTCAGCGGACCTGACACAACGATGACCGTGAGCGGATTTTATGCCGGCAACGGTGTGTTCAAGGTGCGCTTTATGCCGAAGACTGTCGGCAAGTGGACTTATGTTACGCATAGCAGTCTGGAGGCTCTCGACTCTCAGCAGGGCAGCTTCGAGTGTGTAAGTCCTTCTGCCGACAATCATGGTCCTGTCGTGGTGGACGGCCGGTATGCCTTTAAGTATGCCGACGGCACCCGCTATTACCCCATCGGCACCACGGCATACGACTGGATGCATGTGTCTGCCGATATGCAGAAGCTCACCGTGAAGTCGCTCAGCGAGGCTCGGTTCAACAAAATAAGGATGCTGCTCTTTGTGCAGAACTTTGATCCAGGCTATCCCGAGCCCGAACTTTTCCCCTTTGAGATAAAGAGCATAAAGAAGGACAAGTCTGGTAGGCCCGTATATGAGTGGGACTACACACGCTTTAATCCTGCTTATTTTGACAATGTGGAGAAGTGTATCGACATGCTTGCTGAAATAGGTGTTGAGGCCGACCTGATATTGTTTCATCCTTACGACGACGGCCGCTGGAACTTCGACCGTATGCCGCAGGATGTCAATCTGCGCTATCTTCGCTATGTGGCTGCACGTGTCAGCTCTTTCCGCAATGTATGGTGGTCGCTGGCCAATGAGTATGATTTCTTCAGACACTGGCAGCCGGAGGTGTGGGACGAGCTTACGCGCGAGATAGTGAAGCACGACCCTTATTCGCATCTCTGCTCTATACACAGCCACACGGCAAAATACTATAAGTATTGGGAACCGGAGTACACCCATGCCAGCGTGCAGGACCAGGCACCGGTGGAGGGCTTCGGCCGTGCTGCCACGGTAAGGAATATATATAAGAAGCCCGTGATATTCGATGAGGTGTGCTATGAGGGCAATATGGACAACCGCTGGGGCAGCCTGAGCGGGCAGGAGATGCTCTACCGCATGTGGCAGGGCACTGTGGCCGGCACTTATGTTGGTCATGGCGAGTGCTATATGGATAGTCCTATTGACTATTCGCGCGACTTCCTTGCCATTGGCGGAACGTTCCAGGGCGAGGCATGGAAGCGTATAGGCTTTATGCGCGACATCCTTGACGCCATGCCTAATCCGCTGATGCTGAGCGACAGCAGCTGGGACCCATATACTTCCACGGCCGGCGAAAACTATTACATAATATATCTCGGCAAGGAGATTAAGCCTCGCTGGACTTTCGAACTGCCTGTTAAGAACGGTGTGTATCCGCGTCTTACTGAGGGCGTAAGAATGAAGGTTGAGATTATTGACACATGGAATATGACCGTAACCGAATGTCCGCAGGTGTTTGAAACAACTGCTCCCGTTGGCGACCGTGTCTACGACAAGAAACACGGCAGCATGCGTCTTCCCGATGCTCCGTATCTTATGCTGCGCATAACGGCTGCAGAATAGTGCCGGTTGCGTGATTTGCTGTTGGTGTACAGTATATATCTTGTGTCAGTAGAATTGTTATAACCTAAATCTGTTATTATGATTCGGTCTGTATTTTTGCTTTATATTGAGTGTATTTTTGTTAGCTTTTATCGTAGACATAGCGGGCTATGTCAAGAAAAAGCTAACAAAAAGACGACAATAGTAACAACAAGACGGGCTGAAAGCATGAATGCACAAAATAATAAAGCTATGTGCGGTCTAATGACAGATTTGGGTTTAACAAAAACTCATCACTCGTCACATTCGTGCGTATGTGGCTGAATTTCAGAAGAATACCGCGTGATGAGTTGCAGTCTGAACTCATCACGCGCAGGAATTGGTCATGAGGGCGTGACGAGTTGGAAAGTCAACTCGTCACAGTGTAATTGCCTGATATTCAGCTTTCTACATCGTGATGTGACGAGTGATGAGTTTCTGTAAAAAACTTTTTAGTTGTGTGTTTTGTAAAAGATGGCATATTATAGCGTAAAAGACCGCCTTTTGCATCTCAATATGTGGTCTTTCGGCGTGCAGAATGATGCCTTTTGCATCATGTTACATTTACTTCGAAGATTTGTTTTTTACATGTTGGCGCGCCGTGCTGCTGTTGGTGCATATCCGTGGCGGCGTTGTCTAATATTTGGCAGCCATTCTCCAAAAGAAATGATAGAGCCTGAACAAGGGCTCCCATAGGCTCTCGCCGGGGAAGATGAGCATGAAGCGTGCGTCGCGCACAAGTCTCTGTATGTTCTTTTTCAGTTGACTTCCGCGGTATTTATCTATGCGCTTGTCGTAGAAGCCGAAGTTGCCCGAGAGCATAATCTCGTTGAGCAGAAATCTGCCGAGCCGCTCGTCTGCCTTGACTATGAGATATTTGTCGTCGAGACAGAACACCTTCTGCATCACATACATCACCGCCGTGGCCATCTTATAAAGTCCGCAGCGCTTCAGCGTGCGTGTGTCTGCCTCCTGTTCTGATGCCGTGAATCCCTGGCGCAGCACGTAGTAATAGTCTAAGAGCTGCTTTAGACCTATGCCCTCATGAAAAAAGTGGTTTGAGATGTGTGCCATCTGATATATGCGGTTGAATGCTGCAGTGGGCACGGCTATGCTACCGGCTCCGTCGGGCAGCTGCACAATGTTTGCAAACTGCTTGCCGGCGTTCTTGCTGAAATAGTCTTGCAGTCTGGCGTTGCTTATCAGATTGTTCATAAACTGAGGGCGGTAGTGCAGCTCAACGGTGGTTCCGCCATAGTCGGGAAAGTCAGTGTGGTGATAGCATCGCTTGCATCCCGGAGCCATATAGCCTACGGTCTTCATCACCTTCTTGTATCCTCCCTCTGCCCATATGTCTATGTCGCCCGGCGTGCGCATGTGCGGGTCGGGGTAGAGCAGGGCGTTTCCCTGTCCTTTAAGCAGGCAGGTGCGGAGTCCTTTGCGTCTGAATGTTTCAGAAACTTTAGCTGCGTTGACGTTTACCTTTGTGTTGAGTTTGGCTATCTGGCGGCTTAGGGCAAACCATCTCATGGTCATCTCCTTTTCGGGCAGACATTCTTTTGGCAGGCGGTTAATGCCATGGAAGATTACGCCCTGAAGGTTTTGTTCCTTGGCCATGCGGAACAGTATCGGCCAGTCGGCGGCAGTTATGCCTTCGGGAGCCGGCTGTGATTCGTCTATAGAAAACCGCAGAAGCTGAAAAAACTTTGATGTCATTGTGCTGCAATAAACGGGTTATTTGCATTTAGCGTACAGATCCTTCAGCGCTCCGCGTGCAACTCCGCTTCTTACGAGCTGGTCGAGCAGGGCTTTTGCCTCTCTCTTCCTGTCCATACTGATGAGCACTTCTGCCTTTGAAATGATGTAGTCTTGGTTGTCGGGCTCGCGTTTCAGCGCCTCGTTGTAGTCATACAGTGCCGTTTCGTATGAGCGCATCTCTTTCTCGAGTTCGGCTCTTGCGGCATAGACGACGCTGCTGTCTGGGAACATTTCAACAAGATTGTTGAACTCGTCCATGGCCTGTGCGTTGCGCTTCAGCTGTATGTATGTGTATGCCAGTCCGAGTCGTGCCTGCATGTTGCGCGGTGACATTCTCAGAAAGTCCTCATAGTCGTTTCTTGCCAGTTCATACCTGCGCATGTTGTTGTTGGCGTAAGCTCTGAAGTAAAGTGCCGAAAGGTTCACCGTATCCTTTTTCAGAATAGCGTTGCATGTCTCGGCTGCGTCTTCCCATTCAAGCAGCTGAAGGTTGACGGCAGCTTTCTGCAGCAACAGGTCCGTAGAGTCGGGATGAAGATAAAGCTGGCTGTTTATTACAGATAAAGAATCACGCCATTGCTTTTGCGTCTGCGCCTTTAGGGCGGTGACGCCAAGCAATAGCGTGAGTATGCAGATAATTTTAATTTTCAATTTACTTATCTATGTTTATTGTTCTGACCGTCTTGCCGAAAATCAGTCTTCGTCTTTGTTCTCGGCGTCGATGGCCTTAATCTTTTCGCGTACAAGGTTCATGTCGTCCTTAAGCTTCTGAACCTTTCTGTTCATTTCGTCGATGAGGCTGTTGCCCTTCTTGCTCGAAGCGTTAAGGAATCCGAGGTTGTTCTCGTAGGTCTGAACTTCCTGCTTGATTGCCTCATAGCGGCGCATCAGGCGTGCGCGTTCGTTGTCGAGAGCGTCAGCGCCCTTCTCTGCAACGTTCTTCAGGTTGTTCTTGAACTTGTCGAGACGGCGGCGTGCTGTTGATATGTTAAGCTCTTTGTAAAGCTTGTCCAGTATGTCGTGATACTCTTTGTAGAGCTTGTCTTTCTCCTTAAACGGAACGTGGCCTACAGCGTTGTATTCGTCGATAAGCTCGCGCACTTTGTCCTGTATGTTGTCTCCGGCATTCTCAGCCAGTGCTTTCAGCTGTTCTATTATGCCGCGTTTCTTCTCGAGGTTGGTGCGCTCCTCGTTGCGTGTGCCGGCATTGGCGCTGTTGCGTGCCTCAAAGAAGTGGTTGCATGCAGTGAGGAACTCGTTCCACAGCTTGTCGCCAAGTTTCTTAGGCACCATTCCTATGGTCTTCCATTCCTTCTGCAGGGCTATCAGCTTGTCGCTTGTCGACTTCCATTCGGTGCTGTCCTGCAGAGCCTTTGCCTGCTCGATGAGTGCTCTCTTCTTGTCGGCATTCTCAGCAAACTGCTGCTTCATATTCTTGAAGAATTCAGCTTTCTTGCTGAAGAAGTCGTCGCAGGCAGCGCGGAAACGCTCAAAGATCTTTACGTTCATCTTCTGCGGAGCGAAGCCTATGGTCTTCCATTCAGCCTGTATGGCGATGATGTCCTTGGTCTTCTTCTCCCATTCGCCTGCGGTCTTTATTTCTTCCTTGGCTATTTCTTCAATTTTCTCGCACAGCGCGGTCTTCTTTGTGAGGTTGTCTTCCTCTTTTGCGCGCAGCGATTCGAAGTGCTGCTGATGGCGCTTGTTAATTATAGTAGATGCTGCCTTGAAGCGTGCCCACACTTCCTCGCGCAGTTCTTTTGCAACAGGGCCGGTCTCACGGAACTCCTGATGCAGCTTCTGCAGCTGGTGGAATGCGCTTATTACGTCTTCCTCTGTGCCGAGCTTTTCGGCAGCCTCGCATATCTTTGTCTTTATTTCAAGATTCTTCTTGAAGTCGTATTCGCGTGCCTCGCTGTTTAGTTTCAGCAGGTCGTAATACTGCTCAACGTAGAGCTGATAGTTGCGCCACAGCTCGTTCGCCTTTTCTGCCGGCACGAGCTTGATTTCTTTCCACTCCTGCTGCAGCTTCTTGAAGTCCTGATATGATTTGTTGGCTTCTTCGGGCGAAGTAACCATAGCTTTAATCTTCTCGATGATGTCGAGCTTTTTCTTCAGGTTTTCCTGCTTTTCTTTTTCCTGCTCAAGGAACAGTTTGGCGCGTTTTTCCTTTATTACGCCCATCTCAGCCTTAAACACCTCTTCGTCTTCGTCAGGAAGCACTTTGTAGTTTGCCGGGTCGCCGCCTCCCTCAAGATATGCTTTCATGTCAGCTTCTCTTTCGGCAAAGTGAAGTTTGTAAAAGATTGTTTTGAGGTAATCTATTTCGCCTTTCTGAGGATGCTCGTCGCTGTGTGCGATTTCTTTCACCCTTTCTATTATTTCGCTTTTGCTTTTATATACTTTTTTCAGTGCGGCAGCTTCAGAACTTTCTGAGACAAATTCTCCTGTTTCGGTGGTGTCGGTTGTCACTTCTGCGTTGTTTTCATTGGCAGCGCAGTTTTCTTGCATGTTGTTATCGGTTAGTTCAACATTCATTTTCTCAGTGTTCTCTTGGCTGAGTGTCTTTTCTTGAGAGTCCATCATATAACTTTTTATTCGTTCATGAATTGATTTTCAGGTAAAACCTTAGGTGTGCAAACTTAATTAAAAATATTGTAAATACCTAATAAATTTGGAAAAAAACGTTTTTCTTGGGTTAAATGAGCCTTTTGTGGCGGAAAATCCACCATGATATGCCTGAAATGAGCACGGATACTATTATGGCTATCACGAAGCCGTATTTCCATTGTTCCATGCCGTTTATGAGGTTCATTCCGAGCAGGCTGGCTATGAGCGTGGGGAACATCAGGATAATCGACACTGAGGTGAGCGTACGTATCACGGTGTTCATGTTGTTGTTGATGATACTCGAATATGTGTCCATGGTAGATTCGAGAATGTCAGAGTATATGTTTGTGGTTTCGCGCGCCTGGCTCATCTCGATGTTTACGTCCTCAATCAGGTCGGCGTCGAGTTCGTCCACCTGCAGCTTGAACTTCAGCTTTGCTAGAAGGTTCTCGTTGCCGCGGATGGATGTGATGAAGTAGGTCAGCGAGTCTTGCAGTCTTGACAGGCCGATGAGCGACTCGTTGTTCACTTCCTTGTCAAGGTTGCGCTTTGATTTTTCTATCAGGCTGTTTATCTGCTTCAGCCGTTTCAGATACCATACGGCCGAAGAGAGGAACAGGCGGAAAATCATGTCGACGTAGTCGGTGAAGCCCTCGCCGCGTTTCTGCTGATAGCTCACGAAGTCTATCATCATGTTTGTTTCGTGAAAGCACACCGTGATGGTTACGTCGCGCTTGTGTATTATGCCGAGCGGTACGGTGGTGTAGGGCGTTCTCGACCTTATTTCCTTTACAAAAGGTATACGCAGGATTATGAGCATCCAGCCGTCATCGTATTCATAACGGGCACGCTCATCATTATCGCTGATGTCAGAAAGGAAATAATCGGGAATCTTAAATTCATTTTCAAGAAGACGCTGGTCTTCTTCCGTCGGGCATGTCACTTGTATCCAGCAGTTAGGCTCCCACTCGCCAATCTGCCTAAGGCCTTTGGTTGTGTTCCAATATGTTCTCATTTGCTAATCCTCCGAAACGGTTATGACTGCACGGCGGTCAGCATCAATGAGCAAACCTCCGCGCCTACAAGTTCATATTTTCCGCGTAATAATCGTCCATGAATAAATTAAAATTTCTGTTTTGCGGTGCAAAGATACTGCAAGTTGGGCTAATCTCAAAATAAAAATGAATGAAATGAATTTTAATTTTGTATTTAAATTGTGTTACAATGGCTTGTTGTGTTTCTTTGTTCGGTTTTTGTCGTGTTGGTTGTGCTTATGTAAATTAAAGCAAGGCTCTATATCCTTTTTGTCGGCGTATAGAGCCTTGAGGCCCCAATCGGTCATTCCGCAGCATGTGTTTTAATCCTATTAGCAGTCTGATGCTTTCTCTGTCTTGTTCTTTTATATTGGCGTCATGCCGTCTGATGTTTTGTTTATTTGGCCGTCATTTCAGCTAAAATTCAGACGATAATAAGCTCAATAGATAACATTGATTCTGCCGAATACTGATGACCAATTGTGGCTGAACTGTCATTTTGTGTTGACTGTATGTGTAGTGCCGGTCTATTCGGGCAATATCGAGACGGATATCGGCGCATAGTCGGATGGCGAGAAGCGGTTCAGTTGCTTCGATGCGGTGTACGTGCCGCGGAAGTTGGTCAGTCCGCCAAAGTTATACAATACTCCGTTTACACATTCCGTTTCGCCTGTCCAGCTGAATGTGCCGAGCATCTTCAGCGGTTGCGGGTTGCTGCTGCCTGCCTCGTAGCGCACTACTGAGCCGTCGCTCAAGGCATAGATATAGCCGCCGGCAACGCCGATGAAACTGAAGTCGGAGGCGAGCGAGTCGGCAGGGGCACAGCGTTGCGCCGTCAGTTTGTTGCCGTCTATCATGTATGCCGTGTGCCGGCTGTCGTCCAGCAGCCATGTACTGCCCTTTCCGTCAGATGTGGCGCGTGTGCTTTCGCCGAATGTCGTGCCGTGTGCTGTTTTGCCGTCTGCCGTGGCTGTTATGTTGCCGTTGCTGTCTTTGTCAAGTCTGTATGCGCAGATGTGGGTGTCGGTTACGGCATAGATAATGTTGTCGTTAATGCTGGCGGCTTTTACTTCTCCGTTGTGCGTGGCGGCAAGGTTCCATTTTCCTGATGCGAGATAATATATTCCGCCGTCGCCTATGATTACGGGTGTGCCGTTCCAGCATGCGCCCTGACCGCTGACGGGCATGTCGGCGTATGTTTTTTCGGCGCCTGTCGCCGTGTCGTATGAGCGCAGCTCATTGGTTGTCACGGTCTGTTCATATCCCAGGTTGGTCTTTTCCACGATGCCGCCGCCCATGTATATAGTGGTGCCGTCGGTGAAGTGGGTGGTGGCAGAGCCGCTGTTGCCCAGCTCGCCAAGTTCTTTGTAGACGATGTTCTGCTTTACGCGCAGCGTGTTTAAAGATGCCTCGCCTGCAATGGAGAATTTGCCTTTGGCCTCGCCGTCAGCATTCAGGATGACATAAGGGCATGCCTCATATTCCTGACCTTTCTTTATATACACGATAGGCTCCTTTTCGGGATAGGTGGCGTCGGGATCAGTGAAGCTGAAACTGCTGCCGCTCACTGTCCCCAGCTGTTGCATGCTGCTTTCAGACGAGCGTCCGTTGTATATCTTTACATACACTTTGCCGTCGCGGTAGCAGGCAGATGTCAGCACCACTCCCGTAGTCTCGCTCTCTGCTGCCGGCTGTTTCACCACAATCTGCATTGAGTCTGCCGCGGCGCGTGTGCCGGCCGCGTTGCTCAGGTGTATGTAGCCAATGCGCTCTTGTCGGGTGATGTTGCGTGCAGCTATAATCTTTACGCTCTCGCCGCCTTTGCCTCCCATCTGCGACAACTGCAGCCAGTCGGCTGACGATTCTGCCTCCCAGGGCTGTGCCGTGGGTATGGTTACGTCGGTCTGTTGGCCTTCTGCCGACAGGCTGACAATGCCGTTGTCGGGAATAATTGGGTCGGGATCAGGGCCGGGCGACAGTTCTTCGTCGCTGCTGCATGATAATGTCAGTGGAAGAGTGCATGCCATGATGCACCATAGTGATAGTTGATAAAAGTTTTTCATTGCTTTATATTTTTTATTAACGATTGCATGTCGCGAAAATATAAAGTCTTTGTGTCCTGCATTTCACGGCTTTCCGTGATTTTTTATTTACAGGTGCAATAGGTGTTGTGGCTCTTTTTATATCTTGTGGCACATCAGTTTATGGCGTGTTGTCGTCGTTGCAGGTTGATGTATGCCATATAAATTTTAGGCGTTGTGTATCGTCTTGAAAATCAGTCGGTTATGAGTGCGCTTGCAAAAGATGCCCTTTTGTCTTCCGAAAGACGGCCTTTTAGCCTCTGAAAGCTGCCCTTTTGCAGTGCGTTTTGTGGCCTTTTGCAAATCGGCTGTGTGCATCGTCATTAATTTGTCGTGCCGGCATGATTTTCCGCTTCTTGTCGTGTGGTGTGTTTATGGCGTTCTTATGCGAGATGCTGCAACAGAAAAGGCGGAAGGTTCGGGGCTCGTTTTGCCCTTTGCCTTCCGCCTTCAGCATGTATTAGGTTTGTGTAATTTTTATCGTTTCTGCTAAAATTATTTAGCCGGAATCTCTTCGAGAGTCTTTACGAGCAGATCCCAGAACTTGGTCGTTGACGGCCAGTGGGCACGCTCTGTCGGAGTGTGGGGCGACAGCAATGTCGGACCGAACGAGCAGATGTCGAGACCCGGATATTTAGACAGGATGATGCTGCACTCCAGTCCGGCATGAACCACCTGAACAGTCGGCTCCTCGTTGAACAGGTTCTTGTAGATGTTGCGCATAACCTTGATCAGTTCGCTGTCGGTGTTGGGGTCCCATCCGCCGTAAGCGCCGCTGAACTCAACCTTCATTCCGGCCATGTTGAAGCAGCTCTCGAGCGATGTTGACAGATCCTCTTTCATTGTCTCGCTTGAGCTGCGGGCAAGAATCTTAATGGCAGCCTTGCCGCCGTCGATGTCAACTATTGCAAGGTTAGATGATGTCTCTACAATTTCGGGCATTGTGGGGATATAGCGCCATACGCCGTTGTGTGCTGCGTAGATGGCGTCAACCAGGTTGTCCTGGATTTCCTGCGGCACGATCATTTCGGGCAGTGCTACGTCCTCGGCTACAACCTCGATGTCGCTCTCTATGCCTTTGTATTCGTTGTTGAATGTCTCCTTATATTCGGCAACGATAGCCTTCAGGTCTTCAACGTTCTCTTTCGGCAGAGTGAGCACTACTTCAGCCTCGCGTGGAATGGCATTGCGCATGTTTCCGCCGTGCCAGCTTGCCAGGCAAGCCTCGTCTTCTGCTATAGCCTCGTGTACGATTCTTACCATCATCTTGTTGGCATTGCCGCGGCCTTCGCATATTTCCAGACCAGAGTGTCCTCCCTTCAGGCCCTTTATTGTTATTTTAACGGCTGCGTCTGTCTTGTCGCTTTCAGCCTCCTGATAGTCGAGAGTGGCTGTAATGTCAACGCCGCCGGCGCTTCCTATGATTAGCTCGCCTTCCTGTTCGGTGTCGAGGTTGAGCAGAATCTCGCCCTCAAGTTCGCCTCCGGGCAGTCCGTTTGCTCCGTACATGCCTGTTTCCTCGTCGGCTGTTATCAGTGCCTCGATAGGTCCGTGCTTCAGGTCTTTAGCCTCCATGACAGCCATGATGGCAGCCACGCCCAGACCGTCGTCGGCTCCGAGAGTTGTGCCTTTAGCCCTTACCCATTCGCCGTCGATGTAAGTTTGTATCGGGTCAGTCTCAAAGTTATGAGTACTTGTCTTTTCTTTTTGTGGAACCATGTCCATGTGTGCCTGCAGAATCACCGTCTTGCGGTTTTCCATGCCGGGTGTGGCGGGCTTGCGCATAACGATGTTGCCAGCCTCGTCTTTAAATGCTTCAACGCCTGTGTTTTTTGCGAAGTCGAGCAAGAACTGCTGAACTTTCTCCAGATGTCCTGACGGACGTGGAACCTGTGTCAGTGCATCAAAGTTTCTCCAGATGCACTCCGGTTTGAGATTTTTAATTTCGCTCATAGTCATTATAGATTAAATTGTTATCAGGTCAGTCCCTCCGCGCCGTATGCCGGCACTTCGGTATGTCCATATTTATTGTTATATGTTTGCCGAAATCTGTGTTTCCGCCGTATGTGCGGCGTGTCTCTTCTTGGTGAATGCCAGCGCTGCCCATCCGTATATGCCGAGCAGTATGACCAGCATGGTCTGCACCGTGTGTACTATCAGCACAAAGTAGAGGGCGTTAGTGTCGCTCACACCGTAGAGGATGAGCATGGTCTTCACGGCAAAATGCCACGGACCGGCTCCGTTAGGCGTTGGGACAATCACTGCAATACTGCCCACCACAAACGTAACGAGGGCGCACTGGAAGCCCAGCGACGACGTGAAGTCGAAGCAGAAGAACGTCAGGTAGTAATGCAGAAAATAGCTTACCCATATCCCAAGAGTGTAAAATATGAACAGAGGAACGTTCTTTACGCTTTTCAGCGATATCACTCCCTGCCATATTCCGCCCATGGTGGCTTTCACCTTATTATATATTGAGAGCTTTTTTAGCAGTATGTGGATCAAGAAAATTGCGGCTATGGCGCATGCTGCGGTTACGATATAGCCTGTGGTTGAGAACCGGTTGATGATAGAATCCATGCTTGTGCCGGTCTTTGAGAAGAATGTCGTGAACACTCTCATCTGCATCAGCAGTGTCAGCATGGTGACAAACAGCATGAGCAGCGTGTCGATGGCTCTTTCGGTAACAACGGTTCCGAGAGCTTTCGGAAACGACACGCCGTCGTATCTCTTGAGCACTCCGCAGCGCGTGAACTCTCCGATGCGGGGTATTACGAGGCTTGCTGCATAAGAAAGGAATATCGAGTTGACCGATGTTGAACTTCTGGGATATTCGCCGACAGGCTCAAGCGTCTGTCGCCATCTCCATCCGCGGAACATCTGGGCAAGTATGCCGAACGGGAACGACAGCAGCATCCATGTCCAGCTCATCTCGTTGATGAGTATGTTCTCGATGCTTCTGAAGTCGAAGTCGCGGTACATCCAATAGAGTATCGCCCCGCCGAACAGCAGCGGAAATGCTATTTTGAGTATGTTGTTTACTGTTTTTCTTGTATTCACGCTTGCCAAATGTTTTCTTTCCAGACCGCGCAGAGCCTTGCTTAAGCCTTGTGGCTTGCTGTTGACCCATGCCTCATTCGGTCTGCCGCATGCATTATTGTCTATGCAAACTTACAATTTTTTTTTCAAAATACGCGTCTTGACACTAAAGAATTATAATTTCTTTAGAGCTTTTTTGCCGTTGTGTGCGGTATGTGTGTACGCTTGTTGCTGTAAGGTGTATGGTTTATTGTCCTGAAGCACACTTTTTTATGTGAAACGGAGGCTTAGTCTTGGACGCAGGTGTTCAGCTGAAATACATGGTCGTTCATCGCAAATCTGTCGCCGAAGTCTGTCGTCCGGCCCCTTCAGTTTACGTATCTTTTCTTGAGATATGCCGCAATGGTCCTGTCGTTATGCTTGTCCGCGCAGATCCATATTCGGCTAAGGCTATTGTAGCGGCATGGCAGCTTGCCGTATCATGAGTTTGTTTTGCTTGATGATTTTGTGCAGTTCCCGGTGGCAACGGTATTGCAGTGGCTGTCATATTGGCTTTCATGGTGGAGGGTGTGCAGATGTATGCCTTTTGTAAAGATAAGAGGAAAATGCATGGACGGAAAGTTTCTATATTTTGTTTGGTCTTGTCTGGTGATGATATCTTTTGCCCGGTACATGCCATAAACTTGGCAGGCATATCGCAGACAGGCAGATAAATTGTTGCAGGAAAACGCCTTTGTAACGATATTTTATTATCATTTTAATATGTAATACAGCGGCAATGTTGGATAATAGTTATATTTTTGCAAAATAAATTAATATAAGTGTTATTGCTGTTGCAGCGCCGGCCGTATGCCGTATTTGCCGCAGTGCCGGCCATGATGCATGCAACAGGGACATGAAAACGGACAAACAATAATCAAAGAAGTAGGAGTTATGGCCAAGAACAAAAAGGAGAAACGTTATGTTGAGCGTGATGTAAGCTGGATGTATTTTAACCATCGCATACTTCAGGAGGCTCAGAAGGAAAACATACCATTGCTTGAAAGACTCTCATTTTTGGGTATTTATTCTAACAATCTCGACGAGTTTTTCCGTGTACGCATGGCTTCGCTCAGCCGTCTGCTTGAGTCTGATAATAAGGAAGTGCGCAAGCAGCACGACACGATACGCAAGACCATGGCGAAGATAAACAAGCTCAACTCTGCCTACAGCCAGGAGTACACCTCGGCTATAGACCATGTGTTCGACTGCCTGGAGAAGCATAACATAAGAATGCTTGACGAAACGCAGCTGAACGATGAGCAGAAAAGATTTCTGACAAACTTCTTTCACGAGCGCCTTAACGGCTACACAAACCCTATATGGTATTCGGAGATAGGCGAGATAGGGCAGCTTGAGGACAACCGTATTTATCTTCTTGTCAGAAAGACCGACATAACGAGCGGTTCGTCGCGTCCGAAGAGCAGTCTGGCCATAATAAAGGTGCCCGACAGGGAGAACGGACGCTTTATCAAATTGCCGTCGTCAGACGGCTTCGACAATATAATGTATCTCGACGATGTGGTTAGATACTGCCTTCCGCTGATATTCATCGGCTTCAAGCCGGCCGTATTTGAGTCATATTCGTTTAAGTTTACAAAGGATGCCGAGATGGAGATGGACAACGACTCCGACTACGGCGTGCTTGAGAAAATTGCCAAGGGCGTGAGCAGCCGCAGGCACGGCGAGCCCGTGAGGCTTATCTACGACAAGAGCATGCCCAAGGAGATGAAGAAGAAACTGATGAGCAAACTCAACGTGAGCAAGCTCGATGTGTCTTTGGGCAGCAGCCGTTATCAGAACCACAAGGACTTGATGGGATTCCCCGACTGCGGTCACGACGAACTGAAATATCCGAAGTGGGCTCACGTGATGAAGCCAGAATTCCTTGCACAGGAGAGCATCCTTGACCAGATACGCCGCAAGGACCTATTCATCCATGTGCCGTATCACTCGTTCGACGGGTATATCCGCCTGCTGCGTGAGGCTGCGCTGAAGCCTGAGGTAAAGACGATAAAGACCACATTGTACCGACTGGCCAAAGACTCAAAGGTGGTTAAGGCACTGATATGCGCCGCACGCAACGGCAAGAAGGTTACGGCCGTGGTTGAGCTTCTTGCCCGTTTCGACGAGGAGAGCAACATACGCTGGAGCAAGCGCATGCAGGAGGAAGGCATAAACGTGATATATGGCGTGGAGGGACTTAAGGTTCACTCTAAGCTGCTCTATATAGAGTCGACCAAAGGCAGCATTGCCTGTGTCGGTACGGGCAACTTCCATGAAGGCAACGCCAAGGTGTACACCGACTATCTGATGATGACGGCGCGCAAGAGTATCGTGGCTGAGGTTAAAAAGGTGTTCGACTTTATCGACCGCCCGTTCTCGCAGTTCAGGTTCAGAGAGCTTATGGTGTCGCCAAATTCGATGAAGACAAGGATAATAAGTCTTATCGACAAGGAGATAAAGAATGCACGCTCGGGCCGCGAGGCATGGATAAAGATGAAGATAAACCATATAACCGAGCCGGACGTTGTTGAGAAACTTTATGCCGCCTCGAAGGCCGGCGTGAAGATAGACATCGTGCTCAGGGGCAACTGCTCGCTCGTAACAAGCCGTCAGGGACTTTGCGGCAACATGCATGCCGTGGGTATAATAGACCGCTATCTGGAGCATTCGCGCATACTGATATTCGGCAATGCCGGCAATCCGAAGTTCTTTATCGGCAGTGCCGACTGGATGCCGCGCAACCTGCTCAACCGCATCGAGGTGATGGCTCCGGTTTATGACGAGGACATGAAGAAAGACCTTATGCGCACGGTTGACTACGGACTGCGCGACACCACCAACGGACGCATCGTGGACGGCAGCGGAGCCAACGTGATACAGGAGGTTGAAGACGGCCGCCCGTTCCGCTCGCAGGAGGAGCTTTACAACGCATATATGGCTGAAGCCAGGGTTGCCGGTCAGGGCGAATGATTTCGGCCAGTTTCCAAAAGGTGGCGTTTTGGCCTGTAAAAGGTGCCCTTTCGTCATGTAAAAGACGGCCTTTTGCAGCCTAAAACATGACCTTTTGTATTGCGGTTTGTAATGGTCTGTGTGTCAGTGTGTTATGCGATGCATAGCTTACTGTATGAAATGATGATTTGATAAACAGTTTTAAAATTAAAAACAGATATGAGATTAGCAGCTATTGATATAGGTTCTAACGGAGCGCGACTGCTCATAAAGAACTTCAGAACAACCGAAGACGGCACGCAGCAGATATCACGCGTGATGTATATGCGTGTGCCCCTGCGCCTAGGTTCAGACGTATTTACGCTCGGCAAGATTTCTAAGGAGCGTATGCTCATGATGAAGCACATGCTCAAGGCTTTCAAGCAGATAATGAAACTCAACCAGGTTGACGACTACAGGGCATGCGCCACATCGGCCATGCGTGACGCCGAGAACGGCAAGAAGGTGCTCAACAAGCTCCGCAAGTCAACAGGCATAGACATAGAGATTATCAACGGCAGGGAAGAGGCGCGACTGCTGTGCAACAACATCGTTGAGAACATCGGCAGCGCAAAGGGCAACTATGCCTATATTGATGTAGGCGGAGGCAGCACTGAGATTTCTCTGCTTCACGATGGCGCGCTCACTCACAGCCAGTCGTACAACATCGGTACGCTGAGAATGTTGGGTGGCATGGTGTCGAAGGAGACTGTTGAGAAGATGAAGGCCGACCTGAAAAGATTTGCCAAGGACATGCCCGACATAAGGATAATAGGTTCGGGCGGAAACATCAACAAGCTGTTCAAACTTACACATGCAAAGCGCGAAAACAGATATGTTACGGTTGATGAGATAAAGGACCTTTACTCTAAGCTGAAGGTGCTAAGTGTAGAGGAGCGTATAGAGCAGTATGGGCTCAAGGTAGACCGTGCAGACGTTATCATTCCTGCAGCCGAGATATTCATCACGGCGGCCGAGGCTCTTGGCTGCGACTCAGTGCAGGTGCCTAACATAAGCCTTGCCGACAGCATTGTAGACGGATTTTACCGCGACAAGTATTCAGCCTGCGACATCAAGCCTGAGCAAAGCGACGCTGATGAGGCAGGCGATGATGAAGACTGATGCTTCTGTGCAGCATCGTTGATGCGGCTTAAAAGAAGGTATAGAAATATATTTAGCATGACATTTTGTCTTGTAGTTCAGACAAAATGTCATGCTTTTTTATGCTGGTACGTAAGTTGTAATATATCTTAGTGAGAGCCGACAACAAGATTTGAAGCTCATCACAGAACAGAAATAAAAAACAATTAAAAATAGGAGAATATAATTATGATACCAGTTAATCGCAAGAATTCATGGTTACCCGACGTGTTTAACGATTTCTTTGACACAGACTTCATGCCTAAGGCCAATGCTACAGCTCCGGCAATAAACGTAAAAGAGAGCGAAATAGATTATGAGGTTGAGGTTGCTGCGCCGGGAATGACGAAGGAAGACTTCAATGTTCATCTTAACCAGGACGGCGATTTGTCAATAAAGATGGAGAGCAAGAAGAACAATGCTGAGGAGGAGAAAAAGGCTCACTATCTGCGTCGTGAATTTGCCTACAGCAAGTTTGAGCAGACACTGATACTGCCCGACGATGTTGACAAGGAGAAGATATCAGCCAAAGTAAGCGACGGAGTGCTTACGGTTGTGCTTCCTAAGATACGCAAAGAGGAAAAGAATGTTGTGCGCCAGATTGTTGTAGGATAACAGTTCGGCAGTCTGAAAGCAGACGGTAACTTTAATTGATAATATAAATTATACTTTGTTGGTAAGCCGTGGAACAGCGTTCCATGGCTTATCAACAAAGTTTTTTTATCAGATGGTTGTTTGTGCCCGGTGTGGTCCTTGTCTTATGTCGGGCTGATTATAGTCTTTTACCTTATTGACGCCCACGCTATATCAGTTGAGGATATGGCGGAAGTTCGCCCGGCTTAAGGTGAATGGCGGGCTTGATGCTGATTACCTATTGATGTTAAAGTCTGAGACTATAGGGTAAGACAGGCTTTATTCGAACATTTCTTTCCATCGGCAGAACCTTTTCAGGCCTTCTTCGCCGTGTTTCGCAACGCTCTTTTCTGCCTGCTCGATGGTCTTTTCGCGGTCGAGCCGTGTCTTTGAGAAGAATTTGTCGGCATAGCATATCACCTGTTCTTCAAGCGTCTCGGGCAGCAGGTTGGTATGCGGCAGCGGAAGATTGCGGCTTACAATCTCCTGAAGCGACAGCCCTGCGCCTGTATGCCGTTCGCATACGCGTGCATGGCGCGGCATTCCTTCAGCTCTGAGCATCTCGGCTCCGAGCACTCCGTGGCGTATATAGGGCTCATTGCCGTAGCATTTTATGTCGGGTGCGTCGGTCTTTATCACTCCTATGTCATGCAGCATGGCGGCCTCCTCTATGAAGTTGAGGTCAAGGTTCAGTTCGGGATGCCTTTTCGCTATGTCGAGAGCCTTGCGGGCTACGGCGCTGCTGTGGCGCAGAAGGATGTCTTTCAGCTCTGCATTGTCAGAATAATACTTGTCGATAATTTGTCTCCAGTTCATTTTTTAAGTAGGATTAATTGTTTGGATGCACGTCCGTTTTTATGTATGTATATATTTAATAAAGCTTAAACCCGGCTCGGTCGTCAGGCCGCATATGGTTTTCTCTGTTTTGTTTATTCATGCTTTCATCCGGCTTTTTGTTTTCTATGGTTGTCTTTTCGTGTGTCTTTTTTTCGCATAGTCAGCCATGCCAGCGATAGAACAAACGAAAATCAGCCCAATATAAAGCAAAAATCCCGGCTGAATTCTAACGCCCGGTTCGGGCTAAAAACGGCCGGCATACAGTGGTTTCATTTATGATATTGTTGCCATAAGCCGGTTCGTCAATATTGGCAAGCCGGCCGTATGGCAACAATTAGCTATGGCATCCCGGGCGTAGGGCTGTTCCGTCGGCCCGGGAATATGTTCGGATTAAGAATTGATCCAGTCTCTTTCAATATATGCAATCACATCACCGCGGTTGACTCTTGAACCCTGGCGTGCAGCTATTTCAACCAGCTTGCCTCCGAGTGCAGCTGGTACCGGTTCAAACTGGCCCCATGGTGTCTGTATGTAGCAGAATGTTTCGCCTTCCTTGTAGTGCTGTCCGATGTACGGCTCAAGGCAAGGAACACACTCGCTGCTGCCTTCGAAGTCGAAGAACACCTGTCCCTTGAACGGCGACACGATGGCGTCTGCCTTTGCGTGCTTGAATGCTGACACTTCTTCCGGTGTGAGTTTTGCGCCGAGTTTCGCATCCTTTGCCTTCTGCAGGTCGGCCAGCATACGCTTCTTTGCCATTCCGCTCTTGTAGTCGCGATACTGTTCGGGGTGCATAGCCAGCTCGAACAGTTCCTCGTCGTCCTGTCCGAAGTCCCAGTTGTTGTCCTGCATCTCCTTCTTGAAGCCTTCGAGAGCGTCAGGTATAAGTGTGTGCGGGTCAGCATCAGTAAACTGACGTCCCTGCTTCTCAGCCAGCTCTACGAGCTCCTGGTCTATTGTTCCAGGTATCTTTCCGCTCTTGCCGAGAATCATTCCCCACATAGAGTCGTCCATCATTACGAAGCGGCCCTTGCCCTGTGCCATGGTTAGCAGGTTGAGCAGTGCGATGTTCTTGACATATTGTGAGAACGGAGTTACGAGTGGTGGATAACCTACGCGCGGCCATACATATGCCACTTCGTCGAACAGTTTCACCAGCATCTCGTCTGTTGTGAGTTCCGGCTGTCCCTTGCTCTTCAGTGTAGAGTTGATTGAACGGTGTATTCCGGCGAGGTCGGCCATCATACTTCCCATCATACCGCCCGGCAGACCGCATCCGAGGAGCAGTGAGCTCATGTGCTTGTTGCCCGGGTTGATGAAGTAGCCCAGCCAGTCGTCGATAAACTCCTGTGTGAGGGTGCGGGCGCGCATGTATGCGTTCATGTCGATGTCGGCAACCTCGAAGCCTTCGTTCTTCAGCATGCTCTGAACAGAGATGATGTCCGGATGAACCTTACCCCATGACAGCGGCTCGATGGCTGTATCGATAACGTCGGCACCATTGTTGCACACTTCGAGGATAGAAGCCATTGAGAGGCCCGGTCCTGAGTGGCCGTGATACTGTATGATGACGTCTGGATGCTTGTCCTTAATAGCCTTTGTAAGCTTGCCGAGCATAGCCGGCTGACCTATACCGGCCATATCCTTAAGACAGATTTCGGTAGCACCGGCAGCTATCACCTGGTCGGCGATGTTGCTGTAATATTCAACTGTATGGATTGGTGATGTTGTTATACAAAGAGTAGCCTGAGGAGTCATGCCGGCCTCAAGCGCCCATTTAATGCTGGGGATTATGTTGCGGACATCGTTAAGACCGCAGAATATGCGGGGGATGTCAACGCCCTGGGCGTGCTTAACCTTATACATGAGTCTGCGAACGTCGTCGGGCACGGGATACATGCGTAGGGCATTGAGTCCTCTGTCGAGCATGTGTGTCTTAATGCCAACTTCATTAAACGGTTTACAGAATGCCCTCACTGCCTCATTAGGATTCTCGCCGGCGAGCAGGTTAACTTGCTCGAAGGCTCCTCCGTTGGTTTCAACGCGGGAGAAACATCCCATATCGATGATTGCCGGAGCAACGCGCTCCAACTGGTCCTTACGTGGCTGGAACTTACCTGAAGACTGCCACATGTCGCGATAAACGAGACTGAATTGGATTTTCTTTTTCATTATTATTAGATCTTTTATTGTGTGTGGCCTGATTTTGTCCGGCACACATGTTCATTTATGCAAAAATAGGTATTTTTTCTAAATCTAAAAGTTTTTATGACAAAATAATATGGTCTGAGACGAATATTTATTTGTTTTTTATAGTCTTATGAACATTTTATCATATTTTTTGTGCTGATTTGCTAAATACATATAGCAAAATACATGATAAAGTGTCTAAAATTCACTTGTAGGATAGCAAATAGACAAGTTTCTATTTGTAACTAACAAACCTTAACGTGCCTGTGGAAATTAATTTTACAAACTGATACAGCCCGCTTTGCCTGTATTTGCCTTGCTTGGCTTGCTGTTTTGTAGCTTTAGTCGGGGAGATTGGGGGCGGTGGTGATGTTTAACCATAATTTTGATGACCGTTTTTAGGGGGATAGCCGGAGGCGACTTTAATCTGGAAAAGGAATCTTTGAAGTCAACCATATTTAGGAAAGGGCAGGGAGGAGAATAAGCAAAAAATTTTTCTTTAGAAACTCATCACTCGTCACATGGCCATGTAAAGTGTTGGCTTACAGATCGTTGAGGCGTGATGAGTTTACGGACCAACTCATCACATCGTGCCCTGCGGCCTTCGGGTGTGATGAGTTTCGCAGGCAACTCGTCACACTGTAATGTGCTGTCACACAGCGGGTTGTGCCGCTTTGTGATGAGTGATGAGTTTTTAAGAAAAAACTTTGTGATTTTATCTTTATTGTCCTGTCTGTGCGAAAGCGTGCCTGTTTAATTTCATAATGCGGCGCTTCGGTGTGTAAACTGCCGCGAATTGATATGTGAAAGGCTATCTTTTATCATGCGAAAGGCCATGTCTTGGCATGCAAAAAGGCATGTTTCATGTTGCAGAAGCATGCCTTTTGTTTTGTGTATTTCCGTGTCTTGCGGTGTCTGTTAATTATGAGCTATAAAAGTGCTTGCAAAAAACTGACCGAAATCCGCTCAATATAAAGCAAAAATAGCGACCGAATTACAATGACTGATTTGGGTTAAACCGGTTTTCCCATGCAGTCCCGTTTTGTCAGAACTGGAAGCCAAGGTTTACGTAGAAGTAAGGCTCCTCCGTGCGGCTTGAGTATCCGAGCGACGCGCCTATCGGGCCGAACATGCTGTTGTAGTAATATGCTATCTCGCATCCTGTCATCGGCCCCTTCTCAAAGAGGTTGCGCAGCTTGTCGCCACGCTGTCCGAACGACAGGCGGCCTATGATATAGTTGTTGTCCATGATGCGCTGCTGCGCCATGAGCTGTGCCGTGAGCAGCATGTTGTCAACAAACTCTATGTGGCCGATGCCCGCGAAGGGCTGCTGCTGTTCGAGATACATACCGGGGTGCATGCCGCCTATGGAGTTGCGCATGATTAGCGGAATGTCGTTGCCGATAAGGAAGCGTCCGCTTACCATGGGCTGCAGCACGAAACGGCTGTTGAGCGGGAACGACATGCGCCACATGAAGTCGGCCACGCTCAGTCCGGGTTCATCTCCGTGGCTTATGAAGTTGTCTGTGTAGTAGCCGTATCCGGCATTGAAGCGTGCGCCGCGCGTGGTGAAAAACCAGCGGTCTTCCGAGTTGTAGTTCATCCTGAAGATGTAGCTGTAGAAGTGGACATTGTCGAGAGTCTCATATTCAGACGACGGACCCGACAGCATGTCGTGAAAGTCGTAGAAGTCCATCTTCACGTTTACGTCTACCGAGAAGTTGCGTATGTTGAAGCTTAGCAGCTGCAGGTTGACAGAGTGCTGGTTGTAAGTGAAGTTGTAGTCGCGCTTGCCGCCCTCATAGATGTTTGTGTCGTCGTGCCTGAATACATACGATAGGCCTATCTTTCCGTAGTGCAGCGGATTGATCTGTGCGTCGAGCCTGGCCATCATTCGCTTGCCCAGGCGGCCCGTAAGCTCCATTATCACAGGTATGCGGGCCTTTATCTGGTGAGACACGTTGGCCTGCAGGGCCACCATCTCCTCTGTGTCGAATCTCACTCCGAGGTTTACCCTGCTTGTGCGCTTGTCGTCTGCCGATATTCTCAGCACGTATCCTTTGCCGCTCTTGTTGAGCGTATAGCCCGGGTTGGTGTATAGAAAGTTTACGCCGAGGGCAGTGATAGCCTCCTCGATGCGTTTCACCGAAACGCTGTCGCCTTTGTTGAGCCTGTATTTCGACATGATATAGTTGCGGTCGGAGGCCACAATGCGGTCGAAGCATACGGAGTCTATCTTGAACGTAAGTTCTGAACTTGTCGGCACAGGGCGCGAGGCACGTGCTGCGTGGATGTAGCCTTCTGAGGCAAGGCGCTGCTGCAGTGCCACAATCTTTTCCCACTGCTGCATGGCAGCCTCTTCGCCGCGTGCTATCAGCGTGTCGATGGCTGCCCGCGTAAAGCTTGCCGAAGAGTAGCCCTTTACGTTCACCTTGATAGGAATGTCGGTCATAGCCCAGTTTTCGTCAAACTTGTTCTTGCAGTTGATGTCCACGATCTGCATCAGTATGGCGGGGCCGCTTTGCAGCTCTGCCGCCGTGCGGTTGTCGCTCTGCACCGACACACCTATTATTATATCCGCCCCCATGCGCTTGGCTATGTCGGCCGGATAGTTGTTGCGCAGGCCTCCGTCTACGAGCACCATCGAATCTTTGCGCACCGGGGTGAACACGCCCGGTATGGCCATGCTTGCCCGCATGGCTGTCGAGAGGTGTCCGCCGTACATGTCGTATTCGGTGTTGTCCACGATGTTTGTTGCCACACAGGCAAACGGTATGGGCAGGTCGGCAAAGCTGATTGAGTCGTGATAGCCTACGGTGAGCCGTGTGAAGAGCTGCGACAGGTTGGTGCCGCTTATCAGTCCGCCTGCGGCGTTGCGTGCCTTGCGGGCTATGCTCAGCGGGCGCGACAGCAGATAGGTGTTCTGCTTCTCTCTTTCGGCCAGGCTCTGGTTGCTCACGTCCACCTTGTCAGACAGCAGCGTCTTCCAGTCCTGCACCTTTACGAGCGAGTCGAGTGTGGCAGCGTCGTAGCCTATTGAATACAAGCCGCCGATCAGGGCGCCCATCGACGTGCCCGTGATAATGTCAACAGGTATGCCCGCACGCTCCAGCACGCGCAGCACGCCTATGTGGGCCATGCCCTTTGCGCCGCCGCCGCTGAGCACCACAGCCACACGGCTGCGGCACGAGTCTTGCACTTCTTCGGCATCAGCCGGAACAAAAAGTAATGCCGTCAGTATGACAGCTAGCAGGCGGAGTTTACTTTTCATGATGTTGTCTGGTTTGCAGGGCGGCCTTATGGCATGTGTCGCGGCTTAAGGTCAGCGTCCCATGTTGTGGTTAATGAAGCGGTGCTCGGCCATCTTCTCGTATTTAGTGCCGGGCTGTCCGTAGTTGGCATAGGGATATATGCTTATGCCTCCGCGCGGAGTGAAGTATCCCGTCACCTCTATATATTTAGGGCTCATCAGCCTGATGAGGTCCTTCATTATTATGTTCACGCAGTCTTCGTGGAAGTCGCCGTGGTTGCGGAAGCTGAACAGATACAGCTTCAGACTCTTGCTCTCAACCATGCGCTCGCCGGGGATATAGCTTATGCGTATCTCGGCAAAGTCGGGCTGACCCGTGATGGGGCACAGCGATGTGAACTCAGGGCAGTTGAACTGCACCCAGTAGTCGTTGCCCGGATGCTTGTTCTCAAACGTCTCGAGCACCTCAGGTGCATAGTCCATTCTGTAGGCGGTCTTTGCGCCGAGGGCCTTCAGTCCCTCGTCTTTTCTGTTGTCTTCAGTCATCATTGTAGATTAAATATTTTCCAAACGTTATAGTTTATTCCGTTGTCATACACGTCGGTGCCCTCATGCTCCTTGGTCTTCTTCACCACACGTATCGTTACGGGCAGCACAATGATTTCGTAGAGCGTCTTCAGCACCACCTGCGACACTATGAGCGACAGCATCTCGCCGGCAGGCACCACGCCCGACAGCGCAAGCGGGAAGAAGATCAGCGAGTCGGCACTTTCGCCGAACACTGTGCTCACCACGGCGCGCAGAGAGAAATGCTTGCCGTTGGACGATATCTTCATGCGGCTCATCACGTAGGCGTTGATGAACGAGCCGGCAAGGAAGGCCACAAACGAGGCGGCGGCAATGCGCGGGGCAAGGCCGAACACGGCATGGAAACCCTCGTCGTTGTGCCAGTAAGGCGCGCCCGGAATGGCGTCGGCCAGCGCTCCGAACAGCACGAAGATGAAGTTCATGGCGAAGCCTGCCCATATAAGGAGCCTTGCCTTGCGGAATCCCCACACCTCACACACGCAGTCGTTGATAATGTAAGACACCGGAAACACGAGCAATCCGCCGGTGATGTTCACCGGTCCGATTGAAATCTGCTTTGTCTCTAACACGTTTGCCGTTATCAGGCAGACGCAGAAAAGTATGCTGAAAAGCATGAACAGCACACTTACTTGTTGCTTATCTGTTTTCATTTCCTTGTTTTTTAAGAGGTTTACCAAGCACTCTGTAAATAAATTGCGGCTGCAAAATTAATAAAAAAACTCAATAAGATAAGATTACGCCTGTAATTATTTGCCCGATACCGATTAATTGATAACTTTGCATTTATGTTATTTATACGGGCCGTAAAAGGCCGGAGATATTTGGAAATAAACAAAGAAAACGTAAAAGGAATATGAAAAAACTATTGACAACAGCCCTGACGGTGATGGCAGCCATCTCGATGCAGGCGCAGGAGACTGCTTACAAGATTACGGGAACAGTGCCCGCAAGCGTATCGAAGGTTTATCTTTATGTGATGGGGCAGCGCGCAGCTTTAGACAGCGCAACGGTAAGCAACGGAAAGTTTGAGCTGAGCGGAAAGCAGAACCTTAACGAGATATTCATGCTGGACGCAAATAATGAGGGCATGGCATTCTTCAACGACGGAACACCTGTGGACATGAACATGGTGAACTACACCATGGCCGGTTCTGACCTCAACAAGAAACTCTTTGAGTGCAGCCTGCCGCTGAAAAAGTATGACGCTGCAACAAGCGAGATATATGCCGAGTATGAGAAGGTGGCGAGAGACAACAGCGAAGCCGGCAAGGCAAAGGCTAAGGCTCTGGCGGAGCGCTTCAACGTGGTGAGAGATTCTATGCTCAACGACATGCTGAACATAATAAAGACCAACAAGGACAACCTTATACCGGCCGTTTATCTGAGTCAGATTTACACCGCGCTCGACTATAACGAGCTGAAAGACCTGCTAAGTCCGTCGGCTCCTTACTATAACCATCCTGCCCTGGCCCGCGTCAAGCAGCAGCTTGCAGCCTTCGAGAAGCGCATGCCCGGCAAGATGTTCACAGACCTGACGATGAACGACACCGAAGGCAAGCAGCGCAAGCTGAGCGAGTGGTGCGGCAAGGGCAACTATGTGCTCGTTGACTTCTGGGCAAGCTGGTGCGGACCGTGCCGTCAGGAGATGCCAAACGTAGTGGCAAACTATGAGAAATATCATGCCAAGGGCTTCGAGGTAGTGGGCGTTTCGTTCGACAACAGCGCCGAGGCATGGAAGTCTGCCATTAAGAGCATCGGCATGAAGTGGCCCAACATCAGCGACCTGAAGGGCTGGAAGTGTGCCGCAGCTCCCCTCTACGGCATCAACGCCATACCGGCCAACGTGCTGCTCGACGGCGAGGGCAAGATTGTTGCCACAGACCTGAGGGGCGAGGATCTCGGCGAGAAACTCAAAGAGATTTACGGCTTCTAAATAGGCAGGGCGCCGGCATGGCGCTGCCTGAGAGGCATCTTAGATATATATAATGTATATGGTGCTGTGCGCCATATCCGTAAAAAAAAGCTGACGGACAGGCTTATTGCTGATTTACGGCAATGCTGCTGCCCGTCAGTTTTGTTTTTGTTGCGTATGCCTTATTGCCTTGTTGCCTGTCGGCAGGCATTTGTATATCTGCCGCAGTGACTTCGTTTGTGTCTGACATGCCTTCACGTATTATTCCGCAGGCACATCTTTAGGTATAAGGCCGTGCTGCGTGCATACTTCGGCAATAGTCTTGATGACGGTAAAAAGTAATGACAAAATTATTTTCCGTTACAGAAAAACAAAGTGTAACGTATGTTAATAGAATCTCGTCTAAATCTCGCTTTGTTGGCTTTTATTAACAAAAGAACATCGTTGAAGGTCGTAAATCAATGTCTTTCATCATCTAAAAGCATGCTTTTTGCATGCTGAAAAGCTGTATTTCGGCACATAAAAGGCCGTCTTTCATGCTGAAACCGGTCATTTTTAGTCTTCTGATACTTTTGATTTTGATTTAGAAAATGTATAACTGCTTGATTTGTAGTGTGTTATATGTAAAATTTGATTTTGTCCTGTTTTTCTGACGAATGCCGTATTTATTTCGGGCATGGCAATTCTGAGAGCGTTAAACGGACGAAAATTGCGAATAATATTTACATTCTGCCGGCTACAGGCATATCAGTGTTCGGTGTGCTTAGGTTGGCTCCGTGGCGGCATGGTGGCCCACACATGGCTTAGTGGCATGCCGCCTTGTCCGTGCAGCCGCATGATGATGGCCGGCAGAGGGCATATATGCGGCGTGATATTATTACAAAAATTATAAATGAATGAAAAAACTATTGAAATGTGCTTGCTGCATAATTGGTTTTTTATTAAATTTGGAGCTGAAATTATTAAAACCTTAAACTATGGAATTACCATTCGCAGAATCTTGGAAAATCAAGATGGTTGAGCCTATACGCAAAAGCACACGCGAAGAACGCGAACAGTGGATTAAAGAGGCTCACTATAACGTGTTTCAACTGAAAGCCAACCAGGTGTATATCGACCTGCTCACCGACTCAGGCACAGGCGCAATGAGCGACCGCCAGTGGGCCGGAATAATGATGGGCGACGAGAGCTACGCCGGAGCCGACTCATTCTTCAAGCTGAAAGAGACGATACAGAGGCTCACGGGCTTTGAGTATGTAATACCTACACACCAGGGACGTGCCGCAGAGAACGTGCTGTTCTCTTATCTCGTACACGAAGGCGACATCGTGCCCGGCAACTCTCACTTCGACACTACAAAAGGACATATCGAGGGACGTAAGGCCATCGCGCTCGACTGCACCGTCGACGAGGCTAAGGACACTCAGCTCGAGGTGCCGTTCAAGGGCAACGTTGACCCCGTGAAGCTTGAGAACGCGCTCAAGGAGCACGGCGACCGCATACCGTTCATCATCGTAACCATAACCAACAACACAGCAGGAGGACAGCCCGTGTCAATGGAGAACCTGAGACAGGTGCGCGCCGTTGCCGACAAGTATGGCAAGCCCGTTGTGTTCGACTCTGCACGTTTCGCCGAGAATGCTTACTTCATCAAGACACGCGAGGAAGGATATGCCGACAAGACCATAAAGGAGATTACACGCGAGATGTTCGCTCTGGCAGACGGCATGACAATGAGCGCCAAGAAGGACGGACTCGTAAACATGGGCGGATTCATTGCCACACGCAAGCAGGAGTGGTATGAGGGCGCCAAGGGCTATTGTGTGCAGTTTGAAGGCTATCTGACATACGGAGGTATGAACGGACGCGATATGAACGCACTGGCAATAGGTCTCGACGAGAATACAGAGTTTGACAACCTCGACACACGCATCCGTCAGGTGCAGCTGCTCGCACGCCTGCTCGACGAGTACGGCATTCCTTATCAGCGCCCGGCAGGCGGCCACGCCATCTTCGTTGACGCTCCAAAGGTGCTCACACATGTTCCGAAGGAGGAGTTCCCCGCACAGACACTTACCATAGAGCTTTATCTCGAGGCAGGTATCCGCGGATGCGAGATTGGTTATCTCTTGGCCGACCGCGACCCGGTTACTCGCGAAAACCGCTTCACAGGTCTCGACCTGCTGCGCCTTGCCATTCCGCGCCGCGTCTACACAGACAATCACATCGCTGTTATAGCTGCTGCGTTGAAGAACGTTTATGAGCGCAGGGCTGAGATTACACGCGGTGTAAGAATTGCGTGGGAAGCACCGCTCATGCGTCACTTCACCGTGCAGCTCGAGAGACTGTAATATATACTTATAAAGTAGAAAACATAAAGGCCGTTTCGGCCTGACATACCAATGAGCCGACGGACAGATGCTCCGCATCCAGATTATGGCGCATGTCCGTCGGCTCTTGTTATGTGTCGTAGTCTTCAGGTGCGTGCGTCTTGCCGTGCCGTGGGCTTGTTTCTGTCGCTTCATGTTGCCGCCGCCGTAGATGCAAAGGCCATGTGCCGTTGCGGCAGTAGGTCTGTAGTCGGTTATTAACTATTCCTTATTTTCAATAATTTATGTGGCAACAGACGCATAAATCGAAAAAATGTATTACCTTTGCACTTGCTTCTTGCACAGACATGCGCACCTTTGGCGCATGCACAGCGTGTGGAAGCAGACAGCAATGGTCCCGTAGCTTAGCTGAATAGAGCGTCAGATTCCGGTTCTGAAGGTCTTGGGTTTGAATCCCAACGGGATCACATACGGCGGAAATCCTTGTAAGAAAAAGGGTTTCCGCCTATTTTTTTATGACTAGACATTTGACTTTAGTTCCTCCTGTGGCACAGGAAACAACAAGGCTAATGTTCTGTCGGATATGCTATCCGACAGCATTAAGTATCAGGATCTGTGATCCGAAATTCATACAAAAATTAAAATAGGAAGTAAGCGGATTAAAATCCTTATACTTAATTCCGGCAGATTGCAAATCAGCCGGCACATTAGCATTGTTGGTTCATATCGGTTGTACAGGCGGTTAAATGAAAAGTGAAATAACAATAATCCACAAGAGTATCGAATTTTTCACTCTTCACTTTTCGTTCTTCACTTAAACATGCTCCTTTAACCACTGAAAGTTTTATTTTCTCTTTTCCGGGTATGCATACTGTCTAATTTTTATACACCACTGTCCAAGTTTTAGACATGTACGCAAATGGGGTGTTAGTCTATCTTTCTGATATACCGTAAAATACGTTTTATGGCATGGTTTTGGCAGTTTAAATATTGTACAAATTAGAAAATTGCCCATAAAAGCACAACCTTAGTGTCTGCCGACTTGCAGTTAGCCTTGCATCCCGTATGCATACACATAACAGACGAGGTAATATTTAATCCATATCTTTCAAAAACACGATATGGAAAATCGTATATAAAAATATTGACAGAAAGAACAATAAAATTATAAATATGAAAAAACTTACAATACCAATTATCATGTTTCTTGCACATACAAAAGCCAATACACAGCAGATAAAAGGCAAGGTGGTAAAGAATCTATGTATGCCTATGGAATATTCCAGCATGGCACTGATAAAAACAGCTGACTCGAATCTGATAACAAGAGAACTTACGGACAAAGAAGGTAAATTCGTTGTAAACGACACTAAATACAACGATACTCTGACTGTGGGAACAACACCGCTGGGTTATGAAACGGCTTATGCCGACATACCGCTGAACAGAAAATCCTTATACTCAATTCCGGCAGATTTTCTGTTGAATTCAATTACTCGTACAAATCAAACGGTATATTAACCTTTGTGGCTACATATCAAATTGCACGGGTATAATTTAAATTGACTAAGGCAAGATAACAATACCTGTATTGTATGCCTTAAATATAACTTTCAACAAAAAAGATAATGAATTATGAGAACATTTGCTTTAATTTTTATATTAATACTAACGTCAACGTTGTACGCACAAAACAATACAATAGTTTTAGATGGAACCGTTCAGGATGATAAAAACAGGTCTATATCCAATGCGACAATAATTATTTCATCAAAAAACGACAGCAAGGCCACATTTCAGACAGTATCCAATAAAGAAGGCAAATTTAAGATAAAAAACATATCGATTGGCTACTACAACATGAAGGTATCCCATTTGGAATATGAGACCTATAATAATGATTTATCATTGAAAAAAGACACATCCGCCAATGTGCTCCTCATGACTAAAGTTTCAGAAATGCTCGATGAAGTTATAGTCATGGCAAAATATTCAGACATAAAACCAAACGGAGAAACAAGTATTCGTGTGAAAGGAAACCCTCTTGCCAAGGGGAAAACTCTGTCTGAATTTTTACAGTTTATACGCGACCTTGATGTCTCAAACGATGAAATAAGTGTCCGCGGACGTAAAAACACGTTATACTATCTTGACAATCAGCCAATATCGTTTGAACAGCTGAAAAACATTCAGCCGTCAATGATAGCGCACATAGACATCATTCCACATGCGGATGCCTCCTACGGCATTAATGCAACAGGAGGTGTTATAAAGATCTTTTTACGTGAAGAAGGAGGTGTTATCGGATCAGTTTCACTTGCAGGTAAAGCAGACTACAATGGAATAAAAAGCACGAGCCCCATGGCCACCATTCTGTATAACCGCGGAAAATTTAGCGTGAAGAACTTTTTATCAGGAGTTCCTTATAGCCGCTCAACATCAATGTTCGAACAACAGACAGAAACAGCACAAAACAAGACTGTTACTGATACAAAAAATAATAACCGTTTCAAAAATTTGAGAGACAACCTTTCATTAAGGTATTCTTTCAATAAAGTAACGTGGCTTGATGTTTACGGTGGAACTGATTTCAGCTGGCTCCGCTCCGGCCAAAACAGCACGGACGGCAATAATATTCTTTCAACATCAGGGAAAAATAAAATTTCTGGATATAATGCCGGCATACAATATCAGCAAGGTTTTGGAAAAGACAGCCTCAACTATTTTAGATTACGTGCAGAATATTCAAAAAACAAAGAAAACGAGAATGCTGATTATTTATATAACGGCATTGCTGATAATGCTGCGCTAAAAAGCAATTCAGACCACTTTTCTGTGCAACCAATAGTACATTTTAAAACAACAGCCAACTCAGGCTTAAACATCGGATTGGAATATTACAATCTTATAGACAGACACGAAGACAATGGAACCACAACTCTTGGATATATTCCTACAGGACACTATACAAATAAAGGATATGATTATGGCGCATGGATAGATTACAATATTTTAATAAAAAAGAAATTCTATGTGTATTTTGCGCTACAATATCACGGCACACAGAACATATACAGTGATTATAGGTCGCCTGAGAATAGCACAAGGAGTTGGGAAGACGGTGTATATCCGTCGTTATTCGCACAATGGCTTATAAACTCAGCAAAAGGACGTTATTTGACATTCGGGTTTAAGCACTATTATTCATTACCCAATTATAATTACCGGATTCCTTCTGTCGTATGGCAAAGCAACAACCTTTATAGTATAGGTAATACAAATCTGAAGAAAGAGAACTTTTACAATATGGAAATATATTATTCTTTTAATTCAAACTGGCTTGCCAGTTATAATCTGACTTATTGTGATGACGTGATAAGAATCATGACCTATCAAGACGAAACCCGCAACGGGACTTATTATACAAAGCCAGAGAATAAGGGAATATCCGTAACTCATACTTTTAGAATTGGATATACAACTAAGCCATTTAAATTTTGGTATAACAAAAACGGATTGTATGTTACACTTACACATGAAAGTATGCCAGGAAAAAGCATAAACAATGCAAGCATATTTTTCAGAAGCGATAATAATTTCACTTTATGCCGGTGGCTGGATTTGACACTGGGAATACAGGCCGAGAACAAAGGTAAATCACTTGAATATGATTATAACGGCGGATTCTGGCTGAACGCAGGAGCATATATGTCATTTTTCAACAATAATCTAAATGTAGCATTAAAATGCAACCAACTGATATACACACGCAATAAAAAAACGATATATGGCAGCGACTGGACTTCAATACAAAAGAACTTGTCACACAACACACAGATAAATCTGCAGGTTACATGGAACTTCAATGCAGGAAAGAAAATAAGAAATAAAAATCTACCTTCTGTAAACAGTATGCAAAGGAATGTACCAACATTGATGAAATAAAAATGAAAGACTTTAAGATATACCTTCAGAACGACGTGCAGTAGTGCTGCACAGTATGCTTGTGCATGATATGCAGCCAATATGGGGCAGATTACAGCTTCGACAGTCTGTCGAAGCTGTATTTCACCACGTCAGAAAGCGTGTCGCTTGCTATTAGGGTGACCCATATTTGGATCTTGATGGCAATGCACCTTGATGCCACCCTTCTTCCTGCTCGTCTTAGGATGCCGCTCGACACCCTTGAATATAGCGTTGGAGAAAAGACTTAGCGTTGTTGAATCGGTGATTTTCAGCCGTCTAATCCACTCCTCACCGCCATTCCTACGGCTGTCCAACGAAATGTGTACTTTTACCCATGGTTAAATCTTTTTTTTGTTTGGCGACTTCAAAAGATAACCAAAATGGCTGACATCATTCTAGATGCCACCCCTTAATTTTAATGGGTTATCGGATTGCTTACCGGACAGTAATAAAATTAAAATAATGTAGTTCACATCAAAAGCGGGTCAGGATAACTGAACGGCAGCATTTGTGAAGCCACTGTGGGCGTTGAATAAAAACTCAACACGGCACAATACTTCACAAAATGTCGCCGCGATATTTTATCAACAGCAAAGACACCAAGCATCACACGGGCAATGACAGCGGCAGCAACGACATCATATAGGTACAGTCTACGCTGCAATTGTCATTAACCAGAGGAAATTCACAATGAACGCCAAACTATGTTACGCACAATGCATGAGACATGGCACAATGCATCTACATGAAGATTTTTTATGTCTGTCAGCAATATTAATCTCAGACAGAAACGACAAGGATGCTTACAATACGCAAAAAGTTAAACCGTTAAGACTAATTAACCTGTAAAAACACTGACGTATCTCAATAAAATTTCATATATTTGCATTCTGATAGCCCGCACCATGATATGGTGGGGTGTAGCATGTACTTTTGAAAAACAACTGAATAATATAAAAATATCATGGACATAGTTGAAAGATTTTTGAATTACGTAAGCTTCGATACACAGTCGGCTGAGGACAGCCAGACCGTGCCGAGCACAGCCAAACAGCTTGATTTTGCAAAATATCTCAGAGATGAACTCAAGGATGAGGGCTTTGATGATGTTGAGATGGACGACAACGGCTACGTTTATGCCACACTGAAATCTAACATCAAGAAGGAAGTTCCTACTATAGGTTTCATCAGCCACTACGACACGTCTCCAGACTGCAGCGGCAAGGATGTGAAGCCTCGCATTGTCAAGAACTACGACGGAAAGGACATCGAACTGTCACCGGGCATAATATCATCAACAAAGAAATTCCCCGAACTGCTGCAGCATGTAGGCGAAGACCTTATCGTTACCGACGGCCACACTCTGCTGGGAGCTGACGACAAGGCTGGTATAGCCGAAATAGTACAGGCCATGTGCTGGTTGCGCGACCATAAGGAGATTCCTCACGGCGACATACGCATGGGCTTCAATCCTGACGAGGAGATTGGCATGGGCGCTCACCACTTTGACGTTGAGAAGTTTGGATGTGAATGGGCATACACAATGGACGGCGGCGACCTGGGCGACCTCGAGTTTGAAAACTTCAACGCTGCTTCTGCCAAGATAAACATCAAGGGCGTTAGCGTTCATCCGGGATATGCCAAGGGCAAGATGATAAACGCCAACCGCCTGGCTGCCGAGTTTGCAGCAATGCTGCCGGCTGACGAGACACCGGAGACAACAGAAGGTTATGAAGGATTCTATCATCTGCTGGGCATCGAGTCGAACATAGAGAACGCCAAGCTGTCTTATATCATCCGCGACCACGACCGCGATAAGTTTGAGGAGCGCAAGGCCTTCATCGAGAAATGCGTTGTAGAGATGAACAAGAAGTATGGCGAAGGCACTGTTACTGCTGACGTGAAAGACCAGTATTACAACATGAAGGAGATGATAGATCCGAAGATGCACGTTATCGACATCGTGCTCAAGGCCATGCAGGACAGCGGTGTGCCTCCTAAGGTAGAGCCTATCCGCGGCGGAACCGACGGAGCTCAGCTGTCGTTCAAGGGTCTGCCGTGTCCTAATATCTTTGCCGGCGGCGTAAACTTCCATGGACCTTACGAGTTTATTTCTGTTCAGGTTATGGAAAAGGCCATGCAGGTAATCGTGAAGATATGTGAGATTACGGCCGAATATAATGACTGATAACATATCGTGCGGCATTCGCGCACGCCTTGTCTTGCCGTTGCATGGCATAATTCATCCTGCATGCGGTATGGCCGGCGACGACATGCGGCAGTGGCATCATAAGCGGCACGCCTCAGCACATTGCGGTGTAAGGTGAGCCGCCACTTATACAAATACTTTTACAGGACTGAAAGCAGAATGTGGTTTTGTGTCTTGCCTGTATATAATCATGCAGGAGACAGTGTTGATAACTTCTGCTTTCAGCCCTGAACATTTAAACATATTGACAAAAACAGACAGTAAGAATGGGCGAACTTCCACACCTCGTGAAAGACCTGGCACTTATTCTTGTGGTGGCAGGCATAGTGACCATAGTTTTCAAGAAGCTTAAACAGCCGCTTGTGCTGGGGTATGTCGTGGCAGGATTCTTGGTAAGTCCGCACATGCCTTACATAATGTCGGTGGCCGACAGGGCCGACATCAGCACGTGGGGCGACATCGGCGTGATGTTCCTGCTCTTTTCGTTAGGTCTGGATTTCTCGTTCAAGAAGATACTTAAGATGGGCGCTTCGCCCATAATCTCCACGTGTTCCATCGTGTTCTGCATGATGATGTTGGGCATAGTCACGGGGCATCTGTTCGGCTGGAGCCGTATGGACAGCATCTTTCTCGGCGGTATGCTCGCCATGAGTTCCACCACCATTATATATAAAGCCTTCGACGACCTTGGCCTTAGGCAGCAGCGCTTTGCCGGACTGGTTATGAGTGTGCTGATACTTGAGGACATACTGGCAATTGTCATGATGGTTATGCTCTCGGCTATAGCCAACGGGTCGAATCCCGACGGAGGACAGATGATAGGCAGCCTGATGAAGATAGGCTTCTTTCTCATCCTGTGGTTTGTGGTGGGTATCTTCCTTATTCCGCTCATGCTTAGGTCAATGCGCAAGTTTATCAACAACGAGACGCTGCTCATCGTGGCTCTCGGTCTGTGCTGCGCCATGGCCGTACTGTCTACCAAGGTAGGCTTCAGCAGCGCCTTCGGAGCATTTGTCATGGGCTCAATCCTTGCCGAGACTATAGAGGCCGAGCGCATAATAAAGGTTGTAGAGCCTGTTAAGAATCTTTTCGGAGCCGTGTTCTTCGTGTCTGTCGGCATGCTTGTCGATCCCGCCATTCTTGTAGAATATTCATGGCCGATAGTAACTCTTGTGCTTGTAATTATTCTCGGGCAGGTTATTTTTGGCAGTTTGAGTTTTCTTATCGGCGGCCAGTCGCTCAAGTCGGCCATGCAGTGCGGTTTCTCAATGGCGCAGATAGGCGAGTTTTCGTTCATCATAGCCTCGCTTGGCCTTTCGCTCGGAGTCATCGGCAAGTTCCTTTATCCCGTTGTGGTTGCCGTTTCTGTGATAACCACTTTCCTTACCCCTTATATGATACGCATGGCCACCCCGGCTTACGGCATGCTCGAACGCCGTCTGCCCAAAAAGTGGATTATGGCCATGAACAATCTTACGCTTGCCAAGCAGACCACGCAGCCCGAGGCAAAATGGCGCACCCTGATAAAGCAGATGGTGCGCATCACGGTGATTTATTCCATACTCTCGGGCGCATCCATAGCCCTTATGTTCACCTTTTTCCTGCCTTTCGTGCGTCAGCTTCTGCCTCACTGGTGGGCAAATGCGGCATGCGGACTGCTCACGCTACTGTTTATATCTCCTTTCCTGAGGGCTATAATGATGAAGAAAAACCACAGTGAGGAGTTTAAGGCTCTTTGGAACAGCAATCCCTACAACCGTCTGCCGCTCATTCTGACAATCATCGTGAGAGTGGCCGTGGCTTCGGCGTTTGTTTTCTATATATGCTATTATCTTACACGCTTCACCAATGCGCTGATGATAAGCATAGCGCTTGCTGCCGTGGCACTTATGATAATATCGCGCTCGCTGAAGAAGAGAAGCATAAAGATGGAGCGCTTGTTCATGCAGAACCTGCGTTCAAGAGAGATTGTTGCCGAGGTGATGGGCCGTAGGCGTCCGCTGTATGAAGGCCGCCTGCTCGACCGCGACGTGCATATCTCTGATTTCACCATTCCCGAAGATTCTCTATGGGCAGGCAAGATGCTGCGCGAACTGGAGTTCAGAAACAGATATGGGGTGCACATCAGCAGCATATTGCGTGGCAGCCAGAGGATAAACATCCCAAACGGAGGAACAATATTATTTCCAGGAGACAACATTCAGGCTATCGGCAGCGACGACCAGCTTACAGCCTTCAGCGAGGCCTTGAACACAGAGCTGCATGATAAAGACCCGGAGATAGAGAAGCGCGAGATGAAACTCCATCAGGTGGTGATAAACCGCAACGGCATCTTTGCGGGCAAGACGCTGCGTGACAGCGGCATACGTGATGTGTACAACTGTATGGTCGTAGGACTTGAGGAAGGCAAGGAGAACCTCTCGCAGATGGACCCGTCGCACAAGCTGCGTCACGGCGAGGCTATCTGGATTGTCGGCGAGCAGGACGACATAGAGCGCTTCTGCAGGGACAACGACCATGCGTCTGACTGCACGGCAGGCTGACCCTGGTCATGGCGCAAACAGCTATTGGGCTGGCAGGGCGGGCCAATGGCTTCTTAGATGCAAAAATGCATAACCGTCTAAGGCACAGATATATGTGCCAATGATGTTTTCATACTTGTATAAATGCCGGTGCAATAGGCATACGGGTACACGTAAAACGTTAAATATTAAATAAAAAGGCGATTTTGGTGTGCTATTAGGTTTAATTTCTGTAAATTTGCACCCTGCATTATATGAGAACTAAAACCGTAATATTTGTATTGCTGTTTGCCTTCATATTTGTGATGGCAGACACCTCCTTGCCTTTGTTCAAGGAAAATGACAACGGGCGCGCGCAGAACGACTCTCTGAGTGTGGGCGACACGGTGTCGTCTGACTCCGTTCCGGCAGATTCGACAGATAAGTCAGGCGAGCCCGACACCACCAACATGGACTCGCTTCAACTCGCCATATATCACCATAACAAACAGGTGGACGACTCGATCAGGCTCGACAGCATAAACCGTAAGAAGTCGGGAGCGTTAGACGCCCCCGTTACCTTCTCGTCTGAAGACTCTATGGTCTATGATGCAAAGAGCAAGGTGGCGAGGCTATACGGCAACTCAAACGTGAAGTATCAGAACATGGACCTCAGCAGCGACCGCATACAGATGAGCCTCGACAGCAGTCTGGTGCGCGCAACGGGTACTGCCGACTCAACCGGAGCCATATCCGGCACTCCTGTGTTCACCATGGGACAGGACAAATATGAGAGCGACACCATGGCCTTCAACTTCAAGACCAAGAAAGGCTTTATATATAATGTATATACTGAACAGGAAGACGGCTACCTGTCGAGCCAGCACTCAAAGCGCGACTCGAGCGGAGTGCTCTATCTTGAGCATGGACGCTACACCACGTGCGACCAGCCTCACCCTGACTTCTACATAGCCCTGTCGCGTGCAAAGGTGCGTCCCGGCAAGGATGTCGTGTTCGGTCCGGCCTATCTCGTAGTGGCAGATGTGCCGCTGCCGCTGGCCATTCCTTACGGATTCTTTCCGTTCACCAAGAGCTATTCAAGCGGATTCATCATGCCGAGCTACGGAGACGAGAGTTCGCGCGGCTTCTATCTGCGTGACGGAGGATATTATTTTGCGATGAGCGACAAGTGGGACCTCAAGCTGCTTGGCGAAATTTACACAAAGGGATCGTGGGGATTGTCGGTGGCAAGCAACTACCGCAAGCGCTACCGCTATAACGGAAGCTTCTTCTTCAGCTACCAGAACACCAAGAACGGCGACAAGGGTATGCCCGACTATACCGAACAGACCAGCTTCAAGCTGCAGTGGAGTCATCGTCAGGATACTAAGTCAAACCCATTCAGCAGCCTCTCGGCAAGCGTCAACTTCGCATCTACGAGCTATGAGCGCAACAACCTCAACAGTATGTATAATCCGCAGAGCTACACGCAGAGTCTGCGAACATCAAGCGTCAACTGGAGCACATCGTTCTCGAGCCTTGGTATGACCATCAGCGGATCGGCCAACCTCAGCCAGAACATGATAGACTCTACCGTGAGCCTCACGCTGCCTGACCTCAACATTTCTGTGAGCCGCTTTTATCCGTTCAAGCGCAAGCACATGGCCGGCAAAGAGCGCTGGTATGAAAAGATCTCTATGAGCTATACCGGACAGTTCAGCAACTCTATCGACACGAAGGAAGACAAGCTCTTCAAATCGAACCTCATAAAAGACTGGCGCAACGCTTTCCAGCACAATATTCCTATCAACGCCAACTTTACGCTGTTCAACTATATCAACATCAACCCCTCGTTCAACTTCACCGACCGCATGTACTCCAACAAGGTGATGAAGTCGTGGGATGAGCAGGCACAGACAGAGCGCGCCGACACAACATACGGATTCTACAACGTATACAACTGGAGTATGAGCATCGGCGCCTCAACCAAGATGTACGGTTTCTGGGTTCCGTCGAAGAAGATTTTCGGCGACAAGATACAGGCCATACGCCACGTGCTGACGCCTCAGGTTACGTTCAGCTATGCGCCCGACTGCGGCTCGAGATACTATGAAACCTACCAGAAGACCGATGCCGACGGCAATGTAAGCCTCGTTGAATATTCACCCTTTGAGAACGGCTTGTTCAATGTGCCGTCGAGGGGAAAGACGGGAAGCGTAACCTTCGACCTGTCGAACAACATTGAGATGAAGGTGAAGTCGGACAAAGACTCTACCGGATACAAGAAACTCAGCATTATAGACGAACTCGGATTCAACATGGGCTACAATATGGCCGCAAAGGAGAAACCATGGAGCGACCTTACCGTAAGGCTTAGGCTGAAATGGTGGAAGAACTATACATTCAACCTCAATGCCGTGTTTGCCACCTATGCTTACGAGCTTGACGATAACGGAAGACCATACGTCAGCAACCATACCGAGTACAGCAAGGGCCGCTTTGGCCGCTTCCAGGGTCTGTCGCAGAACATATCGTTCACCCTTAATCCCGAAAAGCTGAAGAAATGGTTCGGCGGAGGAGATGACGAAGAAGACGCCACGGAGGATGACAACAACACGGAGGACGACGACACCGGAATAGAGTCGAACGTTGACGACGACATGGTGAACGGACAGAACGGTGCAAGAAAGAAGAATGCAGGCAAGGCCGAGACCGACGCAGACGGATATATGAAATTCTCAATGCCATGGTCGCTCACATTCGGCTACGGAATAACGATGCGTGAGAACACAAGCGGAAAGTTCAACACCAAGACCATGCGCTATCCTTACGCATTTACGCAGACCCTGAACTTCAGCGGAAACATACGCATCAGCGACGGATGGAACATCAGCTTCTCTTCCGGTTACGACTTTGAGAACCATGACCTGTCTATGACCACTGCATCGCTGAGCCGCGACCTCCACTGCTTCAACATGAGCTGCTCTGTGGTGCTGGCTCCATACACATCTTACAACTTCTCGTTCAGATGTAATGCCGCCACTCTTACCGATGCACTTAAATACGACAAGCGCAGCGGCTACAGCAACGCCGTGCAGTGGTATTGATGTGAGGCGCAACCGCGTTAAACTTTAACATTGAGCTGAACATAACAGTATTATAAGAACAAGCCAGCTCGTTACATCCTTATTTATAGTCAGTATTTCCTGATGATGGATGTAGCGAGTTGGCTTTTTTTATTCTTTATTTTCTGTATAGCTGCCGGCTATATATCAGACAGCTGTAATGCCGCTGTCGGCTTTAGTCTCTATCTGTCATTTTGTCCAAAATATGATGCTTTATTTCATACCTGCCAGCATCGGTTTATACAGATGTTGGCGGAGCATGGGCAAGCCAATGATTTGCCTTTATTCTGTCAGATCCGTGCCATGTCTACAGACCGAAAATGGCAGTAGAATTTTTTAGGTCAAAAAACTGAAAGTAAAATATGTCTTCGTTGTTAACGGATGGTCTGAACTGCGGTTCGCATTATACGGACTGTAAGCAAAATGGCGTGATTAGGTTTCAAATCATTAACCTATCGTTTACGGGTCGTAAGTGGGCCGTTTTTGATGCAAAAGTGGCCGCTTTTTTTGTCGTAAATGAATGGCTTTTAGTGGCAAGTACGGTGTCCTTTGGGCAGCTTAGGCGGGCATGACTGAAACTTATTATTTATTCTTGCGCCTGTGGCGCCTCATTTTGCCGGAAATGTGTGGCAGGCTGTGGGGTGGTGAGAGGGCTGTTAGGATAAGCCGTAATAATCTTGCGCATGTAAAAAAAACAAACCGGGCAAAACATGTTGTGGATAATGTTCTGCCCGGTTTTATTATGTTTCAGATTTTCTTATTGGCCATATAGGCTTCAGATGCCTGTCAGGTGTTGTGCCGTCAGGGCCGTCTGTATGGATATGCATTCAGAAGTTGAATGTGTGTTTGCCCGATCCAACCTGCTTTTCGGTGCCGTCGGGCAGCACTATGGTGGCGTCTGAGCCTACGGGTATGTCAACGGTGAGCGAACTGCGTGTGCAGTTGACGCTGATTATGCCGTAGAGCGACTCTGTGCTCGCGTTGACATATTTGAGGTCGCCCACGAGCGTTGGCTTTATCAGCAAGTGGCGCAGTCCGTAGGTGCCGGGGCGGTTTTGTATGCCTGCGAGAGTCTTGAAGAGCCATTCGTCTATCTGTCCCATCATGAAGTGGTTGAGCGACGAGCCTTGGTTGGGGTCCCACTGCTCGGTCAGCGTCGTGGCGCCATGGCGCAGCTGGAAGCCATAGCCCGGCGTCTCATAATGGTTCAGCATGGAGTAGAGCAGGTCGTTGAGTCCGTTCTGCGCAAGCGTCTGAAACAGGTAGCGGTTGCCCACGTCGCCCGTTGTCAGGCGTGTGCCGTGCGCCTTGATGTCGGCCACGAGACTGTTGAGCACGCCCTGCTTGTTGTTGCCCGTAAGTCCGAGATATAGCGGCAGGGCGTTGGATGTCTGGCTGCCAGTGCCGTAGGTGCATGAGTCGGCTTTGAAGAAGCGGCTGTTGAAGGCATCTGTGGTGTATGCCAGCAGCTTGGAGTATTTGTCTGCGTCGGCCGTGTTGCCAGTCATGCGTGCAGCGCGCGTCATCAGTTGTAGGTCGAAGATGTAGTGGGCCGTTGCCACAAGTGGTACGGGAGTGTTCTTTGAGAAGCCTGCACGCCATGGACCGTAGTCGTACCAGTCGCCAAGTCCGTGGCTCACAATGCCGCTGTCGGCGCGCGACGTCAGATAGTCGACATATCGGCTCATGGCTCCGTAGTTGGCGGTGATGAGCGTGCTGTCGCCATACTGCTCATAATACATGAACGGCATGATGATGAGCGTGCTGCCCCATTCGGGCGAGTCGTCAAAGAGATTGCCGAACGACACATACTGTGGCGCCGTGGTGGGCACCATGCCGTCTGATTTCTGTGTGTCGGTTATGTCGCGTATCACCTTTGGCGCAAAGCGCGTCATGTCGTAGTTGTATAGAAGGCTGGGGCCGCACAGATGGTCTTGCTCTAGCCATCCCAGCTTTTCGCGGTGAGGGCAGTCGGTCAGCACGGCCTGCATGTTGCTGCGCTCAGCCCTTTCTATGAGGCGGTGAGTCTTGGTGAACAGCTCGTTTGAACATTCAAATGACGACACCTCTCTGGCAGAGTTGTAAACGAAACAGCTGCTGAGTTTCTTCAGTACGGGCAGCCCCTGCGGGTTTGGCTCTCCCTCGCGCACCGCCCCCTCCACCTGTATGTAGCGGAAGCCGTAGTAGGAAAAGCGCGGATGCCATGTCTCCGTGCCGTCGCTGCCCAGGGTGTATTCGTAATAATGCTGGCGTCCGGTCTGCCTCTGGTCGCAGGCTCCCTGCTGAGTGAGCTTCTCGGCCACGAGCATTGTAACCTTTTGTCCGCGCTTGCCTTCGATTGTTATCTCGGGAAATCCTGCAAGATTCTGTCCCATGTCGGCAACAATCACAGACGGGTCTATTTCTCGCTTTGTGGCCTTTGACGCTGCTGCCAGCGAATCTGTATGTATCTTCATCCATGACTTCACGCCGTAGCGCTCCATTATCTTCACGGGCTGTGCAGTCTGCGGCGTCAGCGTGCCCGCTGGTCCCTCCACCTGCACGGCGTCATGCCATCTGCTGTCGTCGAATCCGGGCATGTCGCATCCGGGCTGGCAGAGCCTTGCGTCGTAAGATTCGCCTCCGTAGATGCTGTTGAACGTTATCGGGCTCAGCGTGTACTTCCAGTCTTCGCCGCTCTTTATCACCTGGCGGCTGCCGTCGCTGAAGTTTATCTCCATGCGTATAATCATCTGCGGCGGGCCGAAGCTGGTCTGCAGCTTGCTGTAGCGGCCCATGCGCTGCACGTTGAAGAATCCGTTGCCCAGCAGCACGCTTATGGCGTTGCGCCCCTCTGCGAGCAGCTGTGTCACGTCGTAGGTGTTGTAGTAGACGGTCTTGCTGTATTCGCTCCAAAGCGGGGCAAACTCGCTGTCGCCGACCTTACGTCCGTTTATCTTCATCTCGTAGTGTCCCAGTCCGCTTATGTACACCACGGCATCTGTAATCTTCCTCTTGCCGGTGCTGAACTCTTTTCTCAGTATTATGCTTTTAGCCGACAGCGTGTCGGTGTCTTGCCATTTTGCCTTGAAGCTGTCTTTCTTGAACACAGAGTTGGCCCATCGTCCTTCGGGCAGCTTTGCGTCAGCTTTGGTTATGGCTCCAATCCATTTAGCCCCGAGCTCTTCGGGCACCACTCTCACATATTGCTTCTGGCTCCATGCCGACTTCTTGCCGGCGGCGTCCCACACGCACACCTGCCAGTAGTAGCCGTGGCGGTTGCCTTTCAGCGGCGGCAGCGATATCAGCTGGCTTTCGGCCGACGCCGTCTTGCCCGAGTCGTAGACACTTTTGCCGGTTATGTTCTCAAAAATTCTTATGCGGTAGGCTGTCTGCCTGTCGCCGTTGGTGTCGGCCTTCATCTGCCAGCCCACGCGTATGTCGCCGGCTGTTACGGCCAGTCCGTCCTGATAGTTGCACGTAAGTTTTGTAACGGTGAGCTTCGCGCTCATGCTGCACGATACGAGCAGAAGGATAGATAACAGAAAATTTCTCATCTCTTTCAGTGTTTGTGCCCTTGCCTTTGCGGCAGGGCTGCGTTGAATTTGTCTTATTTATATGATGACGCCTTCAGCTGTCGGTTGTAACTTCTTTTGCGGCAGCTTTGTCGACTTTTGAACGTAAATTTGCCATCTGCACCTTTGGCAACCCTTTTTTAGATATATTTATAAAGGTGGAGGCAAAGGCGCGGCATTCCTTAAAAAACTGAAACGCCGTTACAAAAATAGCCTGATAAGTGAGAATATGAAAATGTTTTTACGTATTTTTGTAAGAAAGATAAAGGCCGTGCCGCCTGCCGGTTGAAGCAGCATACGGCGGCAGGATATGAGCTTTGTCTTGTTTTGACATAACCCTTAAAACATTGAGCTATGAAATATAAGATGCTTGTTCTGGACGTTGACGGAACGTTGTTGAACGACAACAAGGAGGTAAGCAAGCGCACGCTGACAGCGCTGCGCAAGGTTCAGCAGATGGGCGTGCGAATAATGCTGGCGTCAGGGCGTCCGACATACGGGCTGCTCGGACTTGCCAAGATGCTCGAGCTTGACACCTACAACGGATATGTTATGGCGTATAACGGCGGACAGGTTATAAGGGCTGCTGACGGCGAAGTGATATTTGAGCGCCGCATTAATCCCGAACTGATACCTTATCTTGAGAAGAAGGCCGACAAAAACGGATTTGGCATCCTTACTTATAATGAGGACTGTATTGTTACGAACATGCCTGACAATCCGCACATCAAGGCCGAAGCCGAGCTCAACGGCATGAAGATTATCTATGAGGAGCATTTCTCCATAGCCATCGACTTCATTCCGTGCAAGTGCATGCTTGTCAGCGACGACGAGGAGGCTCTCGTAGGACTGGAGAACCACTGGAAGCGCCGTCTCGACGGTGTGCTCGACGTGTTCCGCTCAGAGCCGTTCTTCCTCGAGGTGGTAGGCTGCCGCGTCAACAAGGCCAACACGCTGGCTGCCGTAATGGAGATGGAGGGCATAAAGACAGACGACATCGTAGTATTCGGCGACGGCGTGGCCGATGTTACCATGTTGCAGCTGGCAAGTCTCGGAATTGCCATGGGCAATGCGCCCGGATCTGTGAAGCGTTGTGCCGACTATATCACACTGTCTAACAACGAAGACGGCGTGGCTGTGGCTGTTGAGAAGGCGTTCTTGGCAGAGGTGCGTCCGAGCGAGATTCCTCTTGATGAACTCAATGCCCAGTCGAAATCTACGCTTATGGGCAACCTCGGCATACAGTACACCTATGCATCTCATGACCGCGTTGAGGCCACTATGCCCGTTGACCACCGCAATCGTCAGCCGTTCGGCATCCTGCATGGCGGAGCCACGCTTGCGTTGGCAGAGACAGTGGCAGGGTTTGGCTCTATGATAATATGTAATCCCGACGAATATGTTGTCGGCATGCAGGTAAGCGGCAACCATATATCTTCGGCCCATGAGGGCGATACGGTGCGTGCCGTGGGCACCATTGTGCATAAGGGCCGTTCGTCTCATGTGTGGAATGTCGATGTGTTCACATCCACCGGCAAGCTCGTTTCGTCGGTGCGCGTAGTGAACAGCGTCATGAAGCGTAAATAGGCAGACATTGCAATCATGAGTATAATGTTTTATATAAGCATAAAGCTGCTTGTCGGTTTTAATTTAAAATTAAATTCATATTTATTCTTTTGTTTGTAATAGATTTATTATATTTGCTTTTGAAAACTTTAAATTAATACGATCATGAACAAGAACCTTGTATTTAATCTGCACATTCCTACAAAATTATTGTTCGGATGCGGCGAACTCAGAAGGCTGGCAACAGAAAAATTGCCTGGTAAAAAAGCGTTGATTGTTATTTCTGGCGGAACTTCAATGAAGAAGTATGGCTATTTAGATAAAGTGGTAGGCTATCTTAAGGAGAATAATGTTGAGAGCGTTGTCTTTGATAAGATTCTTCCCAACCCGATCAAGCAGCATGTAATGGAGGCAGCTGCGCTGTGCCGTGAAGAGAAGTGCGACTTCGTCATCGGTCTTGGCGGCGGAAGCTCTATCGACTCTGCAAAGAGCATCGCCATAATGGCATGCAACGAGGGCGATTACTGGGACTATATTGCCGGAGGTACAGGCAAGAACAAGCCCGTTGAGAAGGCTCTGCCTATTATTGCCATCCCAACAACGGCCGGCACAGGTACAGAGGTTGACCCTTGGACTGTTATTACCCATGAGACAGCTCACGAAAAGATTGGCTTTGGCTGCAAGCTGACATTCCCGACACTGTCTATTGTTGACCCGGAACTCATGCTCAGCATCCCGCCAAGACTTACGGCTTATCAGGGCTTTGACGCATTCTTCCATGCAGCTGAGGGCTACATAGCAAACTGTGCCACTCCGATAAGTGACCTTTATGCTCTTGAGGCTATCCGTCTTATCTATAAGTATCTGCCTGTGGCAGTGGCTGACGGACGCAACTTGAAGGCAAGGACAAAAGTTGCATGGGCAAGTACGCTGGCCGGTATGGTTGAGTCTACATCAAGCTGTACGTCAGAACATTCAATGGAGCATGCCATGAGTGCCCTTTATCCTGAACTGCCTCACGGCGCAGGACTGATTTGTCTGTCGCAGTCTTATTTTGAGACATTCCGCAATGACAGCATGAAGCGCTACATGAAGATGGCAGAGGCCATGACTATGGAGCCGAGTAAGCGTCCGTCTGACTTTATCGATGCTCTCGTTAAGATGCAGAAGGCCTGCAAGGTTGACGACTTGAAGTTGAGCGACTGGGGCATTAAGAAAGAGGATCTTCCTGAAATGGTTAAGAATGCAAAGGAAACCATGGGAGGCTTGTTCCAGCTTGACCCGCGCATGCTGACAGAAGACGAAATACTTGCTATTTATGAGAAGGCATACCGCTAAACTGATGCGGTGATATGATATGAAACAAGGCCTTGCGCAATACTGATGCGCAAGGCCTTGTTTATTGTTTCAATACAGTTTGAATGTATGATGTCGTGGCGTGTCAAGGTGTATTTTCTGTCTCTTTTTGCTGTAAGGTTGCTTGTGCTTTGGCATATTTGCGGCCTTCATGGTTAGTCTTGCCGCAGCTTACGCATCATTATACATTCTTCTTTTATTGTTTATCTTGTGGCAGACAAGTGGTTTTTATTTTGTTTTCTTTGTCTCAACCTTTATATTTCCGTCCTTTATCTCCGCATTGACTATTCTTCCGCCTGTCGCATGAAGTCTGAATTTCACGTTCCATTCGCGCGGCCATGCCTGGAAGAGCAGCAGTTGACCGTCGGGTGTTTCCTGAAGCAGCATTTCCTGCAAGCCTATCATGGCAGCACCACCGCGGTTACAGTCGGGTGCCCAGTCATAGCCAGGGTCCCAGAAGGCTGGGAAGCGATAAGGCCCGTCGGCAAATTTCTCAAGGTTAAGGCGTGCCGCATCGTCGGTAAGGCCGAGGCATGCAGCCCAGATGTTGTCCTGTTTCCAGCCGATGTGTGTGCGCATCTTTAGTGCGTGCGGGTCTTTAAGATAAGTGTTGCGTGCAATATTTAATCCGGGGCGCCCCATGCCGTATATTCGCCATGGGAATACCGGATACAGTTGAGGCGTCTCAACGTTCTGTATTCTGGCCCATACAATGGCAGGGGCTATGCATGTGTCGCCCTCGATGGTGCGCAGCGGCATGTCGGGTATGCGGCTTATGAACGTAGAGTCAAGGGCATAAGCAGATGTGTCTTGTATGCCTTTGGCTGCCTTGTATGCTTCAAACTGCTCTGTCACTGTGCGCAATGCTGCCACCACGCTCGACGGGTTGTATGCCATTTTGTATGTTTCGCATCCGGATGAAGGGTAGAGTATAAGCTTTCTTTCACCGTCGAGCGCCTTTACTCCGCGCTGTTTTGCAAGATACTGATAATGTTCGTCGAAGAATTGCAGGCATTGTACAATCAGCGGTTCATACTTCGTGATGTCCATTCCGGTGTAAAAGTGCGCCTGTAGTATCATTGAGCAGAATTCCAATGATGTGTCCCACTGATATTCAAGCCATGCGTTTCGCTCCATACCGTAGTCGTCGCCGGGCTTATGCTTGCCGTATTCGGCAGGATTAGGCAGACCGAAGTTTTCTATCTGTTCGGTAAACGATGCCCCGCCGTGTCCCCAATAATGTTTTGTGCGTGCAACGGCCGTGGGCAGCAGTCGCAGATACGTGTCAAACTGCGATGCCATCATGTCCGTATCTCCACTCTTTAGCATAGGCCAGTAAACCAGTCGCTGGTTTTGAGCCGTCATGGTTCCGCCTCCCCATTTGCGGTAGTCTGGCGTGAAAGGCGTTTTCGGGTCTACGTATACAGGGTCGAAGGTGAACAGTCCGCCGTTGAATTTAGAGGGCCATTCTCCGTAAGCGTTGCATCCGAGCATATAGCGGAACAGTTCGTAGTTGCGCAGTATTCCTTGCCATTTGCTTGTCGGATTGTCCGTGTTGTCGTTTCTGTCGGCCGGTATGATATAACTTCTTTGCCAGTAAGCATGCCACCATGCAGCACTTCTTCTTTTTGACTCTTTCGCCGTAGGCATTTTCGGGGCTTTGTCGCCGTCATACAAGTTTAGCGTTATCGTAGATTTCTTTATGCCTTCAGCCTTAAAGTTCCATGCACGGAAGTCTGTTGAGGCATAGGTGCCATCGGTAGTGCCGCAGAAGGTGAAGCCCGGGGCAACGAGTTCACCGCCGAATCGCAGGCCGCCGATAGGGTTGTACAGATTGTTTTTAATGCCGTCGAGATTTTCTTTGTTTACTGTAAAGTCGAACACAGTCTGTTCGCGGTTCTTGTGCCAGAACACAAGTGTGTTGCCCTTTGCACGTATAGAATCCTGATATGTGGTGCAGTCCTTTGGCAAATTCCATTTGTATGAGCACTGCTGGCATTCGGCTTTTGTAACAGGTCTGTCTTTATATCGCCAGCTTTCATAGCTTAGGGTGGCGTCTGTCTTTGTCTTTGAATTTATCTCTGCAAACACGGCAGATGTCTCCACATCTGCCCACAGGCGTATTTCCGTGTCTTTTCCCTTTATGTAAACAGCGCCGTCGTCAAGCTTCAGAGTCTGGCTGAAGCCTGCATCTGCACCGTTAAACGGGTTGGGCGTAAGGCGCAGTCTCAGTCGTCCGGCTTTCAGCAGTGTGTTGTTCTCGTCGAACATTCCGCTACGTGCCACGTATATCATTACGTCGCCGTTCTCCACCCATACGTTCATGCCCACGTCGTGTCCGCCGCATGGCATTGATTCAGATGAATTTTTGCTCTGTGTCGTCCATGTGTAGTCTGCCGGAACATAGTCTTTCCCTCTTGACGCTTTACCGGCTGCAGCTGCCGGCATGCTTGTTGTCACTGCTGTTAAGACAATTGCAAGCACCAACATCGCATAATAAGTGAAATGCGACAGACGGCCGTGCCGGTTTGCGTTTAAGGCAAAATGTTTTTTCTTGACTTGTTTTTTCGATAGCGTTCTGTAGTACGTTTTTTTCATATTGTTTTTATCAATAGTAGGAAATTATCGTTTGTTATCTTTTTTCGGTAGGCTATTGCGGTTGAAATGCCATTTTGAACGTTCTGTTTCAGACACATATCCAGTCGGATATAGTCCCCGTCTCCGACGAGAAGCTGGCACCGATCTTGAACACACGGCGCGCATCGGCCGAATATTCGCGCGCATAGCCCTTGTCTTCTATCTGACTGAGAGCCTCGTCGGCCGTGCCGTCGAGCTTGAACTCAAAGATATAGACATACTGCGGAGTCTCAACCACGCAGTCAACACGCCCCTGGCTCTGCACTTTCTCCGTGTAAACAGTGTAGACGCTGATAAGACGCATGACGAGATAGAACGTGTACTGGAAGTAGCGTTCGCGCTCTGCCTCGTTGTCCTTGCGGCGCATGGTGTAGGGGATGCTCGACAGGAAGGAGGTGAACAGCGTGCGCAGACTGTCTGCCTCGCCGGCCTCCATGGCGTCAATCACATCGAATATCCAGCCGTTGAGACGCTCGCGCGGCTGAAGATACGAAGAGGCAATCATCGTGAGAAAGCCCTTCTTTACTTCGTCGTTGGGGAAGTCGAGAAGGAAAGTGTTGTGGCGCATGTTGTAGTCCTTTATCGTGAGGTAGCCGCTCTGGTATATCATAGGCAGCGGGCGCTCCACGTCGGCCTTATAGTCTATGAACTCCTCCATGGCGTAATATTTGCCCGTAAGCTCGTTCATGTTTTCGTTGAAGTGTGCAAGCAGGCGGATTAGATATGTCGGAGTGCCCGAGCGGAACCAATAGTCGTCAACGCTAAGACTGTCAAGAGCGTTGAGCAGACTGAAAGGATTGTAGACGCCCGTCATACGCTTGCTGAAGTGATATCCGTCATACTGGCGTCTGAGCCGCTGGCGCATCTCATCCGGAGTGCATTGGTATTCAACGGCAAGGTCAGATATAGGACTGCTGAAATAATGCTCAAGCTCATCCTGCGTTATGCCGCACAGCGTCTCGTAGCGTGCATCCATGCTGATGTCCTTGGGCTGGTTGAAGCCGCTGAACACGCTGACCTGCGAGAACTTGGTTACGCCCGTTAGGAGGACAAACTGCAGATGGGCGTCGGCTCCCTTGAACACGGAGTAGAAGGCCTTGAGAACGTTGCGGTGTCGGTCTTCAAGCTCGTGGCTCATGTCGAGCACGTCGAGTATCGGCTTGTCATACTCGTCTATCAACACCACAGCGCGGCGGCCTGTCTTGGCATGCGCAGCCTCCAGAATCTTTATGAACCTTCCGCCAAGGTCGAGCGTGTCGCCGTCAGACACCACGCCGTATTCTTTCTCCCAGTCGGAAACATAACCGTTTATACGTTTCTCCAGAACTCCGGCCTGCGTGAAGTCGGAGCCGTTGAAGTCAACATGGAACACAGGATAAACGTTCCACTCTTTCTCCATGCCGTCGATGGCAAGACCCTTGAAAAGGTCCTTGCGGCCAAGGTAGTAGTTCTTCAGCGTAGACACAAGCAGGCTCTTTCCGAAGCGGCGCGGACGGCTCAGAAAGTAGATTTTTCCTTCATGCGTGAGGTCATAAATCATGTCCGTCTTGTCTACATAAACGTATCCGTCTTCTATTATTTGATCGAAGCTCTGTATTCCTATTGGGTATTTCATCTTTGCGTTTCTCCTTTATATGATAGTTCTCTGAATGAACGGCTTGTGGCTCGTCTGATATGCCAATATAGTGAAAGGCGAGAGCAACGCAAAAACAAAAATGCGTTTCTGGTATTAGCATTGCCGAGCCGCATCCTATATATTTTAATGCAAATATACGCAATTTTGTTTGAATACAGACATTATAGGGCATGCGAAAAACAAAAAATAATGGCTGTGTGTGAACTGAGTTATAAGCGTCAGTGAAAGAATAGCAATGAGGACAGGCGTCAAGATGAAAAAATTGGCTAAGATGGCAGAAAAATGACGTTGAATTTTACATGTTATGAGGCTTGATAATGTAATAAAAAATTATCATTTGAGATACGTTTGACGCTTCCAGAATAGCGATGCTCCGCGCATAGGTGTGATTTTATGCGAAAAAGGCTCAAAATTGCGTGTTTTTATTAAGTTCTTGACTTACAGCTTTTTATGTGATTTCAGACTTAAAACCTAGACCGTTAAAAAATATTACTCTGCCGTTTATGGTGCAAAAGTAGGCCTTTTACGCTGCATTACATGCCTGTTTTTCACTCGTTAGCCATGCTTTTGTATCAAAAAATCCATGCTTTTGACCCTTTGTTTTGCCTGATATTCAAATAAATGTTAATGATTTGCCTTCTGTAATGCTGTTACATTAACATACATTTAATATTGGTTTTCTAGATTGAAAAATATTTTTGTCATGACTTTTTACCTTATGTGATATCGGAATTTCGGGGTATATCAATATTGTCTGCATGAAAAAATCATACTCGGAAAACATGGTTGACAGAAAAGCAAAATCGTTACATTTATGAGTTGCCTTACATCCGGCAGTCATAAGTGTAACGATTTTGCTTATAATGAAAGATGTCTGTAACGTTGTTACGGCAGGATTATTCGTCCCAGTTGTCTGTGCGGAACGAGCTTACGGGCAGGCCGTCGCAGAACAGGTCGCCGTCGGCCCAGTCTTTGAAGGCGTATCTTACGGCAACAGGCTTCTTCACCGAGTCGCTCTTTACGTACATCTTGCTGCGCTCTATCCATGCTTTTGCGGGATGGAACACGCGATCTTCGCCTGCCACTTCAAACAGGTCGCTCTTCAGTCCGTTGCGTCCGTATATCCACATGTTGGCGCGGTTGAACGTAACCACGGCTGTGTCGTTCTTGAACGTTACGTCCTTATAGTATGCACTTTCGGCTGTCAGACCCTCAACACCGTAGGTCTTGCTCAGTGCGAGCAGTGCGAGGCGCATGCCGGCCAGGTTCTTCTTGCGCGGATGTATGCCGTATTCAAGTCCTGCATCCATAAGCACAGCCATGCCGCAGTTAGTGTTCATCAGTTCGGCCTTTGCCTGCTGTTCGCGCAGCAGGGCGCTGTTTATCGTATAGTTAATCAGCTTATAGTCGTAAGGAGCAATTTGGCAGTAGTAGAACGGGAAGTCGCCCTGTCCCCATTGTGAGCGCCAGCCTTTAATCATTGCCGTCATCATGTCGGCATAAGTTTGGTAACGCGTAACGTTGTCTTCGCCCTGATACCATATCACTCCGCGCATGGTGTAGCCGATGAGCGGATGAAGCATGCCGTTGTAGAGCACTGTCGGCGTGCGGTTCTTCGATTTTATGTCTTCAGGCGATGCCGGAATCTTGGCGTCTGGAAAAGCCTTCAGCCAGTCGGCTGTCATCCATGCCTCGCAGGCAGAGCCGCCCCATGCAGCAACGATAAGTCCTACGGGCACGTTGAGAGCCTGGCGCAGTTCGCGGCCAAAGTAGTAGGCCGTTGCGCTGAACTCGCGTACTGATGCCGGACAGGCCTCTTTCCATGAGCCGCTTACGGTGTCTACGGCGCTGAATTGGCTGTTGCGCTTCACCGTAAACAGGCGCAGGTTGCTGTCGCTGCTGTGCAGTATGTCCTCAACGGCGTTTTCAACGGGCTGGTTCTTAAAGCCTTTCATCGGCATCTCCATGTTGCTCTGTCCCGAGCATATCCACACTTCTCCTATAAGAATGTTGTTTAGAATGGTCTTCTCTCCGTCGCTCAGTGTGATAGAGTAGGGGCCGCCTGCCTCGGGTGTGCTTACCGATGCCTTCCATTTTCCGTTGCTGTCGGCCTTCACTGAATATGTCTTCTTGTTCCACGACGTAGTGATTTTCACTGTGGCCGATGCCTTTGCCTCTCCCCACAGGTTGGCGTTAGTCTCGCGCTGCATCACCATTCCGTCTGCGAACATCTTTGGTAGCGTAACCTTTGCGCTGATGCCAGTAGCAGCAAATACGGCGCCAAGGATTAATGCAAGTCTTTTCATGTAGTATATATGTTTAATTTTTACTTTTTAATTCTTAATTTTTAATCACCACCGGTCCCAGCAGTCCTGCCGGCAACAGTTCCTTGCTTGCGCGGCGGTATTTGCCGTTAGTCCAAATGCCTTCAAACGGCGGAGTGCCCTGGTCGTTGCCCTGCAGGGCGTTTGCCCATGTGTTCACTACAACTATTTTCAGCTCGTTCTTGCCCTTCTTCACAGCCGGTGTTATGTCAACGTTGTATGGCGGCATCCATGCCGTGCCGCACATCTTTCCGTTTACATACACTGTGGCAATGTCGGCCACCTCACCAAGGTCGATTAATACGCGGCCCTCAGGCTTGCCCTTATACTTGAACGTTGTTTCGTATGTGGCGTGTCCCGAGTAGAATTTTACGCTCTGGTCGTCGGCCTTGCTCCAGTCGAAGAGCTTTTTCGTGGTTACCTGTTTGCCGGTTTTCTCAAACTTCACGGTCCATTTGTTGTCGTCAAGGCTTATAGCCGTGTCATATTTGCTCATGTCAGGCATGTATTCGGCATCAATTTTCTGGTCGGTCAGCACAACAAAGAGCGATGCTCCGGCAGTCAGCGTAAGCTCGTTTTGCGCATTATACACTTTGCCTGTCATCGGGTCGGCAATATATTTGTTGGCCCTTACGGCTCTGAACTCAGGCATAAAACTTATGGTCTTGTCGGTCTGGTTGCTCATGAAGTATATGTCGGCATCGTCGGCATGGCGATGAACATAGTCGATACCTTCAGGCAGCGTGATGTCGCGCTTGATGCCTATTGACGAAAGGTCGTTCTGTGTCCATGGCTTGCGTATCACGCGTGCGCCTTTAGCCTCGAGCGAGTCTATCACGTTCCAGCATGTAACGATGCGGTCGGGGTTCATCGGGCGTGCCTGCGGAATAACGAGTGCGCCGTATTTTGTGCCGCCTTCTGTTACAATCATGCCGTTCTCAACGCGGGCTTTTGTCAGCACGTCGTGGTTGAACGAGTCGTAGCGGTAGCCTCTCAGCGGATTGGTCCATGCGTCGGCCTTGGTCATGTTGGCTGTATGTGTAACTCCTACGGGACTAACTTCTAGCGGCTGACCAATGTTTGCCAGTCTGGCTTTTTCGCGCAGAATGTCCTTTTCGCTGAAAAGTCCGGGCAGCGAACTTATAAGACGTTCGGGCAGCAATGCTCTTCTTGGTGTTTCGTTGCCTGTGTATACTGCAATGTCTGCCACGTTACAGCCATATTGCAGCAGCGCCTGACAGCGCTTTATATAGTCGGTGAAGGCAGGCATCTCGCGCCACCATGTGTTGTCGCGCTGAAAGAATGTGCCTATGCCGTCGAGCGTCATGCCCGGTGCGCGGTCGGTCCATGGGTTGTGAGTGTTCACATGGAACACAATGCTGTTTATTCCGAGACAGTAGTTGCGGTCGAGCAGCGGTTTCAGCAGGGCGAAATCCTCGTCCCATGTGCCCCTTACTTCTGTGAAACCTTCGGCCTGTATGATGTTCTTTCCATATATATGCGCTCCGCTTACAGCGTCTAGCATGTCGTTGGGTTTGTCGTGAGTAGGACTGTTGAGCCAGAACTCGCCCATAGGATAGTCGGTGTGCTGATAGTGCAGCAGGCCGTCGCTCACCATTGTAGGCGAAACACATTCGGCTGAAAGGGTGCATCCGTATTTTTTTCCGAGCTTCTCCACTTCGTCAAAGAACACGTCGTTGATAAGTTCGGCGATGGTAAGGCGTATGTCGCGCAGTACAGCATCCGACTTGTCAGAAGACTCCATCGGCACTCCGGCATAGAGCGGAAGCCACGGCATGAGGTCGTAGCCGCGGCGGCGCTTAAATTCATCAGCGAAGTTGCTGCTCCAGTTTTGGCTGCCGCACTCCCAACTGTCAACGTGCAGACGTGTCAGCACACGCTTTACGACATCTTTGGGAGCATGGTTGTATATGGCACCAAACCAGTTGTCAAACTGCTTGTTTATGGCTTCGCGCGAGAACTTGTCGCACTCCAGTCCGCGTCCTCCGCCGCCGGTGGCATTGGTGTGTCCTGTCGATGTATGGCCTATTCTGAGTATGTGCCATTTGCCTTTCGGAAGGTTTACGGTTACATCTTTGCCTGTTTGATTAGATGAGATAAACTTGTCAGAAAGGTTTATCATTTCGCTTAAAGACACGCACTCGTTGTCGGCAATGGGGAACTTCTTTGACACGCGCCACACCTTGCCCGACTTGCCTTCATATCCGTCAACTACGGGTTCTGAGCCAAGAACGATGCCTGCAATCTTAAGGTTGGGCTTCCATTTTGCCGCATCCATGTCTTCCGAACCAGGGTCGCTGCCTTCGGGAGTCCAGTGAAACTTAAAGAAACGTGCCTTTGTGGCCGGTATTGCATAAGTGGCATAAGCGTCGGTGTTCTGCCATCCCTGTCTTGCCGGACTTATTTCTCTTACGAACTTATAGTCTTTTCCGTTGTCAGAGGCATACACCTTAAAGCGGTGAGCCTGATAGTTGTTGCCTCCCGTAACTATTTCAACGCTGCGCAGGGTGTAGGGCTTATCGTAAGACATGATGATGTCACACGGCTCTGACGAGCGGAACGGGAATGTTACTGAAGCCTTGGGCTTGCTGTCGTCGGCATATTCGGCTGGATATGCGTAAACGGCAATGTCTTCATAATAGTCTTTGTATGCCTTAGGCTGCGACAAAGTGAGGCTCTGCTTGCCGCCCGACACAATTGTGTCTGACCATACAATGCGCTGCATCGACTCTGCCGGAGTAATCCAAGGACCGCCGCCGAGGGCGAAACCGTCGGAGAAGTGTATGCCCATCTGCAGTTTCAGACTGTCTGCCGTGCGGAATACTGTGTCCATACGCTTCCACCATTCGGGCGAGAGTTGGCGTGCCGTGCCGTTATATCCCTTGCCGTCCGTAGTGTCTTTTATCGGCATCAGATAGAAGCCTGCAATGCCTGCGTCGTGCATTGCTTCAAGGTCTAACTTGATTCCCTCGTCGGTAACGCATCCGTACATCCAGTACCAGAAAGTCCAGGGATAAGTCTCTGGGGCAGGGGCCATGAAACGTTTATACCATTCAGGAGCGGACTCCTGAATGGCTTTATGTGAGAATGCGTTTGCGCAAGTGGCGAACGCAAGTATTATCGAAAAGAGTTTTTTCATCATTATTCAAAGTGTAAGGTTACTTCTCCGGTATAGCTTCCGCGTGCCCATACAGGCTGTGCCGAAGGACCGTTGAGGTCTGTGGTGTTCACCTTGTTTCTTACAGCCGGTATCACCTGCATCATGCTTATGCCTGTTTCAGGCAGTGTGTAGAGCAGTTGGTCGCGTCCGTCGCGCGGCTGATAAACTCCTACATATTCCTTGTCGGTGCCAGGCTGCAGGGTTATTGTGCCGTTCTTGGTCTTCAGCTTCATCCACTGCACGCCGGCAAAGTAACCCTTGAACTCAGGATAAGTGAAGCTTTCGCCTGGAACGGGGTCGTTGTATTCGTTGCTCCATACTCCAAGCTGCGGACCATGCAGTCTGTTCTTCCATACACGGTAAGGACCGTGGCCGAGCCATTGCTTGCTCAGTACGTCAGACTCAGGCAAATTGAACATTACGCCCATGAGGTCGACAACGCCGTTGAAGTTGTATGTATAGACAAGACGTGCTCCACCGTCGGGTGCAATGCGCCATTCTGCCTTCTGAAGTGAGCCGAGCTTGTAGTCGGCTGTTACTATCAGAGTGTCGTTCTGTCCGTCTTTGCAGCTCAGTCCGGCAAATGTTCCCTGGTCTTCATAGGCGGTGTATGTGGTCTTCTTCTTTTCTGCTTCAGGGTCGTCGTGGTTATAGAACTGGTCGAATGAGCGGTCGGCGCGGCGATAAGCAAAGAATTTCGGACCGCCGTTGAACTTATATTTGCCCTTGCCGGTGGTTACGCTGCTCAGTGTTCCGTCTGTCTCTGAGAATGTGTAGGTAACGTTTCCTGCCTTCACAGTGTTGCCGTTCATAACAGGTTTGCCGGCCTTTGCAGCCTTAACCTGCAGTTTGTCGGCGTCTTTCAGCTTGAACACCCATGTGTAAAGCTCCTCACCATACTGGTCTGTCGCCTTTATGCTGAGTGCGTCAGCATTGTCGGGGGCAGCAGGAATCTTTATTTCTCCCTTGCTGTCGGCAGCTATGTCGGCACCGTTTACAGTGCCCTGTTTTACTGTCTTGGTTTCTGCTCCGTCGTATTTTACGTAAGAATAGTCAAACTTGCAGCCCTTGAGCGACAGGAAGTTATATCTGTTCTCAACGTTGAGAGTGCCGTTGAAGTTGTCAGGCATTGACACTTGAACAGGGCTCCATATCTGTTTCACGGTGTAGTAGCTGCCTTCCTTCTCGCGGTGAGGGCCAACGATGCCGTCTGCTCCGTAGTTGCCCACGTTGTCAATCATGCCGTTCATGTCGGTTCTTACAACGCCTTCATCGACCAGTGCCCATATAAATCCTCCGGCACATCTCGGCCATGAGCGCATCAGCTCCCAGTAGTCATACAGTCCGGCACCTGCTCCGCCGTCATAAAGAGCATGCAGAAACTCTGTAGGCATGAATATTTCAGGCTTGCGCATATACTCTTCGCTCTCGCCGTAAGAGCGGTAGTGCATTGTCTCATAGCCGCTGAAGTTGCCCTGCGGATGCAGCACCGGACGCTTCTGAATGTCCCATTTGTGGAACTCGCCGTCAAGTTCGGTGTTCCATCCCTTCTCGTTTCCGTTGCTCCACCATATTATAGAAGGATGATTAACGTCGCGTATAACCATCTCACGGATAAGTTTCTGTCCGTTGATAGTTTCGTGATGGCCATGCCATCCGCTTAGTTCGTCCATCACATAGAGGCCGAGGCTGTCGCAGGCATCATAAAACTCAGGGTCGGCAGGATAGTGAGAAAGGCGCACGGCATTCATGTTCATGGCCTTCATCAGTTTCACGTCGTCGATGTTTCTCTGCGGAGTTAGCGTGCGTCCTGTCTCCGGCCAGAAGCTGTGACGGTTCACACCGCGTATGTTCACCTTCTTTCCGTTGATGTAAAGTCCGTCGCCTGCTCTCGTTTCTATTGTGCGGAAGCCGAATTTGTCCTGCTCGATGTGCAGCGTCTTTCCGTTCTTGTCGATGAGTGCGAAGCTCACTTTATAGCGGTTAGGCGTTTCTGCTGTCCACAGTTTAGGACTCTTCACGCTGAACGAAACGTTGGCTTCGTTGCCGCCTGTCCTAACGTCTGTGGTGTTTTCTGCCACCTTCTTGCCGCTCATGTCGCTGATAGTGGTCTTCACCTTTGCACCTTCGAGCGTGTGGTTAAGCAGCACATAGGCGTTGAATGTGCCGTCGGCCTTGGCGTCAATGGCTGTGCGCTCTATGTTGATGGCAGGCTTGCAGACGATGAACACAGGGCGGAAGATGCCGCCGAAGTTCCAGTAGTCGGCGCGGCGCTCGGCAAGATTCACGCCGGCGTTGGTGCTCTCCTTGCTCACGGTAACTTCAAGCAGGTTTTTCTTTTTGCCGAAGAACACGCGGTCGCTCACGTCGTAGGTGATGCGATAGAATGCTCCCTGGTGCATAGAGCCGGCCTTACGCTTGTTTATCTTCACCTCTGTGTCGGTCATCGAGGCTTCGAAAACGAGCTCGATGTGATGGTTTGCCCATTCTTCGGGCAAGGTGAACTCATACTTATACATGCCTTTCTCATCGGCAATGCCGTCAGGAAAAGCCTTTCCATAGAACTTCATGCCATACTGATAGTTGCCGAAGCCCTGAAGTTCCCAGCAAGAGGGGACACCAATCTTGGTCCACTTGCCCGAGTTGTTTCCACCGGTGCAGAAGAAGTCCCACTGCACCATGTCGTCGCTTCCGCGTCCGCTCAGATACTGGCGTTGCGTGTAGACGCTGCTTTGGGCCATTGATGTCATGGCCGCAAAGAGCGAGAGTGCTGAAATTAAAATCTTTTTCATATCTGTATTTTTATTTAATCTTGGTGAAACGGAGGTGCAGCGAGTAGGGCTGCTGCTTGATGGCATACTTCGTGAGCACGCCGGGACCGCAGCTGCTGTTGCCAAGTCCCATCACGGCGGCGTTGATGTTGAGGTAAACATGGTCTTCAACCTTCAGGTCGCAGTTGTGCGCCGTGTTATACAACTGCATGTCAGAGTAGGGCAGGGCAGAGAAAGAGAATGGCTTGCCGCTCTCTGTCGTAACCTTCCATCCGTTGCCCTTGCTGTCTGTCAGCATTAGTTCTGCTACCTGTTCATGGTTGCCGCTGTCCTGCGGACGCGGATAGTGGACATACTGCTTGTCGACAGTTGAGTTCCAGCGGCCTATGCATGCTGCCTCAAGACGGTCGGGGTAAGTGTCCTGCATGCCCATGCCATACCAGCTGATGTTAGTGTATGACGCCGGCATCACGAATGTGTTGCCCACGCACGGCAGTGGCGGCAGTTCTCCGCTCGGTGTGTATGTTGCCTTAAAGTCTACCGAACCGTTTGCGTCTACGGTATAGCTGTAGTCGGTACGTATAGAACCTTTGACATACTTGCAGGTGTAAGAAGCCTTGACGCTCACAGTTCCGTCGGCGTTTCTCGTTGCCTTCACCGGCTCGTTCTCAACTATTTCGGCTGAGTCGAGACGGTTTCTTTTCCAGTCTTTTGCTATCCAGTTGCCGAAGCCTTTGTCGTTGTCGGTCGGCGCACGGAAGAATCTTGGCTTTACGTTCTCTATCCACTGCTTTGCAGCCTCTATATCGGCATCCTTGTTCTTCTTGAGTTCTGCGGCCTTGAAGGCTGTCGCGAGCTTGTCGTTGAGCACAAACTGGCTGTGCATGATCTCATGTCCTGCCTTTGCCCAGCTTGCGTCGTTCTTCAGCGTTACGCTTATGTTGAGGCGCACGTCGGCATCGTCAGAATATTTAAGTTGAGGCAACGTGAAGTCTTTCAGCTCGCCTTTCTTCTTTATTTTGCCGTTCTCTGTGATGTTCCATGTAAAGCGGTAATTGTTTATATCAACATGTTCGTCGCGCTTTATAACGTTAATGCGGTTGCCGTCGAGCGTCAGTTTAAGAGGCGCATAAACCTGCTTTACCTCATAATATTTAGGCGTTGTCTGTCTGTCGGACGACACGATGCCCTTCACGCAGAATGCACCGAGGTTGGGCGCGTCGCCGAAGTCGCCGCCGTATGCCACCATAGTCTTGCCGTCATCGCGCTTCTTGAATATGCCTTCGTCGGCCCATTCCCATATAAAACCGCCGAGCATGCGCGGATTGCTGTATATCTCGTCCCAGTATTCCTTGAAGTTTCCGAGGGCGTTACCCATAGCGTGGGCATATTCGCTTGTCACTACGGGGCGGTTGTCGCCTTTCTTTTCTGCAATGCTCAGCAGGCGTTCCCAGCGCGCGTTCTCAGGGCGCTCCATGTTGTTGTCCTTCACTCCTGGGTTAAGATATTCCTCCTGCACACGCGGATAGAAGCGGCTTATCACGTCTACCGTTGCCGGGTCGTTACTGTCGGGGCCCTGCGCTCCTTCGTAATGAATGAAGCGTGTGGGGTCGTATTCCTTTATCCATGCACCGGTAGCTGCGAAGTTGGGGCCCCATCCCGACTCGTTGCCGAGCGACCAGAACACCACGCAGGGGTAGTTGCGGTCGCGGATTACGAGGCGCTGTGTGCGGTCAATGAAGGCAGCTGCCCACGAAGGCTCGCTTGCCAGCTTGCCGCGCAGTCCGTGTTCCTCTATGTCGGCCTCGTCCATGACGTATATTCCGTATTTGTCGCACAGCTCATACCAGCGCGGGTCGTTGGGATAATGGCATGTGCGCACGGCATTAATGTTGCACTGCTTCAGCAGCATTATATCCTGCAGCATGCGCTCCTCTGTCATCACCTTGCCCGTTATGGGGTCCATCTCGTGGCGGTTTACGCCGCGCAGGCGTACCTGCTTGCCGTTGACGAGGAAGCGGCCGTCCTTAATTTCGAGCTTGCGGAAGCCCACCTTTGTCTCTGCACGCTCTATGGTGTTGCCTGCCTTGTCTACCAAAGCCAGCTTGAGCGTGTACAGATAAGGCGTCTCTGCCGACCACTTATGCGGATTCTTCACCTCAGCCTTGAGCCATCCGTAGGCGGCATATCCGCGCTGCGGGTTGCGCGCGTTCATTATCTTTGCCTTGTTGTCGAGGTTGAGCATCGTGGCGGCATCTTCTTTCAGAGTGCTGTCGAGCACTGCCTTGCCCTCGGCGTCATACAGCTGCGCCTCGATGTGATAGCCCTCGCCGCGCTGGCTGCCAATGACTTCAAGTTCGGGATGAACCACGAGTGTGGCGTCGGTGTATGTGTCGTCGAGAATGGTGCGCACGCCAAAGTCGCGTATGCGTATCTGCGGCGTGGCATATAGATACACGCTGCGGTGTATGCCTCCGATGCGCCACATGTCCTGATCCTCGAGATAGCTGCCGTCTGAATATTTCAGAACCTTCAGCGCTATGAGGTTAGTGCCGCTGTTGAGGTAGGGCGTGAGCCTGAACTCTGCCGGCTCCATGCTGCCCTGCGAGTAGCCCACCTGCTTGCCGTTAACATAAATGTAGAATGCGCTCGACACGGAGCCGAAGTGGACATACACTTCCTTGCCGCTCCATGATGCCGGAACGGTGAACGTGCGGCGGTAGCAGCCTGTGGGGTTGCGCTCTATGAACGAAGTGTATTTCTGTTTTGGTTCGCCCATAACGTAGGGTGGATTAATCTTGAACACGTAGCCGGAGCTGCAATAAATCGGCGTTCCGTAGCCGTTCATCTCCCAGTCGCCCGGCACGGGAAACGTTGTCCATCCGCTGTCGTTGAAGTCGGTCTGATAAAAATTCTCCGGCTGCATGTCGGGCGTCTTGGTCCAGTTGAACTTCCACTGTCCGTCGAGCGTCATGGTCATGTCGCCCGGAGCAGTAAGATATGGCGTAAACGCCGCCCTTGCCGGTTCGCGGTTTATAGAGAGCACATACTGGTTTTCCCAGTCGTGGCCTTGTGCCATTGCCATGCACGAGCATAAGGCAAGTGTGGCTGTCATCAGGATGTTTCTCATTTGTCTGTATCTTCTTTTATGTTATTTTTCCGAGTTTCGGTGCATCGTTGTCATGCGTCCTTGTCATGTATCTTTCCTTTTAAGTTTTGCGATACATGTCAGCCGTTTTGTAAAAGGCGTCCTTTTGCATCCTAAAAGGTATGCTTTTACCGTCTAAAAGGGCATCTTTTGCAGTCTAAAAGACGGCCTTTTGCAACGTGTTGGAAATCAGCGCGTTGTGCATCCGATTAAAAACGTTGCTGCCGCAACGGCAAAACAGCCCTTCAACAGCAGTAGGGCCGTATGCCGTGGCGGCTTGAGTTGGCAGCCGGCAGAGCCGGTCTTTATTCGATAGTCAGTTTGTCAAACAACATTTTCTCAATGCCTTCGCCGCTCAGTGTCACTATGTAGCTGCCGGCGTTGGTCTGCGAGCCGGTGGTGATGCTGGTGTTGCGCCTCTTGGTTTTCTTTTCAGGCGTCTTTACGAACGTTATGTCGTCTTCCTTATACACCACGCCGTTGAGGTCGGTTATCTTCACGTGCAGTGTGCGCTCGGCCTCGGGGTTGTAGTAGCGGAAGCGCAGGGCATAAACCTTTGCCACACCTACGTTGTAGTTCCATGTCATCACTCCGTTGTTTATCATTCCCTCCACGCTTATCGAGCTGTTGCTGCGTGGTGGCAGCAGGCTGTCGGGCGTGTTGGTGAGTATGTCGCTGTCAAAGTTTTTCCACATCTCCGGCTCGTTCTCCTCGGGATAGTCGGCAGCCGCAGTAGAGTCTGTTGTGGCTATGGCTATGGCCGATATTATGGCCTGTCCGGCGTTCACCTTGGGGAAGTTGATGTTTATGCGGTAGTCAGAGTTGTGTATGTTCACCACGCGCTTGTATGGCTTGGCATATCTTGCCTGTGCCCAGAGGTCGAGGTTCTTGATATACGTGCTGTCGTTGATGCCCACGTCAAACAGGCGCAGACCTTCGCAGTCGGTTGTCTCGCTTGCGCCTGCTCCATACCACGGCTCAATGAAATAGAGCTCTATGCGGTAGTTGCCCGGCTTGGCGGGGAAGCTGTATGACAGCTCGTGGCGGCCGAAGCGCGATGTGCGGAACAGAGGCGACACGGCAAGGCCGTTGTTGCATGTCTGGCTGGCCTGATACGGACTGGCCTCCTTGGGGAACTTGCTGCCCCATGATTTAGACCATTTTGTGTTGTCCTGCATCCACACCGTGCCGAACTTGTCGGTGTAAGAGTCGCCGCCGCAGTTGATGTTGTAAAGATAGTTGTAGCCTTTCAGGGGTTTCAGCATGCTTTCGTCCCAGTCCTTGTATGACGGCAGGGCTATCGAGTCTTCGGCCACGGCCTTGCCGTTGTGATATGCCGTAGCCTTGATGATGTCGCCGTCGAGGCTTATGCCAGACCATCTGAAGAGCGACGTCGTGTCGGCCTTCACCTTTGTTTCGGCCCACTTGCCGCAGCTAAGTCTTACAGAGTCGCAGTTGCTGTAGACGCGCACGCTGTCTTCAGAGATGTTAGGCACGATATATACGGTCTGTTCGTCGTCGGCCTTGACATAGCGCGACTTATACATATAGAAGGCGTCTGTAGGCTGCTCCCATGTGGTGAAGAGTCCTTTGTGGTTAAACGGACCAACCTTGTCGATGCGTCGCAGGCCCTCGTCGGGCTGACGGCGGCCGGGGTTGTCGTGGCTCTGCAGCACCCAGAGGAACTGTCCGCATACGCTGTCTTTTACGCTCTCGGCCAGCTGTGCCTTGCGCTCCAGTATGTCGCAGAATTTCTCCTCGGTGTATCTTTCGCCCGTATGGTTGCCCACGGTGCGCCATGCGCCATATTCGCCGTTTAGCAGCTGGTCGGGCTGTTTCAGCTCGTTGCCGTAGTTTTCAATCTTTCCTCCGTAGGTTCCGCTCCAGTTCTGCACCACGTTCCAGTCTGTACCTTCGCCTCCGTTGCATGTCGTTATCAGGCGCATGGTGCCGCATGTCGGGTCGAGCTTGCGTATTATGTCAGAACATTCCTTGGCAAAGTCGGCCGGCAGGGTGCTTTCGTTCTGCAGTCCCCACAGTATTATCGACGGCGAGTTGCGGCGCTCCTTCACCCATTGGATAAGATGGCGCTTGAAGCTCTCCCTGAACTGTGGCGTGTCATACCATATATGGGCTGAGAACTGCGGCCACCACAGCAGTCCCTCCTTGTCGATAAGCTCCTGATATCTGAGGTTGTGCGGCTGGTGGGCGTCTCTGAAGGCGTTGAATCCGGCGCTCTTCACCTCCTTTATGCGTGCGTCTATCTGCCTGTCGGAGAAAGCGTGGCTCTGTCCGAACATGTGTTCGTATTCGCATACGCCGTTGATAAACACGGGCTTGCCGTTCAGATAGAAGCGCTGATCGCCGTCGTTGCGTGTCAGCGGCCAGCTTGCCGTCCTTACTCCGAACGGAGTTACGAGGTCGTCAGTGGCCTTGTTGTTGCGCTTTATAATGCTGCTGAGCTTGTAGAGATAAGGCTTCTCTATGCTCCAAAGATTAGGATTGCTTATCGGAGCCGACTGTCTTATGGTCTTGGTCTCGCCCGGTTTCAGCGTTATGTTCTCTGTGAGGCGTATCACCTGCTTGCCGTTCTGCTCGCATATCTTGCTAGTCAGGCTTACAGAAGCGGTGTCAGTGCCGTAGTTGCGCACTTCGGTGTCTACGAATATGCTGTCGGCCGTGGCATTGTTCCATACGTGCACGCCGAAGGGTTCTATCCTCACCTTGTCTGTTATCTCAAGTACCACGGGGCGGTAAATGCCGAACGGCTGTGAACCTTCGCTGAAGCCCCATTCTGAGCTGCATCCGCCGCACACCCACGGCATGTCGGTTATGCCCTTCGGATGGTTCACCCTTACTTCAAGCTGGTTTTCGTCGCCCTTGCGTACATATTTTGTTATATCAATGGTTTTGGTCGTGCGGCCAATGTCGTAGGTACCTATTTTCTTGCCGTTGAGCGTCACTTCGGCGTATGTTCCTACGCCCTCAAAGCGCAGGAAGTATTCTTTGCCCTCCATGTTGGGCGCAAGGAAAAACTTCTTGAAGTCGGCTCTGCCGTGCAGGTTGCCGTGCTCTTTCTGCAGCGCGCCGTAATAGTCGTCAAGATTGTAGGGTATGTCGGTTCTGAACTTGTTGCGGCCGTAGCTCACTTCCCAGTTGTCGTTGAGCGACGTTATAAAGCGCTTGCCCGTTGCGTTGGGCTTGGGGAAGCTGACTTCGCTCTGTCCCATGGGCTTGCTTGTTGCCAGGGCGATGCCTCGCTGTTCAGAGTTGTTTACGGCACAATAGAAGTGATATACCACGCCGTTATGGTAGATCACGGAGCTCTTGTGAGCGAACATCTCGTCGTAAGACTTCGACGGCACAATGAGGTCTTCACCTTTCCAGTCAGTCCAGTGAATCATGTCGTAGCTGGCCGCGAAGGTGTTGAACGCGTTATATTCGCGTGTAGGGTTGAAGGCCGAGAAGTAGAACATTACATACAGGTTGCCCATCTTCACTATCTGTGCGTCGCCGGTTATTGTTCCGTCGCTGTCGTGTGCGAATATGGGGTTGTCCTTGTATCTGTGCCACTTCCTCATGTCGTTCGAGAAGGCAATGCCTATGCGTTCGCCTTTTGGATGAGTGGCGTCTTTTCCGCCGGCATTGTAGAACATCATGAACTGGTAGCCAAACTTCTTTTTGTCTACTCTGTACACCGTACTCTTGTATTGAGTCAGCTGCTCCCACCATTGGGCATTCTTGTCGTCATACGACAATATGGGCTTCTTGTAGGTTTCCCACAGGTGCGCCTTGGTGATGTCCTCCTTGGTTGAGGCCAGACCGATGCTCAGCGGAGCGTTCACGGCTTCGTAGCCGGTGCCCTGTCCGCCGATGTAAGTCATCCAATAGCGGTCCTTGAATTTCTCAATGTTGTAGCTGCCGCCCCATTCATAGTCGATAAGTGCCGGAAAACCGCCGCGCTGGTTCATGTCCCAGCCCTCGCTGCCGAATGCCAGTATGCGTCCGAGAGTGGTCCAGTGGAGCAGGTCGTCGCTCTTGGCCAGCCACGTCTCGTAGCCTCTTCCGTTCGTGCCGTTAGAGCCGTTGTAGCACACATAGGTCATATACCAGCTGTTGCCTTCCCTGAACACGGTGGGGCAGTCTATTTTCCGGTCGTTGCTTTCGGGAGCAACGACCAGACCATATTTATACGGAGTTCGTGCGGCCTCATACACCTTCTGCATCTCTTTCTGGCTCACGACAGTCTGCACAACGGGCTTTGCCTTTGCGCGTCGTCTGCTGCGGCTCTGTGCGCTTGCGTCGGTGCATATCAGCAGCATCAAAACTAACAGGATGTTCTTTACCATTATTCTTCTTCAGCAGTGTTATTTCATGAATAGCCAGTCTACCTCGTTGCTGCCGCCGTTGAGTTTGGCGTCTCTTATCTTGAGGTCTGTGGCTGTAAATCCGGCAACCATTATAATGCCCTTGGGCAGGTTTATCACGTGGCGTCCGGGGTTAAGATGATATGCATGAATGTTTACTATAGGCATGTTAGACATGCTTATGGCGTTGGTTATCAGCGCCTCAGCCTGTCCGAACTCGTTGCCGGTAGCGTCGGTCTCGAGTTTTGGAGGACTGGCAAACTTGTTCTGGTCGTCGATGAAGAAGCCTACAAGCATCTTGACGGGCTTGCTGGTTTCAAACTCAACCTTGCCTCCCACGATGCGCGTTGTGTCGCGGTTGAGCACAAGAGCCTTGAGTCCTTCAAGCTCAGGAGCAAGCGAATCGATAGCCTCGTCGCGGTTTTCAAACAGCTTGGCGCCCTTGGTCAGCGTAACGGTCTTGTAGTTGCTTATCAGTTTTACGTCAGCGTTTACGGCCTTGGGATATTTCTCGTTCTTGCTGTTAGCATCATCCGGAGAAGTAAGTTTCACGATGTTGCTCTTCAGGCTGTTAAGCTCGTCCTCATAAACAGGAATCATCTCTTCCCATGTCTTGAACTTGCCTCCGTCACCGCCTACAGGTATGCGGCGCTGTGAGGTCTGCATGCTGTTGGCATAGAGATATGTGTCCTTTGTTCTCTCGGCCAGTTTCTTGTAGTATTCGTTACTCTTCTCGAGCAGCGGAACGGCCTTTTTCAGGTATTCTACATCCTTGCTCCACTTGTAGTTGAGCACCTGTTGTGCGCCGAGAACCTTGTATTTAAACGAATATGCAAACTCTTTGTAGCACTCCATGTCGTTCACAAGACGCTCAAACTCGTCTTTGTTCTTTGTAATCTTGTCGCTGAGATTGCTTATTGCTGCCACAGCTTTGTCGCCGTGTTCAACACACTGGTCTACTATGTCTAGCGGAAGTTCGCCCACGTGCTTTTCGTGTTTCCATTCTTTCTCAACATATTCAATGAGCTTTTCGCCGGCAGGGCCACAGCTCTGGTAGAACTCCTCATAAACCGTATACTTATAAGGATTTACGAGCTGGCTGGCTTTCATGCCGAGCAACAGACACTGGCGGTTGCCCTCTGTGATGCCGAAGCGGCGTATGAGCTTAGGTGCAATCTCGCCGCTTTCGTCATAAGCCTTGAGAATATGTCTTGCAGTGAGTGTGTCTGTGCCGTAATAGTCTGCCAGAACCTTCTGCCAATACACGTTGTCATTGTCTCTCTGGCTCTTCCATGCGTAGCGTCCCCATGCCGAATACCACATCCAGTCGCGGTCTATCTGCAGCTGACGCTCACCGTTGGGGAGCTTGTCGGCTGTGTAAGGCCAGTCCCAGTAGTTAGCCTGAGGATAAAGGTGCAGACCGTTTGCTCCATGAACTCTGTGCATGGCTTTCACCGCCTTGTCTACAAAGGCTGGCGAGCTCCATCTCCACGGCTCGAGGTTGGCAAGAATATGCACGTTGCTTATGTGTATCGGAGCCACGCTGCTAAGCTGTCTCTGAGTCTCGCCCCATGGGCCTCCCGGCTCATATGTGGTGAGCGATTCGCCCGTATATTTTGTCATTGTGTAAATGTTCTTGTAGAGCGGAAGCGACTCACGCAACACGCGTGGACCGTCTGTATCGTGCGAACGCAGGATGATAGGCGGCTCATCTGTTCTGCCAGACGCTTTCAGACCGTCCTTAATGCCCGGTATGATGGTATTTTTCATCCATTCAACGTCGTCTTCTATCGTAGCCATAGCTTCGCCGAGGCATACAAGGAAGCCCACATTTGGGTATTTCTGGATAAATGCCGAAATGCTCTTGCGTGTGTAGTCGCTGATAAGCGGAGTGATGGGGCGGTTGCGGTCCTGTGTGGCGATGCCGTAATGGTCGGCAAATGGTTTCGACAGGATGATGTTGTAGAACATCTGTATTACACGTATACCGCGCTTTGCAGCCTCTGTTGTAAGGAAGGAGAACATCTCCTGGTTCTTAGCCATTGTGGCATCGTCAACTTCGGCGGCAAAAGGATAGTCTTCAAGTTTTACAAGTGAAGCAAACGGATGGCCGTTCCACAGGAACACGGCGTTCATGTTGTCTGCTGCGAGCATGTCGAGATATTTTATCCACAGCTCCTTGTCGTAGAACCAAGGGAAGTTCTCGGGTGTGTAAGGATATTCGTAAACTTTGTGCCCTGGCAGGTAGACTGTCTTCTGAAGGCCCACGCATGCTCCGCGTATTTTCATTTCGGGTGCGTCAACAATGATTGTGGGTATTTCCAGGTTGCCGTTGAGCTTATAATACTCGAGCAGTCGGTTAGCGCCATATATGGCACCCGACGCGTCGTTGCCGATGATGTTTATCGTCTTGCCTTTTCTCTTTATTGTGAATCCTTCCTGCGGCAGGTCGGCCTGATTTTCGGCCACTCCGATTTTAATCTTGTATCCCTTTTGCATTGAAGGCACATAACTGTTGATCAGAGATGCCGCATACTCTGTCTGCGGCACTGCCGGGTTATGTTCTACTTTCGTTACAGAGGTTCCACAACTCGATAATGCTATCACCAGTCCTGATGCAATTATGCTTCGAATGTTTCTCATAATTTAATTGTAATTTCTTTTCCTGATGGTATTTCTATGTTTCTTTTTCCGTTTTCCAATATAAGCGTTCCATGGCCGCCGTCACTCTTTACGGTAACCGAATTGCTGTCCATTTTCACGTAGATGGAGCCGAACGGAGCAGGCACGGTGCCTTCCATCCATTCGAGTCCGCCGAGAGCCGGTTCTATGGTATATTCCTCATAGCCGGGCTTTGTGGGCTTCACGCCGAGATAATATTTGCCGAGCAGATATATCGGGCTTGCTCCCCATGCGTGGCAGAGACTCTTGCCGTATGGGCGGCCATACATCGCCAGTTTCTCGGTTCCGTGTTCGTCAGGGTTGTATTTCTCCCAGAATGATGTTGCACCTTCCTTGAGCATGCCTCCCCAATAGTCTTTTATCTCTTTCATAACCTTGTCCTGCTCGTTCAGCATGCACAGGGCTTCAAGTTCATAGAAGCGCATGTAGGGTGTTGTTATTCTGAGAACGTCCTCGTTGAGGATTACAGAATTCTTCACGGTCTGCTGTCTTTCCTCGTCAAGATAGCCGAATATTATGGCGAACATGTTGGGGTAGCGGAACACGTCTTCGCTCTGCTTTCCGTTAAGACGGTTGTGTACGAGTGCCTGTTTATCGTCGTTCCAGAAGAACTGCATCAGTTTGTTGCCAAGTTCGTCGGCTTTTTCCTGATATGCGTTTCCTTCCTCGTCGTTGCCGGTAAGTTTGGCCACGGCAGCAATAGCCTCAAGAGACTTTCTGAAAAGAATCTGCTCAAAGGCGAGCTGTCCGTGCTTGTCCATGGGTTTGTCTGCCCAGTCGACGAACACCCAGTCGCCGTCCATACCCTCAACCATGCCGTCTTCGTCTGTTCTGCCGAGCACGTAGTCCATGTAGGTCTTCATCGTAGGATATATCTGCGTTAGGAAATGGCGGTCGCCACTGTACAGATAATAATCGTATACAGAGTTAAACCAGAAGAAGGTGTAGTCCATTATGGTGTTTATGTGGCTAGTTATCGGAGCCTTGCCTGCAAGTAGCCATGTGGTTCGTTTCACCATGTCGTTGTCATTGAACAGATAGTAGTTCATCAGATAGCTCTGTGTTGCATCGCCGCTCCACACCCATCTGTCGCGCTTTATGCCGTCAATGAAAAACTCGCGTGTGGTGAGCTGCATTGTGTATGCGCCGATTTCCCATATTCTGTTAAGTTCTTCATCGTTGCATCTGAACGTTCCTTTCTCTTCTTCGGGCATAAACTCATAGTCCATGCTTACACCGCTTACAGAGCATCCTTCTGTCTCAACGCAGATAAACCTGAATGCCTTGCTGTTGCCGAGCACGTATTCGTCAGCTATTTCTGCTGTCTGGTTTGTAGCCAAATCAGTTACTATGCCATTGCATACTTCAAGTTTGTCGAGTGTTTCGCAGTGGTCTTTGTCCGTGGCTTCTTCCTTGCTCTCGCCGTAGTAGATGTTTATCGTGCCGTTGCCTTTTATGCCTTTCAGTATGGCATAGCCGAAAGTCTCTTTTCCGAAGTCGTATACGTTGCCGTCGGCAGCCACGGCTTCATGGCGTTCGCGCTCAAGTTTAAACTGTGACGGGCGCTGTTCTATATTGTCGAAGTTATAGAATCCTGCCGGCATATATACTGTAGATGACGTGTCGCTGGCCTTGCCGCTCTCGTCAATCCACTCTTTGTCCTCAAATGTTACGTTCCATGTGCCGTCGGTCTTCACCGTCTTTCCGTCAACATAAAGTGCCGGCGGGGTGCATTGGTTGTGCACCTTGATATTTATGCGGTGTTTTCCTGCAGCCAAAGTAATTTTCTTGGGCATGCCGAAAATCATCTTTCCGTCAATCTTTATGTTGTAAGAGCCTTCGGCTTCGATCTTCAGTTCTTCGTCTTCTGTAAGGTCAACGGCCTTGCTGAACTCTACGGTTACATAGTGGCTGTCCTGTTTCCAGAACGGCGGAAAATACGCACCGCGGTCTGTGCGGCGGTTGTTCATCTTGTTGCCGAGCCATATCTCATAGTCGCCCGGATACCATATCCATGTTGCTTTATATGTTGTCGCCATATCTTTCTTTTGTTATTTGTTCAAGTGTTTTGCCCTGTGTCTTCGGTGCCCATACAGTGCCTATGATGAGGGATATTATGAAGAATGCCATCATTATATATCCTGCGATGGTGAAGCCTTCGCCGTTCTTGCCGTAGATGTGAACAAAGTAGAGTCCCCATACGGCTGATACGCCTCTTACGATGAAGAACATGATGCCCTGTGCCGCTGCCCTGTATTTTGCAGGGAATAGCTCTGATGCCCATAGTGCATAGAATGTCTGTACGGATATTCCGGCCTGGATTGCCCACAAAAGTGTGAACACAACGAGACCTGTCATGCTGGTGATGCCTATAGTTACAATAATCAACCAAGCCAAAACACCCATGCTTACGCCTATGGCAAAGAGCATGCGCTGGTTGACACGGTCGATAATCAGCGAGCAGACAAATGTCATGATGATGATGACCACCCACTGTCCGGCAGCAAACATGTTTGCCATCTCGTTGCTGAGACCGCCTGCTGTCTCATATATGTGCGGCTGGAAGAAACCCATGACAGAACATACAAGGTTCCATGTGAGATACATTCCTGCCAAGAACAGCATAGAACGCACGCAAACCTTGTTTGAGAAGAGTTCGCCAAATGAAGAGAACACTCCGTGTTTCTTTGTGTCGTCCTTTGCTTCAGCAGCCTTTGCAGCTTTCCATTCTGCGCTTTCGTCGAGACGGCGTTGCAGCTGCCATGCTATGAAGGCAACGATGAAGAGAGATGCGAACACGATGCGTGAACTGAACACGTTTAGTGCCGCGCCCTGTGCCTCGCCGCCTGTTATGAGGTTGGCCACGTATTCAACAAAAGGAAACAGCACTCCTCCGGTGTCGCCTGCTCCTCCTGTTGCCGGTGCCAGCAATGTTCCGATGATAAGAATGATAAGAGGGCCGATGCCCCATGCCATCTGTGATATGCAGATGTTGCGTCCGCGGTTTGCCGTCTCGGAACTTTCTGAAATATAAGTCCATGATGCCGGTACGCCTACGCCGACAGATATACCTGTTATGAGAAAGCCTAAAAGCAGAATGGGGAAGTTGACGGCCAACATGATTATTGCCACGCCGAGCATATACACTAGCATGTTATATGTGTAGATGGCTTTGCGTCCGTATTTGTCTGCGAGAAATCCTCCTATTATCGCTCCTATTGCTGCACCGAGGCAGTTAGCGCTTATGGCATTGAGCCATCCTAAATGAGCTTCGCTGAGGTCGAGATAATTCTGCCAAAGCGTCAGGCCGCTGGCTCCGGCCACTATTGCTCCCGCGTCGAGATAGTTTGTCAGCGACACGGCTATGGTGCTTTTTAAGCTTCCTTTACTTTTTCCCATATTATTAGATTTGTAAATAGATTCGTTTATTTGTTTTACTGATTAATTCGTTTAAAGGTATTATGGCCTGTTATTCAGCCATAATACCTGCATTTGCCTTTATGCTGTCGGCCACGTTCGGGCCGTTGTTCTCCCATGTGTTGCCGGGTCCGTTGGCGTTTTTCAGATATTTCTCGCTCGGAGTCCAGTTGTTTCTTACGGTTATGTAAGAAGAGCCTTCGTCAGTATACAGATAGAACCAGTGGTTCGGGTCGTGTGCATAGCTCGGCGAGTAGATGTCTCTCACTACATTTTCTTCGATAAACGAGTGGGGTTGAGAGCCGAGAGTGTAGATTCCGGCTGTATCATACATGTGCTTGGCATAATGATGGATGAGGTTGCCTTTAATCAGGTTGTTAGACATAGAGCATACTTGCTGATTCCAGCCCCATCCCATGCTGATGCCTGTGTATGACACTTCGCTGATTTCGTTGTGGCATATCTTTATGTCTTTCACAAAACCAGCACCTATGCCCACGCATCCCCAGTCTTCGTTCGACACGTCTGTTATGAGGTTATTGGTTATGTTCAGGTCTGTGCATATAATCCTGCGGTCTGACGGATCATAAGGAAGATGGGCCTCGTGAGCCTCCGGACCGAAGCTTCCTGCCAAAATGCCGTTGCCTCCCATGTCGCTGAACTTGCAGCGGTCAACGGTTCCACCTTTTATATATGTATGATAGTCGAGACCTGTTGATGCATTGTGCTCAAAGCTGCACTTTGTGAACGACACGTTTTCGGCACAGTTGAGGCTTACTGCCGCTGCCGGACGTCCCACCCATCCCTGGTTGTCTAGTTTGTGGTCGCCGTTGGGACGTATCATCTTCGGTCTGAGCTTGTAGGCCTCAGTCATGTACATACCGGCCTGAAGCGGGGCGTGTCCGCTTATAGACGGGCGCATCCATGTTGCATAGCTGAATGTTATGCCTTCAAAAGTTACGTCTTTTACGGGATTGTCGGGCGTGCCTTCCACTTTCAGCAGAGTTTCCACTGCAGGCACAATCACCTCGGCCGTGTTCATGTTTTCGCCTTTGCGGGGAATGTAGTATAGCTTAGATGCTTTGGCATCGAGATACCATTCGCCTTCGCTGTCGAGCAGTTCCTTAGCGTTAGTGAGATAGAAGGCTGAGTTGTGTCCGTCTGATGTAATCATTGGCGATGGCCAAGGGTGCATGAAGTGGATGTGACTTTCGGGCTGATGGAATGTCACTGCAGCGCTGTCGCCGGCTATCTTAACCGACTTTATGCGCAAGTTGGCAACACACCACATCTCATGAAGCACCATTTCTGCATACTTGGCGTTCACTATTTTCTTCACGGCCTTTGCCGGTACGTATATTGTTTCTTTTGCCTTGTCGAGACTTCTTATTCTGAACATGTCGCTGAAGTCTTCAACATCACGTGCGCGTATGGCTTTCTTGCCGTTTACCCACATCTGTCTGACCTCAAGCGGACGGCCGTTGAAGTCGGGTACGTCGGCCACGTACATCTTGCCTTGCTTGTGCCAGTTGGTTATCTTTACGCCACCGCTTATCGTCACATTGCCGTCGGCAACAATGCGTGTGCCGTTGTCTTCGGGTCTTACAACGATGGGCTGATTAAGGCTGTATGTGCCTTCCGCCAGGCGTATGGTTATGTCCTTTGCGTTGTTCAGGCGTCTTTCTTCTCTGGCCTGCTGCAAGGCTTTCTCTATAGCATATGCGCCCGGCTTGACAATCAAGTCGGTCGCATAGATGTTTATTCCGGCAAAAGCTGCGGATATTAGTGTTATTAATATTCTGCGGGTATCCATACTGTCATTTCGCTCTTGCCTCTGTTGCCCCATGCATAATAGGGTATAAGGCGTATTTTCACTTTATTCTTGTCTTTGCTCACTTCTCTGTAAAGAGTGTTGTTCCATGACTTCTCGCTGCGGTTTACGGCTTCTGTCTCAAGCGCCATGATGCGGCTTCCTTCTATGTTTGTCTCTACGGGCACAAACTTTGCATCTACCGGTATGGCTATGTTGTCAATGTCAATGCCGTTGAGGTCGTTGCTCTCGAGACAGTATATAATAGGTCCGCGCTGTACGGCCACCTGGCCGCGGCACTCTTCAACCAGCGGATTTGCCTCAACGAGCTTTGTCTCCATCGGCATTTCGAGTCTTACAACGTCGCCTTTTTCCCAAGTGCGTGTAATTGCAGCATACGATTCACTCTTGATATCAGTGTTAACAGCTTCGCCGTTTACAGTTATCTTGGCGTCAGAGCACCATGCCGGAATTCTCAGCTTCAGCGTGAAATCTTTTTTGCCTTTCAGCTTTGTCACGTTGAGGGCGATGCTTCCGTTCCACGGATAGTCGGTTTCCTGTGTTAGAGTTATTTCGCCTATTCCGTTAAGCTTTGTCGTGAGAGTGTTTGCGCCATATAGATTAACGTAAATCTCTTTTTTGCCTACGCTGTAAGCATAGTCCTGAGCCTCGCAGAGTGTGCGCAGCGTGTTCGGCGGACAGCAGAAACAGCTGATGTATTCTGTACGCTCTTTGGGCCAGCGCAGCTTATACGGCAGCTCGTCTGACATTCTCAGCGGGTTGGTGTAGAAATATTTCTTGCCGTCAAGACTTATGCCGCACAAAATGCTGTTGAACAGGCAGTTTTCCACCAGGTCAGTGTATTTTGCGTCTGCTGTGTTCTGGAACAGACGCCAGTTGAGCAGCATGTTGCCAATGTTGGCACAGGTTTCGTTGTGTGCGGTAGAGTGGGGCAGCTGATATGGACGGCCGTAGCTCTGGTGTACTTTTTGTATAAGGTCTGGCTTATATTCAGTACCGTCGGGCGAAGTGCCGTCATACAGTGCGCCGCAGGCTCCGTTGATATACATCTTGCGGTAGACGATGTCGTTCCATATTGAGTCGAGGTTTTTCTTCAGCTGTGCCTCTCCGTCCTCAACATAAAGGTCGGCAACGCCGGCATACAGATAGTTGGCTCTGACCGAATGTCCCATGGCATTGTACTGCTGGCGGAACGGTATGCGGTCCTGGTTGTCGTCTGTGCCGTTCTTTACGCTGTCGCGTATGTTTATCAGCTGTTTCGACAGCTCGAGATATTTCGGATTGCCTGTCTCACGGTAAATTTCGGTTATGGCCATATAGTGTGAGGGGCAGATTACTCCTTTCTCGAGTGCGTCGGCAGACGGATTCATGTAGAAGTCATACAGGCAGTCGGCAGCCTTTATCGCGCAGTCGAGCAGAGTGGTCTTGCCTGTTGCGCGGTGGTGGATAATTCCGGCAGTGATGAGATGTCCCAGATTGTATGCCTCAAAGTTGAGCGGATTGCCGAAGCGGCCGTCCTTGCTTGTGCCTACTTTTGTGCCAATGGTCTCGTTCTCTTTCTCTTCGTCCTGAAGTGCCTTCTTGTTGATTTCAGCTATTACCACCGGTGTGTGCAGATAGCCGTCTGGACGCTGGGCTTTTGCTATAAGCTCTATCACGTGGTCCATTATCTTCTCAAGTTCAGGGTCTTTGTTGACTGCATATACTGCAGCTACGGCCTCGAGCCACTTATACATGTCGCCGTCGTGGAACGGAGGTCCGTGGCGCTTGCCTTTCTTCTCGCCGGCTGCAATCATGAAGTTGTTGTAACTGTGGCCTTTGTCTGACTTCCATGTCTCCCACATGCTCTGCAGCGAAGTGCCGCTGAACACGCCAAAGCGCTCACCCCAGAAACCGCCTGTCCATTTTACGGCGCTTATAGGGGTGGAGTTTATTATGGCATACTTGCTGTTGCGTGTGTCTGTTATGCCATTCTGCTGTGCCATGACCGGTGTGGCTGCGGCTGCAGAAATCAGAATATTTATCAGAATAGATTTTTTCATTATATATCTTCGAGGTATAAATGTTTTTTAGATGCGTTACAGTGTGCCTCCGCGTGCCTTAACGCGTTTAGCCCATTCTTCACGCTCTTTCTGCAGATTATATCCGCGCTTGCTTAGGTAGTTGTTGATTCTTCCTTTGTATTTTCCGAAGGTTTCGTGCTTCTTCTTAGAGCTTTCTGCATCGATGGCATATTCGCGTGCCTCTTTAAGCCATGCCAGAATCTGCTTCTTCTCTTCATCTTTCAGAGTAGGAATCATGTCACACTGAGCGTCGTATGTAACCTTTACGACGTTGTAGGTCATCACGTCTTTAACTGTCTCGATCTGAGCATCGTCAAGGAACAAAGACAAGTCGGCAATAAATCCTGCATGTGAACGGTAAAGTTTCTGGTCTTTCTGACTTTCTGCGAAGTTCTGTGCGAGTTTCTTGTCGTCGCCGGCAAGTGAAGAAGCAACTTTCTTCAGGCTGTCTCTTTCTTCGTAAATGTCATTAAGAATAAAATATCTGTTTGCAACAATGTTTCTGACTTGTTCGCCCTTGTCTGTTCCGGTTATGTTCAGTGCGTCAGTTACTTTCTGAGCTCTTCCCAGAATGGTGTTAACATAGTTCTGGTCGCGGCCGTTAGAGTTTAACTGGATTGTTTGAGCGTAATTTGTTCCGAATGTTATAAGCGATACAAAAATAGTTAAAATTTTTTTCATTGCATTATCTCTTTTAAGTATTTAACATTTTCGCCATAGTTTTTCTTTACGTTGCGAACCTGATTTACGTCGCGGCTGCGTTCAACGAAGAGCCAGCCAGACCATCCTGCCTTGTCGAGGGCCTTTTTTATCTTTTTCATGTTCACAGCCTTGTCGTTTCTGAGCCACACACCGTCCGTGTTGCTTGCGTGTATGGCACAGATGCGGTCCTTGCCGAGTTTTTCTATTTCTTTTGCTATGTTTCTTTTGTTTTCTATAGCTGTCTGAAATTTGTAGAATATCTTAATTCCTTCTGAATTTATCTCATCAAGCAGCTTTATGTTGCCTTCAGCATCGAGCGGGGTGTCTATTCCGATCACTTTGCCGCGAGCTTTGGCCATCTCGCCAATTTCGTGCAGACGCCACACTATCTGCTGGCGCAGCGGCAGTGAGTCGGTCCAGTTGTTGCCGCATCCTCCAAGGGGCAGAAATGCCACGTTGGCTCCCATGGCGTCCATCGTGTTGAGACAGTCTTGTATCAGCCAGCGCCAGCTCTCTTTCTTTGCAAAACTTTGTCCGTAGAAGCCGGACATTGCAACGGCTCCAACCTTTATGCCGAAACTGTCGGCCGTGTGGTTGAAGAGCTTTACCATCTTGGGGTCGCGCATCTTGTTGTCGAACGAGTTGCGCACGCCCAGGCCTCCCATGTCCATTTCTATGCCGTCGCATCCCAGTTCTTTGGCCAGCTTAAACTCGCCCAGTTTCTGGCGCTTCAGCACCATCCAGTCACACACTCCGATTTGATAGCGCTGTTGCGCTAAAACCGATTCAGGAACAATAATTCCTGCCGTTAATATTAATAATGTAATAAATAAACGTTTCATAATTATTTTACAGACGTGCCATGGCCTGTTTTGTACTATTTATTTGAGACCTATTTGTGATTGTGTTAGCCGTTAATAATGTTTTTCTACTTCATTTTTTGATAAACAAGGCAAAGTGCCATTGAAGGTTCCATTATATATTGGGTGTGGAATAGAGCTTTTGTGTTTACATTGTGGCGGAATGGATTGTTGCGTTTCGTTTGTTGCAGGCTGCATTTCCTGCCATAGGTTAATCTGTAGCTTTCAGTAAACGTGGGCGCCGGCATATTGCTGATGAGATGAAAAAATAAAAGGAGATATGCCAACACGGCATATCTCCTTCCTAACTTTACCATAAATAAAAACCTGTAGAAACACTTTACCTGTTATGTAGTGCTTACATGCAGATTTTGGGATAAAGACTCATCAATATCCAGGATTCTGGAATTCTGCCTTCTCTTCTTCTGTCATTTCCATAGCGTCGAGCTGGCTCTGTGGAATAGGACGAAGATAGTGTTCATTATTGATGGTTCTTGTATATGTCTGCGGTGTAACGTCTGTTGCGTTCATGCCGGCGATTGTGTAAGTGCTTGCAAGTTCTTTCCACATCTGTGTACGAACGAGGTCGAACCAACGGTGACCTTCACCGAAGTATTCGCGGCTCAGCTCTTCGAGAATGTATTTAATTGTGATTTCCTGTGGAGTGGCATCAGTCATCTCTTTGCTGAAATCGGCTACATAATAGTCGTTCTTTGCATTGCTGAAGCGCCATTTACCTGCACGTGCACGGATAACGTTTATCAGGTCGCGTGCTGAATAGCCCGGCTGTGTCGCTGCACCCTTAACTGCTGCCTCTGCTGCTGCGAAGTAGAGCTCAGAGAACTTCAGAATCGGGAACGGACGTGTGCTGGCTGCATTAGGCTGACCAACTGTTCCGTTGTTGTCTGTACGATACGGACCAAGTTTCCACAGAATAGGATATTTCAGACGGCTTATGGCTTTAGGTTCAACCACATAGTCAGAGCGTCCTTCCATAACGCCTCCGCCAACAGAGTTGTCTGTTACATATTTAATCTTAGATTGATCAGCAACATCGCTGTCGAGGAATGAGAGTACGGCATCGCCTACGCTGATAAGTGAGTCGTTGGCGTTCTTTGCATGTGTCAGTGTTCCATAATTTGCCTGGTCGAGATTCCAGTTAGCGCGCAATACGGTTGTAAATGTACCGTCGTAGCGAGAGTCGTGAGTCTTGTCGGCAAATGTATTATAAAACACTTCCTGCGGAGGAGCCATACGTGTCCAAGGACGTCCGAGATTCTGAGTTGCAGCACGGAGCACCGGAGTGAACTTGGCACCATTGTCAGCTCTTGTGGCTGTCATGTTAGGATAGTTCCATGTAACCATCCAGCCTGCAAAGTTGTCAGGAGCGCTTCCGCTTCCGTAGCTGAGCGAACCGCCGTTGAACTCTTCGCTGTTTTCAGTGTGGTCAGCATAGAGCACCATTTCGTTGTTGCGGTCGTTTGAACCTACGTTTACGTCATAGAATGTAGGCTGCAGTGCAAACGGGCCAGGGTTCTGTATTCCTTCGAGTGCAATGTCGTAAGCCTTTTGGAAATACCACTGTGCATCGTGGCCGTCCGGGTCAACGCGGTCGCATACTGGGTATGTCGGGATGTCTTTTGGATTCTCAAGCCACCATCCGTATGTAAGATAAGCCTGAGCCAGCACCAGACGTGCAGCAGTCTTTGTAAGTCCGCCAGTTACGCGTCCTGTTTCCGGCAGATTGGCTACAGCAGTGATGAGGTCGGGGAATATGGCCTTTGTGTAAACCTCAGGCACTGTGTTGCGCTTTGAAACGCGAGAAGGAGATGTGTTGAACTTAAGTTCGCCTGCTCCGAGGTCGAGTGGCACACCGCCAAATGTCTGAACGAGGCGGAAGTAGTCGAATGCACGGAAGAATCTTGCCTCGCTGATAAGGCTTTCGTCCATGCCTGAAGCCATACCGTTCTCGATGATGCCGCTGGCAGAGTTGATGTATGTGAACACGTTGTTCCACAAAGCGTCTGCGCGGCATGACTGTGATGTCAGTGAGCCCACTCCTGAGAGGTCGGCATCCTTGAAGTTGCCGTCAGCGTCGTGGCCGTAGGTGTATTCGTCGGTACCTGTTTCGCAGATGTTGTAGTAGTAAGCGTATCCGTATGTGTCTCTCAGATGTGAATAGAGTGCGGTCAGACCGCCTTCTATTCCTTCTTCTGTTCCGAAGAAACTTGGATCGTACTTAGTACGAGGCTGCTCGTCAAGGATATCAGAGCATGAACCGAGCATCAGTAATCCTAACGATGCTATTCCGAGGTTCCTTATTTTTATTAAAAGCGTATTCATGGTTATTTGTTTTTTAGAAAGTCAGATTTATACCAAATAAGAAATTACGTGTGGCAGGAGTGTTATAGCCGACAACCGGAAGTTTGTGTGATCCTGTGTAGCCTTCCATTGTTACAGCCATAGTGCTGTTATCGTTACTCATGGTATTTGTCTCCGGGTCAAGACCGCACTCGTTTGTGAACGGAGAGAACAGTACGAACGGATTCTGCACTGTGAAGTAAGCACGCAGCTTGCTGATGCCGAAGTTCTTTACAGCCTTGAGTTTTGCAAAGTCGTAGCCGAGAGTGATGGCACGTACTTTCAGATAGCCAGCATCGAAGTATCCGAGTGTGCTTCCGTACTTAGGATTGTCGCTTGACATTATGCCGCCCGGTTTCGGGTATTTTGCGTCAGTGTTGTCCTCTGTCCAGTAGTCAACGTCGATCTGTCCGCGACGTCCTGACAACATGTTGAGGTAACCGTTAGAAGAGTGGAGTGTACTGATGAGTGTACCGCCAATCTGGAATGCACCGATTACAGTGAAGTCGAAGCCTTTGTAGCCTACTGTTGTGTTGAAACCACCGATGAGGTCAGGTTCCATGTCGATAACCTGCATGTCTTCCTGGTTGATCTGACGTGTAGGAGTTCCGTCCTCGTTGTAGTCGCCTGTATATTCAACCTTGATCATACCTACGTTTCCGCCCGGTTCAAGAATGTTGAGATACGGGTCGCCTTCCTGCCACAAGCCAATCTTCTTGTAGTCGTAGATAACGTCGATAGGATGACCTACGAACCAGCGGTTGCCTACATCTTCAGTTGCACCTGAAGCAAGTTCAACAAGTTCGTTGTGGTTTACGTAGAAGTTTACGCCTGCATCCCATGTCCATCCGTTCTTGTTGTCGATGATGACACCGTTCAAGCTCATTTCGAATCCCTTGTTGCGTGTCTTACCGATGTTGGCCATATAGCTGCCCACACCTGATGTAGCCGGCAGAGATACGCTCAGCAGAAGGTCGTTGGTGTTCTGTACGTAGTACTCCATCGTACCGCTGAGTCGGCCGCCGAAGAGTGAGAAGTCAAGACCGAAGTTCCATGTAGATGAATACTCCCATCCGAGTTCCTCGTTAGGCAGTGTAGAAACATAGTATCCGCGGAGGAATCCTGTGCTTGCAGGACCGAAGTTGTAAGGACGTGTGCTGAGTGCGCCGAGTGTAGAATACGGGTCGATACTCTGGTTAGATGTTTCACCATAACCAACGCGCAGCTTCAGGTTGTCGAGCCAGTCGAACTTCTGCATGAACTTCTCGCGTGAGATGTTCCAACCTACTGATACGGCAGGATATGTGTGCCACTGATGACCTTTGGCCAGACGTGAAGAAGCGTCGGCACGTACAGCGGCAGAAATCATATACTTGTTGTCGTATGTATACATGATACGGCCCATCCATGACATAAGTCCGCTCTGCCAGTAGTTCTGGTTGTTAGGATTGACAGAAACCTCGTCTGTTGCAGAACCGATGTTGTAATACTGGAAGTATTCAGCGGGGATGCCGCGGCCTGACATGTATGTACGCTCGAATGTAGTCTGCTCGGCAGAGTAGAGGCCTGTGAAGTTAACGTGGTGCTTCTCAGCAAATGTGCGGTCGTAAGTCAAGAGGTTTTCAACAACCCAGTTTCTTGTTACGTCCTGCTGTACAGAAGCACTGTTGATGGCGTCGGGGTTGGTGTTGTTTACACCTGTGCCTGTGAACACACCGTTCTTTGCTGTACGGTAGTTCAAACCTACGTTTACACGATAGCTCAGGCCCTCGATCCACGGACATTTAACTTCAGCGAACATGGTGTTGTATGAACCAAGACCCTTGTCCTCGTTGAGCCATACGTCCTTGAGGTCTTCAGCTACGCTCTTTGTCAGCACGAATGTCTCGTCGAGAGGCATGCGCACCGTGCGCTTCAGGTTGCCGTTCTCATCATAAGGAGATGCAAGAGGGCTCATAGACAGCACGTTGTAGATGCTGATGTTGCTGCCCTTTGTCTCGCGGTAGCTGGTGTTGGTAGAAAGACCGAAGCGGAAATACTTGCCCACGCTCTGGTCGAAGTTACCTCTGATAGATATACGGTCGTAGCCCTGTGTCGGGATGACAGCCTCGTCGTGATAGTAGCCTGCGCCGAAGCTGTAGCTTCCGCCCTGAGTTCCGCCCTGTATGCTTACGTCGTGGCTGTGGGTGATACCTGTGCGGTAGAACAGATCCTGCCAGTCGGTGTCTGTGTCGTCGCTCTCGTCGAGAGAGTTTGTATACAGGCCGGCATACTTACGCATCTCGGCATATTTCTTTCCGCTCATCATAGGATATTTGTGGAACACGGTTTTGAAACCGATGTATGCGTTGTAGCTTACCTTGGCAGGTGAGCCCTGCATACCCTTTACGGTTGTGATGAGGATAACACCGTTGGCACCGCGGCTACCATAGATGGCTGTTGCCGAAGCGTCCTTCAGAATATCCATCGACTTGATGTCGCCAGGGTTGATATCAGAGAGCTGACCCATGAACGGAATACCGTCGAGCACAATCAGCGGGTCGTTGCTGGCGTTGAGCGAGCGCTGACCGCGGATACGGATCTGCATTTCAGCACCAGGCTTTGAAGATGTCTGTGTCATGAGCACACCGGCAACACGTCCCTGCAGGGCCTGTGCGGCGTTGGTGGCTGCAATCTGGTTGAGCTCGTCGCCGCTTACGTTGGCAACAGAACCTGTTACGGCCTCACGTCTCTGTGTACCGTAACCGATAACCACAACCTCGTTGAGCGAGTGTTTCTCTTCTTCGAGTACGATGGTCAGTTTCGACTTGTTGTTGATTTTTACGTCCTGTGTGATATATCCGATGTATGACACTTCAAGAACGTCGTTTGGACCGGCAGAAATCTTGAAGTTACCGTCAATGTCGGCTACAACACCTGTTGACGTGCCCTTAATCTTGATGGTTGCTCCAACCAACGGACCTGTAGCATCGCTTACGTTACCTGTTACAGTAATTTTCTGTTGTACGGCCATGGCTGTGTTAGCCCCGGCATTCTCTGGAGGTGTTGCAAGTGATACCGCAAAAGCATTGGAAGCTGTGCAGGCTATTCCGAGTGCCAGCACGATTCCTCTTAGATTTTGTCTAGATTTAAAGTAATCCATAGTCTTTTGAGTTATCAAAGTTAAACATTAATTTAAAGTATTATTTTTTTTAAGTTTTCAGAATTATGCTTATTCTACATTATTATATATTGGCTTTCTTTTCTTTGTCTTTATGGCCGGCTGTATGCCTTGTGCCATGACATTTGTGTCTCATTAATATTTGTTTCAAGTATTTTTGCTTTGTTTTTTATGGTATTTTTGTTACGTGGCGATGTAAGTTTTTTTATAGTATTTTTTATAAAGTTTTCTACGTCGCAAAAATATCAATTAATTTATAAATGTATTTCTTAATGTTTCATCAACGTTTCTTAATGTTTCATCCGCGTTTTTTTACGTCTCATATAAGCTAAAAGAGCCTATATTTAGACGTTTTACATGGTTTAAGGCACGTTTCTTCTGTTAAAATGGTCTGAATATTTCTATTTTATGGTTTTTTGTATCAAAAATCATAGTACAAAGGTTTTTGATGCATGCAAGGTTTTTCGGTGTGTATGTTTTGACGTTTCAGCCTGATTTTCGTGCGAATTAAGTTTTTAGTGAAAAAATATTTAATGAGTTTTTATCCTTAGTTTTATATTTTGTTCTAAGTCTGTCATGTTTTTTCTGAAATTGTAACATATTTTTTTAAAATATTTGAGCGCTCTATTTCTGATTTTTGCCGTTGCCGTTTTCTCAACGGCATACTTCTTTCATGTTTTTGCGGCATGCTTTTGCTGTCGGAATGTTTTTAGTGAAAACAGATTTTTATTTACATCAGTTGGGTTATGGGCATACGGTATATCGGTCAGTCTTTGCCGGTTTGCCTTGTACATGTTTTCATGTTGTATTTATCACCAATAGGTGATGCTGCTGCGTATGTTTTTAATCTTAAAGTAGACTTAATTTTTCTGCCGTCATATTATTTTTCTGTTGCTGTATTGCTGCCTGCTTTTTTGACAAGTCAGCTAATTTCATGAGAAGGCAAATGGTAGTCAGCTCAGTATAAAACAATCTTTTGATGAATCCTGACGGCAGATAGGAGCGTTGTCATGCATTTTATATTTAATGCCTTTCGGCTGTGGCTTATTAAGGGCGTGTATGCTTATTCTTGCTTTGCTGCTTGCAGTATTGTCTGGCTGCATATATTTTGGTCTTGAAAATAATGGATGACATACAGACACGCTGTAAGGATTTTTCGTAAAATCCGAACGGTTAACGCTTCCAGAATGACGGTGTTCATCATGAAACCGGATTTTTGACCATAGATGGCGCAAAAATTAGCGTTTTGTGTAAGTGGTTGATATTATGTGCTTTAGTGCTATTTGGACTTTACAATGTATGTGTTAAATAATATTACTATGCCGTTTATGGGTCAAAAGTGGCATGTTTTCTACTTAAAAGTGATGCTTTTTTGCTTCAAAACCGGTGCTTTTAGCATGGCAAAACCATTGTTTTTGCATGTTTTATGTGTGCATATTGTAAACAATAGTTAATAGACTGGTGGATTTTATTGTTCCCGTTTAACTTATATTATATGTTGGCTTTCTGTAATGAAAAAATTTAATGTCCTGATTTTTTACCGTCTTCAACGCCTGTTTTTATTCTTGTCCTGACGTTATGATTTATCCATTTTTTGCCTTGTGTTGTTTTGATTGTTGCAGGCTTCTTACCCGCGAATCATGATGAACGGCCGAGTGATGGCGGGCATTGTTAAGAATAGCAGGTGGCGTGATGCTGGCGCAAGACAAAAAGACTATGCCGTGTCATGATGTGGCTACATGGCCGGCAGAATGAAGACTGGTGGCAGATAGGGCGTAGTGCTCCTGTTGAGAGCCTGATTTAGCCCTTTCTCTTGTCTATGGCAAATGGTCATACGGGCATGATTCCGGCTTGCAGAAAGCCTAAGGCGGTATATCTTTGCTCGGTTGGCGGCAGTGTATATAAAAATAATAAGGTGCACGGCCGATAGCCTATGCACCTTATTGATAAGATAAATCGCTGTATCAGAATTATTATTTTCCGTTCATCCACATGTCTCCTGTGAAGTCCTCGCTTATGTCCTTGCCTGCTATACCGTCGCATACACCCTTGTAGGCTGTCTTGCGGGCATAGTTCTTGTCAAAGATGTTTGGTGCGTCGTCAGGATACCAGTAAGTGTGCTCGTCGGCAGCATCAGAGAGAGTCCACAGTGTTATTCCGCCCTGCTGTGCCTCAGGTATGTTTGCCTTGTATGATTCGATGATCATCTGATATACGTCCGACTGTGTCTGCAGGTCGTCGGCTGTAGGCGATGTCGTGCCGATTCTTACGTCGAGCTCGCTTATCCTTATCAGTTTGCCTGTAGCAGCAAGCGTCTGGAACATTGCGTCAATCTGCTCCTTGGTTATCGACTTGCCGTCTACGTGCATCTGTGTGCCGATACCGTCAACCTTTACGCTTCCGTTCTCGTCGATGTATTTTACGAAGTTGATGAGCTCTGCCAGTTTTGCCGGACTTGTCTCCAGGTTGTAGTCGTTTACATAGAGTTTGGCGTTTGGAGCGTATTTGCGTGCAAGTTCGAATGCCTTTGTAGCATATTCCTTGCCGATGTAGTAGCCCCAGTAGAAGTGGCCTGACTCCCAGTTGAGGTTGAAGCCGCTTTCAGGATCTTCAACAGGCTCGCTGTCGCCTTCGCTGAAGTTGCCCTCTATGCCGCGCCATTTAGGTGTGCCGTCGGTTATAGGCTCGTTTATCACGTCCCATCCGCTTATTCTGTTGCCCAGATGTTCTGCCATGCCCTTAATCCAGCTCTCCATAGCTCCGAGCAGGGCTGCCTTCTTCTCTTCAGGTGTCTTGAACTTGTAGGTTACAGACGAAGCCTTTGCAGGGCCGCGCTTAGCTGATGCCGATCCGCCTATTTCCTCGCCGAACTCAACGTCGTCGATGTAGTAGGTTCCTGCCACCTTGCCGAAGTTGATGAGCACTCGGTTCAGGTTGTCCTTTGTGCAGGTATAGTCATATTCACATGTTGTCCATTCTGTGCCTACGCTGAATGAGTGGTATCCCTCGCCAGAGTAGTCGCTGCTGTTCTGTGTGGCAAACTGCAGTGTGCCGGCAGGAGTGCTGGCCTTAGCCTTAAATCTTATGATGTATTTCTTTCCTGCTACGAGCGGGTCGGTCAGGTCGTAAGCCAGCTGTGCCGAATAGTCGTCGGCATCGCTTGGGTTAACCATTACGAGTCCGTAGCTTCCGTCATATCCTGCACCTTCCTGCACCTCTGTTGTAGAGCTGTTGCCCCAGCTGCTCCAGTGGTCTTTTGTGCCGCTCTCGAAGTCGCCGTTCTGAATGACGTTGGCGATGTCGCTTCCCGGAGTAACCTCCACCGTAGGTGCGATGAGCGATTTCAGATATGTCTGGTTCTGCTGGGTGTGCCATATAAAGTTGTGGCCGTATATGTCAATGTCTGAAGGCACCTTTGCCAGGAATGCGTCTATCGTGGTGAACTTAAGGCTACCGTCGTTCTGAACAACTGAGCCGTGCTTCATGGCGTTGCCTGTAACAAACTGCTGGAAGTTGTCGTTACATCTGTTCACATAGGCTGTGTCGTCAGAGATATATTTGTCTGCTCCGAGTCCCAGGCCGAGCTTTACGTTAGGCATATATTGTGCCATGTATGCCTTGATGTTGTCGTAGTTGGCAATCTTCTCCTGGAGTGAGAGTGGAATCTCGTCTGATACAACCGGATAATGTCCGTCCGGCGTGTGCCAGTCCATCTTCTCGTCGTAGCATCCTGTGAGGAGTAACGGGGCTGCCAGCACCGGTATGATTATTTTATTCAGTTTCATGATATTACTTTTTTATTGTTTTGTTTTTTTTATTCTGCTCCGGTGTGTTTGTTCGCACCGGAGCAGGCGGTGTATTGTTTATTCTTCTTCGTCGGGGAAGTCTGATATTACTTCGCTCTTGCAGGGCACTACACGCCAGTTGTCGATGTAGATGTGCTGCTTGAAGATTGTGGCTGTTACGCTAAGACCGTCGAACACGAAGTCGGTGTTGATGAAGCCCATTCCGAAGTTGCGGTATGTGGCTGCATTGCGGTCTTCAACAACTTCTCTGAATGTGGGCGACTTGCCTTCTTCAATCTCGCTTGCATATTTCTTGAACTCGCTGAACGGTATTGTAACAGTCTGCCATCCGGCTGTCTTGAACGGAATGGCCTTGCCGTCCTGTATCCAAGGGCAGTAGAAGGCTGTCTGCTTGCCGTCGGCATCATCGTCAGAACCTATACCGCCGAAGTTGAAGTTGTTCATGAGGCAGAGCTGTATGTGGCCTGTGCCTACCCATGCTTCAGGAACGTAGATGTCAAACTGGAAGGCTACGTCGGTGAGCAGTGTTGTGTCGGGTATTACAGAGTACATGCGGCTCCAGTCGTCCATCGGGTCGTCGTTGCCGGCTGTCCAGCATTCTGTTGCGCGGCTCTTGCCGGCTGCGATGCCGTTGCTCAGCAGGCGTGAGGGCACAAAGTCGATCACCTTGCCGCGGCCGCTGTTGAGCGGGTCGTCAACCACGTCTTCGCTTCCGAGCATGCTGCCTGTCTCGCTCCAGCTCCAGAAGCCCTGGCTGCCTTCGCCGTCGAAGTTGAGCACCATACACTTGTCGTTGTTGAAGTATTCTGCCGACTTGGCTGTCCCGTTGGCACACTCTATTGTTATGGCGCCGTATCCCTGAATGCTGTGAGGCATTACGAATGAGAACCATTCGCCGTCTTCATCTTCAGGAGCATTGGTTATTGCGTTTCCTGTTATTTCTGTTCCGTCGGGCAGTGTAACCTTTGAAGTCTCCTGAAGGTTGGCTCCGTACACTGTAACCGTCTCGCCCGGCATAGGCAGCGTGTTGTCGATGCTGGTTATCGAGGGAGATGCGGCACGTATTGTGAAGGTGTAGACATATTCAGTGCCTCTCTTCACGAAGCGTATCGTGTTGCGCACGCTGTCTGGAGCGTCTGATACGGGAGTGTCTGTGTCGATGCTCAGTATCAGGTTGTTGTCTGTAACGTAGGCATTGTTGAAGTAAGTGTCAAAGCCGTTGATGTATACCTTCTGCATGCCTCTGAATCCAGAACCTGATATGCGTATGGTCTGGCCAAGGCGGGCAAATTCTACGGGGCGGTCTTTTACCGTGGCTTCGGCATCTTCAAGATATACTTGCAGCACGCTTATAGGTGCGCTGTCTATCGCATCGTCGTCATCGTTGCATGATACCAGTCCGGCTGTAACGAATGCGAGGCATAAAAGCCATATATTTTTAAACATTTTCATAATGAAATTCCGTTTTTATTTTGTTTTGCTGATAATTTTAGTTGAACAGGCTTTCTTCTGAAACCTCACGCTCTCCGAACTCATAAGGAACGGTCTGTATGTTGCCGTTGGCATCGCTCTTGAGATACGGGTTGCGGTTCTGGTCGGTGTCAGAGTAGGGCAGCAGCAGGTTCTTCTCTGTTGCTGTTGCAACACCCTTGCCCGGAGCTACATAGTCTTCGCTGAGCTTGTATTCATGAGTAGAACTGTCGTAATAAGATGCGTTGCGGTTCTGGTTGTTCACGTAGTTTACAACCTCCTGCTGCTTGTAGTATGCACGTCTTACGAGGTCGTACCAGTACTGTCCTTCAAAGGCCAGCTCCATGCGGCGCTCGTGGCGCAGGTCTTCATATGTGAGTGAAGTCTTGGCGTTGAGTCCGGCACGCTTGCGCACTTCGTTGAAGTAATAGAGCGCTGTTGCGTCTGTTGTAGATGCGTTGTTGCCCAGAATAGCTTCGGCAAGGTTGAGGTATACCTCAGCCAGGCGCAGCATGTGGGTGTTGATGCCTGAGCTCTGCTTGTAGCTTACGCCGTTGTCGTCGTGTGTGCCTACAACATACTTCTTGATGTTTGCACCCTGAGAACCTGCATTCTCTGTTACTCCGTAGGTGTAGCCGCCGCCCTTTGTGTACATGTCGGGATAATATTCGCCGTACCATGCAACGCTCTCATGCTTGCGCAGGTCGTTGTTCTCATATTCGGTAAAGAGGTCGTAAGAAGCGTATGTGGCACCTCCCCAGTTGGTTCCGTCTGTAACCATTGTTGACCATCCGAAGTAAGCGGTGATTGTCTGGTTGCATCCCCATCCGATAGCGTCGGTTGAGCCTTGGTTCCACTGCAGTTGGAACATGTCTTCCTGACAGTTGTTGTTCTCAATCTTGAACAAGTCGCCGTAGTTTGTCATCAGCTTGAAGTCAGATTCGTTGATAACCTTCATTGCGGCCTTGCGCGCAAGTTCAAGATAATAGGTGTTGCGTGTTCCGCGGTTGAAGTCGGTAGCCACGTTGTTGCCGTCATACTGTCCTTCTGTGGTCAGACCGGCCATTGACAGATATACTCTTGACAGCATGCCGTATGCGCTGTATTTGTTGATACGTCCGCTCTCAGGAGATGTTGCGGGCAGGTAGGCAGCTGCATATTCGAGGTCGCGTATTGCAAACTCCATAACGTCAGCTCTCGGGTTTGCCGGCACAACATAGTTGTTTACGAGGTCGCTTGTCCTGGTGTATATTATGGCATTTCCCCAAAGAGATGCGATATACCAGTAGGCCACGCCTCTCATGAATCTTGCCTCAGCCACGCCTCTTGTCTTGGCTTCCTCGCTTACAGCAGAGGTAGAGTAGGTGAGGATGTTGTTTATTGTGTTGTTTGACTGTGCAACTACAGAGTAAAGAGAGCCCCATGCGTCAGACAATCCCGGGCTTAACGATGTCTCGTTGAAGTTGGTGTACGGGTAGATATAGTCTGAATACTGAGCCGTAAGGTTGTTGGCACGTCCGTCGCCCATGCCGTAGTAGGCCTTGTCGTTGAAGCTCTGCCATACATAGTTGTAAAGCGGATACATGGCCTTGTCGATAGCTTCGTCGCTGTCGAAGAATGTTTCCTGGTTAGGGCTCGTTGTATTTTTCTGGTCAAGGAAGTCGTCGCTGCATGATGTCAGTGCTATTCCGGCTGTCAGGAGCGAGCCTACTAAGAATATTTTTGTTTTCATTTTCTTTCTTGTTAAAATTGTTACTTTCTTTCGCAAATACATTTGTGATTATCAGAATGAGATGTTCAGACCGAAGGTGTAGATGCGCGGTGAAGGATAGCGGCCGTAGTCGAGGCCGGTCAGAAGTGCATCGCCGTACATTGATCCTACTTCAGGGTCGTAGCCGCTGTAGTTGGTCCATGTGTAAACATTCTGCAGGTTCATGTATACCTTGACATTTTCGAGCTTGAGCTTTCTTACGAATGACTTCGGAAGCGTGTAGCCCAGTGAAATGTTCTGCAGACGAATGTAAGAGCCGTCCTCAACATAGAGGTCGCTTACACGGTTGTTGGCATTTGTTGTTGATGCGCTCAGACGCGGCAGGCGTGAGCTCGGGTTGGTTACGTAGAGGTTGCGGAAGTCGTCGTCGGGCAGGTTGGGGTCGATGACGCCAATCTGTGCGTAGTCGGCTGCGCTCTTCAGCAGGTTGCTGTTTACTCTTACGTCCTCGATGTCGCGGCGTGTATAGTTCAGAATGTCGTTGCCGTAGCTGCCGCTGAAGAATATGGTGAGGTCGAAGCCTTTGTAAGAGAATGTGTTGCCGATACCGTAAGTGAAGTCAGGCTGCGGGTCGCCGATGAACGTACAGTCGCTGTTGTTTATCACGCCGTCGCCGTTGATGTCTTCAAATATATAGTCGCCAATCCATGTCTTGTCTTCTCCGATAGAGCTTCCTTCGGGCAGTGCCACCGGCTTGACGTTGCCGTCCTTGTCTTTATAGTAGAAGTCTTCTGCCTTCTCGAAGCGTCCGATAACCTTGTAGCCCCAGAACTGTCCTACAGGCTTGCCTTCAACAGTTCTTGTAACAGTGTTGTTCTCGCTTCCTGTCATGAATGTCTTGTCGATGGTTGCACTTTCTGTGTCGAGCTTGAGCACCTTGTTGCGGTTGAGTGAGAACACGAAGTTGCTGCGCCACTGGAATCCGCCTTTGTCAATGTTTACAGTGTTCAATGTCATTTCGATACCGGTGTTGCGCAGAGAACCTACGTTCTTCCATGGGTTAGAAGCTGCGCCCTGTCCGTATGATCCGAGGTACTCAGGCAGAGGAATCTGCAGCAACAGGTCCTTGGTCTTCTTGTAGTACCAGTCGAAGATAAACTCGATGCGGTTGTCAAAGAGGTTGAGGTCGAGTCCTACGTTGTATGATGTTGTAGTCTCCCATTTCAGGTCTGGGTTAGCTGTGTTGGCTGTAAGCACACCAGTTCCCCATGGCGTGGTCTTTGAAGACAGCAGAGCCATGTAAGCCCAGTCTGATACGTTCTGGTTACCTGTAGAACCCCAGCCGAGGCGGAGTTTGAGGTTGTTGATAACGTCGCTTGTGCCGGCCATGAACTTCTCGTTAGAAACTCGCCATGCAAGTGCTGCTGAAGGGAACCATCCCCAGCGGTTGTTCTTTGCGAAGTGAGAACTACCGTCGCGACGCAGTGTCGCTGTGATGAGGTAGCGGTCGTCGTATGAGTAGAATGCACGTCCGAAGTAAGAGAACAGAGAGTTGTCGTTCTGTGTACCTGTACCTGTTGAGGCTGTTATGTCACCTGCCGACGGGTCGTGGGCGCTGTTTGTCAGGAAGCCTGTAGCCGTGCTCACCTGTGTCTCCCAGTGAGAGTTGCTCATTTCCTGACCGAGCATAACGTTGATGCTGTGAACCTTGTTGAAGGTGTTCTGATAAGTAAGGATGTTTCTCCATGACCAGTATTTGGTGTCAGTCTTTGTCCATTTACCGGTACGTGTAGAGTTTGTCAGGGCACCGAACTCATAGTCGGGCTCATAATAATAGAACTTGTTGAGATTATAGTCTGTTGAAAGCTCTGTCTTGAAGGTGAGGCCCTTCATCAAGGTTGCCTCGAGGCTTCCGTTTATACGGAAATTCATCTTCTTGTTGTAGTTCTCTCTGATAGATGCTATGGCCACGGCATTTACAGGCATGTAAACGTCGTCCGGACCGTCGAAACTTCCGTCAGGGCTGGTAACAGCTACTGAAGGCTGCTGGAGCAGGGCGTTCATGATGACGTTGTTGTCGGCACCTACTTCCTGCTTTGAGTCAGTCAGTGAGAAGCTCAGGCTGGCTTTGAGCCATTTCTTCACCTGTGCGTCAGTGTTGCCGCGCAGAGTAAGACGCTTGAAGCCTGAACCTATGGCTATACCGTCCTGGTTCATATATCCTCCGCTTATTGCGTATGTCGCGTTCTGTGTTCCGCCCGTAACAGATATGTTGTGGCTTGTCATCAGAGCGTTGCGGAACAGGGCGTCCTGCCAGTCGGTTCCTTCGCCAAGAGCGTCGGGATTTACGAATGCGTCGTTATATTCAACGATGCCCTCTTCGGCGCGTGCGTTGTGGTGTATGGCATACTCACGCAGGTTCATCATGTCGAGCTTCTTTGCCATTTCCTGCCAGCCGATGTAGCCGTCGTAGGTTATAGTGGCTTCGCCAGACTTACCTCTCTTTGTGGTAATCATGATGACACCGTTAGACGCTCTTGCACCATAGATGGCTGTTGCAGAGGCATCCTTGAGCACGTCCATTGACACAATGTCGCTCGGGTTGATGCTGGCAAGCGGGTTGTTACTTGACAAGGGGTCGTTGCTGTCTGCTCCCTGTGCGTCAACCACAACACCGTCGATGACGAATATAGGCTGGTTGGTTGCATTAAGAGAGTTGACACCACGTATGCGGATACTTGTATTGGCACCAGGAGTACCTGAGTTTGCTTGAATCTGCACACCTGCAGCACGTCCCTGCAGCACCTGGTCGATACTTGTAGACACGGTCTGCTCTATGGCCTTGTCGTTGATTGACACCATAGAACCTGTTACGTCTGATCTCTTCATCGTTCCGTAACCGATGGCCACAACCTCGTCAAGCATCTTTGAGTCTGGTTCGAGCTTTACGTTTACTTCTTTCTGATTTGTAACCTTTACCTCCTTGTCGGAATATCCGAGGTAGGTGAACGTTACGACTGATCCGGGACTTACCTTTAATGTGTATTTTCCGTCAAGGTCAGTTATTGCACCTGTGGTCGACCCCTTAACCTTTACTGTTGCTCCGATGATAGGGCCGTCGTCATCGGTAACAAGACCCGTGATGGTTACTGTGTTCTGTGCAAATGCCCAAATAGGGAAAATGCTCATCAGAATCAGTAAGCCCAGAGTCTTACATGCTTCTTTTGCGCGTTTCATGATTAATTGTTTAAAATTGTTTGAATTTGGTAAAGTTTTCAACGCCACAAAAGTATGAATTTATGTTTAAAAGTGTATTAATTAATGTTTCAGCAACGTTTCTTAATGTTGCAGACGTGCTGATTTGTATCGTTTTAGCGGCTTTTTACTCTCTTTTTTGTGTTTTCTTGTTAATAATATGATTTTTTATCTATTTTTCATGTAGGCTGGTCATATTTTATAGTTATATGATTTTGACCGTTGTTTACGCATGCTGATTGTTTCTATATGTTAAAAATATTCTTTGCGGAAGCCATGTTTTTTTGTCGTTTTCCGGTTATTGTGTGTTCTGTCTATGCTGTGCTTTGTAACATGAAATATCTAGGGACGCACGTTTTTCTGTTGCCTTTTTTGAGTAAAAACCGCATGCCTTTTATGCTTTTATGGCTGTCGTTGTCAGGCTCATGTCCATGCCTGCGTGGTTGTTTTTTTACGTTTTGTTCATGCTTATTCTTGCATGCAATAATGACCACTCTTTATTTTGAATGACAAAACTCTATGGTTTTTGCATAAAAAAGCGGTCACTTTTGCATCAAAAGTGGCCGGTTTACGACACGTAAACCGGCCACTAACGGTTCGAAATATAACAGCTGTTGTTTGGTTAATAATTTTCTTGCAGAATAACGTTTGATGTTTAAAATGTAACAGAAACAGGTGTAAATGGTTATAATTTTTACGCCAGTTTTTAGGTGCTGCCCGAAAAAGCCTTTTATCCGCCTGTGCAGTGATTACGCAACAGCATTGAATTGCTGCATCAGTCAGGTTAGAGTTGAAAGTAAGGGGTATAATATAATAAGGTGTACGGGGCAATCGTCTGACGGGGCATGACCGATAGGGCATAAAAAATACTCTATATTCGCCCTTCAGGATGTCCTTATGGCGTATATAGAGTATTTTTCTGTCGGCCGCTAGCAGGCCTTATTTTTATTGTGAAGCCTTAACCATCTTTGTCTGACGGCAGACTCTGCAGCCTTTTTTAAATTTGCTTGGCTGTTCCCCTTGTCAATACTTATACAGCTTGACGTGCAGAATCTTATATTCGCCTACAGATATGCGGGCGTGGCGTCCCTGATGGCTTTGGTCTCCGTTTTCTCTTCTCAGATATTTCAGCGTTCCGTCTTTGTTTATTGCCACCTCATCCACGTAGCCTATGCCTGCACGCATTCCTTTAAATTTAGGCTGCGCTTCGTTCTGCGTGCCCGTGTTTTGGCCATTCTGGGCAAATCCGTCTTCGCCAAGTATCTTTTTTTCTTCTTGTTCCTTCTCGCTGTTTGTCGTAAATTCTACAACGATGCCGTTGCCGGCTATGATGTAGTCCATGTCTGCCAGCTTTATTATAATGCCTCCGCCTTCGGGCCATTCAGAGCCGTCGGTGGCGCGAGGATCCCATGGCAGTGTGAAGTTGTGGCGGCATGTCAGCGTGATGTCGCCGTCTACGATGACGCGTTCGCGGTCGTTGCCGTCAAAGAGCAGTCCGTGTGTCAGGCCCTTGCCCTGATATTTCAGCAGCAGCGGCGACAGCTCTTCCAGCATGGCGTAGCTCTCCTTTATGCTCTTGTGGTCGTCGGCAGAGCCGTGGTCTATGTCGAACGGTGAGAAGCCTATGGCGTCGTGCTCGCCAAAGGCGTACAGCGCACGCACACCACTGTTGCGGCAGAAGCGCGACTCTGGTATAAACAGCGGATTTTCGGGCTGCTTGTACTGGTCGGCCCAGCTCTTGAAGCCTGTGTCGTAGATGTCAGGAGCAAGGATGTCTATGCCGGGTGCGGCGCAGTGCCACAGGTCTACAAGGTGCGCAAGCGGCCCAGCCGACGGATATTCGCCCGGCTTGCGTCCGCGGCTGTTGAGCGCAGCGTTTACATAGAGGGGCATGTCGCAGATGCGGCGGGCCTCGAGAGCCAGCTGTTCAACATATTTTGCATGATAGTAGGCCATGAACACTTCGTCGGCATATATGTCTGTGCCAAACACCTGTGCCCATGTGGCGCCCTTCTTCAGCCTGTTGTTTATAGCGTTGTGGCTGTCTTTTGTCCATTTCTCTGAGCCTGTGAGCATTTTCAGCAGGTGAGGGTGCAGCTTTTTCCCGTTGCTCCTTATATATTTTATAAGGTCTTCGGGCACGGCTGAGCTGAAAGCCTTTTGGGCCTTGTCCGAGTAGTCGCGTGCGTCCTCGAGCATGCCGATTTCGTTTTCAATCTGCATCATTATCACCGTGTTTCGGTTGCTGTCGGCCTCAGATATGAATTTCATCAATTTGCTGAAGGCGTTTTTGTCTGCCTGCAGTATGTTGTCTGAGAATGCGCTGGCAATTTCAAGAGGCTTTCCGCGGCGTGTCATTGCGCGCGGATATTTCCTGGTGTTTTCCTTGAACCATAGCGGTGCATAGCAGCTCATGGAGTTTTTCCATGCTCCAAACCACAGAAATATTACTTTCAGGTCGTTTTTGCGTGCCTGTTCTATGACTGTCTTCGGCATCGAGAAGTCAAACTTGCCTTCCTCCGGTTCGATGAGGTCCCATTGTGCCGGCACAAGCACCGTGTTGAGTCCGCGTTCCTTGCATGTGCGCATCACGCTTATTATGTCTGCCTCGCACGTAGCGGCCGAGTTGCTCAGCTCTCCGCACAGCAGGAGCATGGGCTTTCCGCCTACTGTTATTTGTGTGGCAGTGCCCTGTTTCTGCAGCTTTGCCTGTGCATGGGCTTCGCTGCCGCAGAACATGGCCATCATAGCCGACAGGGCTGCGGTGCCTGCCAGATAAGTTATTTTGTTCATTGTATGTGCTTGCTATTTTGTTATTTCCTGTTTTGAGAATGTCTGAAAATATTTAAGGCACGTGTCGCGCCATTCTTCGGCGTTCTCTACCTGTTCGGTCATTCTTTGGCTTACTTCCATAAAGCGCTGTCTGTCTACATACGGCTCCATCTTGCTCCAAGTCTCGGCAAATCTCTTTGCCTCGGCCACACCGCGGTTGTAGTGGGCGCAGAGGCTCTGCCATAGCGTCGTGCCGTCTTTCATCTTGTGATTCCAGCTTACGTGGTGGAACCACAGCAGATATTCCTCGGGACAGGTGTTGATGTCGTTGTATATGCTGTCGAACGGATGGCGATACTGGCTTACGGCCTTTGTGCCGTTCATTGTGCGGTCGAAGCCGATGCCGGTGCTGTCGGCCTTATGATAGTATACGGGGCACCATTCTATCGGATATTTTGGATAGAAGCCCTGTGGCTCAGGACCATAGTGGTGGTCGGCCTTGAATATGTGGTGCAGTCCGAGCGGCATCATATAGTCTACACAGGCTTCGCGGCTGCTCATCATAACTTCCTTCATCGGGTTGATGAAAGCTGTGTCGTGTGTGAAAGTCTGTTTGAGCCATTCGTCTGCAATCTGTTCTGACGACAGGGTCGGGTCCCATGCCAGTCGGCCAAAGGCATACCAGTTGGCCTGTGAGAAATGGTGGCCGCACCAGTTGGCGTCATCGCCCGTGTTGGCCACTCCTGCAATGCCGATAAGCTGTTCGGGGTTTACAAAGCTGAAAAACTCTTTCCACATCGGTGCCAGGTACACAAGGTGGCGGCTCTGTCCGAGATATTCCTGCGTAATCTGCAGCTCTGCCATCATCGGTGTATGCTTAATCTGGTCGAACAGAGGAGCATAAGGCTCGCGCGGCTGGAAGTCGAGCGGACCGTTCTTTGTTTGCAGAATAACGTTGCTGTTGAACTTTCCGTCGAGGTCTTTAAACTCTGTAACAGCCTGCATTACGCGGTCTTCGCCCTCATGATTGCCGTAAACGAAGCTGCGCCATATGACCAGTCCGCCGTGCGGGGCAAGAGCTTCTGCAAGCATGTTGGCTCCCTCGGCATGTGTGCGGTGATAATCGCCGGGGCCGGGCTGTCCTTCTGAGTTTGCCTTTACGAGGAAACCGCCGAAGTCGGGTATCTCTTTATATATTTCGTTTACCTTGTTTTTCCACCATGTGCGCACGCCTTCGTTTAGCGGGTCGGCTGTCTTCAATCCGCCCTCAGCCATTGGTGACGCAAAGTTCACCGAGAGATAAACCTTTATTCCGTAGTCGTGGAACATATCTGCCAGCACCTTTACCTTTTTTATATATAAGGTGTTGAGCATCTTGGGCGAAGCGTTCACGTTGTTTATCACCGAGCCGTTGATGCCTATCGACGCGTTTGCACGGCAATAGGTTGTGAGGCGTTCTTTCAGGGCAAGGCTCATCGTGCCTTTGTCGCCGTTGATTTCGTCCCACTTCCATATACTCAGGCCCGCATATCCTCGCTCTACAGACCTGTCAAGATTGTCCCAATGGTTGAGTATGCGGTATTTTACGGCAGGATTTTCCTTTATGTTGATGTTGTCAACAGGCATACCGCTGTCCTGCAGGCGCAGCAGTTCGTAGGCTCCGTAGAGCAGTCCGCAGCTGTTTTTCGCCTTTATTGTTATGTGGCCGTTGCTCTTGTCGGTTGTTATCTCGAAGCCTTCTTCGCCGGTTGCCGTCTTGTCTTTTATCAGGCTTACCGGTTTTCCGTGCCAGTATGTGGCAAGTTCTCTTGTGGCTATTTTAGCCGTGTTCGACTTGTCTTTAGTCGTGATTTCACACAGGTCGCTGTTGCGCTGGCTTCTCAGCCAAAGGCGTGAGCCGTCTTCTGCATATGCAACGCATGTGATTGCCGCCATTAGCAGGGCGGTTAAAAATGTCTTTTTCATGATTCCTGTTTTTGCTCTGTATTTTCGTTATGCTCTTTTTTAGCGTATTCAGTAGGCGACATGCCGTAGCGTTTCCTGAACACGGTAGAGAAGTGGGTCTGGTTGTTGAAGCCTACGGCATAGGCCACCTGAGTGACGTTTATTTTCTGCTCTCTTATCAGCCGTGCAGCCTGTTCCAGTCTCAGATTACGGATAAACTCGCCGGTTGATATTCCGGTTATTTCCTTCATCTTGCGGTGCAGCTGTGCGCGGCTTATGCCAACGTCTTCAGCAAGACTCTCAACGTTGAAGTCGGGGTCGGATATATGCTCGTTTATCGACTTCATGATGCGGTTCATCAGCTGGTCGTTGTTGCCCTTCACCTCTATCTGTTCAATCTTGTCCTTCTGTTCCTGGGCGCCCGAATATTTTCCGCGCAGCCTTCTTACGTTGCTGATAAGATTGTCTGTAAGTATGTGCAGCTCAGACATGTTAAACGGCTTTGCCAGGAAGGCGTCTGCGCCTTTCTTGAAGCTTTCGAGCCTGTCGGCAACGTCAGATTTTGAAGTTAGCAATATCACGGGGATGTCGTTTATGCGGCTGTTGGTCTTTATCTTCTTCAGCAGCGTTACTCCGTCCATCTCCGGCATCATGATGTCTGAGACAACGATGTCGTAATGTTCTTTCAGCAGGGCGTCAAGGGCTTCCACGCCGTTGGGGAACGTGTCTACCTTGTACCATTCGCTCATCTCATTCTTTATGTACTGCCTCATTTCCGCATCGTCGTCCACCACCATCATCCTGCAGTTGGTGTATGTGGGCTTCTTAGACAGCATGCTGTTTGAGTTGTCGTCTTCAGGCGAAATTATCTCTTCGGGCTTCAGATGGCTGTTGCCTTTGGGTATACTTATCGTTATCTGTGCGCCCTGCACGTTGTCTGTTCGGTTGGCTGCCTTAATCGTGCCTCCGTGCATTTCGGTTAGCGTGCGGCTCAGGTTGAGTCCTATGCCGGTGCCTTCAAGGCTGATGCCGCGGCTGTTTGGTTCCTGATAGAAACGCTCAAACAGCTTGTCGGTGTTCTTGTTCTTGAAACCCATGCCTGTGTCGAGCACGTCTATTGTTATGTGCTGTTCGTCTTCTTTCAGACGTATGGTTATGCTTCCGCCGTCGGGCGTGAACTTGAAGGCGTTCGACAACAGGTTAGATATAATCTTGTCGAAGTTTATCTTGTCTATCCACGCATAGCATGAGCCTGCCTCATGTTCGAAGTTGAATATGATGTTGTGCTGGTCGGCATTATATCTGAACCTTGCGCAAACATCATTTATATATGTTGCCATTTCCGTCTTTTCGCAGTGCAGGTGCATCTGTTTCTTGTCAATCTTTCTGATGTCAAGAATCTGGTTGACAAGCAGCAGAAGCCGCTGTGCGTTGCGGTCGATGGTTTTTATGTCGTTCTGGCTTTCGGCATCGGTCAGTCTCGACTTCAGCTTGTTGAGAGGGCCGAGGATAAGTGTCAGCGGCGATCTGATGTCGTGGGTCGCATTGATGAGGAACCGCATCTTGGTCTCCTCTAATTCTTCGTTCTTGCGGCGCTTGTAGTTTCTTGCGTATAGGTAGATGCCTGTGGCTATTACCATTATGTATATAATCCATGCCAGCGTTGACGCATACCAGGGCGACAGCACTTTTATGGTTACTTTCTTGATGCTCTTAGATACAGCACCGTTTGCAGTAGCCCTTACCTCAATCTCGTATTTTCCCGGTTTTAGTTTGTTGAATGATATTGCGTTTGTGCCTTCCGGTATGGAAATCCAGTTCTCATTGTCGTTAATCTTATATTGGAATGTAATTTCATCAGTATATTTGAAATTGAGCAATGAGAACTCCAAAGAAAATGTATTTTCATCATACGGTACAACAAATTTATCAGAAAAACAGCTCATCTCCTTGCCGTCGAGAATAAAGTTTGTCAGATAAATCTGCCCAAGCTCCATCTTTGTGTTCTTGATGTCTTTCGGGTAAAATACGGTTATGCCGTCGTCGATGCCGAATACAATTCTGTCATCGCTGAAATGTGCTGCGGCTCCACCGATGTATTCCTTTGTGGCAAGTCCGTTTCCGCGTATATGGCTGATAAATGTCTTTTGTTTATGGTTATACTGCCAAATGCCCATGGCGGTGCTCATCCATATGTCGTTGTTATGGTCGAACACTATGCTGTATATAAAATTGTTCTGGAGCTGCTTTGGCGAGTTTGGAAATGTGTAAAGTGTATGTTTCTTCTTGTTGTAAACATATAATCCAGTATTTGTGCCAAGTAAAATTTTACCGTCTGCCGTTTCGTTGACAGACAGGCATTGTATATTCTTGAAACGTTTGTCTTTTATAACATTAAAGTTAAACGATTTAGTATCCATTACGGATATTCCATTTGTCGTTCCAATCCATAGAAGTCCATCTCTGTCAATATACAGCGTTTTTATCCAGTCGTTGCACAGCACACCTTTACCCTTGTCTTTATCTCTCATGCTGAATTGTATTGTCGAACAGTTTTGAGTGTTATAGACACAGAGACCTTTACTGTAGTTGCATATATAGAGGGTGCCTTTTCCGTCGTCTGTGATATAGTTTAGTCCCCATCCGTCGTATTTTGCTTTCTGATGATATTCTCCGGTATAAGGGTTATATGAGTAAAGTGTGGTTTCGCTGCATAGCCAATAGTTTCCTTGCTTGTCCTTGTATATGGTGTTTGCTCCTGCCGGTGATGTTGGATGAGATGTTATGTTGCCATTTTTATCAAATTTATAAACACCGGTTTTCTGTATTGTTACAAAGATGTCGCCATTGTGTCCGGGGGCAATGGACGATACGCTGCTTCCTAACAAGTAGTTGTGTTGTGAGAAAGTCCAGCTGTTAAAGGCATCTTTCTTTTGTGAAATCATGTAAATACCTTTCTTATAGCAGCTTATCCATATGTTTTTGTCTTTGTCTTCATACATGTTGTTTACATTTGCTGTAGACAAGTCAAATGTCGAATTTTTATCTTTATACGAAATAAGTTTACGGCTGTTTCGGGGTATTATCATCATACCTTTGCCTGATGTACCGATCAGGATATTTCCATTGCTGTCTAATATTGCTTTTCGGATAGAGACAGTCCTGTTAAGTTCACTCATATCGAAACCGGCATCATGTATGGTTCCGTCTTTATATCGATATTCAAGTATGCCATACATGCATACGATATAAAAACTTTTAGCGCCATTCTTTATAAAGCTAATAGCAGGACCATGGCTAAGTTTAAAATCTTTGAATTGTACAGGAACTTTTTCTTTGTTCAGAATAATTCTTGTTATTATTGGCAGATGACTGTTTTGCCATATGTTACCCATGTCATCTTCGAATATTCTGCTTTTATAGTCGTCATTATGACTTTTCCAAAAAGAATTATCCTTAATGATTTTATCTGTGCCTTTGGATATTTTATATAATCCGTATCCGGCAGTGGCAATGAGAATGTCGCCATTGCTCATTTCGAGAATTGTTTCTATTCTTGGTGTGTTGCCGTCTGGACAATGATATCTTTTAAAATCGTTGGTCTTGTAGTTGTATTTCATCAAGCCTTTCTCGCTTCCAATCCAAAATTGCCCTTTTTTATCAACTAAGAAAGATGTTATGTCATTGCTGATTATAGACGTACTGTCGTTGATGTCTGTGAGGTAATGTGTAAATCTGTAACCGTCGAATTTGTTAAGCCCATATTCTGTTCCTATCCATATAAATCCATATTTATCCTGAATTATACATGTTGTCTTGTTACTGGCCAGGCGTTCAGAAGTATAAAGGTGTGAACCGCTGTCGGCTATTGCCAACAACGATACACACAAATATATAATAAAGTAAATAGCAAGTTTAAAGTTTTTCATATCCGTTTGTTGTATAACTACAAAAATAACGAAAAAATCTTAACCGCCCAATTGTTTTATGTTTTATTTGCCTTTATTATGATTACATCGTCCTGAACTTCTCAGATTCTTTCATGTGCAGATATGAATTTTTGTATCCGCCCATGTCTATAACGATTTTTTCAAACACGATGCCCGGATCGTTGGGCGTTATCTTTATTTCATGCATGTTGTCGCTTGTCTTTCCGAGCGGCAGTGTTATTATGCTCTCAACAACTCTGCGGGCAACAGTGGGGTAGTAGACCGTATAGATGTTCTCCGGACTTTCGTTCAGATCCTTGTTGAAGTTTATTGTTTTAGCTTCGCTGCCGTCAATACTGATGTTATAGGTCAGTCCGCCTTTATTGAGGAAGTCGAGAGTTGACTTCACTACGACATATACCTTAACATCGCCTGTGTATTTACCGTCTGTAACGAATTTGTATGTCAGTCCGGCGCCTTCAACCTCCTTGTTGTATGGTCTTAATGATATTCCGCTCAGAGTCCTGCCCATAAATGGGATTACAGTCCACTTGGCATCTTTGGCATCGGCCTTGCTGTAAAAATGTTCTGCCTCTATGGCTGCATAGCCGTTGCTTGCTTTGTGTATGAAGCCGCCTTCGGCGTTATTCTCTGCTATTCTGAACACTTCGGGCAACATGTCTTTCTCAAAATCGTCGTTCCAGCTGGTGTATCCAATGTGCTTCTGGATCATCATGCCGTTCCATTTTCCGCCGGCAATCTCATGATTATATTGCGCGCACAATACAGAGTCGCGTCTGAAGGCTTCTTCCACTTTGTCGGCCCATTTATTTGCATCAGGGTCGTTGTTCTTGTATAGCTTGTGGTTCATGGCCTGTGCGTAATACATCTGGTAAAGGTTGCCCATGGCCTGTATGGGGAACAGGATTATCTCGCGGTATGTGTCCTTATATTCATCTTTCAGCGTGATAAATTGTCGCAGTGCTTCTGCTTCCAGTTTCATATAGTCGTTGACAACCTTTTCCCATTCGCCGGTTTCAAGGTTATATGTGTTGCGGTCAAGCATTTCTGCCGTGATTCTTCCGTTGTACTTGCAGCAGAGGTTAAGCAGGCGTGCGGCTTCTTCTGCCTGTTCGTCGCCAAACTGCTGTTTACAGAAGTCGAGGGTGTGGTTGATTATGTTGGTTTCGTTATATCTCTTTGGATTCCATGCCATGTCGAGGAACAGGCTGATAGGATATTCCATCGGTTTTAAGTCGCCAACATTTAATATCCAGATGCGGTCTATGCCGTATTCAGAAGCCAGCGAGAGCTGTTCCCACATATTCTGTGTGGGTGTTACGTTTATCCATTTTGAATTTCTCGGTGCGCCAACGTAATCAACGTGGTAATACAGACCCCAGCCTCCGGCACGTTTTGCTTCTTTTGCGTTTGGCACGCGTCTTACGTTGCCCCAGTTGTCGTCACACAGCAGTATGGTAACGTCGTCCGGCACCTTCATGCCTTTGTCGTAATAGTCCATAACCTCTTTATACAATGCCCACATCTGTGGGGTCTTGTCTGCCCGCTGCTTCGTAACGTCACTGATTATCTGTCTTTGGTTGCGTATTATCTTTTCGAGCAGTGCTACGTCAGACTCCTCGCTCATTGCCTCGTCACCGTCGCCTCTCATGCCGATGGTTACAATGTCTTCTGTACCCTGTCGTCTTTCAATTCCTTCCTTAAAGAATTTGTCAAGTACTTCCTGATTTGTGTTATAGTTCCACTTTCCGTATTTGTCACGGTTACGTGCCCATTCCTGATGGTTGCGTGCCATGGGCTCATGGTGTGATGTGCCTATAATCACTCCCATCTCGTCTGCAGTCTTGCTGTTAAGCTCATCGTCAGCGTAGAAGGCCCATCCCCACATGGCCGGCCATAGCAGGTTACCTTTCAGGCGGAGTATAAGTTCGAACACTTTTGCATAGAACTCGTGGTTGCCGTATTCTGTGCCAAAGGTGTTCTTCACCCATGTTGTGAGGCATGGAGCTTCATCGTTGAGAAAAATTCCACGGTATCTTACGGCCGGTTCACCGTCCGTATAGACACCTTTTTTTATATATATATGTTTGTGCTGTTCAATAGGAGTGTCTGCCCAATAGTACCATGGCGAGACGCCAATCTGTTTTGACAGTTCATAAATTCCGTATATCGTACCTCTTCTGTCGCTGCCGGCAATCACCAGCTGGCCGTTGTCGATGGTGATGACATACATCTCTCGCTTTCCCTTCAGCTGCTTCATGTCGTTCTTGCGCTGTTTCATTATTTTGTCTATGGCAGCAGAGTGGCCTATTGTGCCTACAATGATTTTTGCGTTGTTGCTGTTTGTGCTGATCTTTACGTCTGCTCCACAAACTTTGTTTATATCAGTTGACATGTTGCGTACAGCCGTCATCACACCCTTACAGTCGTTTTGGTCAACAAATATAGTCACTTCATTGTTCTGGTTCAGCAGCATGTCGCCTGCCGAAAAACTGATAAAGCTATTTGCACTAAAAGCTTTTAATGATGCAAAAAAGATAAAGAATACAAATGCTGTAACTACTTTATTTTTCATATTACTAAGGTTTTTTATGCAAAAATACTTACGTAAATATAAAAAACCTAATTTATTTGTTGTAAATAGTTGCCGATGATACGAATTGAAACGCAATGGTAACGAAAATAATCCCCATTTAGAAAACAATGGAGTATTTTTGCAATTGATAAATAATTTTGATTTTGTATAAGCCTGACTGATGTCTGCTTTTTCATCAAGGCTGTGACACCGACGGCTTGTTTCTTTAATATTTAATAACATGAAAAAGTTTTTTATTGTTGCTCTGTTGAGCATTGCAATGAGTGCCAATGCCGGTAATGATGTTAAGGATAACCGGTGGACCGGCACATGGGCAGCGGCACCTCAGCTTGCTGCCGGAAAGGATATGCCTGCCGAGACCGACTTGTCGGGCATGTCGTTGCGTCAGATTGTGCGTGTTTCGGTTGGTGGAGATGTCTTGAGGCTTCAACTTTCAAACGAATACAGCAAGACGCCTGTTGAAATCAAGTCGGTTTACATCGCAGATGCAGAAGATTCGTGTGTTATCGACAAGAGTTCTGCAAAGTATCTTACTTTTGGCAAGAAACGCAATGTTACCATTGCAGCCGGCAAGGCTGTAATGTCTGATGCAGTTAAGTTTGACCTTAAACCGCTGCAGCGCCTTGCCATAACAATAAATTATGGCAGCACGCCTTCAGAAGCCACATCACATCTCGGTTCGCGTACAACGTCATATATTATTAAAGGTGTGTCAAAGCCCGGCAGCGATTTCTCAAAAGGAATAAAGGTAGACCACTGGTACAATATTTCAGCAATAGATATTTGCGGAAATGAAAATAGTGCAGTGGCCGTGTTGGGAAACTCGATAACAGACGGTAGAGGAAGTACTACAAATATGCAGAACCGTTGGACAGACATCCTGGCTACAAACCTGCAGGCCGGCGGAAAGAACCTGGCTGTGCTTAACCTCGGAATTGGCGGCAACTGCGTGTTGAACGGCGGACTCGGTACGCCTGCCATGCAGCGCTATGACAGGGATATCCTGGCACAGAGAGGCGTTTCGGCTGTGGTGATTTTTGAGGGTGTCAACGACTTGGGTTCTATCAACGGCAACAGTGAGGCTATGGCAGCCAAGCTTATTGAGGCTTATCAGCAGCTTGCCAAGAAGGCACGCGAACGTGGATATAAGGTATATGGAGCAACGATAACTCCTTTTGCCGGACATTCTTATTTTACATTCTTCCGTGAGGCTGCACGACAGGCTGTGAACGAGTGGATAAGGACGAGCGGAACGTTTGATGACGTGATAGACTTTGACAAGCTTATGCGCGATCCTTCAGAGCCTTCAAAGCTAAAGGCTGATTTGCAGGACGACTGGCTGCATCCTAATGCCGCAGGATATAAGGTTATGGGTGAGTATGCCGCAAAAATAATAAAATAGCATAATTGGTTTACCTTAGTTACAAAACAAATTTAAATTAAAAAAGATGAGTTCAAACACGATGGAAAACGCAGCCTCGAGAGGCTTTTACAAGCTGTCGTGGCTTCAGCGAATAGGTTTCGGATCAGGTGATTTGGCCCAAAACCTTATTTATCAGACCATATCGATGTATCTGCTTATGTTTTATACAAACGTATATGGCCTCGACCCTTCTGCTGCTGCATTTATGTTCCTGATTGTCAGGGTGGTGGATGTTATCTGGGACCCTGTTGTAGGAACCTATGTCGATAAACATAATCCAAGGTTTGGCAAGTACAGGTCTTACCTTTTGCTGGCCGGAGTGCCGCTTACGGGCTTCGCCATATTATGTTTCTGGGATGGCTTCTCCGGGTCTTTGCTTTATGCATACATCACTTATGTGGGCATGTCTATGCTCTACACTCTGATAAATGTGCCTTATGGCGCGCTTAATGCGTCGCTGACCCGCGATACGGAAGAGATAACCGTGCTTACGTCTGTAAGAATGTTTCTTGCCAACGTCGGCGGACTTGCCGTTGCATATGGCATACCTATGATTGTGGCAACATTATCGCCCGACGGCAAGATAAATACCGTTGAATCAGCCAATGCCTGGTTCGTAACAATGGCCATCTATGCTGTGGCCGGTCTTGTGTTGCTGCTGTTCTGCTTCACTCAGACAAAGGAACGTGTGGTTATGGATAAGAGTGAGACCGACGACGTTAAGGTGAGCGACCTTTGGGTTGAGTTCCGCCGCAACCGTCCGTTGCGCATTCTTGCCTTCTTCTTTGTAACGGCTTTCGCCATGATGGCAATAGGCAACTCTGCCGGTTCTTATTACATGATTTACAACATACACTCTTCAGCCGATCAGCTGGCTTACTTCATGGCTCTTGGTTCAGTTCCGGCATTTATTTTCATGCCTATGGTTCCGGCCATCAAGCGCAAGGTTGGCAAGCGTGGCATGTTCAACATCTTCTTGTCTGTTGCCATTCTCGGTATGATACTTATTTATATTATCTCAATGGTGCCGTCGCTCCGTTCACAGATATGGCTGGTGTATCTTGCACAGTTTATCAAGTCTACCGGAGTTATCGTTGCCACGGGATATATGTGGGCGCTCGTTCCTGAGGTTATTTCTTATGGCGAATACACTCATGGCAAGCGTATTTCAGGCATCGTAAACGCCCTTACCGGTATATTCTATAAAGCCGGTATGGCTCTCGGAGGCGTTGTTCCCGGCCTTATTCTGGCTTTTGTCGGTTTCGACAAGAACAATTCTGTTTCGCAGACTGCTTTTGCAGAGCAGGGTATTCTTTGGCTTGTAGCTGTCATTCCGGCCTTGCTGTTAGGCCTTTCAATGTTCATAATTTCAAAATATGAGCTTACAGACGAGGTTATTGACAAGATAAACATGGAAATAGAAAAACGTTCAACTGAAAAAGCTTAATATAAAAATGAAACGAAATGTAGTATTTTTGCTGGCATGTATGTTCGCTATGGCAAGTGTATTGCCCGCTTCTGCCGGAAATACCAAGACTCTTAAAGATGTATTGGGACGTTACTTCCTGGTCGGAGCGGCCATGAATGTTGACCAGATATGGAACAGGACGCCGGATGAAACAAACGTCGTTAAGAATAACTTTAACTCTATTGTGGCAGAAAACTGTATGAAAGGGGAGGAGATTCATCCTGAAGAAAACCGTTTCTTCTGGGACGATGCCGACCGTTTTGTAAAGTTTGGTCAGGACAATGGTCTCGCCATTATCGGCCATTGCCTTGTATGGCATTCGCAGCCTCCTGTATGGATGTTTACCGACGAGCGTGGCGACACGGTTTCACGCGATGTACTCATCGACCGTATGCACCGTCATATTTCAGCAGTTGTAGGCCGTTACAAGGGACGTATCTTGGGATGGGATGTCGTAAACGAGATTTTTAACGATGACGGCACCTTCCGTAATTCTCCATATTATCGCATAATAGGTCCTGAATTTGTTGAACTTGCATTTAAGTTTGCCCATGAGGCCGATCCTAATGCGGAACTCTATATCAACGACTATTCGCTGGCAAAGCCAGCAAAGCGCGACGCAGTTTGCCGTATTGTCAGAGAGCTGAAGTCGAAAGGCTACCGCGTTGACGGTATCGGAATGCAGTCGCACAACGGACTCGAATATCCCGACCTTGATGAATACGAGAAGTCGATAGATGCCTTTGCTGCCTGTGGCGTTAAGGTGATGATTACTGAGCTTGATGTAAATGTCCTGCCTAATCCTGAGAAGTTTGGCGGAGCAGAGATAAGCCAGAACTTCAAGTATGCTGATGCACTGAATCCGTATAAGAACGGACTTCCCGAGGATGTTGAAAAAGAGTTTGAAAAGCGTTATCTCGACATTTTCAATATCTACTATCGCCATCGCGGACAGATTTCGCGCGTCACTCTGTGGGGTGTTACAGACACACGTTCATGGCTTAACGATTTCCCCGTTCCCGGACGTGTAAACTATCCGCTGCTCTTCGACCGCAGCAATAAGCCTAAGCCGGTGGTCGACAAGATTATAAAGATCTTTGAGAAATAAGTTCAATAAATTAAATAGAAACAACTTTTAAAATTAATAATCATGAAAAAAGCAAGATATCTTTTCCCGTCTGATTATATGGCAGACCCGTCTGTACATGTGTTTAACGACAAACTGTATATTTATCCGTCTCACGACTGGGATTCAGGTGCTGCGTTTGATGACGACGGCGGTCATTTCGAAATGAAAGACTATCATGCGCTCACGCTCACTGATATTGAGAACGAAGAGGCTACCGACTGTGGCAAGATTCTCGACCTGCAGGATATTCCATGGGCAGGCAGACAGCTGTGGGACAATGATGTCGTTGAGAAAGACGGTAAGTATTATCTTATCTTCAGCGCAAAGGACAAGAACGATGTGTTCCACCTCGGAGTGGCTGTTGCTGACAGACCGGAAGGTCCGTTTAAGCCGCAGGCCGACCACATTCGCGGATCTTACTCGATAGACCCTTGTGTCTTCAAGGATGATGACGGCTCTATTTATGTATATTTCGGCGGACTTTGGGGCGGACAGCTTCAGCGCTATAAGGACAACAAGGCCATGGGCAAGGAGTATCTGCCCGAAGGAGATGAGCCTGCATTGCCGTCAAGAGTGGTTAAGATGACCGATGACGTGCTGCAGTTTGCCGAAGAGCCGAAGCCCGTGCTTGTGGTTGACGAAAACGGCAAGCCGCTTGCTGCCTCTGATCCTCACCGTTTCTTTGAGGCTTCATGGATGCACAAGTTCAATGGTAAGTATTATTTCTCTTATTCAACCGGCGACAGCCACCTGCTGTGTTATGCCGTTGGCGATAACCCTTATGGCCCGTTTACATACAAGGGAGTGGTTCTTGAGCCGGTGGTAGGCTGGACAACTCACCATTCTATTGTTGAATATAAAGGCAAATGGTATCTGTTCCATCACGACTGTGTGCCCTCTAACGACGTTACATGGCTAAGAAGTCTGAAGGTGCTTGAGCTTGATGTCAACGAAGAAGGCGAAATAAAGACAGCAAAAAGCGAATAATCAGGTGTCTGACTAAGCCTGATTTGTATTAGATTATATCAATTATTCTGGCAGGGCCGCAGTGTTGCGGTCCTGTTTTTATATATGTACGGTTTTGCCTTATGTACGTTTCGTTTGCAGTGCCGCTTATGCTGCAATGTCTTCTTTTTGGCTTTTACATACAGGATATGCTGCAGTTGATGTATGCGAAAATAGATAGGCGTGCTAAAAATGCGTTGTAATAAATAATGGTAAAAATAAGTCTTTTTGATAACGAACGGCCGCAGAAATCATAAGATTTGCGGCCGTTCTCGTTTGCTATTATAAAAAAGTGTATTATGCGTTAAAGCTCTTTCAGCTGTAAAATAGTCAATAGAGTTCTCTCTTTGAGTTCTTTTTTCTCCATCTCTGTAAGAGGGGGAATGTTAAATCTGTTGCCTGACAGAATCCTGTCAGCCATTGTTTTAATGTTCTGTTTTTTTGCCATCTTATATTATTTTATAATATGACGGCAAGCAGTTTGTTTTGTACTCTTTATACAGCCTCATTTCTTGCTGCTAAAAAACGCAATCTTAGCAGACTTCTGTGCATGAGGTTACGCACCGACTGATAGTTTATGCCCATAATCTGGCAGATATCGTCATATTTGCGCTGCTCAATATAGTAGAGCTTTATTATCTGCTGCTGTCTGGGCGACAGGCATTTAACATATTCTGTAAGGGTGCTGTTCTTTTTCTGCTCTTCTTCGATGCGCTCCATGTCGTACGTCTCACTGTCGAAGAGCGGCTTTACGTTGTTATCGTTAATCTCGTTGTCGCAGACATGAGTGTTGTGTCTGAACTCGTCGTTGATTCTGTTCCTTAATGATACATACAGATACGACTCAATGTTGATCACAGATTCAAGTTCACCGCGTTTGGTGTACAACTTGACAAAGACGTCCTGTATGCAGTCTTTAATCATTTCGCGGTCGGAGGTGAATTTGGTTCCGAATGCGAAAAGGTTATCAATTGTTTTGTCGTAAAGTTCGGTAAAGTTAATCATAGGTTTTCTCGTTCTTTTGCTGCAAAATTAGTGATGAACGGCTTAAAAGAATGGGAAAAATTGATTTATAAATACGAAAAACAGGTATTGACGTGTAAAATCAACACCTGTTATCAGTAAATTCTATGATTTCTTATAATCTTTCCAGCCAGTAGGCTATGTCTTTGGCTTTACCGCTTATTGTGTATGTGCCTGAAATTTTTTCGCTCTTCTTCACAGTTTTTACCAGTCCGCTTTTCGTGTCGACGGCATGCAGTGTGTATTTTCCGTTCACAACGTTGAGCGTAATGTCGCCTTCGCCATGGGCATATATCACATATCCAACGGCAGGGTTGCCTATCACCTGAGTGGCTGAGTTGCCTTCGCCGCTGATGTAGCTCATCTTTGTCAGGTCGGTCAGCAGTTTGTCGCTGCCTATGGCCACGTTTGGACAAGAGCCTCCGGCCATGAGGATGGCCCAGCCATACTGCGGATATTGCTGCGAGAAGAATGTTACTGCCTTTTCGGGATACTTTGTGCGGTATTCCTTCACGGCATTATATGCCTCGGCAAATCCAGTCTTGCCTACCTTCATCTTGCGCATGAACTGTCGCGGAGCAAGGTTCTTGCCTGCCTCTGGCGCCCAAAGTCCCTTGGTGTTGTAGTGCCAGTATCTTATGTCGATGATGTCTACCACCTTCGACAGCTCCGGATCGGCAAGTATGGCGTCCTGGGCGTCCTTCGTGCAGCTCAGCGCCACCATAGGATGCAGGCCAGTCTCTTTTTCCCATTCGGCTATTGTCTCGAGCCAGAAGCGTGTGAAGTGCAGCGGACCTGTATATTCCTCGCTCAGCAGCTGCACCACGTTGCCTTTGTCCTTGAGGTTGTCGAGACACTGACGGATGTACTGCTTGTGCAGCGGTCGCAGTATGGGGTTGTTGATGTCGTAGAACTGCTCGGCCATGAATATACGCTTGTCGCCTGTGAAAGGCACAGGTTCGGGAAAGTCGGTGCCGTTGACATTGTTCACCGGACGCCACGGACAGTCTACCCAGTGGGCTCCTGCCTCGAGTATGTTGTGCTGAAAATAGTTCTGGTTGAACAGCAGTATGCCTTTCTCTGCACCTTTTTCGGCAAACTCGTTGAGTCGCATCCAGTACCATTGGTTAGGCTTTGTAAGGTCGTAGCAGCTCAGCCCGTCCCATGCGGTGCCTTGACCTGTACGGCTGAAAGCCTGTTCGTAGAACGGAGCCCAAACGTCGCCGTCGGCACGGCGCACGCGCTCATGGTCAGTGCGGCGCAGGTCATACCACAGTCCGTAGTGGTGGTCTAAGATGCAGAAGTTGTTTTTGTCGAGATATGTCACCACAGAGTCTATGCGGTCGGTCCAGCCTGTGCCCTCGCGTCCCGGCACGAAGCGTGTTATGGCAGGGCGTGCGCCTTTCTTCACGAAGTTGTCCTTTACGCGTCCGGCCCACCATGGTATCTGGTAGTTGTTGCCCGTTATCAGCTTGCCGTCGGCTGTGATGTGGCCGTTCTCTATTGCAAATTTCATGGCTTTGCCGCCATTTTCAGCCACGTCATACTTGCTTCCTTTCACGCTCTCAATGTCTTTCACGCCTTTGGCCGATGTGCTTGCTGTGTAGGGCACAGAGTCTATCCACATCTCCATAGTCAGTCTTGGCTGTGTCAGTGACACCTGTGCCATGATCTGCGCCTGTGCAATCTCAGGGCTGCTCGATGCGTTGGTGTTTCTGGGCAGTATGTATCCGTTTATGGCTTCTTTGCCCATGCGCTTCTCGAGCTGTGCGTAGAAGAGGCTGCGCGGCTGCACATGGTCGTTGCTGCTTGTCCATTCAGCGTTGCCTGTCAGCGTGCCCCAGCATCCGTGTGCGCTGTTGCGGTTGTCGCTGTCGGGCGAATAGCAGTAGAGAGTTGAGCCTGTACACTGCCACATCATGCTGTTGGCCGTGTTCCAGCCCGTTCCAAACTGGAACTGCTCAAGATTCTTGAAGCTTATGTCGTTGCCGTCGATGTTCACAATGTCAAACAGCAGTCCGGCTGCCCATGAGCCAATGCTTCCGCTGAAGCCCAAAGAGTTTTCGCCCTCACACTGTACAAAGGCGTTGGGGCCTGCCGCACAGAAGCCTGCCGCAAAGTCGTGTATGCCCTGGCGCGACACGCAGCGCTGTATCAGGGTCTGCTGTCCGCGTGTTATGAACACGCATCTGCGCCATCCTCCTGTTTCAGACACAGGCTCGCCTGCAATGCAGTCTTCAACCGTTATGCGGCTTGTCTGCTTCTGCAAATTTACTGCGCTGCCTGCGAAGTGCCTGAATTCCACACGTCTTACCCAGCAGTCGCGCGCATTGTCAGCCCAAATCGCGTCCCAGCAGTGGTCCTCGTCCTTAGGGTTCCATGAGTTGTGTTCCGACATGAGAGTAAGGTTCTCAACGCCACATTCGCTTATCTCTGCGCTGTTATATCCCGTAACAACGAAGCCCCCGCCGTATTTTTTGTCGAGCGTGGTGGTTATCGGCGCGTCGAGCGTTATGCTGTTGCCGTTTACGGCGCTGACGGTTCTGTCCCATGTTATGTCGATGTCGGTGGGTTTCCATCCGGTGTAGTCGAGTCCTCCGCCGAAGTCGTTGCAGCAGAGCGACGCTATCCATTCCTTTGTCGACGGCCTTACAATTCTTATACGGCTGCCTTTCTGCATCTTGGCGGCAGATGCCAGCGTCAGCGTAGTGGCTCCGGCCATTGTCTTTTCGCCTGCAACGGCAATGGTGTCGCCTCCAGTCATCTTCATTCCGCCCTCGATATAGAGCAGTGCACCTCTGTCATAGCCCTGCTTTATTATGGTGGTCTTGCCGCGTCCGGCACCTCTTATCACCACTCCCGATGTGCTTATGCGCAGCGGTTTGCTTATTCTGAAAGTGCCTTCGCCCAGCAATACGGCTCCGCGGTGGCCGTTCTTGTCGGGTTTCAGTGCCGACACGTAGTTGATGGCGCGCTGCAGTTTCTCGTAGCAGTCGGCCCCGTCGCTGCCCACGAAGACAGCGTTTCGTACATCCGGAATGGCTATTTCAGACGCATGATATCCGCATGCCGAATAGTCCATCGGAATGTAAACCTCTTTTTTTGCCTTGCCTGCCATGGCCTTAACTGTGCACAATCCGGCTATCAGCAGAATGGCAAGGCAGCGGCTTGTTAGATTTTTTTTCATATCAGATTGACAAATTGTTTGTTTCAGTAATTACCTATACTTACAAAACGACGCGTATGTTTTTTTATTGTACTTATTATTCTGCGCCATTTTTTTCTTTTAACCCAAATCAGTCATAGAGATTAGGCAGGATTTTTTAGTTTAATATGATGTGGATGGCCGACGACTTTTTCGCAGGTATGGCTGCTTACGTCAAGAACAGACGGACCGCAATCCGGCAGAAAGAGTAACATACCCGGCAGAAAGCATCAGTCTGTTTGTAAAATCAGACAGTATTCGGTCTGCCGGGCAATTCGCGTTTAGGCTTATAGCAGGTCTCATTATCCAGCTGCGGCTGCCATTGTTGGGTCCTATCAGTGGGTTATGGCTGAGACTGATTGTACTTATGTCGTAATCTCTTGATATTCAATGCGTTGCAAAATGCCGTCTTTTGGCTCCTAAAAGATGCCCTTTTACAACGCAAAAGGACACCTTTTATATTTTCATCAGCCACGGCCTCTCTTTATATGTTGCAGAAACTGTCATGCCGGTCCGTCTTTCTGGCCTTCCGTGCAGTCTCTGTAGCCGCTGATTCAGAGGTTATTTCATGTGTTCAAGGTCGACAAACTTGCCTCTCACTTTGCGCTCGGCTATCATCTTTATCAGTTTCTTATGGCGTTCAGGTGCAATCCATTTGCGTGCAAATATGTTAGGAATGGCCACGCCGATGGCTATGCAGAGAATAATCAATGACGCCCTTATGCCGTTATGTATGGCGATGGTAAGCTCGCCGACCACTCCGTGCATTTCTATCAGTGCAAAGAGAGCCCTGTACATGAGCACGCCCGGCACCATCGGGATGACACTCGGGATAGACAGGCAGTGGTGAGGCGTGTGGAAAATGTGAACGGCTTTTATGCAGATGATACTTATGAGCGACGAGCCTATGAGTGAGCCAAGGATGAGGCCCCAGTCGAGTCCCACGTTGCCGTTACTCGGTCCGAGGTTCACGAAGTTACGCGTGCATACGGCTATTATGCCTCCTATGGCCACCACCCAGAGTAGACGCCGCGGTATGTTGAATATCATAGAGAAGCCCATGGCCGATATGGCTGCCGCCACGGCATAGGCCAGATAGCTGTTGTGTGGCGTCATGCTGAGATCTTTCACAAAGTTGTCTATGCCGCACACCTTGATGGCTATTACTATGCCGAACGACATGGCCGCCACTATCATGAGCGTGTTGACGGCCCGCGTTATGCCTATGCTGATGTGGCTGTCGAGCATGTCGCTCACAAAGTTGATCAGCGGTACGCCTGGAACGATGAACAGGGCACATGCCATGAGCGGATGCCAAGGTGTGTCGCTGTGTGTGAAGGGTATCAGTGCCGACGGTATGTGCGACTCAATCACCGGCAGCGAGATGTATGCTGACAGGCATGCCAGCAGTGTGGAGAAAAATGCTGCAAAGGCAATGTTGACGTATTCGTTGGAGCCTGTCGAGTTGAGCCATGCTCTAAGGCGGAAGCCTGCTATGGCTGCTATCGAAGAATAGATAAACGCAGGCCAGTCGCAGCCGAACTGAACGCAGAAGCCGCCGCAGGCCAGACCGGCTCCTATGGCTGTGAGCCACGGGCTGTAGTTGCGCTTCTTGTTCTTTATTCTTTCCAGCTCCTTCTCGTATTGGTCGAGGGTATAGTCCTCTTTGATGGCCCTCCACGACAGCTTGCTTATGGCAGATATGGCGTCCATGTTGATGCCGTGCCTGTCGCAGCGCTGAAATTTAGAGAAAGAATGGGTCTTGTCGCTGAGGTTTACCATCAGCATGTTGTAGGTGATGTGAATGTGCAGCTTCTTTTCCGGCAGGCCCAGATATGCCGCCGTGCGGTCCATGTTGCGTATTATGCGGCTGGTGTCTGCCGAACTTTCCATCAATAACTGACCGGTGCGCAGCAGCAGGTCAAGTTTACGGCGTAACACCTCCAGGGAGTCAGACTGCTGAGTTTCTTCCATAATCTTTTTGCCTTTATTTTAATGAAATTTGACGAATAGTCATACCTATGCTCATTTTCAGGGTGCAAAATTACAAAATATCTATGTAATTAAGGCAAAATAGTCTTTTCATAATATACATTTTGTTTTGTCAGCTGGTGTTTTTTGACTTTTGTTACAAGTATGTCATTCTGATTTTGCCGCATCATGGTTTTGCTTTGTGCTGATCGGTGCCGCTTAGGTTGTCTGCAAGGGCAGAAATTACGGTCAAGGGCTGTTGGCTTTCACTCGGTATAAAGTAAATTGCATGCAGAATGCATGAATGTGTCGGTAGGGCAGGGAGTGGTGCTCGCTTACGGTGGGAGTCGGCGTGTCTGCGGCTCGTGTCTGATGTTTCTCCGTCAGCCTTGTGTATGGGATATAAAAAAGAGGCATGCCATTTGCGGCATGCCTCTTTTTATATAGATTAGCTATGTTTATTCGTCTGCCAGCGGGTCGAATGTTCCGGCTGAACCTCCGTGCTGACTGTCTTCCCAACCGATGGTCTGCTCCAGAGCCTTGTTGTTGTTCTGTGCTCCCTGTGTCAGTCCGAGGAAGTAGTAGCGAGGCAGGAAGTTCATGTAGAGCTTAACCTTGTTCTGGTCGTAAGAGTCGCCCTTCTTGTCCTTGCGAACGAGGTTGTCATTGTACCATGTCTTCAGAGTTTCCAGCTGCGGGTTGAGCTCCTTGCGGAGGTCTACTGCTGCACAGCGTGTTCCGCCGTTCTTCAGCAGCGGGTCGCTGTCGGCTGTTGTTCCGCCGACACCATACTTGTCGGCTACGCGGAATTCCATGTTCTCACGGCGCTGTCCGTTGAGCTGCTTGAAGCCGAGCCATGTACATGTGTTGCCGCCCCATCCTGTCAGTGTCCATGTTGAAGGCGCACCCTCAACCTTTGTTGCACCACCGTCGTAGAGCATCCAGCGGCGAAGGTCGTCGAAACGCTTGCCCTCGTATGCAAACTCTATCTGGCGCTCATAGAGAATGGCCGACATACATGCAGCCTGGTCTGACTCAAGGTTGCTCTGCAGTCCGTAGTTGTTCTCGCCGGTGTAGCCTGCACGGGCACGAACCTGCTTCAGATAGCTTACGGCGTCTGTCAGCTCGCCTGCACCGCATGCAACCTCAGCAAGGTTGAGCAGCACCTCTGCGTAGCGGAGCTCGATGTAAGGCTGAGCTGAATAAGCAAATCCGCCGTTGCTTGCTGTACCGGTGAAGGTGTACATAGAGTTTGTATTTACGTCGTAGTCGTCAGAACGCTTGCGCACGTAAACGCCAGAGCAGTTTGTCAGCAGGTTGTCTGCACCATAGTCGTTTCCGCTCTCAGGGTCGCCCTGGTCGTCGAGGTCTGTATACCATACGTAGTTCCAGAGTTCATAGTTCTTTCCGTCGTCATACAGCGGGTTGTTAGGATCAGCCTCCTGAACGCTGCTGTTGCCGTTGTAAGCCCAGCGGAAGCCGGGGAATGCGAATGTGCGGTAGAAGCGCGGGTCGCGGTTCATGAACGGATGTTCGCGGTCGTATGTCATAGACGAAGCCTCGAGCTTTGTGTAAGTGTCGGCAGAAGCCGGGCGCTTACCGTCAGCCATCGGGAACATGTCTACCAGCATTGCAGAAGCGTTCTTGCCAGAACCTGTTGTGTTCTTCGGACGGATGTAGCGCTCCCAGTTGCTGTTCTTCTGACCGTCGCCGGCCTGTACAGTGTTGTAGAGAGTTACGAACACAGCTTCAGGGTTCTTGTCGCTCTGGTTGAACTGCAGTGCGAAGTCTGAACCGTTTACGTTGTTTGTAGATGTGAACAGACCATAGCCGCAAGAGTTGATAGAATCGAGCTCGGCCTTCATCTGTGTGTATGCGTTCTTCCAGCGTGTCTCGTCGTTGGCACGGTTGAACAGCGGGCTAGCCCACAGCAGCAGCACACGGCCTTTCAGCGCGAGGGCTGTTCCTGTTGTTACCATACCCCATTCGTCGCTCGACCAGCCGCCGTTCATTGTCTTGTCAGCAAGCATCTTGGCTGATTGGTCAAGGTCGCTGAGGATGAAGTCGATACAAGCCTTTGCTGAACGGCGAGGGTTAACCACACCTTCAACAGGGTCCTGAACCTCAGTTACGATAGGCACACCTCCGTAGTATTTCACGAGGTTATAGTAGCACCATGCACGGAAGAAGTAGAGCTGTCCGAGATATTCGTCCTTCTTCTCCTGTGAGAGGGCGCCTCCTGAGATGCCTTCAATGGCGTCGTTGATGTTGCGGATACGTCCCCATGCGTTGTTCTGAATGTTGTTCGGAGTACCGAAGAAATAGTCAGGAACAGATGTTCCGCTCATTACAGACAGCGGGTTCTGCGGATCAACGAATGCTCCGAAGCCGCTGTACTCCTCAGTCGACTTTGCCTGAGTGTCGTTGCTTCCTGTAGAAGGATACTGCCATGTGGGGTCGCTGTTCACCGTAGGCAGACACCAGCTGTAAACGTCGTACACACGGCGCAGGCATCCCTCTTCTGTGTCGTAAATACCTGTATTTACGTTATCGTAGTTCTTCTTTTCCTCAAGGAAGTCATCACTACATGATGTGATGGTCATGCTTGCGATGAGGCCAAGTCCGAACACTTTTATTATATTTGTTTTCATTGATAAAATTCTATTAAACGGTTATATTTTCTTAGAATGTAAGATTTACTCCAACTGTAAACTGACGCAGTGTAGGATAAGAACCGTAGCTGCACATCGGATCCATGAAGTTGTCTGGATAAGGATTATAGAAGCTCAGCAGGTTCTGGCCTGTAACGTTTACGCGGGCTGACTGTATACCGATTTTCTTCACGAGGCTTGACGGAATAGTGTAGGCCAGTGTCAGACGGCTCAGTTTTACTCGTGTTCCGCTTATTCTCCAGAATGATGATGTTATTGCGTTTACGCTCTGGTAAGCGAGGTTAGGCAGGCTTCCGTTGCGGTTGGCAGCTACTACGAGGTTGCCGGCTGCATCGTATATGTCCTGATATGAGTACATGTTGTCAACATTCCAGAATGAAGGCATGTTGGTGAACTCGAGGTCGTCTACGCCTGAGCCTGACTTCAGTGCAGAAGCGTCAACGAAGCTGTATCCACCCCATGAAGCGCTCAGCTGGGCTGTGAGAGAGAATCCCTTGTAGTCGGCGCCGAGGTTCATTGTAACGCTGTAAGGATTGTTGCGGTTAGACAGACATACCTGGTCGTTGTCCTTGTCTACCACGCCGTCAGGTCCTGCGTATGTTCCGTCTTCCTGCTGCGGTCCGCGTACATCCTTATATATAAGCATACCCGGGCGAACCTCGTCTTTGCTCATTCCGAGGTAAGATGTGATGTTGTATTTGTCGAAATACTCCTCAATATCCTGGAATGAACGGAACATGCCGATGCACTGCATACCCCACAGACCGATGTCTGTACGTCCGCCGCGCTGTATCTGACGATAGATATAGTCTGTGGCGAAGTCCATGTTCAGCACCTTGTTGTCGCTGTAGCCTGTGTTGAGGCCGATACGGTATTTGAAGTCCTTGCCGATCTTGTCACGCCATGTAGCGCTCAACTCGTAGCCCCAGCTGTCCATCTCGCCAAGGTTTACTGCTGCCGACTGTGTACCGATTGTTCCCTCGATAGCCTGGCTGATGTTCATCAGCATGTCGCGGTTCCACTCGCGGTACATATCGTAAGTAACGCTCAGACGGTTGTCAAGTACGGTGAAGTCGAGACCGAAGTTGGCTTTGTAAACCTTATCCCAGTGAACGTCCTTGTTTACAGCAGAGTTGTTCTTGTTGATGGTTATACGGTTCTCGCTTTCGTTAGAGATGCCTGTACCGAACACCGGACCGCGGTTGGCGTCCTGGGCGTAAACCTGCATCCACTGCCATGCGGCTGTGTTGTCACGTCCTGTCATACCGAATGATCCGCGAACTTTCAGGAAGTCTACCCATGGAAGAGCCTCCTTGAACCATTTTTCTTCAGACATTACCCAACCTGCGCTGAATGACGGGAATACTCCCCAATAGTTTACCGGGGCGAATTTCGTTGAAGCGTCAGAACGGATAAGGAATTCTGCCAGATACTTGTTGGCGTATGCATAGTTGATACGTCCGATGTAAGAGAGAGTTCCTGACTCGCTGCGGGTGAAGGTTATAACCTTTGTCTCGCCCTCAGCTGAGTTTGACTGTCCTGTTGTGAAGGGGTAGGGGTCTGAAACCATGGCATAGAGATATTCGCTCTCAGCTTCTGATTTCTCTATTGAGAATAATGCTCCGATGCTGTGCTCGCCGAAGTCTCTGTTATATGACGCCGTAAAGTTCATCTGGTAGTTGTCTGTACGTGTCATAGAGCGGTTCAGCTGTGACGGGTCACCGTTGGCTATTGTATGGGGCAGCAGGTTCGCCTCTGTGATAAACTGGCTGTAGTCCTGACCTTCTACCGGAGTATACAGGTGGCTTCCGCTTCCGGGGCGTGTCTGCATTGTGTACACTTTGTATTCAGAGCCATACTGGTTGGTCTTGTCTGTGTTGATGCTCTTTGAGTAAGAGAATCTCAGCTTCAGTCCCTTCAGTATCTTGCTCCATCCGAAGTCGTAGTTGATGCTTCCCTGAATGTTGATGTTAGAGTTCATCGTGCGGCTGTAGTCGCCGTTGTTTCTCAGTTCAGAGAATGAGTAGTTCTGGTCATCGTCCACCTGAGTGTTGCTTATTCCGTATGCTGCGATTGGCAGGCCGTTGACATACTCCGGAATATAGCGCGGACGTGTGAGCAGGATGTTGTAGTCTTTTTCGTTAGAAGTACCGCCAACCTTGATGTAAGGTGTGTTCTTCTTTCCGTAGTCGCCTGATACACTGAGGTTTGCACCCAGCCACTGGCTTACCTTAACGTCTACTCCTGCACGGTAGTTCCAGCGGTTGTAGTCAAGGTTGCCGAGGTTACCGTCCTGGTCGAAGTAAGAAAGACTTGCAAAATAGCTTGCACGGTCAGTTGCTCCGCTGAGGTTTACGTTATGCTTCATCGTAACGCCAGTCTCCCAGTATTTGTCCAGCAGGTCGTAGTTGAGGCCCTTCATGGCGTTGAGCTCGTCTGCCTGATAGAGGTCTGTAAGATGGTTGAGCGATGTGTTCTTCGGGTCGGCTGCTGCAACAGCGTTGTAGAGACGGCCATACTCGTATGCGCTCAGCATCTTGGGATGTGATACGGCGTCTGTGAAACCGAATGTACCGCTGTATGAGATGCGCGGTGCGCCGAGCTTACCCTTCTTTGTGGTAACGAGGATAACACCGTTGGCCGCACGTGCACCGTAGACGGCTGCTGAAGCGTCCTTCAGCACAGAGATGCTCTCCACTTCTGCCGGGTCGAGGTTGTTGAATGCCTCTGCACCGAGGTTCTGTGTTGAGTTGCCCACCTTTACGTCGTTGGGATAGATGTATCCGTCGATGACGAACAGAGGCTGCTGTGCCACGCTACCTACGTCGCCGAGCGAGTTGGTGTCACGTATATACATTGTTGCGTTTTCGCCCGGACGGGTGTCGCCGCCGCTTACGCTCAGACCGTTGACAAGTCCTGACAGACTGCTTGCCAGACCGCCTGATGTCATGTCCTGAATCTCGTCCATCGGAACAGTTGCAACAGAACCGGTCAGGTGAGCCTTCTTCTGCACACCGTAACCTACTACGACAACTTCTTCAAGATTCTGTGAGTCTTCCTGCATTTGTGTTCTTCCGCCGGGAGCAACAGTCTGTGTAAGATATCCGATGTAGGATATTGTCACCTTGCTGCCCTTGGGTGCAGAAATGGTGTAGTTACCATTTATGTCGGTTATCACACCGGTGCCCTCCTTGCCGCTTATGCGGACAGATGCGCCAATGATAGGGTCGCCGTTTTCGTCAACGACTGTACCCTTCACCGTCTGGCTTTGTGCCAGTGCCGGTGTGGCAGCACAAACCATGAGGCCGAAGCATAGAGCTTTTATGAATTTTCTTTTCATATCTTATGTTTTTCTTTTGTTATCGATTATTATTCTGCAGCCGGAAGCCAGCGCGGGTCGCCGGTTCTCTTAGACAGCTGTTCGCCTCCGTTGACAGTGAAGTCGCCGTTTGTCGGGTCTGCAAACTGCGGGTTGCTCTTTATTGCAGTGCCGCTCTTGTCGTAGTTTTCTTCATTGTCATAAGTGTCTGTGGCAGCATCCTGCAGATAAGTGTTGTTAAGGAATGTGTATGACGGGCTTGTGCTGAAGTTACCGCCGATGAAGCGGCGTGCTATTTCCTTGGCACAGTCAACGAATATTGTGTTTGTCAGTACAAATACTGATGTTGCCTTGCCGCTGAATCCGCTGTAGTTAGCCCACTGTCCTGATTTTGCGATGTTGTAGAATGTGCTGTTCTTGATGTTTACGCTGTTAGATGTGTATCCGGCACGGTCGCAGCGTCCTGAGTTGTTGTATTGTATGAAGTATTTTGCATCAGAGTCGCCGGCGTTCCAGAATGTAGAATTCTGTACGGTCAGATTGTTGATGAATCCTGACTTGAAGTAGATTATGGCATTGCTGTTTACACCGCTTGATGCTGTAGATGTCAGTTTCACCACAGTGTTGTCAATGACACATGTCTCAATACAATATTTCTTGTTGTTGTCGTGTATAAACTGGGCGTTCACTCCTTCAAAGTTACAGTTTGTGATATGCAGCGTACCCATTATGTTGTAGTAGTCGCCGCTGCCTGTTGCGCCTTTTATGCTCTCGTCAGGTGTCTCGCTCAGTCCTATTGCCTCATTGCTGGATGCACTGCAGTCAAAGTTGAGGCTCTTCAGTTTCAGAGGAGCTGATGTGCGTATTGTGCCCTCTTCTGAAGTATTAGGATTTTTCGTATAAGTGATTGTAGGTCTCTTCTGGTCGTTTGTACAGCGCAGCTGTATCTTGTTTCCGCCAAAGTCAAGAATTCCTGAAACTGTATACTGTCCGCCTTCCTCAAGGTCGTATACGAGTTCCTCTTCGTTGCCTTCAGGTATAGGGTTGTTCTGGAAGTATTCGCAGAGGTCGCTTCCTGAAGGAATTGTTGCAAATGCAACAGCAAAGGTGTTGAAAGTCTTGATTACAGGGTCGCAGCCTGTGTTGTTTCTTTCCTCGTTGCCGAGAACTTCCAGAGACAGTTCGTAGTTGTTGTCCTCAACACGTGCCACGGCGAATGAAGTGCCGTCGTAGACAGAGTCTATCAATACTTCTCCTGCAGTAGTGTTAGTCAGGATGGCATGATAGCCGCCTGCACCATAGACTACCGGCCAGCTGATGGTCTGTTGTGTTCCATCTGCGCTTGCCGTGATTTGGATGTCGTCTGTTGAAGGAGCCTCAAGCTGTGTGTTGTATACACCGCTGTCGAAGCTTTCTTCGTCGAAACCATCCTGCGCACATGAAGCAAAGAGCAGCACGCCTGCCGCAAGCGACATCAGGGCGTATGCCTTTCTTCGTAGTGAAAAATGATTTTTCTTCATAAGAATGTTTTTATTAATGTTATACAATATAATTAAATTTGTTTTTTCAAGTATGTCTTGCCCATGGCATCAGGGCATATTTTCTCCTTTACAATTCTTTGACGGATATAATAGAAAAATGTAACCAAAATATAATAAAAAATAAAAACAAAAGGTTGCATTAAACTATTTGTCGCTTTTGCTTCTGGTGTAAACGGCTGATTTATAACATGATACGTCTCGGATGGTGCATATTTGTCGCATGGCAGACATAGAAAATATATGTTTTTTTTATCCTTCATGTATTAGTTTTTCCGGTTGTGTTTTGATGTCCGCATTAGATATGGCATGCTTCTGTTTGTCCGTTTGCGCCCGTTTGGTGTGTCTGCGGGCATCTCGTAAAAAAGAACAGCAGTATGGTGCAGCTGCCGGAGTGGCAAGTCATAAAGAAAAACTGTGATTAGCAGAGTCAGGATTAATCATATCCCCCAAAAGCAAATAATCCTCCTAATGACAGGCGTGCTGTCTTTAGGAAGATTATTTGTGCGTTATGTATAAAAGATGTTTATTGGTTTACGTACGATTCGTACACAATCGTCATCAGGCTTATTTTCTGATGAACTTCTTTCCGTTCTGAATCAGTATGCCCTTTGCATCCTTGCTTACGCGCTGTCCGGCAAGGTTGTATACAGGAGCATCAGCGTCAAATGTGTTGTTTGTTATGTCGTTGATGCCGCTTGTGCCGGCTTCAAATTCAACATCGCTTACACCGATCTGTGCGCTGTGCAGGAACACCATGTAGGTCTGGTCAGCCTTCATAGGTATGTTCAGCCATCCCCAGATAGCCTGGCTGCCGCCTTTTGCACCCCAGATGTACAGGTCGTCACCTTCTGTTCCCTTTGTAGGGATGTCCATGGTGTAAGCCTTTGTGCCGTCTTCGTTTGTCACGCCGTTCTCATATCCGTCCAGAGTATAGTCTACTTTAGGTGTCAGAGCCTTCTGTGTCTCCTTGTCTACAACGAAGAGCTTGCGGTTACCTTTGTTGATCCATACACCGAGTACGAGAGTTCCTTCAGCCTTAGCCTTGAACTCATAGTAGAGTCCTGACACGGGCAGACCCTTGCTTCCGTCCGGCTCGTAGTATTCGTATGCAGGACGGTATGTGCCTGTAGGCTGGCCGTCTGTAATCACTTCTTCTGCCAGAAGCTTAACGTAGGGGTTACCTGTTCCCTGTACGTAAGGAAACTCGATGTCGCCCTGGTTGCCGGTCTTCCATTCTATGGCATTCCATTCTGATACGTTTGCGTCTTTGTCTATTTCTTTAGGAGTAGTGCCGCCTACTGCTGTCATTGTTACATTTGTAAGATCTACGGTAACAACAGATTTGCCGTTCTGAGTGTCGATAACAGCATTCTGGAATTCTTCTGCCATTACTACGTTCTTGTCGGCATCATAAGTTGCGGCAGCATAATAATCCTGAGCGTTTGCGCTCATTGCTGCAAGTGCAACTGCTACTAAAGTAAAAATTTTTTTCATAAGCTAATTTTATTAAGTTAATAGATTTTCTGATGTTTTTCTCTTTAAACGATTACTGATTTGCTTTGTAATCAAAAGCGAAAATGCTATTAACTGAATTTAACTTTCGTGCGTCCCGATTATGCGAAACGCCTTTTGCGAAAATGGGCATAGGCGCTTTAATCCTAATCGGCTATCAGCGTTCAGAAACTAAAAGACGGGCTGAAAGCATGAAGACACAAAACAGATAAAACAATGTGCGGTCTAATGGCCAATTGTGCTTAAATGTCAATAAGCGCAGCTCAAATAACGTAGTGACTATCCGAATCTCGCAAATCCTTACCCCAATTCATTTCGTCGTTTTTTTTTATTAGCGCTAAACTGGCGGCCATTGTGATTCGGCAAGATTCTGATACAAAAAACTTATCTTAATAAACTCATCACTCGTCACAATAGCTTTTAATATGCTGATTTACAGCTTGTTAAGTTGTGATGAGTTGCTTTGCGTACTCATCACGCAACAGATCGTTCACCTCGGATGTGATGAGTTGGAAATGCAACTCGTCACACTCTAAAGCCTTGACTACAAGGCCCTTATGCAGCTTTGTGATGAGTGATGAGTTTTTTCTTAAAATCTTTTTCATATCTCTTTTCCTTTTTGCGTCGTAACATGGCCATGCAGCTTGTAAAAGCTGTCCTTTTACATCGTAAAACACCACGTTTCATCATCTAAAAGCATACCTTTTCCAATGCCGTTTGCCGTCTTTTATGTCCCAACCAGTAATTAATATTCAGCAATGTTAATGCTTTATGTTATTGGTCAGCCTGTGCTTTTGCCTTATCTTAATAGTCTTTCCGTTTGCTTTTTCGCTGGCATAATGGGCTGTGTCAAGAAAAAACGTACGAAAAGACCAGCAAGGATGGCTGAGAGCATAAATCACCTTGTTTAATTAAAATCTATTTGCCTGACGACGAACTGTGGCCATATAATATAAGGTGTATGTATTGCCCGCATACTCTATGCGCCTCGGATATGCGCCGTAGGATGCGAAGTCACTTATCTTTGATACGATGCGCTGTGAGCCTATATAGATGTGCTTGGTGTAGCGTCTGAATCATACCTATACAGGTTTTACAGCTGAAGCCGTTAATGTCTAATATGTAATCAACTACTACTAAGTCTTTTTCTTATTACTGTAAACAACCATATACACGAGCATAAATATAGAATGAAACAAGCTACTACCTGTCTTACCGCTAGCCCACTTTCTTCATAAACTTCATCTCTTTCTTTGTCATAAAAGAATTGTATTTTTTGTGGATCAAACTGTATGCATTTATCTCTGACAACTTCTACATAATATTGCTTTCCTTTGAACTCTATGAGTATGTTTGATCCACTTTTACGATAGCAATTAACTTCCAGTACCGAATAATTTTGTATTGGTTCCTCACTATTGATTATCGTTTGTCTATGGTCGTATATGAGCCAAATATAGATAGCAAATGCTAATGCGCCGATATTTATCAATATGACACTTATAAGTTCCTTATTTGTAACACTTTTCATTTCCTTATTTTTATGAGTAAATCACGACATCCAATAAAGATGTCGTGATTTATTTTGTTATTCAACTCTATCTGAAGCACCTTTTGAAACTGTTTTCTTTGCAGTTTCATTTCCAATATCTAACCCTTTAATTATTCCGTAAAATTGCTTTGCACTGTTAAGATCTTCTTGAGCCTTATGTATCAACTTTGCATTAGGATGCCTTCTATTACTTAAGTCCGCTAACCTTTTTTCAGCAGCATTTACAGCATCTGTAGCTTCTCCTAAGGCTTTCTTTACATATTTCTCACCAATTAACTTACCCATGCCGACCTCTGTTAGCGCTCCTACTAACATAGATGAGATACTTATTTTTCCAGTTTCTATATATTGACTGAGGGCTTCTTCCACCATATCTATGCCATTTTCAAGAAGTTTCGTTACGATTTTTCTATTTGTAGGTTTAGCTATCCAATTGGTCATTCTTGATATGCCATTGTCTATAACGCCTGAAGCAGCTCCAAATCCAGCACTTAACGCAATGTTTATCCAATCACCCGAATCTAATTCTTTGTTTGCTTCCTTAAAGGTCTTGTTCTTAAATAACATCTTAGAACCGACTATAGAAGCATACTCTGTGAATCCTCCAATAAATCCTCCAAAGAGTGCACCACTAAAACCTTGTTTCCCATTAGGATCTATATAGACGGTACTTCTATTATAACAATATACATAAGGATTTAGATTTGCATAATTATATATACCTCCATTATGCTGGCCATCTAAAAAATTCTCACTATTCAGTGGGTCATAATTAGAGATAGGGTCTACGCTCATCCACAAACTCAGTCTCGGGTCATAATACCTTGCACCGTAGTAATACAATCCAGTCTCCTCATCAAACTCCTTCGCGTTGAAGAGGTAAGGCGTATTCCAGATGTTGTTCCGCTCTTCAATGAACACTTCGCCGAACGGCACGTACTCTATGTGCTGTACCACTTCACCGTCCAGATTGGTGATGTAGCTGCTGCTGCCCAGGTGGTCGGGATGGTAGTAGAACTGCAGGTCCTCGTAGGCGTCGCCTTCTTGGAAGTTGTCCTCCAGTGCGTTGGCCTGAGCCATGGCAGCTTCCATCGAGCCGTCGTCACAGCAGAAGCCCTCGCCGTCCACATAGTCGTCGTTGTCCGTTCCGTTGTACGGCACCCCAAATGTAGCATAATTTTCTTTGATTGCCTGCAGTTGTTGACTATATTTAACATCATAGTCCACATTTACCGCGTCAGCCTCTTTGCCGGCATATTGTATGCGCCTCGGATCTGCGCCGTAGGATGCGAAGTCACCTATCTTTGATACGATGCGCTGTGAGCCTATGTAGATGTGCTTGGTGTAGCGTCCGCCCTGATTTGCCACGAGATAAGGGCTCACGTAGAGTGAGAACTTGGCCGTGTTGGTGCGTCCGCCGGCAAACTCTGAGTTCACATACACCTGCTCGCTCTCTCCGCTGGTCTTCACTGTGCGCTCGCCGTCAGCGTCATACCAGTAGTTGGTCACGAATCCGTCGTCGTCAGAGGCCAGCAGACGGTTCTCCTCGTCCCATTTCAGCTTGCGCTCTTCTGTGTCAATTTTGTTATGCTCATCATTGAGTGTTCGGTTTATCATTTTGATTGTAAATAAAATATCCGCAATCTGCCTATATTCCTCGTAGAGACGCAAAATTTTGCGTCTCTACTGGCGGGGTGATAGCTGATATTCATATTTTTGATTTATATACTTCATTTGGCATTATTTGATGAAATTATATCAGCATTTGAATTTGTTGAAAATTCAATAGCACAATGCCCAGCATCAGGAAATGAAAAATTAGAAATTAAATATTTAGAATTTGCTCGCAAATGAAAATCCTTGTTTACAACGATGCTATCGTTGTAAGTTATTAAATAGGCATCGTCAATACTATTAAGATTTATTAGTGGCGAACCAGCATATCCACTTTTTAGCAAAATGCGATATGTAAATTCAGCGGAATCAGTATCTAAAGTTAAATACCTAAGAATGTAATTGTCTGTGGAATATATTGATGAATTTTCAGCATCAATAGAAATCATATTATTCCCACATGAAACACATACTAATGGGAAAAAAATACATAGTACTGAAAAGATATTCTTCATAGTTCCATTTTTATCAACTTTGTTTAATTAATGAATATTATTACTTTTTTCTCTGAGACGAAACAAATTCTTTCCACCACTTATCAATGGTATCTATTTTGGCCTTGTCACTTTTATTTGACTTAAAAAGATCCTCCATGGCAGTTTTACTTTCATATGTTCTATTAATAAACTTATAAAAGGCATTAAACACCATACGTCCTTTTTCTGCTTCTTTTTCCCTTGGAACATCATCATGACCAAAATTGGAAATATAGTCCAATATGAAAGACCCAATATATTTAATAGGATTGCCACTCTCTTCAATATGTTTTAAATGTCCCACTTCGTGACTTAATAAACTCATCCAAGAAAAAAAGTTTTGTCCGTCACCATTTTTATTGTATTTTGCTGGGTCATCCTCAAAATAATTTTGAGTCATTATTATTAATGATGCACGAGGATCTGAACCTAGAGTAATGGCACCTCCTCCTTTATTAGAATCATACCAAGGCACGTAACATCCCAATCCACGTTCCAATATTTTTACCCCAGATATATAAGATTCTGGTATTGAAGACACTAATGACAAGAGATGCGCTGCAGGTTTTGTCAATTTATAATAGTTTGGATGTATATCATTTGATTTATGGAGAGTTACAATGTCTTTAGGATATAAACCATAAATGTCTATGAATATTATAGGATTATTCATGGCATAATTGTAACTTGAAATCCAAATAAGATCCAATTCCTTTGGGTCTGTACTCATCCACAAGCCCAGTCTCGGGTCGTAGTACCTCGCACCGTAGTAATATAACCCCGTCTCCTCGTCAAATTCCTTGGCGTTGAAGAGGTAAGGTGTATTCCAGATGTTGTTCCGCTCCTCGATGAACACCTCGCCGAACGGTACGTACTCTACGTGCTGCACAACCTCGCCGTCAAGGTTGGTGATGTAGCTGCTGCTGCCCAGATGGTCTGCATGGTAGTAGAACTGCAGGTTCTCGTAGGCGTCGCCTTCCTGGAAGTTGCCGTCGAGTGCGTTGGCCTTCGCCACCGCCTCGGCCTGTGCCGCCTCCAGGGAGCCGTCGTCGCAGCAGAAACCCTCGCCGTTCACATAGTCGTCGTTGTCCGTTCCGTTGTACGGCACGCCAAAGGTAGCATAATTTTCTTTGATTGCCTGCAGTTGTTGACTATATTTAACATCATAGTCCACATTTACCGCGTCAGCCTCTTTGCCGGCATATTGTATGCGCCTCGGATCTGCGCCGTAGGATGCGAAGTCACCTATCTTGGATACAATGCGCTGTGAGCCTATATAGATGTGCTTGGTGTAGCGTCCGCCTTGGTTTGCCACGAGATAAGGGCTTACGTAGAGTGAGAACTTGGCCGTGTTGGTACGTCCGCCGGCAAACTCTGAGTTTACATACACCTGCTCGCTCTCGCCGCTGGTCTTCACTGTGCGCTCGCCGTCAGCGTCATACCAGTAGTTGGTCACGAATCCGTCGTCGTCAGAGGCCAACAGGCGGTTCTCCTCGTCCCATTTCAGCTTGCGTTTTTATATTCCAGAAGAATAATATTTACCTTGTTTCATCATTTTATTTTCATATACCTCGATTTTCTATTTTTATTAATTTATAAAATCCACATATTATTTCATAATAAAACACAAAAGTACCAGAGGATATTATTCTCAGTTCATTTTTTTTACGTTTTATTTGACATATATTTATTATTATAATCGCACTATTTTTTTTTATAACGCATGGATTTATTATATATATAGGCAAACTTTCTCCATTCCTTAAAAATGGTGTTTCAAAAGAAATTATTCTGTCTATTTTGTCTTGTTTATTATCAATATCCACTCCTTCATTTAAAATAATATAAAGAGTGTCAGTTTTAGACAATACTCCATTCTCTAATAATTTATCATATAATACAGATATGGTATTGCCATATATCGAATTTTTATTTTTATATTGTGCTTCTGCATTAATGCAAAAACATAATGTCAATAAGAATAGTGCTATTTTCATATCAATAAAAATTATTTTATAATTTTAATAGGGTAAATGCCGAAATGATAGCATACAATTATGGTCGTTATCTCACTTTCTGATTTTTATTTGTATAGATGCAAAATGTTTGCGAGATTACCAATTTTTATGTGTGTTATTTTATCCCGAACTCGCGTAGATTAATGCATTGATGATAACGGCTAATAACAAAGTAAAAATATCAAGATTCGTTTTTTTCCATATGCTTTTTATGCCCATAAAAGGTATGCACAAAATAAACAACAATAACAGATATACAACCATCAATGAAAATCCAATAATTAAATTTAGAATAAAACTTCTATTGTATGTCTCCACAGATGCAAAACTTATACAAGACAAGATAACACTGCATATAAAGGTCAAACTCCAAAGTATGCAACGTACGGTTAATAAATAAATATTTTTTATAGAAACATGCCCCATGCTATATACATAAATATTAATAAAAAAACGATTAAATGGATAATTCTACATATCTTATTCTTGGCAATTAAAAATTTATCTATGATTGAAATTATTGAAATGGACAAAACGCCAATTGCTAATTTTTCATACCATAAGAAATTTGTTACCATAACAATATATATTGACAAACAGAGAATTAAAGAAAAGATATAGGCAGATAATTTCATAAATAAAGAATTTTTATTGTCATCTACGTCCAAATTGGTGATGCATCTGCTGTTGTCAGATGTTTTGGATGGTAGTAGAACTGTAGATTCTCGTAGACGTCGCATTCTTAGAAGTTGTCTTCTTGTGCTTTGTTCATTGAACGTGTATTGGCTGCTATCTTTAGGGTTCATCATCGAAGGTGCCCTCACTGTTCACATAATCATAGTTGCTTTTCCGTTATACGGCATTCCAAATATAGCATAATTTTCTTTGATTGCCTGCAGTTGTTGACTATATTTAACATCATAGTCCATATTTACTGCATCAGCCTCTTTGCCGGCATATTGTATGCATTTCGAGTATGAATAGCCTGATGCGAATGATGTCATTCGTATTTTCCTATTTTTATCGTTTTCAAAATATCGTCATATTTCTTTTTATCTTTTGGATTTACATTGTAGTAATATAATCTGACATTGCCGTAAACATATTTTTTCCAAAGTTTTCCATGTTTTTCTCCCCAGAATATTGAGCATTTATTTTTGCGTACAGACCCTTGCGGGGTATAAGCATCTGGTTCAAATTGCATTAATGCGCCTTCAAAAAACAATACAACTCCGTCATTAAAAATATAAGTATATATCACGCCCTCATCATAATTTTCTTTTTCGTAATGAATAGGTGTTGGCATATCTGCAATAATTTTCACTGAGAGCAAACTTATTTGTTCTCTCTTTATTGATGACCGTGTTTTATGGTTAAGTGTAGAGCACGAAACCAAGAATGTTATCAACATACAAATTATTATTTTTATCTTCATCGTCATGTCAATATGTCGTCTTTTATATGGTTCTATAGGTGTCGATAGCCAGGTTATGTACTGCGGGCTTATGGTGTGCGTTAGTCACTTAGTACGTCTTATCATGATTGATGCTTGAAACATTAAAGTATCCACTTTAACATTAGACGAACGTGGCTCACCGGAAGTGGTTATGCCATTCCCGGATATTGGGTAATATATTGAATCACCTTTTATAATGAAAACGCGTTCCAATATATTCAGATCCAATTTAATACTTTTGCCATTACTGTAAATTGTAAATGAATTGCTAAACATCATCTTGGACATTTTGATTATAGCGGTATCTCCATTCATATTATACGCTTCAATGAACGGAGGCATATATTCTATTGTATCACTTCCGTTGAAAGTAGGAGGAGGGCAGTAATTATAAACTTGCTTAAATTTTAGCCTGACATCAATAGGTAAATCTTCAAACCTCAGCGTTTTAGCAGAAGATTGAGATTTGTTTGAGCATCCTGCCAATATGGAACTTAAACAAGCTACGATGATTATAATGTTTGTTTTCATTGTGTTTTATCATTAATGGGAGCGAACCATAATTTTGATATTTATTCATTTTCAATAATCTGATTTCTTCTTCTTTGAAGTCCAAATATATCTGATAAGAAAAATCAATGCAATTACAGCAGAAACATTTGGAAAAATACGTTCAAGCAAAAATACTTCAAAGTTTATATTCACCGAAAATGAAAGTAAATCGAAAATCGATGTAAACAATATCATAAATGCAGAATATATTAGAACCAATGTAGTAATAACTTTTAATACTATGACTGATATTTTTCGAGACATACTTTTTTGTTTTTTAATGTTATGCATTGATTTATTCTTTAAGAATCACTCAAGATTTTTAATTAGTCATCACAGGAGTGGATATGATTTTAATCTTTTCCATAAATTTAAGATTTGAGTATATCTGGAAACTGTGTATGTATTTGATTTCGGCATTCCCCCTGATTTTCTCGGATCATACAAGAACAAATGACATTAAAGATCTTAGCCTCTATTAAAAATAATTAAAACATATTCCTAAAATACCGGCTAGTATTAAGAGAAAAACGGCACACCACGTTCTATTTTTGCCATAATTATTATCATACAATGCTTTATCTACTTTTGTTCGAGGCGTTACACCTGTGAGGTGTTTTGAATATATAACTTTTTCCTCTTAACATATTTATAATATATGAATCTTAATAATGCCCCAAAATAGTCTGTCATAAATGCTTTTATCATATTTTCATTCTTTTTGCTTTACCTCCATTTTATTACTTATACGATTAGTTGCCTTATATAAGGCATCGTATATTATATAATCTGAATAAAAATAAGTCCAATTTGTACCATTTTAATAAACTTATAATTTTCTTTTTGTAAATTTTCCATCAAAGTAACATATCATTTCTCTGTCACTTTATTTGAAGAATTTCTATTGCTTCATTATCATGAATAAGTGAAGATAGAGTCGAGAGAGGTCGCCTGTGCAGCGCTCTGCAGAAGGCCTTTTAACTTTAATCATATTTTATTTGGGAAATTAAAAAACTTATTAATACTAATCGTTATTGTCTATTTTGTTATACAACATTCCAAATATAGCATAATTTTCTTTGATAGCCTGTGTTTGTTGACTATATTTAACATCCTTGTCAACATTTATTGCGTTTGTCTTTTGCAGACATTATTTGCGAACTTCTGATCATAGCCGTAGAATGTATAGTCGCCAATATTTGTCTGTCATTCCGTTCTTTTCTCTTCTTTCCGTAGATTTACGTTTGGTCATCGGATAATAAATTTTATTTTTCTTGTTGGGTTGACTGTCTGCCTGTAACGCTGCTATCTATGTTACTGCTATTTTTGCCAATTAAATAAATGCACGAAGATTTGAAAAAATATTTTTCATCAATCTGCATTTTTAAATATTGTTCAACATCTTTCTTCTTAAGAATGACAATTCTTTCTTTATAAAATTTTGTGTCTGCTTTGTCAATAAAATATGAAAACGTTTTGCCGACCGTTATATTTTTGACAAAAGAAAATCCTATACTGATTGGTCGTTTGTCTAATAGGTTTTCATACATCATCTCTATAAAATTGAAATCACCTTTTCTACTTTTAAAATACTCGTGTACCAATTCAATATCAGACTTGTTGTTTATTGGCGCTAACGATACCCAAGTTAAATAATCTTCGCTTGAATTATTTGTAATTCGGTATTCATATATCGCCTGGGCTTGTTGAGTAATTCTGTTTAAATAACAAAATGATGTCGTATCAACAGATATTTCATTCTGTGCATTTAAATTAATGACACTACTCATAAAAAGCAAAATTAGTATGTAAAATCTTGTTCCCATTGTGTTTCAATTTGATTTAAATTTTTAATTTCATAAAAATATTTGTCTGTAGAGAAATTCCATCGCTCATCAGAGTTTAGCAGTCTGCTCTGATTATCCATTCATATTCTTGACCTTCTGAGCTATAATTATAAGTAAAATAACCAGTTTCCCAGTTTGCTTTATTCTTAAATGCAGAAAAATCAAATAAAAAAGCTCTCACTAAAAGGAAGGTTTATAATTGCTCCATTCGGAAGAATCTCAAATTTCATCGGATATGGATAATTCCAGTCTTTAATTGTCGTATATCTAAAATTGGGTATACCGAATTTTCCTTTTTTAATCCACGTGTCATCCAATATTCCATCAGACTGCTCTACGCCATACAATACAACTAAGTACCCGTTTCTGTAAAAATATCCATCGTATTTGTCCTTGTCATAAAAGAGCATAGACCGTAATGTGAAATATTGTTTGTTGTTTTTCTCTATAAACCGAAGTTCATACAAAACATTAACATCGTATTGTATAAATGAATTTAGACAGCTGTTTATTTCTTCATTCTTAATCACATTATTTCCTGTAACGTGTCTATTGAATTTTAATTTTGACTCATTTGTTATAAGTGACAGCTTATCTTTGTTAACAATCTCATACACCGCATATTTAGGTTCAGAAGTTTCATGAACTAAACGAAAATCTTTATAATTATTTATCTGCCCATTAAATTTCAATAGACGCTTAGTGTCAATTATGGGTGTCCTGTCCAGACTGTCTGTTTGATAATATGTTATTAATTTATCTTTATAAAAGCAGTAGCCGTCAATCTGGTCACTGTCATAATGATTCATGGTTGTAAGAAACAACAAATCATGCTTATCAAGTTTAGATGCCATAATCTGTATACCGCGCCAATGGGGATATTTCACAATAAAGCTGTCAATGGCAGATGTTAAGGCTGGAGACAGAGCTTCGTTATTGCCACTGCAACTGGTTAACAGGATTAGAAGTATAAAAATAATGTTTTTCATTTTTATAGATTTTATTCTTATTTACCCGTAATTTGGATTTAATCCAGGATTATCAAATCATATTGATATATACAGTTTTTCAACTTTTTCTTTTCTATCAATGGTTGACCACATAAATATTTTATTAAGCAAGTATATTGTTGTCTGGAGTAAATTTACTACAACGTAAGCCTATTTAAGGCTGTAAGTCTTAGGAACATTAGCAGTTTCAGTTTGCGCTCATGGGTTTTCTCGTCTGTCGTTCCGTCCTCCTTCGTGTGTCCAGTGTTGACGTAGACGAGGTTTCCGTTCGCGTCAAACTCGTAGACATGGCTATTGCGTGTCTTCCGGCTCTCGTCCGGAGTGTCTTCCGTGCGGTAGTTCACGTCACTGACGTTGTAAAGCTGGAATTTCTTTCATTTTCCTTGTCCGTAGGTGTTATAGATTACATTATTTATTTGCATATAATTAAATCATTTTCTATTATTTTGGAAATTTGATATTTAGAATCATAGTAATATATACTATATGAAAATTTGGGTCCGGGATTATGTAATAAAAACCTGGTAGTCTTGAATAGCCCATTATTTTCTTTCTCTATTTCCATTTTAAAAGTTATTTCTTTATTTCTTATAGAAACTATAGTGTCTTTAATTACGGAGAAAAATAATGTAGAATCTTTTGAATTAAAGTATTCGCCATTTTTATAAAAGAAATGTTCAGCCTCCTTCTTTTTTGACGATTTTATTACTATTTCATTTTTTGAGTACGTTATAAGATAAGAGGGTCTTTCATAATAAGATAAACGTATCTGTTTCTTGTCGCACGAAGATAGTTGTATCAAAAATGACACTACTATCATTGATAAAACAGTCTTAATAATTACCGAATTCTTTTTCATGTTTTCTTGTTTACTATAAAAACTTTTGTAGGAATAATTTCTTTATCAAGCTCTTTTTATCTGCTTTAATCAATAGAATGTCCTTATTTATATTCTAACATTGTATCTTTTATTACTTTGGATATGCGATATTTAGAATCATAATAATATGTAATATATAAAAATATGGGGCCGTCGTCTGTAACTGTATTATTCACTATATAACTGGAAGTCTTAAATAGCCCTTCTTTTTCTTTCTTTATTACTACTCTAAGAGAAGTTCCGCCATTATTATTATTTAATACAGTATCTCTAATTGTTGAGAAATATAACATAGAGTCTCTTGATGAAAAGTATTCACCGTCTTTATAAAAAAAATGACTACTCAACTGATGTGGTTCTGATGAATTTATTATTATTTCATCTTTTAAATATGTTATAAAATAAGATAATGGTTCATCAGAAGATAAACGTATTCTCTTTTTATTGCATGATGATAGTGGTATCAGAAGTGATGCTACTATCATCAATAAAACAAATTTACTAATTACCAAATTCCTTTTCATATTTCTTTTGTTCACTATTAAAAATTTTCTTTGTAGAAGGATATTTCTTTATCAATTTTCTTCTTACTTGATTGTAATTCGAAACTCCTTCATGTTATTTATTTTGCTAAAGCTTTATAATCTGGATTATTCCAATATGAGTTTTTGAAATTTCTCATATAAATTTTTAATTAATTATGTCAAAGATAAATTTACTTTATGCTTGGCTGTTTTTCATGTCGTTTAAACTTAGTTGAGTCGAGAGAGATTGCCTGCGCAGCGCTCTGCAAAAGGCCTTTTAACTTAAACCATATTTCTTTAGGGAAATTAAAACTTTATTAATGCTAATAGTCGGATTGCAATAAAGTGTTGTATTGATTTTCTTATTTCCCGCTTAAAGATAGTCATTATTTATTTGAAATGCAATATTTTCATTGTCAATCGTCTTGTTCTTTGCTCTTTTTTAACAAAAAAGATTTTTGTGTCTTACTTTTGTACCATGATTCACGATTTTAGATTTGGTAAATCTTCATAGTGCGTTTGCTGTCGGTATCATACCTGTAGTTGGTCAAAAATCAGTCATCGCAATAGACTTGCAGTCAGTTCTCCTAATCATGTTTCAGCTTGCATTTATTGGCTTTTCATCTGATAAAATAAAAAAGAGGCCATCTTCATTTTTTTTGAAGACAGCCTAATTTTAATAAATATTTATGGAGTATCAGGAGTCATATAAAACCAGATTATGGGATCATAACTAAAATTATTTACTTCACATTCATAATCATTTTGAACTGATTTGATTTTTAAACGTATCATATCCCTATAGGAGTAAGGACTTATCTCTCCTTTTTCTCTAATTTTCGTGGTATCAGACAAGTTAATATATACTTGTGATTCTTGTTTACTCACAGGTCTTTGAAACGAATAATTGAAATTCTGGTAACCAAATCCAATTGAAGCTGAATCCCCAATAAGCAATTCTGAATATAAGACGTCACCTACATCATACTCGCTAAATACATAAATCGTATCTGATGCATATATTGCATTTGCAATTGAATCTGGAACTATTTGCCTTCTGATACGGTTCAACGTCTCTGCATCAAAGGCATAATAAGTTGCATTTTTGCATTTCCTTTGTGCATGATAAATCAGATCATATAGATTATTAATCTGATCCTTGCGTATAATTCTGGTTGTACCACAAGAAAAGAAAGTCATACATAATATAAAAGAAAGAATATATCTCATAATATTATATTACTGCTTTTAATTTTTAATGATTTTCCACGGTTATTCACCTGATTAGATTTACTTTTATAACGCAAACTTTCTGCTTTTATCCCAAATATAATTATAATAGTCGGCTTGCAATAAAGTGTTCTATTGATTTTCTTTTTCCCGCCTAAAGATAGTCATAATTTATTTGAAACGCAACGTTTTCATTGTCAATCGTCTTGTTCTTGGCTCTTTTTAACAAAACGTTTCTTTACGCCTTACATTTATATAATGATTCTCGGTTTATGGCTTTGTAAAATTTTCAGTGTTGGTCTTCACCGTGCGTTCACCGCCCATACCAAACCCGTAGTTGGTCATGGAACCGTCATCGCAATAGGGTGACAGATGGTTCTCCTCGTTCTATTTCAGTCTGCATTCATTTTTTATTGTGATTTCATATATAATAAAATGAATACTAAATTATTTATTACCATTATTTTTATAAACTAACAATAATCATCGTAATGAATTGATGGCGTTGTCAAAAAGTAATTTATTTGATTTTTTTACATTCTTATAACCTACACATATATCTCTAATTATGACGTCTCTCCATAATAATCCTACAGAATCTTGTCCTGCAATGTCTAATGTATCAGGACGTATGGTTATCAATTTGAATCCTAGAGACTTATTTACATCTTCTGCTAAAAAAGAGTTCTGAAATCTCAATGAATAAATACTATCATTCACTGATTTTATATTTATTTTATTGGGTGTCATGTCTGGAGAACCCCAATAAATGCACGACGAATCAGAATACATCAATTGCACCATGTTTTCTTCTATTGTAGAATATTCGAACCATTCATATCCTTTCGGAACTTTTATCGTATAATTTATGTTTTCAAACTCATAATTCACCTTTTTCAATTCTGTGAAACTTCCACAGGAACTGAAAAACAAATAAAACAACAAAATTATATATTTTACTTTCATTCTAATCAACTTTAACATGTCGCCGATAACCTGCTCACTCCGCTAGTCTTGATTTTTTATATTATGAGAAACATTTCTATTTATTTTAATATAGAACTTCCATCTATCTGATTTTTAACTCTTTTAATCATGTAATCATTGATATTCTTTGAAAAGACAAATGCATAGCCATTATTAGTTATTTTTACAAGCCAAAAATATTTATTGTTTATTTCTTTATTATTTTCTATTTCTAAATGTTTTAGATAAAATTTTTTACATATTTCTTGGCTTGTTAATTTATCGTTGGAAGAAGATATAAAAACAAGTTTATCGGCAATTTTAAGATATGATGAAGGATATAATCTTTTGTCCACATAATATTCACCATATTTCATCATGGATGTCGGTCCTAATAAATAAATTAAATCACTATTCATAGCTTTATTTTCTTTATATAATACAACATCTCCATCCAAAACTAAATTATTAAACTGAGGGTATGTTTTTATATATTCCCTTAATAGAGTTTTTAGTTGTGGTATAACATTAGTTGTATCAATGATGTTAATTTCACTTTTGTTTCTATTCTTAGCATTTTCTAAAATACTGTTGCCTTTATTGCATCCATTTAATGTAAAAAGCAATATGAATATTAAAAGGTATAATTTCATGATTTAATTCTGTTTTAAATTGTATAAATTTTCTTCTCTAAAATAGACGTTGTGTCTGCCGATAATCCTTTAGGTCCCGTATTTGGGAACATCAACCTTTTATGTCGTGGTCATCTAAAATTTTATAAAATATCTTTGTCGTAATTGATAGAATTACAAAAGTTCATAATAATAAATAATCATACCGATATCTATGTTTAGAAACACATATATCTCCTCATTATTCTTGGCAAATCTTTTACACAAGCCATGAGAGTCTTTAATATATCTATACATCTCAGATTGCTTCCATGATGCGGAATTATATTCTTTGAAACCTTTTGATTTGAAGACTGTATAATATCGTTCCAAATAATTACGTTTTACTTCGTAAACTTTAATTTTATAACCGTCTCCATTGAATTCATACCATTTGTTTTCTTCTGCAACTGGCGTCAATGCTTTTTTCATAGGCATTCCCACCAGTTTTTCCATTTCTGATATGATATCTATACATGATGTTCCTAAAAAGGACATCAAAACAAGTATAGCTAATGTCTTAAATGTAGAAGTCATATTTTTTACTAATAAACTTTTATCTATTTTTCTATTTTGCGTATCCGTACATTCTTTTGTATTATTATATTCTTTTTCTTCTATTACCTTATTGGTGATTTTTCAAGCTCTAGAGATTTTGAGTTAATGACTCTGATTTAATATTAGTTCCTAAATCAAAACTTTCTTCACCGTTTTCATCATGAACAGGTAAATTTTATTAGGAACAATGGTAATTTTATCGTATCAATTAACTTTCACTTAATCATATTTGTTCAATAATTTTTTCCGCAATTTATAGAACTCGTGTTTGGGTGGATAATCTTTGCTTTTTAGTAAATCAAGCAGAGTTCTCTTGTCATCTTTTCCATATATGGTGATACGCCTGTTAAGTGACATCCCTTTTTCATTGCATAAATAATCTACAATATCAAGCTTTTCTAAAATGACGGGATAATCAAGGATACATTCTCCATTAATCTCCATATAAGGAGATACATGCCCTTGTTCTATGAGAATTTTTGTATAAGTCAATGAAGTGCATACAGCCATGAATAATGGGTTCTTTTTTAAGTTTGTTGTTGAATCTAAAGTTACAATATTTGGATTTGCTCCAAAATTTAATAAATCTGTAATAAACCTTGAATCTGTATTATAATTATTGTCAATAAAACCAGCTGCCAATATTAGAGGAGTGTCGCCATTTTTGCAAATACTATTTGGATTTGCTCCAAGTTCTAAAAGACATCTGAATGCTTTATATTTTCCATTGAATATAGTCCACATTAAAAGAGGCTTTCCGAAAATAGCATCAGGGGTGTCTATATTCAAAGAGTTTTTATGAATATACATTTTCATCTGAGTAGTATCTTCTCTTTCTACAAGTTTTGCAAAATTTTCTATCGCAGTACCTTTATAACAGTCAATATCATGGAATGTTATATTCGTTGTATTTTGACGGCAAGAAGTCACCAAAATACAACAAAATATAAGTCTTATGAAAGTAGCCAAATTCATTTCCTAATAATTTTTTCTTTTAATATAGAAAGTGTATGATTCTTTATCCTTTGTCCAAAATGTATTAAATCGTCTATTTTTGTAAACGATATTTGAGAACAATAATTGCAGGTAAATATACTCTGCTTAAGTTCATAGAGTTTTATTTGGGTGTCTTTCATTACCAATCTTTACAAATATTGTGAAATCAGTATTTTATAACCCTTTTAATCAATATATTCGCATTTTACTTTCGGTAAAACAATTGTATCTGGATGGCTTTCTATTGTTAAAAAATGTTTTTCATTATAATATATCAAAATAGCTCTTTTTAGAAAATTAATTAAATTACTATAGGTATAAATCTCTTTCCCATTATAATCTGCTATTAAAAAACTGTCGCTATTGCAATAGTTTATATTTAATGCCTCTTTTTGATTCCGCTTTTTATTTTTAATAGTCGGTATCACATATATTTTTTTATGTGACACTTCACAAAATTCAATTATAATAGAATCTTTTAGCTCTGCAAGAAAATCCTTATATAAAGGTCCTAACAAAAATCCGTGTTTCTTTTCGTCAAAATTAAACAAATGATTTGTAGGAAGTATCACATAACTGTCATACCTTGTTGTAGTTACATACATATTAATGGCCTGCATAAAATGCTTATTTTCTAAATAAACATTCAATTCATCTTTCTCGCCTTTTTTATTACATGCCAAGATGAGCATACAAGTAAGAACTAAGAATATTTTATATTTCATTTCACACTCTATGTATTTATCTATAATACTTTCGAACTTTATATTCCTTGCCCTCTTTTATATGAGGACAATGAAACTTTTATATTCTATACGCAAAATATGTTTATTTACCTATTTCAGCTAATCTTCTAATTATACTGGACAAAGTGGTTGTCCCTTTTAATAAATTTGACAAAGATTTATCGTTTGCGTTTAAGGAAGCAGGTAAAGCTGTGGGTTGTTTTTCATTAATTCCATATCCACGAATACCATGAAGTTTGCCATCATGTCCCATCGTAAAGACAGGAAGCGAATTATTATATAAAGAAAATCCCATATCTCCATAGCCGTTCCCAGTATAAAATGAAGCCTCTGCTGGTAAACTTTTATCTTGATGGGTATGAACCTGACCAATGATTGATAAACGTTCATTTCCTTTTGTCAAAGTACGACCGTTTATTATTTCATATCCATATGCTCCGACATAAGAAGTTTCATTGTCATTCTTATAATCTGGTAAAACAAGAACAGACTTATTGGATAAGACAACCCCTGCAACTTCACGTCCATGTATGTTACCATTACGTTTATAATGTTGGTTTGCTTGTTTCCACATCCTATTATAAGCTGCTGTTTCATTTTTAAACCAAATGCTACCGTCTTTACGATAAATTATAGAATTATCTTTGTTCTTTAGAATTTTGCCCATGTAAATTTGATTTTTCTGTAAATCCTAAAATCCGCAAGCAATCTCAATGGCAATCTCAATTGCAGTAAAGAGCTTGAA
>ENA-OPBX01000013-OPBX01000013.1-human-gut-metagenome-genome-assembly--contig:-NODE-13-length-146683-cov-6.982282_pt1 | contig 146683 bp, 131 predicted proteins | sample MGYA00241075_ERZ501466 | MGnify/ENA primary metagenome ERZ501466 (study PRJEB25962, sample SAMEA2042633) | human gut metagenome | biome: human gut; feature: human-associated habitat; material: faeces...
ACTTGCATGTGTTAAGCCTGTAGCTAGCGTTCATCCTGAGCCAGGATCAAACTCTTCATTGTAAAAGTATCGTGACTGCGCAAATTAAAAATTAAAGTGCGACAGCTTAATTATCTGTTCAGGACGCTCGAATTCAAAAAGTTTATCTTTACCTATTTATATAAAACAGGTATTGACGGTTCTTTTGTTTTACCCAGGTACGACGCGCCTTAATCATTAGTTTCCAATTATTAATTTGCGAAGCACCTGCTCTTGTACTACTTGTATTGTTTATGTAAATCTGTTCAAAGATCGCTCGTTTCACGATTGCTGTTCTTTTCAGAAAGCGGATGCAAAGGTAAGAACTTTAAAGCATATCTTCCAAATATTTTCGGAAGTTTTTTTTTCATTTTTTCTCTTTCCTGTATTTTCAAATCCTTTAAACAAGGATAAGAAAAGCAAAACAAGAAAAGTTCTTTTTCTTTGCGAGTCGGACTGCAAAGATAAGGAGAATTATTAATAAGTTCCAAATGTTTTTCGAAAAATATTTTTATCTCTTTTTATTTCTCTGTGTCACCTTCCACACTTCTGTTTCAGTATTTCAATCTTACCACTTTCCTTCTCTTGGAAAGCGGGTGCAAAGGTATAGGTTTTAGCAATACAAGCCAAACATATTTACCATTTTCTTTTAATAAAAATGAAACTTTTTTTATAACTTACTGATTCATAAACGCATTTCGAGTGAACAATTTTGGAAAAAGGGAAAAGAGAGAAAATAACTACACATTATATATATATGCGTGCGCGCGGAGAACGCGGAGAAAGAGAATAAAAACATTTCATAAGTATGCCGGATTAGGTGGTGCAGGCTCCGTCAAAATTGTCGCCGCATCAAAGCAGGGACACTGTTTCACCCACTCTTCCGGCTCTATCTCCCCGTTATGGTTCAGGTCGGGGCTCAGGTCGCGGTGACCGCACAGCCGGGAACCGGGATAATCCTTCAGCAACAGCAACACATATAAACCGCAAAACGTTCTGTGCTACTTTTTCAAATCACTTTGTGAGTTTTTTAGAGTTATTAACACAAAACGAATTGCGAAAGTTTATTCGCTTTTCGGGACTTTTTAAACAGCTTTCAAAAACCATTAAAAAACATCTCAAATCATACATTTTACCTATCTTTGTATAAACCTTAGCTATGATGTACACCTAAAAAAGTGAGATCTGTTTTCCATGTGGAGCCGCATAGTTACATACTATCCACTCCTCTTGTTTCCACCTATTGTACTACCGGTAGAACCGATATTGGAGCTCCCAGAACACTACGAGGAAGTGGATATTCCAGAGGAATTTGCAAAGGAAATCTCTTTGGAATAGCCTGAATAGACAGCGGAGAGAAAGTTCCTCCCACCGTTTTTATTAACTTTCCACTATCTCACTCATTGGCCGGATGTACGCAGCCCACTTTCTCCATCCGTTTGATGTCTTGTAGGCGTTGACAGCATTGTCGGGCACATAGATGTCAGGTATCCGGGGAGCGTTAAGCAGTGTCCAGTAATCGGTCGACGGAGGTGTTTCGGTCCGTATTATCAGGGTCTTCAACAGAGGAGAATTCCCCATACCGGTCACCGACACGGCATTTTCCCCGATTTCCACACGGGTCAGTCGTGGCATATCCCCCAATCCGCTAATTGCTGTGACATGGGGCGGATATACGAATTCCGAAATTCCGGTGCCGCCGAAAGCGCCAGACTCAATAGTTGTCACTGTGTCAGGAATGGAAATTTCTTTCAACGCCCCACAATTGTAGAAAGCCTGCTTTGAAATAGTGTCGCACCCATTGCCTATTATGCATCTTTCCAGAGAGACGCATCCGTAAAAGTATTGGTATCTGATATTCCTGTTTTCCGGCAATTCGATACTTTGCAAAGACGTACATCCGGTAAACAGATTATTGGACGAGGTGGTGAAATTTAGCCACTTGAACTCATTGAACGAGACAATCCGCGTATTGTTTGCAAATGTGCCGGCATTGATTACCTGTTGAACGGCCGCTTCCTCTTCCGTTATATAGCCGTCCTTGTCGGCATCCCATATGCCAAGGCAGATGCGCCGGGCTTCCGCGTCCTTGAAATGAATGGCCGCTTCACCGACAAGTACCAGATTCAGTCTGTTGAATACACTTCTCAGTGCATCCACCGTGTCCTGGTAGTACTTGGAATGCACAGTAATGGTGCCTTCCAGTACCGGTATCGGGTCTTCGCCGGACAGTCCCTCGGCTGACAAGCCGGAGTAGCTGCCGTCGGAGAGGCGGGCGAGCATGTCGAGTGCGTCGGCCGTGTAATACTCCTCATTGAAACCTATTGCGCGGATATGTTTCAGCGCGTGGGCATCACCCTGCGGTTGCTGTGCCTCGATGACGTCAGACAGCAGTTTCATGGGCTGCAGCAAAGGACAGTTCTCCACCCAGAAGTCTGTCACATTCGGGGCGCACTGGCCGATGCGCAATCCACCGGTGGACAGCAGGGGGAAGTTCCTGAAGCCGATGTACTTGTTGTTTGCCGGATACTCGATGACTTCAAGACTGCCGCCTTCCGGAACCTTAATCTGGCTGAGATTGGTTCCGTCCGCATATATCTCACGGATATTCTGGCAGGCGCTCAGGTCAAGAGTACCCTGCAAGGTGGCAATGTTTGACAACAGGACTTTCTGTAGGCTGCCGCAGTCGGCAAGGGTAAGCCCGGTGATGGTGATGATGACGTTTTCGGTCTTGCTGCCCAGGATGAGCTCCGTCAGGCGCCGGCCACGGACCACCATGGTGCCGCTGACGTTCTTCCGGTGCCAGTCGCCGATGGAGAGCAGCCAGCTCGCCGCCTGGATGGCGTTCTGCTGGTCGGCAGAGCCGCCGAGGTCGATGGTCATCCGGCACACTTCACCGGCCTTGGTCCTTGCGCCCTGCACGATGCTGGTACCGTTTGCAATGGCCGGGTACATGTCGAATGCCGGGGTTATCTCGTAATCTATCAGGTCGCCTGCTGCACGCACGATGATGGTGTCCGTTCCGCTGTTTGAAAACAGACCGTAGCTGTATTTCGACATGATGTACATGATGCGCTTCTTCACCCAGGCGGTTTCGGCAGAGCAGAAGTCGCCATGCGATTGGGTGATAGGGTCGGTGTCGTTGGTATAAGAGCCGCTGTTGTAGGCTATCTTGGCTATCTCGTAGCGTTTGGCATCGGCGTTGACCAGCGTGGCCGGGAAATAGTTCTTGATGCCGAGATAATACTTCTTGTAGAAGGCATATACCTTGTCATAGGGAGTGCCCGAGGATTGTCCGCACAGGCTTTCCATGGCACTGAGCATCTTCCGCATGCCTGCCGCAATCTCGGCGCTGAATGCCAGTTCGAGCATGTTCCAGAATACGGATGTCTCGCCGTTCCAGATGGGCTGGCCGTTACTGTAAACATCGTGCATCTCGCAGTGGTAGGGCTTGCGGTCCTGACCCTGGTTGTCTATCGGGAAGATGGTGTCGGCATCGTCCAGGCGCCACCGCCACTTGCTGCCGGTAGTGCAGAAGTTATACGGATAGGTGTTCTTCGCCCGCTGGTCGGTTCCGGCCGTAAACTCCACGAAATTATGATGGAATACGGCGTCGCTGATGTCGAAGCAGTCGGGGATGGTAGCCCGGAAAAGCTGCTTCCTCGCATTGACGAACAGTTCATTCAGCTGGTCGGCCGTGAAGGCTGATAAATCACTGCTCAAATACTCTTTGAGCTGTGTCTTAAGGTTAATCTGCCCGGCCCCGATGTCCGAAGGGATGAATTTCCCTTCCGCCGCCTCATAGTAGTACAGATTGTAGAGGTCGGCATCGCCGGTCTTGGCAATCCAGTACTCATACCCCGTGCTCCGATATTCCGCAACAGAAGCATTCAGCTCCGCCAGCGTGCCGCCAAACGGACGGATGCGGTTGTTGCAGACATATACGGCGTTATAGGAATCTATCCACCTCTGCGCAGAGAGCGGTTCGGTCTCGTCGGCATTCAGCTCTCCGGCGTCGAAGTCCCAGCAATTGGTATCATTATATTGGAAGGCTTCCTCATCGGCATTGTACGCCCAGTATGACTTGCCGCGGTTCCAGGGCACACGGAACAGTGCCCCCAGCGGTGCGTTGTCCGAGCCCTCTACAGAGAGAAGTTCCGGGAAAGCCTCCGTATCATAACCGAAACAAAGGTCATCTCCCTTGTCCGGGCCGAACGTAAATTCTCCCATGCAAGTATATACATCCTGCCCTTCCTCGTTCACGGACTTCGAGAAGCCGATGAACGGTTCCTGATAGACGGCCACACGTATCTTCGGGTCGGCAGCCATCGCCTCGTTCTTCATGCCTGTCTCCTTGAAGAGGGCATCGTAGGCATCCACGCTGCCTGCCTTGTGGTCCTGCATGGAGCTCGCCCAGTTCTTCTTGGCGGTCAGGCGCCCGGACTTCGGGACGTTGTCGTACATCAGCACACAGTTCTTGTCCGTGGTACCGTCGGCATAGGTCGCGATGGAGGCTATCTTGTTTCCATCAGCGTCCTTCAGCCCTTTCATCTTAAATCTAATATTCCACTCCAGGTATTTTTTGGAAGATGTACCCTGGCCTTCCACCAGCAGATTGGTAAGCGTGAAGTTCCTCTCCGGCTTGTCCTTGAAGAAGACTTCCAGATTACCCGCCACGCCCGAAGGGTTCATCAGGTTCGGGAAAGGCTTGTCTACCACAAACACGTTGTACAGCAGCTTCGTGGCATTGAAGTCGATATTCACACCCTCACCGTCCAGCACGAGGTTGACGTTTTTCTCCGCAAGCTTCTCGTCGGTGGTCACCAGCTGGTTGATATAGTTCTTCTGTACGGCTTCCGAAGGCAATGCACTGTCGTAGACACGCAGCCCGTACAGGTAGAGGTTGGCATAATCGCTACCCAGCACAATCTTGCCGTCATTGCGGAAGTAGTCGTTGTTCTCGTAGGCATACTGCCGGTTCTTCTTGCCGTTGATGTAGATGGCCACAATGTTGAACCCTGCATTCCCGTAGGCATCGGGCATCACGACTACTGTCAGGCGGATACGCACACCGTTGTCTATAGGTACGTCCTGCGTCGAGCTCTCCTGCATGGACTGGGAGAAGAAGGATACGTTCTCGCCCGACACGCGCAGGCCTACGTTGTTCTCCGCAATGGTGATGATGTCCTTGCTGGCATCCGAGGGATTCTCCACCTTGAAGTCGATTTCGATGGTCTTGCCCCGGCGGGCGGCTTCCGTGGCGAAGGGGCGGTAGTCTATCACGGCCCTGCTGCGGGCGAATATCTTCAGTGCCTTCACTCCGTCGGCGTCAGCCGCCCATCCGTCGTTGCTCCAGTTCAGGTTGCTCCACTCTACCGGTACGGCCGTCTTGTCCGCCTCGTTGATGACGCTCCTGTAATTCGTCTGCGAGTTGGCACGGGTCCGAGGATTGATATAGAGTGCGGCGCCTGCCGTAGCCGAATAGCCCAGCGAGTTGTTCACCGGCAGGACAATGGGTTCCGTCAAGGCATCCGCACCGTCCGTCACGCCGACTGTGACGCCGAAGTCGGCATCGTCATCCGTCTCCACCTCCATCGGGTAGGTGAAGGTGTTCCTTGCGTTCGCCACGATGGCGTCATTCTCGGAACTGTACACCTCCATGCCGCCTCTGGTGATGGAGAACCTTGCCTCGGTCAGTGCGGACGGACCGTCGTAGATGGCGTAGTCGAACACCGTGTTGTCCTGCCAGTTGGTGAGCTGTTCCGCCACGTTGTTCACGCACATAAGCTTCACGGCTTCGCTGGCCGTACGGATGCACATGATGTTGACCGATACGGATTTTGTCTGGATGGTATTGTCGGAGTTGGAAAGATAGAAACTCACGTTGTATACGCCCGTCGCTCCCGGATGCTCCAGCAAGTAGATATACGGAGTATCCAGATACACGGCTGTGCCTATCGCCTTGTCGTAGCTCTGGCTGTAGCCGTCGCCGGTGACGGTCAAGTGCAGCGTCTTGTTGATGTTGCCGTTGATTATCATCGGGATGTTGATGTCTCCGGAGAACGCCGTCCACCAGGCGAAGTTCGGGGCGCTGATGCCCAATGACGTGAGTTGCACGTTGTACGTCACCGGTGCGGTGGTCTTGTCGGTATTCTCCCCCTTGATGGAAATCTTCACGCTGTTGCTGCCTGATGACAGCCATTCGGCTATGTCCTGCCTGATGGATACGCCCGAAGAGACTTCCATCTGCTTCACCACGGTGAAGTCGGCATACTTGGCGTTCTTCATCATGATAGTGCACAGGCCGAGTTCTCCGGTAGACTTGTAGGGTTCGTCCAGGCTGTCGCGATACTGCGAGATGAAGGAGAAGTCAAGCACGCACTCCTCGCCGTACTGGGTGGCGAAGCCGAGCGAGGCCATGTTGTTCCGGACATATACGCTGTACATGGTTCCGGCGCCTCCGGCCAGTTCGCGCACAGTCTGTTCAAGCGTCGCACCGGAAGCGCCGTCGAAGGCTGTGCCTGGGTCGGTACCGATGACAAGCTGCGCATTCCTCACTTCCTGCAGGGCGTTTTTCAAGTTCTGCATCGCCGCCTTGTTCGTCTCGAGGCTGTTGTCGTTCACGCACTTGGCGAACTCGTTGATCTTTCCTACAAGTTCGTTCAGTTCCTCGGCCTTGAGGATGTTGCCGCGAACGAAGTTTCTGTTTAATTTATCCATAACCTATCCTAATATATCGTTGTCATCAAGCCTGCTCAAATCCAGCATGAAGTCTGCAATCTCAACAACCTTGCCGCCACGCACGGCAAGGGCGTGCATTATCAGGTTCGTCTCGAGCATGCCCGTGTCGGCCATGTCACTCTCGATACGGCTGATGACCGCATTCGTGGCACCTCCATCGTCACCGGTCACGCGCTTGCTCAAAACGAACCTGATGTAGCCCATGTCACTATTTTATCATATAATTCAACCATGCGTACGGCTTTCGGTGTCCCGTATACGAAAGGTCGGTCTGACAAGTAAAAGCCTCCCGCTCAAAACTGATGTTTCGGTATGCATTACCGGGTAACACAAGCCGAACGAGCCACTCCACCACATAACACGCATAAAAGGGGATATAAAGTAACTCACGCATTTGTTGCGTATGAATAAGTTCGTGGTTAATGGCTATGCCATCCAAAAAACTATCATCACGGACAAACAGAATGCCGAACAGATTGATTGCGGTAAAACCCTTAAAAGGGATAAACCCGTTCCTTACTATTTTCATTGTTCAGATTTTAATTGGTTGATAATTTCCCGTTTAATGGCCGCTATGAGCCGGGAGTTCTTCACTACAAGTTCCAATGCCTTGCAATAACGTTCAGGCACTTCCACCGCTTCTGTGGAGTAGTAAATCTGTCTGGCCAGCTCCTCAAAGCCTATGTCCAGCAGGATGCTGCCGTTGTACATCATTTCATTGCCGACGGTCTCGGCTGCGTCGAAGGTCTGTCTGCCGCCCTCGAATGAGGTCTGTGCCTCGATTTTTCTAAAATTAATTTTCATATCCATCCAATATTGGGGTTATTTGTTGCTGTATGTCTTGGTGAGGGTATGGTTCTTATAGAAACTTATACCCAAAAAGGGGGATATTTCCACATAATACAGGTCGGCACCATTGACTGACTGCATAAAAAGACTGTGAGGGTTGAACAAGCATTTCTCATTGCCGTTCTGAAGGAACATGCCGATGCCGCTGGTACCAGTATTGCTAGTGTAGCCGAAAGCGCCAACCAGGTTACCGGCATTGTCATATATCTTCAACCCGTTATCTTCAGAACCTTCAATACTGGTGTTACTGTCCACCCCTATGACAACACGGTTGCCTCCAGATGGAGACAGTGACTCGACAATGCCCACGAATCTTGCCCGGCCTTCATTGTCCCAACTGATGTTACCGTTTGCCAAACAACCGCTGCCGTCATTCTCCAGCAGGATTTTCCCGTCAGAAATGGAAACCCTGCCCTTGAATTCACCGGTCTCGGAGACAGTGATGTTGTTCAGCGTCAGGTTTCCGTCCTTGTCCACCACGAACGTGTCGTTCGCCACGATATGCCCGTTGAACCGGATGAGGTCGGCGCTCACCAGCGCATTGCTCTGGAACCTCCCGTCGGGCAGCTCGGTAACGAAAGCGGCTATATACGATTTCTTTACATAACCATCCGAAGCGGTTTTCTCTGCAAACATCTGCACAAGGTTTGATTCGGTGATGAGCCCCGACTTGTCGATGTTCGTGATATGCCCCGCCGCATCAAAACTCACCTTCTTAGACAGCAGCGAGTTGAAATCAGCCGTCGTCACCAGCCCGGAAGTGTTGATGTTCGTGATGTTTCCGGAGCCGTCGAAGTGGATGCCTTCAACCAGCGCGGCGATGGAGTCCTTTGTCACCTGGATGGCCGCCGTGTTCTCATCAGCCGTATCCTGCGCCCCCCGGGCAAGATAATAAGCGTCCCGGGCATCGCTGATACCCTGGTTGGCAAGCCTCGTAGCCTCGGCAATGCCATTTTCCGAATCCGTCACCGCAACCGTGATGCGGTCCCCCAGGTTCTCGATATAGGCAGTAGTTGCCGTGGAAGAAGGTTTCCAATGGCTGATGCTGAATGCTGCTCCTGCCACCTTCGCAGTCTTGCATACGAGAGCATCATTCTTGTAAATAGTGGTGCCGTCATTGTACGTCGCGTTCACCCACATGTCTCCCACGTCGTAGGCATCTGCCACAGTGGGCTGCGACACGAATACACGCCGCTTGCCGTCGGCCGTATCCTGCGCTTTTTTAGCATCTTCCAGCGCCTTCAGCGTCAGGTGGTCGGTGATTTCTTCCCAGGCACCCGACTCGAACCGGTAGCCCTGCCCGGTAGCGGTGTTGTAGAACAGGTCCTGGTCGTGCATGGCCTTCAGCTCCGCAGTCGTCCATTCCGAAGCGGGAATGTTACTCAATGTAGGCTCATAGTCATAGAACCACATCGTGTACTCCTTGTCCGTCTGCTGCTTGATAATGTCGAGATTCACCTGCATGTCGTCAAGGGTCTTGTCCATGTCCTTACCCGTGGCCTGGTTGATAAACCTGGCGGTAATCTCGCTGAGCACCGTATTGAAGTCAATCAACGGTTCGGGCATCGTGTACGAGTTTATCCCATTGTATATGCGCACATAAGGCCCTCCGGCGGTAACGCTGTCCCATACAATGGCACCCTGCCGGCCCGTGTCCGTCCGGTTGCCGAGCTGCACGATGCTGTCTCCGGCAAGCGGGATGTCGCTGCCCGATGCACAGTCGTCCTTGGAGAGGTCTATGTAGTCGTCTCCCGTACCCGTCACGAGCCGCCAGTAGTAGTGGTTGCCCGATTTCAGGTTGAACGTCTCGCAGATGGCCTGGTCATCCTCCTGGAAGGTGTTGTACACGGTACGCCCCTCCGAATCAGTGGTCTTGAAATAGCAGCGCCAGTATGTGCCCTTGTCCTCCACGCGGTTGCAGATGATGCCGCCGCCGGTATTGTACTGCCTGCCCCCGACATAGGTGGACTGCTGCACCTGGATGTCCTCCACGCTCAGCTTCTTCCGGATGTCCACAAAGTCGATGTCGAGATGGTAGTTGCCGTCCGCGTCCCGGTAGATGCCGAAACCTGAGCCTCCGGCTGAGAAGTTCTCCGACACGAGGTCTTTCAGCAGCATGATTTCGTTCAGTGTTGCCGTGCCCTTCACGTTGATGCCCTCGATGAAGGTCATCAGTTTCTCGATGGTCTCGGCGATGTCCTTGCGCACGTAGCGGTCGTCGTTGTCGTTCTTGCTGCCTATAGGGTCAAGCTTGAAGTGCCTCTTCCCGTCGGTCTCCGGTATGCTGTCGTCCTTCGACAGCTTGTAGACGGCCCCCCCGTTCTCAAGGGTCGACACGAGCTGTCCCGCATAGGGGAAATAGGCTTCGGCGTCGGTGTTCCTCGCGTATACGCGTGCGTCCTCTATGGTATCGAATACAGACGAGCTGTCGATAGGCCGGTACGTTGTCCTCTTGTATTGCAGCGCGAAGCTGCTTCCGTTTATCTTTACCATGTCAACTCGTTTTGAATGTGAATGTATCGGCATCGTTCGTGCCGTCGGTCCGTATCACCCACATGCGGTAATCCGTTGCCTGGCTTCCGTTAGCGCCTTCCACAGAGATGGAAGTGGGGCCGCTGCACACTCCGGTGTCTTCGATAAAATTACCGGGATATGCGGTCAGGGTGAGCTCGCTCACGGTTCCCTCAGGTATGCAGATTACGATTGTCTTCCACCGGCCGGCACTGAACTTGTAGCTGCCGGCCCCGGTGTACATCCCGCTGCTGCCGAGTGACCGTACCTGGGCCGATGTGGCAGGCACAGAGTCCACAACCCCGGCAAACCACTTGCGGCGCACGTTTACGCTGATGGTGTCGTTCAATGTCTTTTCCGGCAGCTGCCCGTCGGCCGATGCGGCATAAGTGACGGCGGCCTTGTAGGTCTCCCTCTCGATATAGGTGCCGGACAGCCGTCTGACAGCAGTCTGTACACCGGAATTCTCTTCCGAAAAATGCAGTATATTATCCTTCTTGTCATCATAGTAGGCTTCCTTCATGGCACCCTGTCCGTTGCGTGTGGCCGTGTAGGTGATATATCCTTTCGGAGTGCCATATTCCACATCATTTGATGTCGATATGCTGCTCCGGAGTTCCGCTCCTACCGGTCTGTAAAGCATATTGCGAAAAATCTTTTCCCATGTCTCTCCGGAAGCAACCACATCTCCCTTCTTTATATATCCTACATCGCTGGAATTGACAAGGATATCCTTCTTCAGTTTGTCAGACACCTCTGTGATGGAAGAAGAGCCACTGCCTCCGGAAGAGGAACTCCCCCCCATTGACACCACATACTGCAACTGCGAGAGGCTTGCTTCCACTGTCCTCTTCCATCCCTTGCCGACCTTGTTGGTGCACTCAATATTGGCGATTCCCAGGTTGTCCAGCTTCCGCACCACCTTCGTCATCCGGGTATCGAAATATCCGGAAGAGAAATACTTGTCACTGAGCAACCGCACACGTTGACCGAGCTGTAATGGTATGTTTTGCTTGTCCACCCATATATAGTCTGTGTCGCCACCATAGATGGATATGTCATCGCTGTATTTCTCCAAGAAACTGTCCACGGCAGCCTTGTAGTCCTGCTCAGCCTGAGCTTCGTATGATTCTGGCATGCGAATATTCCAGGGAATATACGTGTCTCCCGGCTGGGGTACAAGGTTTCCGCCCGGTATCTGAATGTCATCGGAAGGATAGGTGTTGATGATTTCCCATTCCAGCGTATCCGAATTATAGTTGGCCTCGAACCAGTAATTGTTGCTTTCGAAATTTCCCTGCCCGGCAAGGTCACCGGTCTGAAAGGATATACGTTTCACAAGCCCGGCAATCTCGTTCTTGTTCGGGTCAAATAGCATTCCTTCGTCATTAAAATAGTAGACCGTAAACTTCTTGCCGTCCTCATCCGTCTTTTCTTCACTTCGCACAGAGGTGACCGTTCCGGTGTATTTCGGAAAGATTTCCGAAAATGCGGATTCCTCCACATGCTCGAACAGTCCGTAATGCGTGTTCCGGTCCACATATTTCGCTTTGTCCGGCAACTGGAGACGGCTGTAGCCATAGCGGCTGCGGTCTATGTTCTTAGTGCTGCCAAGAGGAATTAAACGTGTAAAGAACTTCACATCATCACTGTTTTCCGACTGTACCAACGAGGTGAGGCCCTGCAAATAGCCCAGTTCTACGAGCTCACCACGTTCACAACGGGTCAGATTGATTTTGAAATCATCCACCCACCATTCGGACTCAAAAGCGTCGGACATCAGCGACAAGGCATCCCAACAAGTGGCATTGTTGTATTCCACTGTCTTGTTCGCGGATTCCAAAACTTCACCAATGCTCCATACCGGTATAGATGACAATCGGTTCATGTTATCCACCCATTTCTGCAGATGTACCTTCGGACTGTCATTCAGAGAGAACTGCGGTTCATACGCACCGTCCGTCAGGTGCAGGTACATCACCTGCTCAGCGTCGTGGATGGGGGCGTAGAACTTCACCGAGTAGTTGTACGTCTGCCTGTTCTTCTGCTTCGGCTTGTACTCCTTCTTTATACTGAACTTCACTCCCTCCAGCAGCACATAGTCCTCCACGTCCAGCATCACGTAGGACGGGTGGGTAAAGGAGACCGACACAGAGCATTCCTTCATCAGTTCCTGGTTCCAGGTGGAGGAGGAGGATGTGGAAACCGTCAGTTTCAACTCTCCGGACCGGTTATAGATTTTGAGTTCCATTCAAACAGCTTTTAATCGTTATTTAAAGAGCTCCGGGTTTCGGTTCCCGAAACTTCATTTTCCATTTCTCTACGACCGTTCCGCCGGCTACATCCGTCACGGTATCGAAGTCGGAAGAAGACTTGTAGTAGAACTTATAGGTGGATGTCTTCCCCTTTACCTGCAGGTTCACCCATCCGGAATACATGACCTTCATCAATGCCGCACGGCGGGTCTCGCATTCCTCCGGAGAAGAGGCGTATACGGCGAAGTACAACGTCACGTCACGGGCCTTGTAGCAGGATGACGGCAATGCCTCCGGCAGTTCCTCGCCGTTGCGTTCCCGGAAATCCACGGCAGTATACTCCTTCATCTCAAGCGGTTTCAGCAACTCGCTGAGATTAAAGTTATCCTCCTCTCTGTCCTCACAGAGGAAAGCGGAGTATTCCGTCCAGGCATCCTTGCCGTTTATCGTCATATATCCTGTCAAATCTTTCATAAGCTTGCTATATCGTTTTCCATCCGTCCCGGTCCTTGCTTGCCAGAAGGTCGAATATGTCTTCCAGTATCTTGCAGTAAGCGGTGTTCTCAGCTATCTGCAGGAATATATCATGGTCGGCGGAACGTCCCTTCATCAGTTCCTCCAGCAGACGGTGCATGCCACTGGCATGGTCCTGCAGGGAGGTGAACAATCCCTCCAGCTTCGTACCCTGTTCCTGGCTCATGGCGGTAAAGACACCGCCGCGTCCTGATTGGCTGCCTCCATCTTCGCCCGATGGTTTCCAGTTGAAATCTTCCATCAGCTGCTCACGCTCTTTCAGCATCTCATCGATTATCTTCCGGTAATCCCCGCGCAGCTTCTCCGCCTCCGTGGAAGAAAGTCCGTCCTTGTCGGCCATGTCCGCCCATGAGTCATACAGTTTCTGTATCCGGTCCTTGTATCGCGTGGCTACCAGTGCGGAGAAAATGGCATTCTGCAGGTACTTCTCAAAACTGTCCGCAAAATCCTCCGAAGTGGCATCCATATCGGACAGCATGGAGACGAAGCTGTTATAGAAGCTGTCAAAGTCCGTCTTCGTCAGTGCCTCCTTGCGGGCTTCCTGCACCTCCTGCCAGGCTTCCTCGCTTTCGATAATCTGGTTCAGGTAGTCCTGTGTGTCCTCGTGCAGTTCGCTCCAGAACCCGCTTGCTTCATCACGAAGTCTCACCAACTGCTCATACGAGAGGTCGAAGAGTCCCGTCATGCGACCGTCCCCTATGCCGTATTTATCGAAGTCGCTACCCAACACCTTCCTGGCTTGCTCCCAGGCGGACCGGGAGATGTCCTTGCGCTGGTCGGTACCGTGCGAGGCGCTTGACCCCACGCCCAGAAACCCCTTGCTTGCACCTGCATTCAGATAGGCCTTACCCATCTCCCGGGCATAGTCCTGCTGTTTTTTCAGCAACTCACGGGCACGCTCATAAGAGTTGTCGGCATTGGCGAAGTCGTCCGCCTCCATGGAAGCAACGAGCTCCTTCTGTTTGGAAATGACCCTGTCGAGTACTTCCATGTAACTCTCGTATTTCTCTTTGGCCTGCTGGTAGCGTCTTTCCGATCGTTCGCCTCCCCAGTCGGCACCGAACAGGCTGCCCACGCTCTTGATGGCACCGCCCACGGTGTTCACCACACCGCTTATCATGCCGCCGATATCCATGCTGAGCAGTGATTGGGCAAACTGGCTGATGCCTTCGCTCATGGTGTTGAATCCTTCCACCACACCTTTCACATTCTCGTCAACAGTGACGCCAAAGCCTTCCAGTGTGGAGATGATGGTACCGGCAGCCTGACCGTAGGATGACATCCTGCCCGCCACACCCTGCAGCGATTGCGCCAATGCCGCCTGCTTTTTCAGACGGTTGTTCTGGGCGGCTGCAAGGTTCCTTTCAGCCTGCTCCTGGGTCAACAGTCCGGCTACAAGTCTGCCGGTCTCATCCCTATACATACCCGTAACCACTTCACCTCCTGCCATTACGGTGTTCAGGTCTTCCTGGGCGCTCTCCACTGCCGCCTGGGATTCGCCGTACTCTGCCAGCGAGCGTTTCAATTCCCGGAAAGGCTTGCGGTCGGCAATCTTCAGGTCTATATCCGTAAGGGCATCCTGCAATTCCTTTAAATCGGACGGGCGCAGCTCCTTGGCGGCACCGCTGATATATTCCCTCAGCTTGTCACGAAGCGCGGAAAGCGCTTCCGTACTCTGTCCATCCAGATTACCGAATACGTCGGCCAGGTTGACGGTCTTCTTGAATTCCCCGAAGTCCAGTTCTTTCAAGTCGTTGTCCCGTTTCTTTTTCAGTGATTCCTTCTCGCCTTCGGTTTCGGCACGGGCTATCTTCAGTGCATAATCCTGCACGATGGCAAGGCGCTTGTCCTGGTAAGTGCCGTATTCCTTGTTGTAGTCAATCCAGTCCTGGCGGTTCTTCTCGCGCCATTCCTTTTCTATATTATAGGTGTCCTGCAGGTATTGCACCCGGGCAAGGGCGCGTTGTGCAGTCGCGCCGTCCTTCACCTGCCTCTCTTCTTCGGGAGTCACCTTTCTGCCCGCCTTCCTTGATTTCTCCAGTTTGGCAAGGGTATCGCGTTCTTCCTTGTCGATAGCGGCAAGAGTGTCATTATACTCCTTTTCGGCAAGCGCCTTGCGTTTTTCCCGTCCCTCCACCATCACGGCGATGCGGGCGGCCTCCACTTTCCGCTGGGCACGGATGCGGGCGTCGGCAAGCTCGGCGGCATAGTCAAGTCTGGTACCTTTGGAATTTTCTTTGTCCGTCTTCTCCGTGATCCCGGCTTCCTTCAGTTTTCTGGCGGACTCCATCAGTTTGTCATTGTATGTTTTTGTATAAGTCTCCGCATCCTGCTCCGCTACTTCCTTAATAGCATTCTGTTTCCCGATACCTGCATTCCAGACGGTTTCAGCCCTTGATGTGCCTTGTTTGTCGGACATGGAGCCCGGAGTCCATTGAGGGTCAAGGAACAGGAATGAAACCGCCTTGTCTTTCCAGCTTGGACCCTCCTTCTTTTTCCGATCTATCTCCGTCTGGGCCTTCAATGCCTTTTCTGCCTCTTCCGCTGCCAGCTTAAAGGCTGCGGCAGCCTCCGCACGCAAAGTCATGGCCTGGATAAAGGCCTCCGTATTTGTAACCAGCGCGTTCTCGGCTTCATCCACATTGCTTACGGACACGCCCAGCTTGTCAAATTCGTCCTTGTTGTCCGTAATGAACTTCTTTTTCTCTGCCAGGTCATTGCCCAGCTGATTCCAGCGTTCCTGCAAGGAGCGGATTGTAACAAGCTGTCTGCCGAGGCTGGAAGTGTCCAGCGAGTCATTTATCTTTTCCTGGGCATCCGCCATCTCCAGGGCGGCCCTGCTTCCTTTTCGCATCCGGCCGGCAAGCTCCCATATCTCTTTACTGTATACGACAGTCAGCGTGATGGCGGTAGCCATGAAAGTCTGCCACGAGAAAAGGGACGAGAGCACCTGCTTCCATACCGGTGTCGCCTTCTGGCCTGCCGCCGTCAGTCTCTCGTACTCCTTTCTGGCATTGCCCACCGCATCCGTAAACATCGGGATGTTGTTGGATATGGCCAGGAAGAACATCTGCGGTCCCATGGCCAGTGACGGAAGCTCGCGGGCTATCTGCGCCATGCTCATCTTCACGCTGTTCAGTTTCGGTGCGGGGTCATTGCCTATGACGGGTGTCTCGCCCGCCCGTCTTTTGGCAGCCTCGTATTCCTTAAGCTGTTCCTTCAACCCGCCGATGGCACCCTTCAGCGCCTGGATGTCAGCCATCTCCCTCTCACCGGCAAGCCCTTGTTTCTGGAGATTCTTATACTCCTTCTCCAGATCTTTCAGTTCCAGTTTCAGATGCCCGATCATCCGCCTGGTGAAAGCCTCCATGTTGGCCACGTTGCCTTCCACCGACCTCATGCCCGCCAGCGTCTTGTCATCCAGGAATATTTCAAGTTTAATGGGATTCATCAGCGTTTTCCTCCTCGTCAAGCAATTGTTGTAAATAGTCTGCCGGAGATATGTCCGGCTGCCCGTTGCGGCTTCTCCTCTCGGCAACCATCTCCTGCGTGGTCTTCTTCCTTCCCGGCACATGGCGGGGGAAGTCCTGCCACATCAGCATCAGCATCGGGTAGTTCACACCGCGCATGATGTAGTCCACACTCCAGCCCGTGTCACGGGCTATCTGTCCCACGAGACCGAACGGGCTATGGGCGGGCTCCGTGTACCCCTTTAACTCCCGTTCTGTTTTCTTTGGCTCAGATTGGGCGCTGTCAGGCTCATCACCTCTGCCAATCTGATAGTACTCCCGAAAGGGACCGTGCTCATCGTGCTCAGGGCGATCATCCATGCCTCCTCCAGGGCGGCGGGGTGCATGCAGTTGCGCAGCATCCATGCCACCAGACGGTTCAGAAGCCTGCCCGACACCCTGCCGCGGACGATGGCATATGCCACCATGCGGCTCACTGTTTTGGTATGCTTCACCATAAACTCCAGCTTCTGTTCAAAAGTGTAGGCCCTGAGTTCCTCGTGTGTCACACCCAGTTTCAGATACATCCGTGCCATGCGGCAGCGGCTTTCCAGGGTTGGTATCCGCATCACCCAGCGGATGTGTCTCCCTCCGGGAAGCCGCAGCGGAAGGGAGATGCCGGCATCCGACATGACCCTCTCCGCAAGGGATTCCATTTCAAAGTTCGGTTTCATGGGCAGCCCCCCATTAGCCTGCAGCCTCGGTACCCGTATCCGGGTCGATGCCCTTGGCGAAGAGCTTCATGCGCTTGCCCTCGGCATCCTTCAGCAGCTCGATGTTCAGGGAAAGCCCCAGCACGTTGGAGGAGTTGATGCCGTTAGCAAAGTCACTGCCGGTCACCTTGGCATTGTAGAAGCGCAGGGTCTCGCCGCTGTCGGCAACCACGTCCATCACGCCCGTGGCTTCCCAGTTCTCGGGGGGCTCCCAGTTGTTCTTGGCGTCCTTCGTGCCGCCGATGGTGTTCACCAGGCTCTCGGCGTTCAGCTCTATCAGGGTGCAGGTGAATGCCTTCTTGCCGGGATTGGTGGTGAGTGTCATTACCGGGCCGTCCTTCACCTGCGCGGCGTAGATGTCCGTGGTACTCGGGGCGCTCCCGGCAGGCTGCAGGCCTTCCTCGCTGATAAGGCCGATTTCCTTCTCCTTGAATTTGAGGTGCGCCAGTCCGTAAATTAATCCGTCCATAAATTCTTTTGTTTTTTAAGTTCTGTTCAATCGCCGTTTAATCAGTATCAGAAGAAGGACGGCAACGGCCAGCCGACCTGTCCATATTTGAAACCACTGCCAGCCGGTGGGTTCCCTTATCACCTCAGGAGGCAGGGTCTCTACCGCTGAGGATGTCTCGTTGCGGATACGTGTCAGTTCTTCCGTCAGCATTATTACCTGGCGTGCCAGACTGTCGCAGGTGGCAGTCACCTCCAGGCTGTCTTCCGATATGCGGTTGACATTCACTGTTGCCTGCCCACTACGCTTACTGAAGCCCGTCCCCACAGGTATCGAGGTCAATATCTTCGTCGGAAATGCCGTCCTCGCCACACTGGGAGGAACGGGCTGCTGAAGGAGAGCGAACCCGCTTCTGCCTTGCAGGCTGTCGGTAACGAGGCTGTTCCGTGTCAATCGTCCCGGACTTCTGCAGCTCGTTACGGATAGGGCAATCGTTCCAGTGACGACAAGCAGTAGCGCGAGCCACCGTGCGGTCCAGTCGGGCGATGGCCCGGTAAAGTTTTCTGTTCTCATTGATGGAACTCATTAAGTCCGAACGGAGATTCTGAATGTTGTCCATATAAGCAGCATCCACGTCTCCGCTGTTGCGGGCCTTTGAAAGGCGGCGGTTGAAGAACCAGCCCAAAGCGGTTCCGATTGCCGCACCCAGTCCCGCGGGAAAGAGGCTGCCTAATATCTGCATCAAAGTATCCATCCGTTTTTGTTTTTTTAATTTCTTGATTGATTAGAGCAGGCTCCAGCCGGCTTCCACGTCCGCCATCACTGCCGGAACACCGTTTTCAACCTGCGACATCGCAGCCGCAAAGGCACACATCGTACCCCGGTCGTCCACATCGGGCACATGGCTTGCCGGCACCTGCATCTCCCTGCACACACGGCTGATGTAGCCGTTCGTGTTGTTCTCTGTGGGCGGTGCCCAACGGCGGATAAAGTCGGCAATGGTGCGGCAACCGTGTTTGCGGCGGTAGTTCTGTAACAACTTAAGACCGGCACGGTAGCCGTAGGCCATCGTCCTGAACTGGCAGAACGAACGGTCCTGCGAAGGCCGGATTTCCCCCTGCCACACGGTGGTGGCAGAGAGACGGATATTCAGCGGGTTATTGTTGCGTAGTCCTCTGCTCATCACTCGCTGATATCTGAAGTTCCGATACTGATGTAGGCGTTTCCGTCGTACATCAACGTGGTGACCTTGTTTGCGGCACAAGCCACCTCGCCGATGGTCTGGGCATTGGCACTGGCGTTCTTGACGATGAGCAACGAACCTGCCTGGACTTGCGTGTCCAGCGTGAAAGTCGTTGCGGCGGTTCCGGCTGCAATATCCACAATCTGGGGATTGCAGTCATGTACCAGGGACTTGTCTTCGGGTTTGCGGGTTACGGCAACCGGGAACGGTATCTGTACACAGCGGTCACCTTCTTCTGTATAGGGGGCGAAGAAGTCAAAGCTTCTCCGCGATTTCATGTTAATGTAACTCATTGCACTTTAATTTTCAGGGTTAGGATTTCTTTGTGGTAAACATGGCGCCCAGATACTTGCCAGTGATGGGCAATGCGATACCGCGCATATTGAAGCCAAGCACATCACCGCGGTATTCAGGGTCGTTCAGACGGTAGTACATGTCCTCCATGCTCTTGGCACGGCAGACGGCGTCCCGATACCATACAGTGGAGGCGATAGCGTCCGTATCGCGGACAGGAGCACCCCATTCCACCTTCTCACCCGTAGTACCGTTGTATTTAGGTACCATGGAAGTGACGTGAATTTTGAAACCGAACATAGAACCGGTAGAGAAGAACGTCTTGAACATCTCCAGGTCTTGAAGCTGCAAGTCGGTAGCATGGTACGGATGCAGTGCCAGGATTCGTCCTTCCTTGGGTACCTGCATCATGTCAAGCTGGGTGGAGAGCGCCAGAACCTTTTCATAGGTCATGACCACATAACCGGTACCCTGTTTGCTGGCGTTGCCATCGTTGATTTTTATAACCGGGGTGGTTTCACTATCCTTCTTGGGTGCCCAGTTGTAGATGGCCAGCTCGGAGAACTGCATCTGCAAAGACTTCTTATGCCCGGCAGCCACACTCCTGCGTTTCTCGGCGGATTCCTCGATTTCGATGGCGTTGATATGTACGGTGTTTTCCGTATCGAAGCGCTTCATCGGAATCTTGTAAGGCTTGTCGCCGCGTGCCACTACCGGTATCGGATATACCTCATTGTCGATGAATACCCTCGGGTCGATACCCGCTTCCTGCAGGTTCAGGTACTCGTTATCGGTCCACATGCTGAAATCACGCGAGTCGGAAACGAACGAGGTTTCCGGATAGAACTTCTCGATAATCTCGGGAATCCAGATTTCCTTGTTAAGGCCCTCCGCCAGGCAGCCGGTAAGTTGCAACGGAACCAGCGAAAGCCCCATCTGGATGCCGAACATCAGGTTGTGGTCGATGCCGATACTCTGGGCAAACAGGCCTGAGGTGGCGAAATTGAACAGCAACGCTGTGAGCAGCGAAAAGATGAATTTTGTCTTCATTGTCTTTTTATCTTTATATTTATAAAATGATTATTCCGGGTACTTACCGTAGGCTTCATGGAACTTCTCCCGGTAGAGGTCCCTGTCCTTTTTAAGTTCCTTGAGCATATCCTTCTCCAGGATTTCCTTGAAAGTCATGTCTGCCAGCTGTACGTTTCCTCCGGCCTTTCCTTCGGTCTGTACCTGGGAACTGATGGACTGACGTACAGAAATGGAACTGAGGCGTACTTCGGCCTTTGCAAAATCAATGGCAAAGTCCTCCAGCCAACTATCACGTCCTTTGGCGTCAATGCGCCCGTCTTTCACTGCCGCGTCCACCAATGCGACGGCTTTCTGTTTATCGGCTTCCTTCTCCTTCGTCTCAAAGGCCGTTACACGTTCCTGCAATGTCTGTTTTTCGCTCTTGAGCGTGGCGTTCTCGGCCTGCAGGTTGTCACGCAGGGTAATCAGGTCCTGTACGGCTTCCCGGATAGCCTGGTCGGATGCGGAATCCGACAATTTCAACATCTGTGTCAAATAACTCATATTGTTCTCTCTTTTATGGTTAATACTGATTTTTTTATCCATCAGCCTGACAAGCGCCTGCCTGTCAGACAAGTCTATACGTTTGTTTGTCGCGCGGTCATACATGGCAAGGGCATTGTGGTTAGAACCTATGGGGCAGACAGACATCTCCCGCATGGTCCACCTTGTGGCGGTGGGACCCGTCTGTCCCGGAAGTTTCAATGCGGGATCATCGCTGACCTCTTCAGGCGGCCAGGCGCCGATACTGGCCATGCGCAGGAAACCGCGCTCCACCTTACCGGCTATCGTACGTCCTTTTTCGTCTTCCTCGTCGAATACAACGTCCACGAGAATCCTGCCGTCCTCCACACGCACGTTCTCGCCGCGCCCTATCGGGGTTTCCCAGTCATTATGGTTATAGAGTACTACGGGATTCTTTTTGAATTCTTCCAGGTTGGCCCCCGAAGTCAGCATGCGGAAACCGTAAGTGTTTACGGATTCGTCATGTACGCAGAATGTATATGCCTTGCCCATTGCTTTTCTCATTTTGTTTGCTGCAAAATTCAGGTATAAAAAGAAGGTGTGCAAATCCCCTTGTAACAGTTTCCCTCCGGCTGGAAACTGTTACAAGCCAGGTGGAAACCATTACAGGCGGATTATTTTAATCGGTATGCGCTGCCTAACTTTGTACTGTAATAATCAAGAGAATGAATATGTCCAAGACACTAACAAACCAACAGAAAAAGGACTGGGCGAAGATGCTCTACATGCAGGGAGAACTGCAAAGCAGGCAGATAGCCGAAAAGGTGGGTGTCAGTCCTGTCACCATGAGCAAGTGGAGCAAGGAGGGTAACTGGGAAATGCTGCGGGCGGCCGTCACCACCACGCGGGAGGAACAGATACGCAATCTCTACATGCAGATAGCGGAAATGAACAAGGCCATAGCCGAGCGCGGCGACAAGTATGCCACTTCCGCCGAGGCCGATACTATCAACAAACTCTCCGCCGCCATCGCCAAAATGGAAGGAGACTACGGCATAGCCGATATCATCAGTGTGAGCAAACAGATTCTTTTCTGGCTGCGCAAGCGTGATCCGCAGAAGGCAATCGAACTGAGTTATTATTTTGACGAATTTGTAAAGGAGAAATTAAGGTAAGGCCATGGCAAAAAAGAGACTGACAGGAAACAACAGGGCACTCTCCGACGACTGGGAAGAAACCCTGAGGCAGATACGTACACAGACCGCTGTAGACTTCACCATGACCGGAGAAGAAAAGGCAAGGAAATTGCGCGAACTGGAAGCGGACCCTCTCGCATGGGCGAAGTTCATGTTTTACCAATATGCCAAATACGAGTTTGCAGGATTCCAGAAGAAAGCCATCAGGCGCATCATCGGGCATTCCGACGGGAACTGGTACGAAGTGCTGAGTTGGGCGCGTGAGCTGGCAAAGTCCACCATCGTGATGTTCATAGTACTCTACCTGGTCATCGTGAAGAAGAACAAGCGGTGCGTCATCATGGCATCGGCAACCAATGACGGCGCGAGGAAGCTGCTGAACCAGTACCGGGCACAGTTCGAGGCGAACGAGCGGCTGAAATATTTCTACGGCAACCTCATCGGTGACAAATGGACGGAGGACTATTTCACCCTCAGCACCCGCGTGTCGTTCATGGCAATGGGATGGGGACAGTCACCGCGCGGAGTCAAGATGGACGAGGTACGCCCGGACGTATTGCTCATGGATGACTACGATACCGACGAGGAATGCCGCAACCCGGAGACTGTGAACAACAAATGGAACTGGTTCGAGCAGGCGCTGTTCTTCACCCGCTCCATCAGCGAGGCGCTGCTTACCGTCTGGACGGGGAACGTCATTGCGAAGGACTGCTGCGTCTCACGTGCCGGCAACAAGGCAAGGGAACTGGCCGCAAGGGAGAAGCCCATCGGAAACTGGGACATCATCAATATACGCATGGTGGATATAGGCAAGCCAGATCCGCAGGCGGATTACCAGTTCGGAACGTCCGTATGGCCGGAAAAGAACACCGAGGAGACGATAGACGAAGTACTGGCACAGGTGAGCCTCGCCAGCGGGCAGAAGGAGTGTTTCAACAACCCGGTCGTGGAGGGTTCCTACTTCAAGGAGATACGCTGGGGAGAGTGCCCGCCCATAGGCAAGCTCAAGTATATTGTCAGTTACGGGGACCCGGCACCGAGCAACACCACCGGCAGGAAGGCGAAGAAGAACTCCTTCAAGGCGAATTTTCTCATGGGGCTGTATGAAGGTACGCTCTATGTTTATACCGGCTATCTGCAGCACGTCACCAACGATGAGTTCGTAAACTGGTACTACTACCAGCACGACTACGTGAGGGAACGGGCGCAACAGCGCAACTATATAGAGAACAACAAGCTCCAGGACCCGTTCTACCAGCAGGTGTTCGTGCCGTTGTTCCTCGCCAAGGGAAAGGAGAAAGGTTATTATATCAACATCTCGCCCGACGGTCGCGACAAGCCCGACAAGTTCGTACGCATCGAGGGAAACCTGGAACCGTTGAACCGTGCCGGACGCCTGGTATTCAACGTCCGTGAAAGGGACAATCCCCACATGCAGCGCCTGGAAGAGCAGTTCCGTCTCTTTGATGACGGGCTGCCTGCGCCTGCAGACGGACCGGACGCTATCGAGGGGGGGTATTACATGTGCCAGCAACTGAACGCCCATATGGAAGCCGGAAGCTACTGGATAGGAAGACGCCCCCATAATAAAAAAAGAATGTGACAAACCATTAAAAATGAACATATATGGCTTATTTGGAAATCGAGGAAATGACAACCCATATCTATGAGGAGGATATGGATACCATCAGCCATGGCGATGACGCGGCGATGATGTCGGCCATAGACGCCGCCATAGAGGAGGTGCAGGGATATCTTACCAAGTACGACACGGGAAAGATATTCGCCGCCAGGGGAAAGGAACGCAATCCCATATTGCTGCTTTTTGTAAAGGACATAGCCGCCTGGCACTTCTGCAATATCTGCAATGCGGGCGTTGACATGGAAATGCGTGAGAAACGTTACGACCGTGCGGTGGAGTGGCTCAGAAACAACCAGAACAGACAGAATCCCAACCTGCCTGCCGCACCATCCGCCCATACCGAAAGATGCCCTCTCCACGGGGAAATAGCGTTCGGAAGCAACAGAAAACGTGACAACCACTTTTAAACGGAAACCTTATGACAAACAGGAAGAGAAAAAAACGGCAGGCAGGCGCTGTGCCCAAAAAGATTGTGACACCGGTATATAATCAGATACTGGTGCAGCCCGTGCATAGGGGAATAAACGATATAGGCACATGGAAAAGCGCACTCAGGGCGGCTGACATGGGGCTGCGCAGCAAACTGTACGACCTGTATGAGGATATCCTCATGGACGGGACTGTGACGGATGCCATCGGCAAACGCATAGAGGCGATAACCGACTGCGACATTAACTTTACGGTAAACGGGAAGGAAGTACCCCGGATAACGGAGCTCATAGACACCGTGGAGTTCGAGAACCAACTGAAAGAGATCATGTGGAGCCTTTTCTGGGGAATATCCGTAGACGAATATTCTTTCGTGAACGGGTTCGACTTCAACAGTATCCCGCGCAAGCACATACGGCCCAAAGAGAAGCTGATACTGCGGCGCCAGTACGATACGGACGGAATCAGTTACAGCGATGACGGCATGATCATACAGTGGGGAGAGGATGATGATCTGGGCCTCTTGCTGAAAGTGGCTCCCTATGTGATATACAAGCGCGGGGGATTCGGGGACTGGGCACAGTTCGTGGAACTCTTCGGAATGCCGCAGCGCATAGGAAAGTACAATAGCATGGACGAACAGAGCAGAAGGCTTCTCATACAGGCGTTCGAGGAAGCCGGTTCGGCGCCATACATCGTCATCCCGAAAGAGAGTGACGTGGAACAGACAACTCTCAGCGGAAGCAGCAACGGCGCGCTCTACAACGATTTCCGCAATGCCTGCAACGAGGAGATACTCATAACCGTACTGGGACAGACCATGACCACCAGGGACGGTGCATCGCTCTCGCAGAGCAAGGTGCATATGGAAGTGCAGGAGAAGAAGCACCGCAGCGACCGCCGCTTCGTTATACGCATGCTCAACAAGTATTTCGTGCCGTTGCTCGAAAGTCGGGGATATCCGGTGCATGGCGGCAAGTTCTCGTTCGTGGACAAGAAGGACGAAATCACGGTGAACGACCTGAAGACGCTTTCCACCATGATTCCCATACCCCGCAGTTACGGCTATGAGAAATATGGTATCCCGGAACCGAAAGACGGCGAGGAAATATTTCTGGGGACACCAACCCAAACGGATGGCGCTGCAAAGGTCAGACCGGGAAAGCAGGATGCCCCCCCGCATGATTCTATAAAAAACAAGGATGAACGTACACTGTGGGAACGGGTGAGGTCTTTTTTCGTAGCAGCCCCGCATCCGGGCGGGGCTGGCACAATCCGCATGAGTGACACAGCCTCGCTGGATGAAAGACTCATCGCTGCCGTATGGAACGGTGAACTGACCGGTTTCAGTCCGGAGCTTTTCCGGTTCTTTGCCGAAGACTTTTTAAAGGCTGTCCGAACGGCATTTGAAGAAGAACCGAGAAATGCCGATGTGGGCGTGGCCTACAAATTGTCGGATGACTTGTTCCGTATGGCGATGGAGCAGAACCTGTTCCATTTCTCCGCTGCCAAGACGCTGGCGGAGATACAGGAACTGAACAGGCTCTTCCGGGAAAGCGGGAGCTTTGGTGAGTTCCACCGCAGGGCAAAGGAAGCCACTGAAGTATTCAACAGGACCTGGCAGAGGACGGAATACGAAACGGCGGTACTCACAGCCGAGGGTATGTCCACCTACCGGAAATTACGGACGAAGAAAAAGGTATATCCTTTCTGGGAGTACCTGACGGTGAACGACGGCAGGGTACGTGAAGAACACATGAAACTTCATGGGGTCATCCTGCCTGAAAACGACCCGCGGTGGAACAAAATATATCCGCCGCTGGGTTGGGCCTGCAGGTGTCTCGTGACCGGACGGATGAAGCACCAGGTAAAGGTCGATCTTGAAGAGATGCGCCGGCGTGTGGACGGCTTCCTGAAAACGGTCGAATGGAAAAAGGCCGAGGCGCAAGGCTGGGGAGTGAACCGCTGTGACTCGGCGCAGGTATTCACAGCCGACCAGATGTACATCCGCAAGTTCCCGCAGCAGGCTTCCTCCTATCTGAAGGACATGACAGCCGAACGCTGGAACCTGCCCGGGGTACAGGCCATGAAGAGGGATGCTTCCGGGAATATCCCTGCCAGTGAGCGGAGTGAACAGGAGGTATGGGAAACATACGCTGAAGACGGAAGAATTGTGCTGACGGATTACGACGGCCGGAAAGTGGTTGTCGAAAAGAGACAGTTCGACAGCCATACTGCAGGCAAGGGACGGGACAACCGCATAAAATACTGGGATGCCATGCTGGAAACCCTGCACGCCCCGGACGAGGTGTGGCTCAACGATGAGATAAAGCATGACCTGCTCGACACCTATTGTCTGTTGAAATACTACAACGACGAGGTTCTGGCCGTAAACTACCGGATAGAGGGGGAAAAACTGGTGCTGAAGACCTGGTATGTCATGCAGACACGCACACCGGGAAACCGGAAGGTAAACCTTAAAAAGGAGATATGGGACAAACGCCGCAGAGGGCTGCTGATAAAAAAGCGTCGGAGTGCATCCTCGCCTCCGTCCGAACCGTAAAGGTGAAACGATCCCGTCGCTTCTCCGCCCGTCCGGATTGGATAGCCGGTCTTGCACTCCTTCTTGGGGCTGATCCTGCCTGGCGCTGTCGATTCTCAGACCTTGCAAATCCCCCTTGCACCCCCGGGGTGTTGGATACGTGTTGTCTCCCCGTCAGGACAGGACTTCGATGCAAATATAGCCATTTTAAAACGTAAGGCAATGGATTTTGGCAAGGAATTGGAACAAAGGGTGAAAGAGGCCATGGAGGCGGTGCCCGAGGCGGTGGCTTCCACGGCGAAACGGTATTTCCTGGAACGTTTCTCCGAAAAATCATTTGACGGTGAGCCGTGGCCGCCATGGAGTAAAAGATACAGACCCGGAAGGGGGACGCTGCTTGTACAGAGCGGAGCCCTGCGCAAGAGCATCGACATAGACGGAATCAGCGCCCGCAAGGTGGTCATTACTGCCGGTGGTGACAGGGTGCCGTATGCACGTGCCCATAACGAGGGGTTCTCCGGCAGCGTAGTGGTTCCTTCCCACAGCCGCACCGGCAGGAAAGGCAAACAGTACGTTGTAAAGCAACACACCCGGAAGGCTTTGATTCCCCGGCGGCAGTTCCTGGGCGAAAGCCGGGAACTGAACCGCATATTAAAGAAAGATATCGGACAACTGTTTAAAAACATCATGGAACAATGAAAAAAGAAATTCTCAAAGCGGTCATGGACCGCATACGTCAGGAAGTGCCGGCACTGCGCTGGGTGGATGCCGACGAAGGACAACTCGACTTTTCGGACAGCCGACCGCCCGTGGCCTTCCCCTGCTGCCTGGTGGAACTTTCCTACCCCGATGCGGACAACATCGCAGCCGCACACGCGTCGGTACAACGTGTAGAGGCCGCTGTAAACCTGAAGATAGGTTTCAATGACTGCGCCTCGTTCAATGCAAACAAACCCGTGGCCGTCCAGGATGTGGCGTTTGCGCGCATCGATTTCCTGGAGGATATTCACAAAGCGTTGCAAGGCTACCGCATGGACAACTGCAGCAAGTCATTCCGGCGCAAGAGCTGCCGGCCGCAGAAACGACCGGACGGGCTGAAAGTATACGAGGCTGTATACATGGCGGAGTTTATTGACAGAATATGATTTCTACCACTTCCAGCAGGGATACATCCGCTGGAGCTGGCGTGCCGTGGTGTGGGTGCTGCAAAGGTGCTCGAAGAACTCGGAACATTCGAGCCAGGCGTTGTTGATCGTACGCTCGTCAACGAAGAACTCCTTCTCCGCAAGAATGACAATCACATCGTCAAGACGGCGGCGCATGATTTCACGCCAATAGTAAAGACGAGCCGTCATCACACGGTTGCGCAGCCGGATACGCTCACTGCGGCTGGAAGCCGTACGGCGTAGCGGAGTGGTCGAAAGCTTGCCGCACTCGCCGTTGAAACCAAGAGGATTGCCCGGAAAAAGTTCTAACTGATTGCCCATACCCCAAAAACATCAATCGTTACCATAAATACCCTGAAAACCTGATACAAAGATAACAATAACGGCATATATACACAACAAAGGCCGCCATATTAATCATACGGCGGCCTTTCGAGGATTCATCGGCGTGTCTTCAACCTCATGGACAGCATGGCCTTGTCCCACAATATCAGAAAAGCATCCCAATAATCCTGAAAGCTGAAATTGTACCAGCTCATTTGCAGATACCACATCGGCAGATAGGCTATGAATATGGCGAACCATAAAGGGATAAGCAGCCAACGAAGTACCAGTCTTGTTCTGTTCATTATACGTCAGTTTTAAAACCGATACCGATAGCCTGCAATCTTTTTAAGGCTTGTTTCTCATAATCTTTTTTAAGTTTCTCACTGATCTTATTTTCCCAGCAATCCACACAAAAAGGTCCATCGGGAACATTATAGCAACCACCTTTTATCGGCTTCCCACATTTCTTGCATTGTAACTCATTATCCATTGGGTTCATATCTTATCAGTTATACTCCAATTATCTCATCATTGATACGAAATATGCTATCACTCACAAAATCGTATATCTTATACATAAGTTCTGGTTCTTCTTTTTCCGGAGAATAAACCATCACTTTTTTGCCTGCACCTTTCATCCATCCGGCTTCTGTATTGGCTGACCGACCACAAGGAAGAACCATTACGCACACATCAGCCCATTGCATACCATTGAAATCAGAATTAAATCCTTTTTGTGCAATCGGATGATTGAGAGCTTCTCTGTATTGTTCTGTTGTCCATTGCTGCCAATTAGGATCTATATCAGACCATTGAAAACCACCATTGCCATGAGGGGGATTCCTAAAGTCATATACTTCGTGACCTTTATTTCTGAGAAACGATACAACATCCTGTTGATATGAGTTTCTCCAACTACTTGCTACATAAATCTTTGCCATACACTATAAATTTTATTTTAAAATTATTATTTTTGCATCGTTGTTGTACTTGTGGCCGAATGGATAAGCTCCATCTGACAAATGGATATGTAGGTTCAAATCCTTCCAAGTACGATTATTGTCAAATTAAATATTGATAAAAATATGACACCACTACTATTAAGTATAGCAGCTGGGGTTATTTCAAAATTATTATCAAATTATATTACCAAAAAATATCAGAAAACAACCCCGGCAATAATATACAACATCACCAATATAAACTATTATGGAGACGTTCAAAACGTTTATCTTGGCAGGGTTGAAAAATAATTTTTTGGAGGGAGCGGGTTTTTCCCGCTTCCTTTTTTATTCATTTCTTTTTTATATTTGAGTTATTTTCTTATTCATTTTTGAATTGCCTTTAGTCAACCCGATATAGCCTGCATCCCGTCTTCTCCTTCGCCCTGAGCAAAAAGCTGGCGGCCTCGTCACTGTCAACCACCAGTTTGATGGCGGTAAGCCCTTCCGTTTTGGGCTTCTGCAGAAGCAGGGAGTAGGGCTGGTCATAATAGTTCCAGTAGAAGATGAAATCCGCCACATGGAAATTGTCTATCTGGACAATGTATTTTACGGGAATACGCATAAGACTTCAGTGATTAAATGTTGTTTGAATTCCCTCTGAGGCAGGGTTTCACTTCCCCGTCCGGTACCCAGTCCACCGTAACGATGCCCTTCACTTTGCCAGTGCCGCCACACTTGGGGCAAGGGACCAGCTCCGTGTCCTTTTCCGTGATGTCTCCCTGGAAATAGCCGTTGCCTTGACAATATCCGCAGGAATGGCCTGGGAATACTCCGACGGTCTCCCGTCCCGTTCCGAAGAGGGGCGCCGTTACCAGCACCCCGCTCTGTTTCTTGCTCATGGTTTGTTCTGTATTAAGTTCTTTTTCTCCTTTCATAATTCCAGCCGTTCAGTCTGTACACCTCGCGCCGTGCCTCTTCCCTGGTCGGATATTCATTCACCTTGGTGCCAAGAGTGGATGTCCTCGGAGGGAAGCTGTCACCCTGACGGTAGGTGATATCGAGATACACCGCCCAGCACCGACCGCGGGGACGGTACCGGTAACAACGATGTATCTCCCTCATCTCACTGCTCAACCGCATCACTCTCCTTTTTAGGCTCCACATAGAAGGTCTCTTCCTGCACCACCTGCACACCGATCTTCGGGAAATAGGATACCACGTCAGGATTCTCACGGTCAGCCAGCAGTCTGTCCTTGGCAAGCTCCTCACTGGTGCGGATATACTGTGGCAAAAGCTCCTTGCATAAATTCGTCACTGCCGCCCAGGTGAACCCCTTCAGGTTCTTCAGCTTCGGTGTGCCGGTACGGAAACCGAATACGCCATGGGCGCTCTCCAGGCTTTTCTTCCTGGAGAACAGTTCTTCCTTGTTTTCTACGGCGTATGCCTGCATGATGTCGAAGTTCTTTTCCTTCGTGGCAGACAGTTCTGCCAGCTGGTCCGCATACTTCTCGCGGATACGGGTCATCTCAAGGTCCATTTTTGAGGTGAGGTTCTGTACTTTGGCATCGGCCGCCGCAAAATCTGCGAAGGCCTGCTCTGCCTGCTCGCGGCTGATACCGCTGACTACTGTTTTCTTTGTTCTTGCCATAATTCTTGCTCTTTTGATAGGGTTAATAATTTAATAGTTGATTTTATTTTTCTGCTGCTTGCTGGCATTGCGGTAATAAGCCCTGTACTCTTCTGTTTTCGTAGGGTCCTCCAATTGCCGGAGTTCCCGGTCGATGTTGTCGTAACGCACCAGCTCCGCTCGGTATTCGTCCAGCAGGCGGTCGTACTCGATAGGTCTCAAGGCGGTAATACCCGCCATCAACCGGTCCTGCAGGTCACAGATACGGTCTGCACAGACTTCGAGACGGGACGCCAGCCGTTCACGGCGTTTGTTTCTGTCTACGATATGGACCATTGGGATATATTGATTATTATTATCTACCATCTCATCTCCTCCCCTTTTTTATTGTGATAAAATTCTGCACAACCGGAGCGGCGGCAAGCTCACTCCTGCTGTAATAGACCAGTCCAGCTTTGCGGTATCCGGTAATGTAACCCTTACGCTGCCAGGCATTCAGCGTCTCACGGCTACATCCTATAAGCTCTGTAGCATCTTTCTGGCCGATATAGTCCGCACGGTTCGTATCCGGCAATTTCTGGTATTCGGCACGTTGGCGGCGTTCTTTCAACAAATCCTCCACAAAGCCTTCCAACTGCGTGACCTTACGCTTCAGAGCCTCAAACTCCCGTACACTGACTGACTGGCGCTCTTTGGGCTCAGGTCTGTCAACCGTCACCGGATATCTGTCCGCATCGGGTATCAGCTCTTCCAGCGATAATCGCCCTGCGGCAAAACGGGCGGCGTCACGGCAGGCATAAAACACGGTCTCGTCCTTGTCTTCCTCCGGAACAGAAGCTACGTAGGTGGCAAACACCTGACTCTCATTATGCCCGTTTTCCAGCACCTCGGCCTGGAGCAGACTGATTTTATCCCCTTTCATGCGGAGAATGGTAATTCCTTTCTTTATTTCCTGTTTCTTTCTCATTGTATCAATCCTTTTTAAGTTTCCTTTCCTCACGGCGCATCCACGCCTCCAGCTGTTTCTTGGTGGCCTGGAGCTCCCAAAGCCTCATGCTTGTAATGTCCTTATGCGCCTTGCTGTACTTACGTGCCCAGATGTTCAGCTTCGCCACGTTCATGCGGTATTCCTCCTCACTGTCGCTGGTAAACCCCTGGTTCAGCTGGGGAATCTGGAACGAAAGACGGTAGATGTCCCGGAATACATTCCTGGCTTCTGCCATCTGCATGGCCCGTGCCTTGTCGTCCGTCGGGTTCAACCGCTCCAGCAGCTGCCGCGCCTCACGCATCGTCAGTTCCCGGCTGCTTTCCGTACGGCCGGAAGTGAACTCGTAGATGCAGCCGTGGCGGGCCTCGTCATCCATGCCGATACGGTGGAAGGTGGCGTGCAGGGCTTTAAGCTGCTGGGCGCTGATAGGTTTGTTGGCAGTCGTTCTCATGGCTCATTACATATTACATTCTCCCCAATATCTTGCCGCCTCTTCCGGCCAGATGTCATAGTAGCCTTTCGGACCGATGAAGCGTCCCTTGCTGAAAGCCCGGTAGCCCTCGACGTAGATTTTCAAAGACGCGTCAAACATCACGCTCTTGCCACTGCGTCCGGTAGGCAGCCTGCCACTGGCATGGCTGATAAAAATCATCAGCTTGTTACGGTGGCGTTCTTTGAATTCAATATACTGCCGATAGGTCATCTGTGTGTATTGGAAACTGTCTATCACCACAAAATCTGGTGATTTCTGACGTTTCAGACGCAGGCTGAGCTGCTCGATGCTTTCATTGTCGATAAGCAGAAAGCGACGGTTGACCTCCATCATGCCAAAGCGGCGGAGTGTGTCCTGCATGGTGAGGCAGGCACCTTCTTCCATACTGTTATAGGCCACACGGCCGAAACGGCAGAGATACTTGCAGAGCTGCATCACAAATGAAGTCTTTCCGTTACCGGAGTTCCCCCACACAAACCAGACACCCCGACGCTCGGGGGTGCCGAAAGCGTCATGCCACACCCCCTCAAAGTCCAGTGTGTCAAACTTCATGGAAAGCATCTCACGTACCCCCTTGGCATTACGTTCAAAAGTCTCACTCATTACTCTGCCCCTCCTTTCTGCTGCTCGGCACGGCGCTTCTGCGCATGTATCACCCGTTTCACACGGCGCAGGTCATTGTCACTGGTTTCAGCATCTTTCAGCACCCGTCTTATCTCGGCTTCACCGGTCAGCCCGTTGGCCTGACAGATGGCATACACGTCATTGCGGCTGGTGGCGTTCAGGTCGAAGAACTTGCGTCCGATGCGGCTGTTAATTTCCTTGTAGCCTTTCTTGTTGTATCTCAGCCCGTTGTCCACACGCCGCTTGATATAGTCGGTACTCATGAACACGATACCCGCGCGTCCTTCCAGGCGGTTGTAGATGCTGATGAAGTAATTCAATACACAGTCCGTCAGCTTGTCCCCCTCATCGAAGATGAGCAACGGGTTCTGGAGAAAACCGATCATACCGAGTGCATAGTCCAGCATGTCACGCAGGTTGCTGGTGCTGTCGGTAGGCGCGCCCACCTGCTTGGCTATCTCGCGCACAAAATCGCTGCGTTTCATATCTTCCGAGCAAAGGATATAGAACACGTTGCGGTGTGTGCGACGGAACTCTATGGCGGCAGTGGTCTTGCCGCATCCGGCATCGCCCACCATCCAGGTGACATTCTTGTACATCTGGGCGTCGGCCAGCACGTAGGTGGCGAGACGGAAGTTCTCACTCTCGCAGATGGTCCAATGCTCGAAGCTGAAACCTATCTGCGCCGCTATGCGGCTGAACATGTCGTCGGAGATGCTTTCGTACTTGGTGTTCAGAATCTGGCTCACCACAGCCGCACTGACACCCTGCAGGCTCTCGCTGGCGCGGTTGCGGCTGGGAAAGTTCTCACAGTAGGCCATCAGTGCGTCGCGAATGGCATCCTTGTCTTGTTTGGTTAGTCCTTTCATTCTTGAATGGTATTTAATTGGTTATTGATTGCCGTTTAAAATCTGTCCAGTGCCAGCTCGTCCAACGTCATGTTGGAGAGTGCCTTGGTATATTCCCCCATAGTGGAGTAATCGGTTTCCGTGTCCGCTTCGGCCTCCTCCCGCTTCTGTTTTTCCGGCAGGGAAAGAGGAATATGGAGCTCGCCACGGTCATGCCTTTCACGGTATCCGTCCATCTTATTCTTGCTGAGGTTCTTAGGTTTGGGAGTGGAAAGACCGAAGAGCTCGGCTGCGATACGTTCGTCAAGGTCGAAACGCTCGCCTTCCAGCTGGATGGCGGCCATGGTCTCCTTGTTCCGGTCGATGGTTTTCCGCATGAAGCTGCTCTCTTCCGGTGTGCGCTCCTGCGTGGCGCGGCTGACAGTGACCTTAGGAGTGGCGGTGGCACTGTACTTGGCACCGGTGGCGGTATTCCGCCATAGCTCCACGCGGGTCATGTCCATAGGATCATACATCACGGTGAACTCGCGTCCGGTATTGCGAAGCGCCCATGCCTCGTCACGCAGGCCGTCGGCGGCATATACGTCATAGTGGTATTTCCGTTTGTCTATTTCAAACTGAAGTCCGTAGTTGGTATAGGTCACGGCTTTGGGATGGCACAGCCAGAACATACGCATCATGTCAACCTCCGTAACGGGTTGGGCCTCGGGATTCCCGCTCATGCGGTACATCTCCATGTGTGGAATACCGGTGGCGAAGTGCTTTTCCTCATTGTTCCATCTGTCACGGCATTCCTTATAGATTGTTTTCAGTTCCTCGAGCGTGGGAAGTGCGTAGGCGTTCTCCTCTATGAATTCCAGGTTGGGCTTGCTGTTCAGTTTCTTGGCGTTCACGTTCTGTCCCGTGAAATGCCAGATGGCATGAAGGACTTGTGCCTGGAAACGGTAGAAGGCATTCTCTATGGTCTTGGACTGTCCGTTATAGGGCATCGTGGGACGGTGGAGTACCGTAAGGCGTTGGAAGAATCCCGCGGCGTCGCCTTTCTTGTGTCCTCCCTGGTTGTCGGTCACTATCTCGTAGGGACGGCTGCCGGAAACTTCCACGGCCATGCGGTAGGCACGATACTGGCAGTCGAAATTCTCGTTCGGGGCGATGTCATATCCAAGCAGGGTCTCGCTATAGGCATCCATCACTTCATATACGCCGGTGGTGCACATCTTGCCCTGTTCATTCCTGTAGTAGAGGTTCAACTTGGTACCGTCGCCATACCACAAGGCATCGCGCATCTGCGGGAGGCTGGTCTTCATCAGACTGGTGTACTTGGCTTTCCATTTCTGCATGCCATGTACCGCCGCATACCACATAGGCATCACGGCAGGGTCGTTGAGATAGTTCTTCACGGTGGTGGGCGACTTGATGATGTTCAGGCCGCGCTCCACCGCCTGGCGGTTGTATTCGTCGAAAATCTGCGCCTCCGTATAGCGGGGAACGATGCTGCGGCGGAGCTTCAGCAACAGCCGCGCCACTTCGGGAACCACCACGCGTGCCGCCTGGTTGCCCGTGTTCTTGTTGACAAGGGCGGCGTAGCCGATCTTTTTATAAGCGTTGAATTTTTCGCGGAGACGGGTCTTGGGCAGTGTGTGTCCATAGTGTTCACGAAGCTTCTCACATGTACCTTGCACCGTTTCCCACACGATGGACTTGCGGCTGTAACCGCACTTGCTATGCAAGGCTCCGGTCTCTTTCTCCACACGGACCAGCTCGTTCATCACCTCGGCATTCAGCACATATTCGGCCTGGCGTTCCAGAGAAATGGCGGGTTGGTAGGTCCTATAGAATTCTACAGCCCTGCTGTCACTGCGGATAATATTACTCATTAATTGTTCTTTCATTTCTTCCAAAGCATTGGGATAAAGTCTGTCGTATGCCTCACGAATAAGGGCGGGAAGACTGGTGTAGTCTATGAGAGCGTAGGAACCGGCCCCCTTACCGGGACGGACAACCCGGATCTTGCCCTCACGTACCTTCTTTTTGTAATTTGGTACACTCAATATCCTTCCTTGCGAGACCAGCTCAGGAAAAGTGACACACCTTATTTTACCGTACATTTCCATAATCAGAAACTTTATACTTTTCAACATTGTGCAAGCCCCGGCATCGAACCGGGGAGTCGGCCACTTCCGCATGGCAAGGGAAGTTCCGGACTTGCCGAACAAGCTGTTCCTAAGCTGTTTCGATATCCGTCTTATCCGGCATACAAAGCGATATCGCCACGATGACCGATAATACGATGATTACAAACGCATTGCGGCTGTCCGCATCCGTTGCGTCAACATTGGTTCCCAGCCACATGCCATAGGTCATGCCCACGGCTACGGCAATCTTCTGAATTGTTCTCCAGGTTTTCATGTCTTGTAAAGGTTAAGAGTTTTGTTCTATGAATTCATCGATCTCGTAATATACCGTGAGTCCCTCCGGCAGCATGACCGGTTCCACCGGGTCATCCACATCGGAATATTCCACGTCGAAACATACACGGCCGTCCTCGGCAAATACGATAGCGTTATGCTTCGCCATCAGATCCCGCAGCTCAAGCAGGAAATCCGTTTCTTTATCTGTCAATTTTCTATTCATATCTTTTTTCTTTGATTTCAATTGAAAAATCTATCCCTATTCATCCCGAACCGGGATAGTTTCGCTACATTTGTAGCTGTCTAACTAATACTAACTCTTAATTCAACCATTATGAGTCTAAAAAAGAATCAATGGCGGGTAAATTGCGGCATCGTCTATAAAGATGCCGGGGAAATACCTTTTTGCCGAATCTTTGTCCACGAGTTGCTGACCTCCATCGCCATCACGCTGAAACTGGAATATGCCATCGTTGAGGATTTTTCCGGATTCCCCGTTCCTGAAGGAGAACACTCCGAAACGAAATCTGAATTCTGTATGGACATTTTCTGCTTCCGTGCTTTTGAACGGACAGAAATACCGATAAAGGATTTCCGGTTGCTCATCGACAAGCTGTTCTCACATTCATCCGTAGTTTTAGGCAACAGTTTCAGCGTAGCCCGCATCTTGCAAAAACATCTGAAGGAAGTTCCTTTCCCCGAAGAGTTTTGCCGTCCTCTTTCTTATCCGTATGTGGAACGCCACAATGGGAAAAGTAAAACTCTCTGTGTGACAGGGGCAAGCTATCAAGGGGTATCAGATGACTTGCGGCAAAAGAATGCGAACTGAAATGGTTTGCATTCTGCTGTTGTTTTTTCTCTTGCATATCCATACCATTATAAAGTTACCGTATCATTAGCTATCACCGCCTTCACATTCCCATGAGAGTCCAACACCTTCACAGTACGCTTGGCAGAGTCCGTCACATCAATAATCTCCACCAACTTACCACCATTGATTAGGGCAGCTTCCCTAATTTTTGTAGCCTGTACGCTGTTACGTTTGAAGTCAAGCGCATAACACACACTGCGGTGTGTCACATTGAACATCCGGACAAGTTTCTCTTTGCCTGAAGCACTCAGTTCAATCTTCTTTCTGATTTTGTTCTCCATATCTAAATTCTGATTAAAATAATTCTTATCTTTGGGGCTGTTCTGCTTGAACACGGTGCAAATCTAAGTGATAATTTTCAACCACGCAAATAAACGCGTGATAATTTTCATCTATATGGGTAATATTTTATCAAGAATTCAAGAAATAGCTGTAAAAGAGGGGATAACTATCACTGCTATGGAACGTAGTATTGGTGCCAGTAAAGGCGTATTATCAAGAGCTATAGCCAATGGTACTGACATTCAATCTAAATGGTTACAAAACATAGTTGAAAATTATCCCTTATATTCTGCAGATTGGCTTATCACAGGACGTGGCTCTATGCTCCGTCACGAGCCAACATCCACTAATTCCGCTCCTACAGCGTCGTTGTCTATCAATAATGATTTTGTTTCAATCCCACTGGTGGACATCTCTGTTGCAGCAGGCTGCTGTGGCTACGATAACCCCGATTATTTGGAAGTAGTAGATACCATAAAAATGCCTTCATCCATGGTGCGTAATAGTGAGAAATACTTCTGCGTCCGCATCAAAGGAGAAAGTATGTCACCTACATTATTGGATAGCTCCTACGTTATCGTGAGATTACTCGACCGTTCTGAATGGCAGGACATGCCTGACCAACACATCTACGTCATTAGTGACACTGATGGGCGTTCATATATCAAACGCATCAAGAACCGATTTCGTCAACATGGGTTTCTCGTTTGCATGTCAGATAATGTAGATAAAATCAATTACCCCAATTTTAATTTGGAAGCTCAGGAGATAAACACCATACTTCATGCTGAATGGTATTTCAGTGCAAAAATGCCGAATCTGAATGAAACATATTATGATAAAGTTAATCAACTGGAAGATGATATGGATGTAATGAAAGGACAGATGGTACAGATACAGCAATTGTTGCGTGCTATCAATGTGAAGTAAGGCGGCATCCGTAAGTCTTCTAAATAATAAGTAATAATCAATAAGATGAACAAGCCAAAACATAAACGCACATACAATCACATGTTTTTTAAGGAGACAGAGTCACACCTATATGATATGAATGATCATTTTTGGGCACTTGTGGATGATATCTGTTCTCGAAATCCGAATATAGAAGTCAGCGTTGAAGAATTTCTGGTAAAACCTGTTCATGTTTCCGGTTTTGCAGAGGATGTCCGATTTTTCTGTGACTGCAGTAAATTACTAATGGATTTACAACAGGTTTACCTGAAGTATTACTACCTTGTGCCTCTTCAATTAAAGGAGCCATATAAGGAAACAGATGAGATATTCCAGGATGTGCCGGAGCGTACATAGTATAACGATGCATGTCCATCCATAGCCTCGTAATATCTAAAGGGGTTACGTCATCGGAGATATCTATTTCATTCGTATTGCATTGCCAATCAATAATACTGTTGTCGTTTTCATCCACAACATCAAAAGCTATAATCAACCGTTTTGCCATAATTTTGAATTTAATAGAAATAAGAAAACAATAAATTGGATAAGTTTACTCGCTGGTATTGCTGGTATTATTGGTGCTTGGAAGGCCTGCTCTTAGCTCGTTGACTTTTTCCAATATTTTAGTGTATAGTTCTCGATATCCTGCATCTTCGATGCCACTTATATATCCATCAATAGGTTCATATCCGTTTACTACACAAAATAGGATTTCGAGTGCATGCTAATACCGTGGAAGTTCCTTGTGCGAATAGAGAACCTCATGGATGATATTTCTTTTTATTATGGGAATATCTATTTTCATACTAAATAATGCTCCCGGCACAATCACCGGGAGCGTTTCCATCAAACAACCAATTAATTACCTTAATCTCCGTACGCTTTATCCCTCAGTCGGAGCCCTGAATGCCGGGAGCGTTCTTCACACCTTCAAAAACCATTGCGGCAGCAACAAGACTCGAACTTGTGACAAAAGACCTGCATACATGTATCATCACGTATGCGCACCTGTGCTCTACCAACTGAGCTATACTGCCAATTATTTGCGACGCGCGCACGTTTATTGCGCTAAAATAGCACTTATTCCATAAATACCTATTGTGAATCAGCAGTTTATATGATTAGTGCAATTATACTACTTGCTAAAAACGCTATACTATCCCCCTATAAATATTTATTTAAACGCCTAAAAACATAACTTAAAAGGAAACATCATACGAAATACATCCTTTTCTAATTGTTAAAAAAGTATCCCTAAACCATGTTGGCACACTTATTTTCTGCAAAATAAGGTATCCCTTATCGGTATCCCTTATGGTATCCCTAAGTTTGTTTTTAACCTTTCGCCTCATTGCTATTTATCAACGTCATTTATTCATTTGGGCATACAAAAGAACTTATGAAGTCATATCCTCTAAACACCCTAAACAGTACATATTTTATTTGGAAATACTTCTATATATTTATTATTTAGAATATCTTTGTAGAAATAAACTTCTAAATAATGAATTTATGACTAAGATAATTCACGTACATCTCATTTTCGAGAAAAAGGACTATTATTTCGGCAGTATCAGCGCCATTTATACCGTCCTAAATGACGCTCAAATAGGTATCAAAAAGAGCTCGCTACTTCATGCGGGTCTCACTGAGGGTAGCGTTAAGATAACCCGTAGAGCCATTATCAAGCAGTCTCACCTCATTCGTTGTGTTCAAGAATAACCTAAACACTCCACACGGAAAAAAGGCTGAATCGCGCCTCAAAAAGCGTCAATTCAGCCCTCTACTTTACGTAATATCATTTTTACTGTTTAGAACTTCATAAAAACTCAATTAAATTAGCCCACAATATAAGCAAATATAACAGAACGTTTTGGACTCATAAAATCTATATCTTTACGTCAATCCCTTTATCCATCGGCATTTCAGCCAATTTATCCCTCTCGTAGTTTACATACAAAGTGATTTGCCCCCCTTACACAAGCACACGCAGGGAGTGCCTTTGGAAAGGGGTGCGTGTATCGGCAGGGCGACCACACTCGTCAAGACCGCCTTCGTAACAGACCCCGATGCTCTTGTCGTTCCAACCGCGGGCATGGGCACCGGGCAGGGCCAAGGGACGGAGGGACTTGATGTCACCGTTCTTGCGGATATAAAAATGATAGCCTGCGCCGGAGAAGCCCCGGCGCAGGTGGTCTGTCGTCAAGTCGTGCTCCGTATAGCAGCGGTCGCAGCGGGTGGCGGAACAATGGACGACGATAAGATTGATGAATCTCATGAGAATTAAAAATTAGAAATTAAAAATTAAAAGTGAAGGAAACCCGCTACACTATCATGGCATGGGCGCTCAGGGCACCAATAAGCGCGGAGGCTACAGCGATTATCACTTTCAGAATCTTATCCCAAACAGATGATTTTGTACTCATAAAATTAAGGATTAATGGTTAAGAATTAATAGTTAAGAATTAATGGTTAAGGATTAGTGATTAAGGATTAAGGGCTAATGATTAATGGTTAATCATTAGGGATTGATTAGCGATAAGCGATTTGCTTGTGTTCATTAACCATTAATCACTAACCCTTAATCATTCCTTCTTTATCCCAGCGGATTTTCGCCCTGGTCGCCGTCGTCGCCGGAGCCGCCTCCGGAACCACCGCCTTGATTGCCGCCGCCGGAGCCGCCCTCTTCGGGCTTGTCGAGCACAAAGCCCACATTCGCCGGGCTGCGGGTCACGGCGGTACTGCCGTTCACCAGCTTCAGCTCCTTGTCGGGGATAAAGCGGATATTCACCTTCGAGATATTGCGCACCGTACATTTGTCCGAGGCCTCCATGCCGGGACAGCGGAACGTCATGTGGAAAGTGCCCAGCTGGTTCAGCTTCACCTTGTCGCCGTTGGCAAGGTTGCCTTGAATCTCCTCCACCAGGGCTTCGATGACGTGCTTCACGTCGCCCTTCGTCATGGCACAGTTTTTCTGAATGGAGGCGGCAAGGACATCGATGTCCACGGTGCCGCAGGTCTTGGGTTTCTGACGGAGATAGTACAACATGGGCGAAGCCGGGTTGCTCACGATTTTACGGCGCTGGAAGCGCTCTACAATTACATCCATAAATTTGAAAAGTTAAGGTTTAAGTTAAGAAAAATGAGTTACAAGAGAGAAGTGGGTAAGGGAAGGGATAGGGCGCCCGAATCAATGATTATTCCTTTTCTTAAGCACATTACAAAGATACAACATTAAGAAGCGGAAGTCAAGTATTTTGCCATTTTTTTTACTACAAAAAACACGGAGACACAGAGTTTTTCAAGCAATAAGAAAAATCTCCGTGTCTTTGTGTCTCTGTATTCTATAAATTTCCATCCATCACTTTGCATTCCTCGTCAGCCACTCCAATGGTGGTATGTAGTCCACCAGTTTTGTCATGCTTTGGTTATGATGGAAATAGACTTCACCGGTTTTGCCATTACGGTGCTTGGCTATGATGACGATACCCAGGCCATCGGTGGGATAAGTACTCTTCTTATCGACGGTCTTGCCGTAGAGGGCAGGGCGGCAAAGCAGCATTACCATATCCGCATCCTGCTCTATGGCGCCGCTCTCGCGCAGGTTGCTCAGGGTGGGGCGATGGTCTATGCTACCGTCGCTCGCCCGGTTCAGCTGGCTCAGCAGCAGTACGGGGATATCCAGCTCCTTGGCCAGCAGCTTTGCCTTGCGGCTTGCCTGCGCCACTTCCTGCTCGCGGTTGCGGTTTTTCTGGTCACTCCTCATGTCACATAGTTGCAGATAGTCCACAATCACCATGTCACAGCGATTCTTGCTCTTCAGCAGGCGGGCGGAAGAACGCACGCGGTCCATGCTCATCATCGGATGGTCGTCTATCAGTATGGGCAACCGCGACAACTCGGCAGACGCCTCATGCACCTGCCTCACCTCGCCGGGTGTGAGCTGGCCGCTGCGCAGGTGTTGCGGGTCTACCCCCTCCGTAGCTGCAAGCAGCCAGCGGTCGCCCAGGCGCTCGCCTTGCATTTCGAGGCTGAAGACCACCACATGACGCCCCGCCATGGCAGCGGCACGGGCCAGGTGGAGGGCAAAGGCGGTCTTCCCCACCGACGGACGGGCAGCAAGGATGTTCAAGTCGCCGCGCTGCCAGCCCGCCGTAACATGGTCCAGAGCGTCAAAACCCGTAGGGATACCCGTAATGCCGTTGCATCCGTGCTCCATACGCTGCTCCACCTCGGCCAGCGTGTCGTCCATCAGCCGGTCTATGGAGCGAAGGTGGTCGGCTACGCCGCTCTCGTCCTCCAGCCCCTCCAGCAGTCGATGGGCTTCCACCAGGATGTCGTCAATATCCATCGACTCGTCGGCACTGAACGCCAGCAGTTGCTGGAATCCCGTACGCATGATACGCCGCGTGTGCAATTGCCTAAGGATGAGCGCATGATACTCCAGATGAGCACTGGAGCTGACCTTCGAGCTGATGCGTAACAGTTCGTAAGGCCCGCCCACGGCATCGAGTTTGCCACGGGCTGCCAGTTCGTTCTTCAGCGTGATGGTATCTATGGACTTCGCGCTGCGATACATCGATTGCAGGGCGACAAAAATTTCCAGATTCTTCTCCTCGTAGAACATCTCGGGACGAAGTTTGTCCGCCACCAGAGGCATGGCAGCGCGCTCTATCATGCAGGCACCGATGACAGCTTCTTCGAGGTCACTGTCGTGGGAAAAAGTAGTTTCAGTCATCATATTCATTTTCAAAAGATTTGTCCGCCAGATAGGTGGCGGCTTGTTTACAATATTTTTGGTTGTTCAGATGGTCGTAATATTCGTCGATGTTGTCCAGTGCCCGCTGTTTCTCGCCTGCCGTCAATTTTTTCCATTCGCGACGGGCCCGGCCGATGTTTACCTTGGGATGCTCGGTGATGTCATGAAACTTTTCCCAGAAGATGCAGAAGTCCTCTCCCGCCCCAGCCACCGGCGCTGCCTTCTTCTTCCGCGGGGCTGCTTTAGGACGGGCATTGCCAGTAAGGAAATCATAATCGGGGATACGGATGTGCATCACGTAGGGGTTGGCCACCCGCTCCACGATGCCGGCGTCGAACATCTTGTTGAAGAAGTAGCGCGTACGGTTGCGAGGCCACCCCAATATCTCCATCCAGCGGGCCAGGGAAAGTACGGACTCGCCACGTACACAGTCGAAAAGGTGTCCCCTGACGTTGCAGGTCACCGTGCTGTAGTTGACGTGTGTCAGCACAAAGACAAAGGCTTCGAAGGCATCGGCGGCTTTCTCTCCGGTTTTCATATTCATTTGCTCCTCAAACAAGGCTTTGGGGAAGAGGAGATAGCCTTTCTTCAGCATCTCCGTTGTCATGGGGCTCATTTCTTTTTCCATTTTTGTCTATTCTTAATTCGATAATGCGACAAAGGTAAGGGACCAGCCAGGGGGATACAAATAAGCAGTTAGAATCGGCTAAAAATTAATGAAATACATAAGGTGGCGAGAGAAGGTTTCACCTCATCCTCCACCACCCTATATAATAATATACTAAAATAATCAGAATGTATTAGAAATACATTCTCTATTTCGCATATTTTTTAGAGACCAGAAGATACGGATTTTTCACGGTCATATCCTTCACGTGGTCGGGCATCCCCCAGTAGCTCAGGAGGATGCCTATCTGTACGGGGGTGAGGTGGGCAGTCCTGGCGGTATAGCCCTGGTCCGTCAGATCCTTCAGCAGGCAAGCGTGTTCCGCAATGGAACGGCGCAGGGCCTTTACGGCCGAGCAGGCATACGCGTAGTTTGGGTAATAGGCCACTGCCACATCTGCAATGCGATGGCATCCCTCGAGCAGCCATTCAAAACTTTGTTCTTTTATCATTTTGCATATATTTATTAATAAAACATGTTGCAAAGTTAGAATGGGAGGGAAAACTGGGAAAGTTCGAGTGGCAATAAGAAAACTTGCTCAAGAAAAATGAATGTGTCAAAACGGTTGATGACACACCCTCACTGTCTTATTGATAAAAGCAACACTTTCATACTATAATAGGGAAGCACACATTTTGCGTATTTCATGTAACTTATCGGTCAGCGATTTTTTTTAAGAGAGACAGCCATATTATATCTCGCCTGCCTATTAACGAGGAGTTCCGCACTAATCCCTAAGGCTGCTTCTACCATAAGAGCGAAGTCACTGGTTACATCTCCCTCTCCCTCTTGAAGTACCCCAGCACCGTGGCCGGTGTAAGACAGCAGCGTTCCACACTTTTCAGGCGGCTCTGAAAAGTATATCGGGAGCATAGCACAAGGCAGAACCAAGTATAGTTCAAGCTACGGTGCAAGCGGTGCTGAAGGTGGTCGAAAAAACGGGAAACACGGGCAAAGAAGCTGGCGATACGCTCGCGGGGGACAAAACGGGAAGGCTGTGCGGCAGCATTGCGGGAGCGCTTGGCGGTACGTTCCATCTGTGCAAGGGTATACTCCAGTTGCTCGATGTCATTGCGGGTGTTCTCCATGGTTTGTTCCAATTTCTCGCGTCGTACCTGCTGCTTGGCATATCGTTCTTTTCTGTCAGCGATTCGATTTTTGAGGTCTTCTGCGGTGAGGTTTATTCCTTTGTTCTGGATTGATTTCATTATAAATGTATGTTTTATAGTTGTTTGTCTGTATATAAGTTCACGAAAACACATCATCCGTCTGCACCGAATGCATAATGCATAAAAGGCAAACGGATGATATATCAGGAGCAAATGTACGATGAATATTGCAGATAAAGTTCTTAATGACCATTAAGTCTTGTTATAAAACATGATATTATCTACTGCAAATTTGGAGATTATAAGAAAACACGTACCTTTGCAATGTGTTTTTCATAGTATTAGATTTAAGGTTAACAAAAGATTGGCTGTCTGGGATAGATAGCCTTTTTTTTATGCCCGCACCATTCGATTCATCCAATTAGTATCAATTCACTTTATACAACTTTTTAACCCACCAAAAGTGTTTTTAGACCCCAAAAGTTGTAGATTATAAATACTATGTTTATATTTGCAACATGAAAAAAGCGCTCGAGAAAATGTAGTATCTACAACTCGTCTGTGAAGTAGGTGGCGGTTGTGATATAGACAGCGTTCATAAGACAAACAAGCAAGCAATCTACAACAATAAAAATATGAAAGTTAGACTTATGACGAAAGTTAGTGCTGCAACCCTCATTTCAGCAATTGCCTGCAGCATATTCACGGGATGTACCGAAAAAGACCTATACAATCCCGAACGTGGAAAAACAGAACTAAAGCCGGAGAGCGAATACTTTGACTTTGCAACAACAGCCCAGGTAGCTTTTGACGTGAATTATGGAAAAATCGCAGGAGGCGCATTAATAGAGGTGTTTACAGAAGACCCCATCACCTATCAGACAAACAACCTCTACTCCATCAACGGCGAAGCGGTTTTTAAAATCTTTGCAGATGCAGACGGACGCTTCACCGGCAACGTAGAACTGCCCAAAGCGACAGAAAAGGTATATATCATCTCACAAAGTTGGGGAGCCCCCATGTATGTGGAAGCAGATGTGGAAAATGGCAAAGTGGTGGTAGATATGACCGAAAATAATGCCAACACCCGCTCAACTGCCATGACACGTGCAAAATCCAACCTGACTATCGACCTAAAGGATAGGAAGGAACGGGTATACTCCATCGTTGGATGGGGACAATCTCACGGTGAGATTATTGATAATAATGACATTGTAACTACGGGAAATTTCAATGACGGAACTTTAAAGCAGTTACAACACACACTGTGGAAAGGTTATGACAGCAAACCCAGCAATCTGGACAACAGAGCTTTGGTGAGCGATACAAAGCATGTGAACACCACCATTGCCCAAGCATATATCAACAACCAGGGACAACACGTAACGATTACCGATGCAGAACTGTATCTGACCTTCCTGACCGAACGTGCCGGTTACCTGACTTCCATCGGCTATTATTACTACAAGACCAATGAAATTCCCAACAGCCCTGACAAGGTAGACAAATTCATTATCATTCCCAATGCATCCATTGCAGGAGACGACCCGTATACCGGATGGTCTGGAAGTGGTAACAAATATTCCCGATATGACGCTCCCATACAGAAGAATACAAAAATACAACTTCTGTATCAGGACGAAAACGGTAATGTCTCCACCAAATTCCCGGCAGGATATACCATAGGATATTTCATCATCCCCAATGGATATACCCCCAATAAAGGTATCGACTACTCTATAAATTATATATATTCCAATAAAGAATGGAACAAGATATATGCAGGCCAACAAGCTCGCTTTATCTCCCTCTCCACCAGCAACGGCACGGTAGTCTACGGAGTAGAAGATGGCGATGATACCAGCTACGAAGACATACTGTTCTGTATCGATGCCAACCCCAATGAAGCCATTCAAGACCCGGACCGTCCGGTCATAGACCCGGAAGAGCCTACGGTGACGAGCTCCGAAACAACCTACCGCACGTATGCCTACGAAGACATCTGGCCCAATGGCGGTGACTATGACTTGAACGACGTGATTATCGAACACAAACGGGCCATTTCATTCAACAGCAACAATTATGTGCTGAAGGTGGAAGACACCTTTGTACCCGTACAGCAAAGTGGTGCCGCCACATACTCCAACGCATTTGCCGTGCAATATGTGGCCAGCCAGCGAGGCAGCATAGAACTGCCTGCCGGAGCAGTCGATGAAACAGAGACCTCTTCTGTCATCCTATTCCCCGATGCAAAGTCTGTGCAGGGCAACGAATTTACCGTAACCCGTACATTTGCAGACAACACATTGCCTAAGAAGAATCTGGAGAGCGACTTGAACCCGTTCATCATTGCCCAGTATACAGCCGGAGCCGACAACCGGACAGAAGTGCATCTGCCCAAGAAGAAAGCGACCGGTAAAGCCAACGCAGAGCAAATCGGAGCCGAAGACGATGCCTACTACATCAACAAGGACGGCAAATATCCATTCGCCATCATGCTGCCGGCCACAACCGGCACGGAAGGCCCCATCCGGTTCACTCCGGCAAAGGAAACCGTACGCATCGACCTGGAGTATCCCGATTTCGCCAAATGGGTAGAGTCCAATGGTGCCACCAATAATGACTGGTATCTCTACTACCAGTCGTCCAAAGAGTGAAATCCTACGACATTGCTTAAAGAAGAGCCGCGCAATAGTTGCATTTGCGCGGCTTTTTCATGCATGACCATTACCGTTATGAAATTATTTTTTCTACATTTGCATCCGCTAAAAGGAAACAAAACCGCATCAGGCTGAAAAAAACATGAGGAATACATCACCCGCCGCACCTACCATCCGCTTCCGCCGCTGGAGCAGAAAAGCCTACGCTGCATTTGCCAGCATAGGACGGTGTGTCACCATCGGTTGCCTGCGCAAAAGCGTGGCAGACAGCTCTCTGTCCAAACAGAAGACTGCGGGAACCGCCGGACATGCCGGATGCGGGGAAGAGAGTACCTGGAAAGGAGAAACGGAAGGAAGGGAAACCGACACCGGCATTCCGCTGGGTAGCAGCAGCGTCCTGACAAGTATCCTCACGGAGCCGGGAACGAACCGGCACATTCTTTTTGAAACACAATTCATCCGCCCCTGCGGGAATACGGGCGGACAAGACACATATAGCCTGAAACAAAAGAGAACAAGAGGTACGGATTACCGGAAGCCATGCAGCAGAATGACGAGCTGCACCGCCCCGGCAATCCGTACCTCTGTCTTTATCCATGAACATAACCCAAGAAAGATATGACCCTACAGAAATTAAAGGAACAAGTGCTGCGCGGCAGCCACATCAGTAAGGAAGAAGCCGAATGGCTGGCTGTGCAACCCGACAAGGAAGCGCTATACGAAGCTGCCCACGAGATAACCCGGGCCCGAGCCTCGGAGGAGTTCGACATGTGCTCCATCATTAATGCCAAGTCCGGACGATGCCCGGAAAACTGCAAGTGGTGTGCACAGTCGTCGCACTACAAAACCCAGGCAGACGTGTACGACCTGGTGGACAAAGAAGAATGCCTGCGGCATGCCCTGCATAATGAAGCCCAGGGCGTGGCACGTTTCTCGCTGGTGACCAGTGGACGGAAGCCCTCCTCCAGAAACATGGAGAAACTGTGCGAAGCCGCCCGGCACATGCGCCGGCACTCGTCCATCCAGTTGTGCGCATCACTGGGACTGCTCAACGAAGACGAAATGCGGGCACTGCACGACGCAGGCATCACCCGCTATCACTGCAACCTGGAGACAGCCCCCTCCTACTTTCCCCAACTGTGCAGCACGCACACGCAGGAAGAGAAGCTGCGCACCCTGCAAGCCGCCCGCAATGTAGGCATGGACATCTGCAGCGGCGGCATCATCGGCATGGGCGAGAGCATGGAGCAACGCATCGAATTCGCCTTCACACTGCGCGAGCTGGAAGTACAGTCCATCCCCATCAACCTCCTGAGCCCCATCCCCGGCACACCGCTGGAACGGCAGGCACCACTCAGCGAGGAGGAAATACTGACCACCATCGCCCTCTTCCGCTTCATCAACCCGACAGCTTTCCTCCGCTTTGCCGGAGGACGCTCGCAACTGAGCAAGGAGGCCGTAAAGCAAGCGCTGCACATCGGCATCAACTCCGCCATCGTGGGCGACCTGCTGACAACGCTCGGCTCGAAAGTGTCGGAAGACAAGGTGCTGATAGAAGATGCCGGATACCGGTTCTGCGGCTCGCAGTTCGACAGAGAGCACCTATGGCACCCCTATACCTCCACCACCAACCCGCTACCGGTGTACAAGGTGAAGCATGCCGAAGGCGCCACCATCACCCTGGAAAGCGGAGAAACACTCGTAGAGGGAATGTCGTCGTGGTGGTGCGCCGTCCACGGGTACAACCACCCTACACTGAACCGGGCGGCAGAGGAACAGCTGGGCAAGATGTCGCATGTGATGTTCGGAGGGCTGACACACGACCCTGCCATTGAACTGGGCCAGTTGCTGCTACCGCTCGTCCCGCCGTCCATGCAGAAGATATTCTATGCCGACTCGGGCTCGGTGGCAGTAGAGGTAGCCTTGAAAATGGCCGTGCAGTACTGGTATGGCAAGGGAAAGGCGAAGAAGAACAATTTTGTGACTATCCGTTCGGGCTATCACGGGGATACATGGAATGCCATGTCTGTCTGCGACCCGGTGACGGGCATGCATTCGCTGTTCGGGGCATCATTGCCGGTGCGCTATTTCGTGCCGCAGCCGCGCTCGCGCTTCCACGGAGAATGGGATGAACGGGATACGGTGGAACTGCGGAAACTGGTAGAGGAGCATCACGAGGAACTGGCAGCGCTTATCCTCGAACCTGTGGTGCAGGGCGCTGGCGGCATGTGGTTCTACCACCCCCAGTACCTGCGCGAAGCGGCACAGATATGCAAGGAACATGGCCTGCTGCTGATATTCGATGAGATAGCCACGGGCTTCGGACGGACGGGAAAACTCTTTGCCTGGGAGCACGCGGGTGTAGAACCGGACATCATGTGCATAGGAAAGGCCATAACGGGCGGATACATGACGCTGTCTGCCGTACTGACGACGAATGAAGTGGCGGATACCATCTCCAACCATACACCGGAGGTGTTTATGCACGGACCCACCTTTATGGGGAATCCACTGGCATGCGCCGTAGCGTGCGCTTCGGTGAAGCTGCTGACCTCGCCCGAATACGACTGGCAAGGCAAGGTGACTCGCATCAGCCGGCAACTGCAAGAAGAGCTTGAACCGGCACGCCGATTACCGCAAGTGACGGATGTACGTGTGCTGGGAGCCATCGGGGTGATTGAGACAAAAAAGCCCGTAGACATGGCGTGGATGCAAAAACGCTTCGTTGAGGAGGGAATCTGGGTACGCCCGTTCGGAAGATTGGTATACCTGATGCCTCCGTTCATTATAGAGCCGGAACAGTTGAGGAAGCTGACGGGAGGGTTGATGAAAATTATACAGGAAATGAATTGAGAGGATAAAGGGAAAATTATTATATCAAGAATTTATGAACGTAACTAACTATATGCAGCAAGAGCTGCAAACATTGAAAGAACACAGCAACCTGCGCCGCCTGCCGCAACTGACACACGAGGGACGCACGGTTGTAGCCGATGGCCGGCATATGCTGAACCTTTCGTCCAACGACTATCTGGGTCTGGCTGCCGACCGCCAGCTGAAGGAAGAATTCCTGCAGACACTGACACCGGACACCTTCCTGCCGACTTCCTCCTCCTCCCGCCTGCTGACGGGGAACTTCGGGATTTACGAAGAGCTGGAGACGGAACTCGCTACACTTTTCGGCACAGAGACAGCACTGGTGCTCAATAGCGGCTATCATGCCAATATGGGGATTCTACCCGCCGTGAGCGATGCACAAACCCTGATACTGGCAGACAAGCTGGTGCATGCCAGCATCATCGACGGCATCCGCCTATCCACCGCACGCTGCATCCGCTTCCGCCACAACGACCTGGTACAACTGGAACGCCTGCTGGAACAACACCATGCAACATTCCGGCAACTTATTATCGTCACAGAAAGCATCTTCAGCATGGACGGTGACCAAGCCGACCTCACGGCATTGGTGCGTTTGAAAAAAAGATACTCCAACGTACTGCTCTATGTGGACGAAGCCCATGCATTCGGCGTAAGGGGACCGCGCGGTCTGGGCTGCGCCGAAGAAACCGGATGCATCCGGGATATAGATTTCCTCGTGGGCACCTTCGGCAAGGCAGCGGCGTCTGCCGGCGCATACATCGCCTGCTGCCGGACGATACGCGAGTATCTCGTCAACCGGATGCGAACCCTCATCTTCACCACGGCATTGCCTCCGACAAGTATTGCCTGGACACTGTTTATCGTACGGAAACTTGCCAGGATGCAGGACCACCGCGAGCATCTGGCAAGAATCAGCCGGACACTGCGCGAAGCATTACAAGCCAAGGGGTACGGATGCCCCAGCGAAAGCCATATCGTCCCACTGATTATCGGCCCCAGTGCCGACACTGTGCTGTGCGCAGAGCTGCTGCAGAGGCATGGGTTCTATGCACTGCCGGTGCGCCCGCCCACGGTGCCCGAAGGGACATCACGTATCCGCTTCTCGCTGACAGCGGACATTACAGAACAAGAGATAGAAGAAATAATTAAATATATATAGTATAAGAAAATTCATCACATATATTATTATGAAACAAGTTTACATCATCAAAAAAAATAATCCCAAGCTGCTACTGTTCTTCGCAGGATGGGCAGCCGACGAAACACCCTTTAAACAATATTGCCCCCAAGGCATGGACTACATGATTTGCTATGACTACCGCACGCTCGATTTCGATACCTCCATCCTGGAGCAATACCGGCAAGTGAACGTAGTGGCATGGTCCATGGGCGTATGGGCAGCTCCCATCGCACTGGCTTCCGTGCCCAAGGAGAAACTGCTGCTTATAGCTTTCAATGGTACCATTACCCCTATCGGTGACACAGATGGAATTCCCGAAAAGACCTTCCGAGACACCTTGAGCGGACTGACTCCCGCCTCGCTCCAGAAGTTCATGCGCCGCATGTGCAAAGACAGCAATGCCTACAAAGCCTTCCTTGCCATCACTCCCCGCCGGGACTTCAACGAAATTAAGGAAGAGCTGGAACTCATTGAGAAAAAATACACCCAAATGAGAGGGATAACCATCGATGAAAACGGCAATTATATCTACTCCAATGATGACGAGATGGATGCCTATGTAAACGATAAATACCAATACATCGATTATGACTACGCTTTCATAGGCGTCAACGACCGCATCTTCCCTTTAGAAAATATGAAACTAAATTTCGATTACATGTTCGATGACGACAAACTGATTGTTGCAGACTGCGCCCACTATGACGAACCAATGTTCCGCTTCTTGCTGCAAGACATGTGGTCGATGCCCATTGACGATTTTCTAAACCATCTGAGAGAACTGGATACATAACAAAAGGATTGAAAAAAATGACAGATACCCCTACACACCCCATAGACAAAGAACTTGTAGCAAAACGCTTCTCCTACTCGCGAAGCACCTACGACCGCGAAGCCAGCGTGCAACGGCAAGTAGCCGAAAAAATGATGCGCCTACTGACCGATGCCCTGCTTTCCGCAGGCATACCCCGTCCGCAACTTCCTACACACTTCCGCCACATCGTAGAGCTTGGTTGCGGAACGGGCAGCTACTCGCGCATGTTGCTGAACACCTTGCAACCGGAAACGCTGTTGCTGAACGACCTCTGCCGGGATATGGAGGAATGCGTCAGGGAGCTATGCACTACGCGCACTCCCCGCGTCAGCTTCTTGCCGGGTGATGCCGAAGCTCTCGACTTCCCCAGAGAAACCGACCTGATAACCTCGTGCTCCACCCTGCAATGGTTCAACAACCCAGGTGCTTTCCTCACCCGCTGCCACCAAGCACTGGTGGCAGACGGCCTGCTTGCCTTCAGCACCTTCGGCACCACAAACATGCACGAAATACGCCAACTGACGGGGCATGGGCTGGACTATCTCTCCGTTGAGGAGCTGCAAGCCCTGCTGTCTCCCCACTTCGATATTCTCCATGCCGAGGAAGAGGTAGTAACCCTGCCCTTCCCCACCCCTCAGGCAGTGCTGAAGCATCTGAAGCAAACCGGAGTGACGGGAACGGAAAAAAGGATATGGACGCGCAGCCGCCTGCAATCCTTCTGCAAAGAATACACAACCCGGTTCAGTGATGCCGCAGGCAACGTAAACCTGACCTATCACCCCATTTATATCATCGCACGAAAAAAAACAAAATAATGGAAACAAAAAACATCTACTTCATCAGCGGCATTGATACAGATGCCGGAAAAAGCTATTGCACCGCCTGGTACGCCCGTGAGCTTATGCAACGCGGCCTGCGCGTCATCACCCAAAAATTCATCCAGACCGGCAACACCGGTCATTCCGAGGACATCGACCTGCACCGTCGCCTCACCGGAACCGGCTACCTGCCGGAAGACAAAGAGGGGCTGACCATGCCCGAGATATTCTCCTATCCCTGCTCTCCCCACCTCGCCGCCCGCATAGACAAGCGCCCGATAGACTTCGGAAAAATAGAGCGTGCCACCAGGGAACTTTCCCATCGCTATGATACCGTGCTCGTAGAAGGCGCCGGCGGTCTGATGGTTCCCCTTACCGAAGATTTCCTGACGATAGACTACATTGCGGAGAAGCAGTACCCGCTTATCTTTGTCACCTCCGGAAAGCTGGGCAGCATCAACCACACCCTGCTGAGCTTCGAAGCCATCAAGAACCGGGACATCGCGCTCGATACGGTACTCTACAACCTCTATCCCACGGTAGAGGACAAGACTATCCAGGAAGACACGATGAAATACATCAAGCAGTATTTGTCCAAGCACTTTCCCGGAACAAAGTTTGAGGTAGTGCCGGAAATTGTGTAAATTTGCAGCACATAAACGTCCTACTGCACATGGAAGCATTTACATTAGATTCAACTGAAATTATCGTACTCGCTACGGCGGGTGGTCTGTTCCTTATTCAAATTATCTACTACCTCTGTCTCTACAACCGTATTCATGCGCGCAGCCGTGCCGTGAAGCAGGGAGACACGCACTTCACCCAGGAACTGCCCCCCATATCCGTCATCATCTGCGCCCGCGAGGAATCCGAGAATCTGCGCCGCAACCTGGGCGCCGTGCTGGAGCAGGACTATCCCCAATTTGAAGTCATCGTCATTAACGACGGCAACACCGATGAGAGCGAGGATTACCTGACCATCCTCGAGGAGAAATATCCCCATCTCTATCACAGCTTCGTGCCCGATTCCTCCCGCTACATCAGCCGCAAGAAGCTGGCCGTAACGCTTGGAATCAAGGCCAGCAAATATGACTGGCTGGTGTTCACCAATGCCAACTGCATGCCCCAAAGCAACCAATGGCTGCGACTGATGGCACGCAACTTCACATCACGTACCCAAGTGGTGCTGGGATACAGCGGCTACGAACGCGGCAAAGGCTGGCTGCACAAACGGGCGGCATTCGACAATCTGTTCACTTCCATGCGCTATCTGGGATTTGCCCTGGCAGGCAGCCCCTACATGGGCATCGGGCGTAACCTGGCCTACCGGAAGGAACTCTTCTACCAACAGAAAGGATTCTCCGCACACCTCAACCTGCAACGGGGAGACGACGATTTGTTCATCAACCACGTGGCTACCCCGGAGAACACGCGGGTGGAAACGGATGCCAATGCCATTGTGCGCATGCAGCCGCTTCTGCGTGCCAAGGACTGGAAAGAAGAGAAAATAGGCTACGCCTCCACAGCACGGCTGTATCATGGAATGCAACGCTGGCTGGCCGGTTTTGAGACCTTGACCCGCCTGGCATTCCACGCATCCTGGATAGCCGCGATGGTCATCGGCATTCTGCACTTCCACTGGCTGGCAGCAGGCGTCGCTTTCCTTTTGTTCCTGCTCCGTTTCACCATGCAGGCCGTCATCGTGAACAAGACCGCCCGCGACCTGGAAGAACAGCGCAGATATTACTTCACACTACCGGCTTTCGACCTATTGCAGCCGATACAGTCTTTGCGTTGGAAATGGTACTGTCTGTTCCGCAAGAAAAGCGGTTTTCTGAGAAAGTGACTCTCTTATTCGTAACGGATGGAAGTTGCCGGATGGATGCGTGTAATCAGGAATGATGGGCCCAGCAACATCAGGACCGAAGCCAGCAATGTGCCGGCATTCAGCAGCAGGAACAGCCAGATATTGAAAGATACCGGAACAGTAGCCATGTAATAGGTTTCAGGGTCGAGCTTGAACAAGCCGGACCAGCGCTGCACGAAATAGAACGCAAGGCCGATTATGTTCCCCCAAAGCATGCCTTTCCCAATGAGGAAGACCGAAAACCAAAGGAAGACTTTACGGATGGTAAAGTTATTGGCTCCCAAAGACTTCAGCACGCCTATCATGGAGGTACGCTCTATGATGATAATCAGCAGGCCGGATACCATGGTGAAACCCGCCACCCCAATCATCAGAATGAGAATGACCCAGATGTTGACATCCAAGATGCCCAGCCAGGCAAAGATTTGGGGATTGAGCTGCTCTACATTACGGACGCAATACTCGGCACCATAGCGGTCGGGATTCTCATCCGTATCGGCAGCTATCTCATAGGTGGTTTCTTCCAGCTTGTCATAATCGCGTATTTCCAGCTCCACACCGCTCACCTGGTCCGGCTCCCAGTTGTTCAGGCGATTCACCAAATAGAGGTCGGTAAGCAGGAATAGGTTGTCGTATTCGGAGAAGTTGGTTTGGTAGATACCTACAATCTTCAGGCGGCGAGCACGCACATCGTCCTGGATGAAGTAGGTGTCTATCTTGTCACCAAGTTTCAATTGCAGCTTGTTGGCAAGAGACTTTGAGATGACTACGCGGTTGGACGAAGCGGAATCGCTGAATTGCGGAAACTCCCCCTCCAGCAGATGGCGGTGGAAAAAGGTGCTGTCATACTCCTGCCCCACACCTTTCAGCACCATTCCCTGAAAGGCATCGGCGGTCTTTATCATCCCCGGCTTGGTGGAGTAGCGTTGTACATGCTTCACTTCGGGATAATCGGAAAGCGCAGCCATCATGCTGTCGCCCACCACCACCGGGCGCGTCTCATAAGAGCGTGCAGCATCCAGGTTGCCTATCTGGATATGGGCACCGAAACCCACGATTTTATCCCTTACCTCGCTCTTGAAGCCGACAATGACGGACACGGCAATAATCATCACCGCCAGTCCGAGAGCAATGCCCACCATGGCAATAAGGACAGCCGGACGGGAAACTTGCTTGCCCGGCTCCGAGTTGCGATAAATGCGCAACGCTATAAAGCGAGATAAGTTCATGGGTCATTATTTTTTAGGCGCGGATTACGCGGATTACGCAGAAAACTTAAGAAAAGACGTTTGTTTTAAATCTTCCGTGTAATCCGCGTAATCCGCGCCTAATGAATTATTTCATTTTATTCGGTTCGTCCCGGATAGGCTTCCAGTGCCTTTTGAAGCACAAAGAGAGCGCGGTTCAAGTCGTCTTTCTTCAGTACGTATGCGATACGCACTTCGTTGCGACCGGAACCCGACGTAGTATAGAATCCGGACGCAGGCGCCATGAATACCGTCTGTCCCTCGTATTCGAACTCCGACAGACACCAGGCACAGAACTTGTCCGAATCATCTACCGGAAGCTTTGCCACCGTATAGAATGCTCCCATCGGGATGGGCGAATATACGCCCGGTATACGGTTCAATCCGTCAATCAAGCATTTACGGCGTTCTACATATTCATCGTATGTGTCGCGCAGATAATCCTCATCGGCATCCAGCGATGCTTCTGCGGCAATCTGGCCTATCAACGGAGGACTGAGACGCGCCTGGCAGAACTTCATGACAGCATCCCGGATTTCCTTGTTCTTCGTTATCAGGGCACCGATGCGGATGCCGCACTCCGAATAGCGCTTGGACACGGAATCAATCAGCACCACATTGTTCTCAATGCCCTCCAGATGGCAGGCAGAGATATAGGGAGAACCCGTATAAATAAATTCACGGTACACCTCGTCCGAGAAGAGGAACAAATCGTACTTCTTCACAAGGTCGCGAATCTGGTTCATTTCACGGCGTGTATAGAGGTAACCCGTAGGATTGTTGGGATTGCAAATCAAAATAGCACGCGTGCGCTCGTTAATCAACTCCTCGAACTTCTCTACCTTGGGCAACGAGAAACCCTCTTCGATGGTCGTGGCAATGGTGCGTATCTTGGCTCCGGCAGAGATGGCAAACGCCATATAATTGGCATAGGCCGGCTCGGGAACAATGATTTCATCCCCCGGATTGAGGCAAGCCAGGAAAGAGAACAACACCGCCTCCGAGCCGCCGGAAGTGATGATGATGTCGTCTGCAGTCAGATTGATATTGTACTTTGCATAGTAACCCACCAACTTCTCGCGGTAACTGCGATATCCCGCACTGGGACTGTATTCCAGAACTTTCCGGTCGATGTTCCGTATCGCTTCAATCGCGACTTCCGGAGTAGGCAGGTCGGGTTGACCGATGTTCAGGTGAAATACATGTATACCCCTCTGCTTGGCAGCATCTGCCAGAGGAGCCAGTTTTCTGATAGGAGATGCGGGCATCTCCATTCCGCGAATAGATATTGTTGGCATGAGGTTTATTTACTATTTGACGATTTATGATTTACTATTTAATAGAGTATTTATAGGTGATATTGCTATCACTTTATCATTAAAGTTGCAAATGTAGCGAATTATTTGAAACCAAAAGGAAGGCAAGACCATAAAAACTTTAAAAAACTTATCTATCGTAAAAACTCTATGATATGTAAACAGAAACTTGTATCTTTGAAAAAGCAAACGAGCCAAGTAGAATCAATTGTAAATAGTAAATAGTCAAATAGTAAATAACACCATGGTCATCAACCTTATAACTTTTGCTTCCATACTGCATAAACAAGCATCAGTCCGTAGCTCCCACGAAGTGATATTGACTGAATTGGAAAAATACTTTACCGTCAACTTCATTGATTACAAAGATATAGACAAGTTATCACCCGATGACTTCAGTATTATATTCATTGCCACCGGAGGTGTGGAACGGCTGGTAATCCAGCATTTCGAATCCCTTCCCCGCCCCACCATCCTCCTGGCAGACGGCATGCAGAACTCACTGGCCGCCGCTCTCGAAATATCTTCCTGGCTGCGCGGCCGGGGAATGAAAAGCGAGATTCTTCACGGAGAGCTCCCCGAAACCATCAAGCGTATTTTTGTCCTGCACAGCAATTTCATGGCACAACGCAGCCTTTTCGGCATGCGCATCGGCGTAATGGGCACTCCGTCCAGTTGGCTCATTGCCAGCAATGTGGATTATCTGCTTGCCAAACGCCGCTGGGGTATCGAGTACACAGACGTCTCATTGGACCGCATTTATGAATACTACGGACAGATAACGGACGACGAGGTGGGCGAAGCATGCGCCGGACTGGCAGGAAAAGCGCTTGCCTGCCGAGAGGCAAGCCCCGAAGACATGATAAAGGCCATGCGGCTGTATCGAGCCATCAAGAGGATTGTAGAGGAAGAGCGACTGAGCGCCATTACCCTCAGCTGCTTCCGTCTGATAGACCAAACGGGAACCACCGGCTGCCTTGCCCTTGCCTTGCTGAACGACGAAGGAATCATTGCCGGATGTGAAGGCGATTTGCAATCCGTCTTCACCATGCTGGCCGTAAAAGTGCTGACGGGGAAAAACTCCTTCATGGCCAATCCTTCCATGATAAATGCCCGTACCAATGAAATCATATTGGCACACTGCACCATCGGCATCGCACAAACGGAGCAGTTCATCATACGCAACCATTTTGAGACGGAAAGCGGCATCGGTATTCAGGGAATCCTGCCGACGGGAGATGTAACCATCGTAAAATGCGGAAGCGAAAGCCTGGACGAATATTACTTGAGCACCGGCACGCTTGTTGAGAATACAAACTACATCAATATGTGCCGCACCCAAGTGCGGATAAAAATGAACTCCCCTGCCGACTATTTCCTCAAGACACCGCTGGGCAACCACCACATCATGCTGTATGGCAATTACGAGGATATATTGGAAGAGTTCCTGCAAGCCAATGCCTGCAAACGGATTGAATGATTACTCGTTCGCATCCGGTATCACCACCTCGAAACGCGTTCCTTTTCCCAACTCTGAGGAGACCGAGATAGAACCATGCAGGCGGTCTACGATGGTCTGGCAAATGCTCAGCCCCAAACCGGCGCCCTGCGTAAAGCTGTCTTCTTTGTAAAAGCGTTCGAAGATATGTTTCTGGGCGTCTTCAGAGATACCGCTTCCCGTGTCTTCGACAAAGATGGTGGTATATCCTTCCCGGTTCGTGACATAGCCGAAGGTGATGCTGCCCGTTACCGTGAATTTCTTGGCATTGTTTATCAGGTTGTTCACGACCTGCTTCAAGCGGACGGAATCGGTGATGACCAATTTGTCTTCCCCTTCCGGAATCTCTATACGCAGCTCTACATCCCGAGGCATACTCAGACGCTGGGATTCATGGACCTCCTGCATGATGAACGCCAGGTTGAATGCTCCGAACTTAAAGTCCATCGTGCCCGATTCTATGCGCGAGAGGTCCAAAATATCGTTTATCAACGCCAGCAGCAACGTACAGTTGATGTTGATTGTTTCGACGAACTGCTTTACCTCTTCCGGAGAAAAAGCGTCCAAATCCTTCAACAAATCCGAGAAGCCGACAATGGCATTCAAAGGGGTGCGTATCTCATGGCTCATATTGGCAAGAAACGCAGATTTGAGCTTGTCGGCCTGCAAGGCACGGTCACGTGCGGCAATCAAGGCCTCTTCCGTATCCTTGTAACGCTGGATGCTCTGGCATACTCCCAATACCATGTATGGGGTATCAACCGTCAGTCCGTCATAAGCGGTACTGCGGAACTCCCACCATTCATAGCTCCCATCCGCACTCTTCAACCGGAAACTCATCCGTGAATTGATTTCATTGCCCAACAGAATGGCATCAAAATTCCTGCGCGTATGCAGCAAGTCTTCCGGATGTATAAGGGTGTCCATCTCATCACGTGCCAGCAAGTCCGTATCACCGGTATACCCGAAACGGCGCAGCAATCCACCCGGGAAATGGAAACAGTTCATATGCATGTTGTACTGCCACGGATAAATGGAGCTTTCCTCCACCGCCATATTGAAGAAGCGTCTCTGCATCTCTTCTTCGGAGATATTGCGGCATACAATCGCCATTCCCGTCATCTTTTCATTGGCAAAGATAGGTACTACCTCGCCGGAAACGGGGAAATACGTTCCCTGATGGTTTTCCTGCATGAAGGCTTTCTCCGGAATAGAAATAGGTCTCTTTCCGGTACGTACTTTCTTCAACAAGTCCTGCAAGATGTTTTCTCCATTCATGTAAATCCTGAAAATGGAGCCGGCCATCTGCCCTTCATAGAAACGGGACGTATAGGTTTCGGAAGAAAGTCCCAACATCTGTAACAACGGACGGTTGACAAAATGGATGCGCAGGTCGGTATCATACGTAATCAAGCCGTCGCGAATGGAACAGAAGATATTGTCGAACTCGTCGCGCTGCTCCACCAGGCGGTGCTGTATCAACAAGCGGGTCTGGGCATGTATGCGCTTACGCGACTCCCTGCGGTTGGCACGGAAAAGCCAGGCAACCAGCAGCACCAATGCCCCGACAATCAGCGAATAGAACAGAATGAACCAGACACGGTAACGCTCCATCAACGGTATATTCAAAATGATGCCCTTGCTCTCCGCACGGTTCGTGTCCACACGGAAAAACTGCAACTGTTTGTAATCGAACAGCAACTTGCCCCCAAAGTCCTTTACTTCCAATGAGGCGGGTGACTTGCCCTTCAAAATACTTGCAGCCTGCCGGCCGGCAGCAAAAGCATCCTCTCCGGGAACGGCATCATACACACACAGAACACCGTTCGTCATAGCCAGGTTCTGGCTGGTAAACACGGGGGCCTTCAACTTCAAGGAAAGAAAGGGAATCCATTTGGGAGCAATGACAATATGCTTGTAGGCATTGTAGTCATAGCAAATGGAAGTGATGATAGAGTTCAAGGACTTGGCCTGCACATTCAGCACTTTCAACTCATGCTCCGGATAGTTGCTCTTTATGCGTTCCCAGGATTCCTCCACAGCCTTAACCCCTTTAAGGCTCAGGAAACTGCTGTCGGACAGACAGACCAACTCCCTGCGGGAAGGAAACATGCGGACAGCCGCATCCAGCAAGACATCGAAATCCGTTTTCGAAACATAGCCGGAGACGTTGGGCATTCTTTCAAAGACTCTCTCATCCGGGTATTTGATACCCGAAACCACTACCGGTATCTGATAAGGCAGGGAATCACCGCAATGGGTCAATGTGAAGAAAGCCTCATCGCTGGAGGTCACAATCAAGTCCGTTTTCCGTTGCCTGGCACGCTCGCAGATGCGGCGCATGATGAAGCACTCGGAAGCGAAAGACCAGTAATCGGCATTCAGATATTCAGTAGTGATATTGGCTTTAACTCCCCCCTTGTCCAGTCCGTTCTCCAAATTTTCTGTCAGAAGGCTGTGCCAAGGAGTATTTTTTGTATAGGACTGTATGAAAAGTACATTGTACGTACGTTCCGTAGCCGAAAGTGTTCCCGACATCAACCACAACAAGCCTGCAAACAATGGAAAGAAAAGGCGTTTCATCATAATATAGATTTTGTATACTCAACGCAAAACTCTTATTCGTCACGCAAATATACAAGTTATATTGAGAATGAGCACAGATTATTCAAAAAAAACTCACTCATCGTGCAATGCTTCGGCAGGCTGTACCTTCATGGCCCGTGAAGCCGGATACCAGATTCCTGCAATCACCATCAATGCCATCAATATCCAGACAATAGAAACGCATATGACAAATCTCCCCCAAGTGGCATCCGTGGCTTCCGTAAAAGTGACATCTGCCATAACCATGTTAATACATATTATCAAAGCCGGGATAGAAGCAAGTGCCAACAGCAGCAACCCTTCACCCAGCAATTGCCAGCGTATTCTTCCGCGGCTGCTGCCCATGGCCATGCGCAAAGCAATCTCGCTGCGGCGATGGCGGGTACGGAACCAAAAAGTTCCCATCAGCCCGATGAATACATTGAAAACAAAGAATATCACAATGAGCCTTGCGCTGCGGATATACGGGGTGATTCCTTCGGCAGCATCCCGCTCTATCTTCTGGTCCTTATAGCTCTGTATGTCGAAAAGATAGAATGGAGCGACCTGCAGCTGCGACGTCATATCCTGATAAAAACGGGCTGCAAAATTATCCGTATCCACCTCCGGACGTATCCGTAGGGAGATGAACGGGAGGTACTGGTCCTCATAGAACCAACCGGGGAAAGGAGTCAGGACAAAAGGTCCGTAACGGGCATAGTCATCCGTCTTCTGCAAGGCACAGACTGCAGAGACACGGTAACGGAGACCTCCGCTGTAATAATCCAGAAACTCGCGGCCCACCGCCCCGGCACTTGTCTGAAAAAGACTGTCTGCCAAATCACGGGTCACCACGGCAGGCAGAGGACTGGCAGTGGAATTCCAATCCGAGACATTCCCCTGCAACAGCGGAATGCGCATGACGTCGAAATATTCGGGAGACACATAGCGCACTGTAGTCTCGACAACATGCACGCTGTCCGTCGTATACCCCTGGTAAACACGCCCGCGGGTATAAGTATCGGTACCCAGCCACGTGGCAGCACTTTCCACTGCAGGATATTGCCTGATACGCCGGAGCACTTCCTCCATCGGCTTGAACCAGAAGGTCTGCAGGCTGTCTTCCGACGTGCACGGCACTATCTGTGTGGGATTGCAGGAAATCCTTATCTTATAGACATGCTCCAAATCATACCCCTTAGGCTGCCGTTCTGCATGGGCAAAGCCATAGAGTACATCCACACAATACCACATCAATGTAAATACAATCAACAGCTCGGCAAACAGCCAACCGTTACTGCGGCGCTGGTTCCATATCTGGTGTAAAATAGAATGTATCATACTCGTTACTGTTTTAATTGGGATTCGTTTATCCGCTCATTCTCCGCCAAGAACCTCGGCTATAGGGCGACGGGTGGCATGCCAGGCAGGAATAAACACAGAAAGCAGGTTGAACAACAGACACACCACCAATACAGCCACGAAAACCGCAGGACGGAGGAAGAGCCAGACGCTTACATCAAAATTCGTTCCGGGAGCACCATCGCCAAGCATCCAGTCCTTACCCAGCCATAGGAATATGCACGAAAAGAGAAAACCGAGCAATGCGCCGGCAAATGCCAAGGCCAGGTTCTCGCGGAGCAACTGCACCATCAAGGTAGAACGGCTGGCGCCGTATGCTTTCCTTACCGCAAGCTCAGCCATGCGACGGGACATTTGCGAAGATATAAGTCCGCTGACATTGATAGCGGGCACAATAAGCAATATCAAACCCAGGATGATGCAGGTTACGGCAGGACTCATCGTGTCATTACGGAAGAACTGCCGTTCCGTATAGGTGCTGAGGTCGGGAAGCTCCAGTTCATATTCGACCAGTATCTCGTTGAAGCGGGCAAGCGACTGTTCTATCTGCCGCTTGAGTTCCTCTCTGCCGACACCGGGCTTGACAAGGGCCACAGCCTCGAAATCTCCCCGTAGCCCTTCACTGCCCAGATCGGAATTCCGGGTGGAATAAGGCATCCACAACTCTCCATAGGCAAATGTGAACAGAGAGCTCACATCCTTGGTGACCCCGACAATGCGCTTAGGGCGAAAGTTGACAAAATAATTTTTGCCAATGGCTGCTTCGGCAGACCCGAAAGCTTCGCGAGCAAGCTGTTCGCCTATAACCACGACATCCCGGCAAGCATCGAACTCTTCGGTACTGAAAAGACGGCCCGCCACAAGAGGGATATCGTAGACACGCCAATAGTTCAAATCCACCTGACGAACCGTACGGCGCATTCCCCGCGCGGGCGATTCCCCACAATATCTAAGATAGGTAGGTCCCAAATAGGTGACAAGTTCTGCTCCCGGAAGCTCCTTAAAAATAGCGTTGACAGCCCGATAAGACATGCCCGTATTGGAATTGCTGTGGTCGGACTTGCGGTAAGAGTATCCATAAGAAGAATATACCATGCTACTGCGGTGCGACTCGGGAGCCAAGTCAGCCGTCTGAATGTCATACACCATATAAATGACCATGACAAAGGTGATGCTCACTGCCGTACCGATGACGGAAACAGCACTGAAAAAGGGATTCTGGCGGATAAGAGCTAAAATTTGTTTCATAACTTTCTATTCATCATGTAATGCTTCGGCAGGCTGCACCTTCATCGCCTTGCGGGCGGGAATACCTATACCGATGACAATCATTAGGGTAATCAGCACAAAGCTGATGGCAGCACAGAGCAGCAGGCGGTCCCACTCCAACGTCGTACCGTTCCTCCAGGAATTCAACTCCAGGTGTGCAAGATTATAATCGATGAGCAATGCAACGGGGGTGACAATTGCCAACAACAATATCCCTTCACTAAGCAGCCGGCTGAAGATGGCACGGTCTGTCGCTCCATGCGCTTTGTGCAGTGCTATCTCCGAACGGCGTTGCTGCGTACGGAACCAGAATGTTCCGAGCAAGCCGAGGAAAATGTTCAGCAGCAGGAATCCCATACCCATCACATAGTTACGGATGTCATTGGTCCATGCCTGCTGGTAGTTGCGACGAATATCCTTGAAAGAACGTATCTCCGAAATGAAGATATTGCCTATGCGGAACTGGCTCTCACTGTCTGCCTTCAGCCTCTCAATGAAGTCATTGTCCTGCCCTTCACGGACGCGGACACAAAGTTCGAGACCGATATAGTAGAAACTCTGCTTCACCATCATGGAATATGAGCTTCGCGCCTGGTCATAATCGTGATAGCGTACATTTTGCAGTGCAGCCCCCAGCCGGTAGGTCTTCGTAGTATCACCAAAAAGATAGAACCGCTGGCCTACGAGATCTGTCATCCGGCGGTCGTATTTCCGGTAGAGGTTATCCGAAGCCATAAACTCCCCGCGCTCCAACATTTCAGCCAATTGTTCGGGTGTCTCGCCACGCGTGCCCCGATAGCGGAATACACGGGGAAAGTCCGGTGTCACTAACCTGCGGATGGTCCAACCGGGAGAACGCAAAGTGTCATAGCTTACTTCAGCGCCTGAATTGCTTCCGTTGTAAGGATACGAATTCTGCGAAAGGCTGACCGCTTCTATCTCCGGCCGACGACGCAGACGCTCCAACAACTCGGCTATGTCATCGTGGGTCTGCTGAGAGGTATGCCCGGCTATGTAGTCGGGACTTTTGGGTGTCAGTTCCCCCAACTCTATAAGGTAGCAGTGCTCTATATTAAAGCCTCTCGGCTCCAGATAGGTGGCGGCGCGCGTGTAGAGATAGTCTACCACGTACCACATCACTACACTCACTACCAATAACTCCAACACCAACCATAGGTTTGAGAGCCATTCATTCTTTATCTGTGTAAGAAGTTTCTTAGTCATTTTCTTCAATGATTAATGTTTTGTGATGGAGTTATTTATGCAAACGTCCGCCCAATGCATTTACAATCCCTATTCTTGATGCACGCCATGCGGGAATACCGGAACTTAGTAAGTTCAGCACAAAGCAGAACAACAACGCCCAGCCAAAGGTGGAGCCATGCAGCAATATGCTTGCATCCACTGCCGGAGGACTCAGCGTCTGGCTGAATTCCTGCGCAAACAGCAGTGTATTTCCCAAATAAGCGAATGCTACACTCAGCAACAATCCCATCACCCCTGCCAGCAATGTCACCACCAGATTTTCTGCAATGATTTGCCCCATCAGTTCCAGTCTCGTTGAACCGAATGCCCGGCGCACACCAATCTCTGCCACACGCTGGCGCAGACGGCTCTGCGTCATCGAGCTGAGGTTGATGGCAGGAACAATCAGTAGAATGATGAAGATAATGAGACGCTGCCTGCGTGCCTGGTCCACGTCCGGTTCGATGTTGGCAGCCATTCCTGCGGCATTTTTCTCCTGGTCATAAGGACGGTTACGGTAAATCAACGAATAACCATTCTCGCCAATTACAGTGTCGTACTCCTGACGGCGGCGTTCCGTCTCCTCACGAATAGCGGGAAAATCATCACGGCTTTTCGCCAGAATGGTAACGCTCATCATCCCCATATGCTCATCACTCCAAGTGTTTTTCGTCACCTCAGTAGAAGTATAGGGCACCCATACCTGCGCATAGGCAGTGTTGGCCAAAGTAGAAACATCCTTCACTACACCGGACACTGTATAAGGAGCATGGTTCAAAAGGAATTCGCGACCAACAGCCTCCGTTGTCTGGAATAACCTGCGCGCTACACTTTCCGTAATTACCGCTACGGGTAGTCCGGCATCGAATGTAGCCTGGTCATAAGGTTTCCCGGCAACAAAAGAGAAATCAAACACACGCCAGAAAGTATCATCTGTCTGCAACAGGTCGATACCCGTTGCAGGTTGTCCCGGCAGATTCACGGGGGTAGAAATGACCATACAGGTATAAATCGTTACTGCTTCGGGAGTCTTCAGCGATTTGAAGCACTCAAGCGCAGTCTTTATTCCCATCGGTCCGTTGGAACTGTTTCCCTCTCCCCAGCTTTTGTTGGTGATGCTCATATAATGCACATGTAGAAAGCGGTCGCGGTTGCTCTCCGGAGCAAACGGAGCTACCTTCACCTGCTGCATCATCACCACCAGCATGATGAGGAAGATGGCAAGTGCCGTACCGGCTATGCTGACGGCACTAATCATCGGTTGCTGCCGCAACTGTGCCCAAGCTTGTGTGAAGTATTGCTTTATCATCTTAACGGCCTATTTTCAAATTACCAGTATTTACCCCGCCTATGCCTCCTTTAGAAATGTCAGCATGCCCGGCAGTTCCGCTCAGAGTAATTTCGCCGACTCCCCCCACCTTGGCAGAGAGATAATCGCAAACTACATGGATGTCGGCACTACCCACACCCCGCAAAGCCACCCGCAGGTCGCGGCAAGTCAAATCCTTCACATGCACATCACCCACACCTTTCACTTCAAACTCCAGCTTATCCAGCTTCAAGGGTTCCTCACAGTTAAATTCACCCACACCGATAAATTCCACCATCTCTAAGTCCGGAGCCGAGAGACGGATGGTGACACCGTCATTTTGGTTGCGCATCTTCTTATTCTTGAAGCCGATGGTGAGATGGCCGTCCTTCACTGTGCTCTCCGTATTCTTCACGTACTTCTCCCGTCCTTCAATCTGTAGGGAGTAGCTGTCGCTCTGTGTGAAGTAAACCGTACCCACAGAAGTTATCCTAATGGATGAGAAAGCCTCCACCTTACGCACTTCACTCACTTTGTTATCTTGTCCCCATGCACAAATTACGCCTGCAAATGCCAATGCCAATGCGATGATAACACCTATAATATTTGTCTTCATATTCTTACTTATTTATTACGATGATTACTTACTCAAAAAAAACAGATAATGTGTTTAGTACGAACGGATGATGTATTTGCCCCAAACAAGTGATGTGTTTGATACAAACAGACGATACGTTCTTTTTTTATCGTTGATATTATTTTCTTATTCTTCATGCAGCGCCTCTGCCGGCTCTATCTTCATGGCTTGCCGTGCCGGATACCAAATGCCCATCATCACCATCAGCGCTATCAACAGCCAAGCTGCCAGCGAGCCTATCAGGAAGCGTATCATGCTCCACTCCACCGGCCAGGTGGCAATCAATGCGGTACGTCCAATGGTGAACTCGCCAATGCCTACGTTGTAACATATCAGCATGGCAGGCAGAGTAACCAACGCCAACAGCAGTAACCCCTCACCCATAAGAAGGGAAAAGACCTGCTGCTTGGTACTGCCCATCGCCAACCGCAAGGCTATTTCCGAGCGACGACGGCGCGTACGAACCCAGAAAGTTCCTATCAGTCCCAAGAAGACATTTCCCAAGAGGAACAGTACCACTATTGTCTGACTGTTCACCTTGTCCGTATCTCCATACAGCACTTCGAACTGTGCCTGCATTTGCGTGTAAGGTTCCGCGTCGGCAACAAATATATTGTCCGTGTCCAGCCTCGGCGCTATCTCGCGGAGAAATTGTTCCCGGTAGTCCGGCCCGTCGGCAGCAGGCTTTACACGGAAAACAATCTGCGCCTGCTGATCACCGAATTCCTCACGCATAAGCTGCTCGCCTAGGCGCATAAAAATCCAATGAGCGTCATCGCCATAGCGATAATCGCGGAAGCTGCCGACAATGCCACCTTGAGTAACCGTATTCACCGTATCTCCACGCCATGTCAACGGTGTGTTGAGCGAAAATTCCGGCAGCCGCTTCTTGAAAGCATCGGCAATAGCCTGGCTCAACATCACATTATTGATACCGATAGGCAAAGCGGCAAAAGTCCGCCCTTGTTCCTCCTGCATATGGAAAACCCGGGTATATCCACCGGTAGCATAAATCATACGCCCGCCCACCCCGATGGTATCTTGTACAGCCAGCGAGTTATAACTATTCGCGCCACTCATAGGCAAGCTCCAATAACTCAACGAGGCAGCCTCTACGGTAGGTTCCTGTTCCAGCCTTTTCAGGATATTCAGGTATTTGTCGGCATCGAGCAATGTCGTATCACGACTCTCGCCTCCCCGGACCGTAGTAAGACGATAAACATGGTCGATATCATATCCCAACGGACGATAGAAAGTATATTTCATACATCCCAGAGAATCGCAAAGAAACCACATCACGATGAATACCAAAAAGAGTTCGGCCAAAACCCACCCACTATTGCTCAGGCGTGCCCATATCATGCGTAAGTTGTGTACAATGAATTTCATAATACTTCTTGTTTTATTTATCGTTCAGTGAATCTACAATTGTCCGTCTTGCTGCCACCCATGCAGGCAGTCCGGCACTAAGCGTATTGATGACCACACAGAAAGCAAAAGCCAGCAGGAATACCCAAGGACTGAACAATGCCTCCATACTCAAGCTAAAGTCACCGGCCGTACCGATATTCTGGCTATTGGTAAAGAGCCAGGTACGCATTCCCCATACAGCTACGTAGCTGAACAACAGTCCTACCACACCTCCAAGCAGTGTCAGCACCAGGTTCTCATTCAGAATTTGGCGTATCAGTACACCGCGCGTTCCTCCGAAGGCCTTACGTACTCCAAGCTCCGAGGTGCGCTGCTGCATCCGGCTGTTACTCAGTCCGCACAGATTGAGCGAAGGTACCAGCAAAATGATAAATAACGCAATGGCATATTGCAGGTATAGCATCGTCACATCCGGTCCTACGTTAGACCATACATGGTTCACATGCGCCACAATGTCGTCCGGTTGCTCCATGATGTCTATCTGCATGTCTCCCAATCCTGCATTGACAGCCTCTACCCGTTTGGAAATACCTTGACGAATGGTCTGGAAATCGTCGGATGTACGTGCCAGCACAGCAATATGAACATCACCGCCGTAGCTCCATACCGAAGTCACTTCCAACTTATCGGCCGGATACATGCTCCATACCTGTGCGTAAGCATCCTTTGCAGTGACAGAAACATCCTTTACCACTCCTACCACACGTGCCGGTTGGCGGTTCAACAACAACTGCTGCCCCACCGCATCCGTCGTACCAAACAGTTTCCGTGCTACAGAAGCACAAACCACAACAGCCTTTGTACCTCCCGCACGGTCCTCTTCGCCGAAACCATGTCCTGCCAAAAACTGCAGGCTGAATACCTTCCAGAAACCCTGATCGGTCTGCATGGCATCCACTTTCACCCGGTTGCTGCCATCTGTAAGAGACACCAAAGCGGCACTGGCCGGAGCAAAAGCAGTACAAGCTTCCACTTCGGATAACGGCTGTATACATTCTTTCATAAATGCCGGTGAAGGAGTATTATAGTTTTGTACCCCTTCCTCTGTCTTGCTGCTTATATGCATGGCAGAAAAATAAAGGCACCGGCTACGGTTCACTTCCGGTTCCAAATCGGCATACTTCGTTTGCCAGATAATCACAATAGCCATAATCATGGTAATGGCAAATGCCGTACCCAGTATGGAAATTGTACTCAGCAGCGGATTCTGCTTCAAGATAGTAAAAGCTTGTCTTACGGTTTGCATTTCATTAATTGATAGTTGATAATTAATAGTTGACAGTTGACTAAGCAGTAATTATTCCACCTGACGTCCGTCGAAGAAGCGGACGGTGCGTGAGGTCTGTTTGGCCTGCTCTTCATTGTGGGTCACCATCACGATGGTACGTCCGTCTTCCTTGTTCAGTTGATGCAACAGTTCCATGACTTCGGCACCCATCTTGGAGTCCAGGTTACCGGTGGGCTCATCGGCGAGGATTATCTCCGGGTTGCCGATAATGGCACGGGCAATGGCTACACGCTGGCACTGACCGCCGGAAAGCTGTGTAGGCATGTGGCGCATGCGGTGGCTCAAACCGACCTTCTTCAATACCTCTTCCGCCAGATGACGACGTTCCTTGGCAGACACCTTTCTATAGAGCAAAGGCAACTCCACATTATCCAGCACATTCAGCGAATTAATCAGATGGAAAGACTGGAACACAAAACCCAACTTCCGGTTACGGAAAGCAGCCAGCTCCTTGTCCTTCATGCCGTCCACTTTTGTACCGGCTATTTCGATGGTGCCGCTGGTAGGTGCATCCAGTAAACCCATAATGTTCAGCAACGTAGATTTTCCACAACCGGAGGGTCCCATGATACTGAGAAATTCTCCCTTGTTCACTTCGAGGTTTACATTTTCCAATGCCACGGTTTCAATCTCGTTTGTACGATAAATCTTGTTGATGCCAGTTAACTTAATCATAATGGTAAGTATTTAATTGTTATTATTCTGTTCCGTTTCTATTCCGCACAATTTCTGTTTCAAGAGCTCAAAAGTTGTGCCAAAACCGTTTATTATTGATTATCTGCTATTTATACATGCAGTAAGGTGTCCGAAAATGAACACCTTGTCCGTTTTCATCTATTCGTCACGCAGAGCTTCCGTAGGTGGAATGCGGCTGATGTTGCGCGCCGGGATATAGATTCCCACCAACACTACCACCAGCAGTATCAGAAAGATGACGAGCGACACGAGCAGATAATGCGAGGTGAAATCCGACACCCAATAGCTCTCTGTACTCTCCACCCAATTCTGCCCTTTGGCCAGCCCTTCTTTCAGTGCATATTGCAAATAAAGCAGAAAACCAGTCAGTGAAGCGACCACGGTCAATACCGTGCCTTCGCCCATCAGCAGGCGGACAATGTCACTACGTGTAGCTCCGAACGACAGCATCACTCCCACTTCCTCGCGCCTCGTACGTGTCTGCAACCAGAAGGTACCGATGACACCCAGGCAAAGATTCACCAGGAAGAAAGCCGCCATCGCCAGATTACGGCGGTAAATCGGTGTGGAATTGCTGGCTTCGCTCTCCGTTATAATCTGCTCATAGGAACGGACACTGCGAGCAAACAGATTGCCCCGCCTCATCTCCTTCACCATCCAAGGACGGAAATCGTGCAGAAAACGCTCCATGCTGACACCCTCTTTGAGACGTACCAGGATATGGGCACTTTCAGGGATATAACTTGTATCGATGGTAAGCATCGGCATAAATGCAACGGGGACGGGACGCCACTCGCTATACATCTTCATGGCTCCTATCGTACCGACAACCGGCATGTACAAGGTATCTCCATGGTCTCTGCTTACACAGCGTTTGCCATGCGCGTCTTTGGTATGGAACAACTGTTCGGCAGCATTCTCTGTCAGTACAATGTCATTCGGGGCATAGGCGTAGTCGGACAGCTGTCCGGGTGTCCGCCCCTTACCGGAACGGAAACCATACGTATCGAAAAAGTTCGTATGAGGCAGAAATTGTATCATCATAATAGATAAGGGAATCGTATCCCCTTCGGCAAACAATTGACTATTCGAACTTCCCGAAGAATTGGGATAACAGAATCCCAGCACGGGAGTGGCCGATTCCACACCGTCAAAGTCCTTGACATAACGCACCAAATTATAATAGTTGTCCACCAACGTAGCAGAGTCCTGCGCTTCGGCATCGTATCCCGGTGCCTGGGGCTGCAATGCGCCCAATGAAATGAGGCAAAGCCGCTCCGCATCATAGCCCAACGGGATATTACGATCGTGCGTGACCACAATCACCGGGTCCAATACAACCCAACTGATGATACTCACCAATATCAATTCGGCCAACAACCATCCGTTCTTGCGGCGGCGCGCCCAAAGATTCTTCCATATTAACTTAAACATACCAACCTCCCGTGTCTTATCGTTTTTCATTCAGTGAGTTCACAATCGGTTTCCGCAAGGAATACCACGCCGGTATAAGGGCCGACAACAGATTCAGTACGACACACAGCACCAATGCTGCGAGAAAAACCAACGGAGCAAACAGCATCTCACCCGATACGCGGACATCCACTCCTTCGGGCACCATGCCCGGCCAACTGTCGAGTACCGTAAATATCCACTCGCGTCCCGTGTAAAGTGCCAGCCATGCCAGCAGCAAGCCCAATGCTCCACCCAGTGCAGTCAACAGCAGGTTTTCCCACATCACTTGTGAAAGCAGTATCTTACGTCCGGCTCCAAACGACTTCCGCACCCCCATCTCTGCCAGGCGTCCCTCCATACGGCTCGATATCATGCCACTCAGATTCAGGGCAGGCACCAATAGCAATACGAGCAGGACAAGCAGGAAGTGGCGCACTGTGGCCCAAAGGTCAAACTCCATACTTGCATAAGTCTTGAAGACACTCAACAGATGGGAGGTGGGCTGCTCCCAGAAATCTACTTTCCATTCATCGGGATGCATAAGATTCTCCTTGCGGCAGATTTCCTTTATCTCAGCCCGCAGAGCATCTCCCTGCTTACTGTCCTGCACCAGAAAGGTAGCACTGAAAGCTCCCAGATAGGGAAGGTCGTACTTGGGAGTGCTGTAATCGGGCGACACCGTATAAGGTACGTAAAGCTGTGCATAGGATTTGGAGGTGAGGTAACTGGCGCTACGCACCACTCCACAAACCCGGTAGTCGATATAGTTCAGGCTGAACGAGCGTCCTACTACCTCTTCCGTCGTACCGAACAAGCGGCGTGCCAAATCATCGGTAACGACAGCAGTGGAAATGCCACTTGCCAGGTCGGATGCCGTGAATGGACTGCCTTCCAGGAATTGGAAAGAATATATCTTGAAAAAAGCAGGGTCTGTCAACTTTACCATAACCGGAAAATCACCGCTACGGTCGGCAGGCTGTATATAACTGTTTTCCGACAAGTCATTATGCAGCTCGGCCGAAACGACAAGAGCATTCTCTACGGGATAGAACCAGTCTTGCAGTGCCTTGTAGGAAACAGCCCATTGCATGGTCCTAGTATTGTTGCCGCTTCCCTGCGTGAATTTTGAATTGCTGAGGTAAAGCGTATTCATGCGGTTTGCCTCCGGATAGACGGGCGCAATCTTCACATAATACACCACCGCCATAATCATTGTCATGGCAATGGCCAGCCCCGTACCCACAATGTAGAGCATGCTGAACAGTTTATTCTGCTTCAACAGCTCCCAGGCTTGTTTCAAGTAAACCTTTATCATTTTAGCTTCAACTTATTCTTGTTCTTATAGTTACTCATATCGCTCACCACCACTTCATCACCCGGTTGCAAGCCACTGACCACTTCTACAAACTCAAAGTTGGAATCGCCCAGCTGCACCTTGCGCTTTACAATTTCCTTGTCGGAATTGCGTACAAAAAGTTCATACTCCCCACGTCCCACATAATAGCTGGCATTGGCTATGCGCATCACGTCTTCCTTCACTGCATTCATCACATAGACGTCGGTTTTCAGACCGGAACGCAGTCGGCGGTTGTTGTCCTCATTCAACTGCACGGTAAAGGAGATGACGCCATTCTTTGAAAGCGGAGTAACACTGCTTACGGAACCTTCCAGCTTTTCGCTGCCAATCTTCACAATGGCCTTGCCACCGGCAGCCACACGGTCACCGTAAGTATCGGCAATCTCGCCTTCCACCTTGAAGTGACTCAAGTCGGAGATGACGGCAATCTGTGAGCCTTCGGGAACCTGGGCACCAATCTGATTGTTGATATAAGTAAGGATGGCCTTCCGGGGCGAACGCACCTGCGCATCGTCGAGCGTACGTTTGGTTTCGGCCAGTGTCTTTTGGAACATGCTGAAATCCAGCTCCTGCACTTGGTATTCCGCAGCCAGCACTTCCTTCTCGTTGGCATACTGCTGCTGCAATTGCTCGTATTCCAGTTGTGCCACGTTGTAGCTCAGTTCGGCTTGGCGCACTTTGTCGGTGGTGCCCGAACCGAGGCTATCAAGGTACTGCTCGTTACGCAGCTCCACCTTCATGCGGTCCAGCTTCATGGCGGAGACTTTGATTTTCATCTGAAGGTCGGTCAGCTTGGTCTGGTTGTCAAGTTTCAGCTGTTTCAGCTTGTAGCTGCGCATCTGCTCTTCATCCAGCATCTTTTTGTAGTCGGTCTCGGCACTCTGCAAGTCCAGTTTCAGGATGGGGGTACCTACATCCACGCTGTCGCCACCTTTTCTGTACACTTCCAAAATGCGGGTATTGATGGGCGAGTTGATAATTTCCTCGAATGCCGGGACTACCTTGCCGGAGGCGCTAACGCTGACTTCAATCGTGCCTTTACCCACTTGGGAGAAAACGAGGTCTTTCTCCTTCACTCCCGTACGCATCAATGAAATGAGTACACTGACCACTACGATACCTGCCACGCCGATAGCACCGTAGCGGATGATTTTCTTATTGCGTTCTTTATTACGCACTTCTTTCGGAATTTCTCTATCCATATCTTTAAATTTTATTGTTTGCGAACATAACGCTTAATATATACTAAATCCATGCCAAAATCATAACCCCCTGAAAGTAAGCGAAAAGACAAAAAAGAAGGGTGTCCGTTTTCGGACACCCTGTACATTTTCGGATAGCTTCTTTATCTTAATCTCAATCTGTCGCCAATCTCCGGCACGTATTCCGCATCCTTACGATTCATCTTATAAAGGTTCTTCAGACGAATGCCGTACTTTTGGGAAATGGTATGCATGGAATCACCGTCTTTCACTATGTAGACGGTATGGGGTTTGGCGGCTTTCTTGCGCTTTTCTTTCAAGTAAATAATGTCTCCCGCCTCCAGTGTATATTCTTTATGGAGGTCGTTGTATTTCACCAGCTTCTTCCAGCTGATGTCAAACTCCTTGCCCAACACCTGGAAGGTGTCTCCGTCGCGTGCCACTACATAAGCTATATCGTTGGCAATGTACACCTGATGCGGATTGGCCAGCCAAGGCTTCTTTTTCAGTTCCTTCTCCCAGCTGCGGGCATCGCGCTTGCTCATGCCACGGCTGTCGTACTTATACAGTTCATAATCCTCGATAATGGTTATCAGTCGGTTGGCATACGACGGGTCGGTAGCATAGCCAGCCTTCTTCAAGCCGCGCGCCCAACCCTTATAGTCCGTAATCTTCAGTTTGAAAAGAAAAGCATAACGTGCTCCCCTTTTCAAGAAATCGGAATGGTCTTCATAAGAGTCTTTCGGATTGCGATAAGCGCGGAAACATTCATTGCGGGCATCGTCATCATGCCTCACTGTCCGTCCGCGCCAGTTGCCTCCGCACTTGATGCCGAAGTGGTTGTTGCTCTTGCGCGCCAGCGCGCTGTATCCGGCACCGCTCTCCAACAGCCCTTGGGCCAGCGTGATGCTGGCAGGTATCTTATGACGCTGCATCTGCTCCACGGCAAGGGGGGCATACTGTTTGATATACTCATTGTAGCGGGCATTCCGGCGTTGTGCCTGCACTGTTGTAATGGAAATAAAAAGAAATGCTATGATAGCAGTCAGTCTGAAAATCCGTTTCATGCTTAAAATGTTGAGTTCTGCACAAAAGTCCGTAAAAGAATTGAAATAACCAATCTCTTTTCTATCTTTGTAACATTAATTACAATATAACCCTTTGCCTTATGAAAGAATTAAATATCGAAATCGCCGTCAAGATATACGACTATGAAGAACTGGATGCCGCCGACCGCGAACTGATGGATGCCGCCCGCGAGGCTACCAACCGCAGCTATGCCCCTTACTCCCACTTCTCGGTAGGAGCTGCGGCCAGACTGGCAAACGGTATTGTAGTGACCGGCACCAACCAGGAAAACGCCGCCTATCCTTCCGGGCTGTGTGCAGAACGCACCACCCTATTCTATGCCAACTCCCAACATCCCGACCAGGCAGTAACCACCCTCGCCATTGCTGCACGCAACGAGCACGACGAGTTCCTGGAGTCTCCCATCCCGCCCTGCGGCGCCTGCCGGCAAGTGATGCTCGAAACGGAGAAGCGCTTCAAGCAGCCAATGCGGGTGTTGCTGTATGGCAAAAAGGGAATCTACGAGCTGAAGAATGTGGGAGAATTACTGCCACTCTCGTTCGATGCTTCGGCCATGAAGTAACAGAACCAATAAAGTATTAACATCGTGTCTGCAGGAAGTTAATTTCTTGCAAACACGATATTAACTTCTTGCCGACACGATATTAATATCGCAAAAAGCCTTTGTTATTCAGTGGAAATCATTACCTTTGCGCCCACTAACCAATTAATTCCACCGATGAGAATATCCGACTAAAGACAACACATTTCGGTAAACATCACTATCAACATGCTTTTTCAGACTGAACGCTGAGCATCACCTATATAGATGTTTAGCCAATACTGTGTTTGTCTGTACCCCTCCCCTTCGAGAATTTCAATTTCGGGGAATGCTTGCATCTCCCCTATCATTCTTACTTCTAAAAACACAGTAGAAACTTATGAGCTTTATCATTAAAGACCTTAGCTATATCCATGCAGATAAGGAAATCTTGTTTTCACACCTCCACTTGAGTATCAACTCCGGAGATAAAATAGCCCTGACCGGAAATAACGGTTGCGGCAAGTCTACCCTCATGCGCATTTTGGCAGGAGACTTGTCACCAAGTTCGGGAACGGTGCTACGCCCCGAACATCTGTACTACGTGCCCCAGCACTTCGGACAATACGACCGGCAGACAATAGCACAAGCTTTGGGAATCAGCCACAAGCTATCTGCCCTGCATGCCATCCTAAGCGGTGACGCTACCGAAAAGCACTTCAATACGCTCAATGATGACTGGAACGTGGAAGAACGCGCCCAGGCTTCTCTCGACAGCTGGGGACTGGACGGTATCACACTCTCCCGTCCGATGGAAGGACTTAGCGGCGGCGAAAAGACCCGCATCTTCCTGGCAGGCATGGAGTTGCACAACCCAACAGCCATCCTGCTGGACGAACCGACCAACTATCTGGACGCGGATGGACGGGAACGTCTGTATAACTTGATACGACGGACATCGGCTACCGTGCTCGTCATCAGTCACGACCGCACGCTACTGAATCAGTTGCCTGCCATCTGCGAACTCTCCTCCCAGGGATTGACGTATTACAGCGGAAACTACGACTTCTACAAAAAACAGAAGACCCTGCAACAAAACGCCCTCACCCAACAACTGGAAGAGAAGCAGAAAGCCCTGCGCCTTGCACGCAAAGTGGCACGCGAAGTAGAAGAACGGAAGGCCAAACAGAATGTGCGGGGAGAAAAAAACTCCATTAAAAAGGGGATTCCCCGCATCATGATGGGAGCACTGAAAAACAATGCGGAAAACAGCAGCAGCAGACTCAGCAGCATTCATACGGAGAAAACGGAAAAATTGCAGGCAGAAATGTCAGGTATCAAAAGTTCACTGCCACAGACAGACAAACTGAAAACAGACTTCAATGCCTCTCATCTGCATGTGGGGAAGGTTCTAGTCAAGGCAAAGGACGTCAACTTTCATTATCCCAGCCTCGCGGCTTCTCCTATGGAGACAACCCGTCCGGAGGCAGTAAAGGAGCTCTGGTCTTCCTCCCTCACCTTCCAGTTGAGAAGCGGCGACCGCCTCAGCCTGAAAGGAAAAAACGGCAGTGGAAAAACAACCCTGCTGAAACTCATCATGGGCGAATTGCACCCCACCGACGGAGTGATGGAGCGTGCCGGCTTCACCTCCGTCTATCTGGACCAGGAATACTCCCTCGTCCGTAATGAGCGCAGCGTACTCCAACAAGCAGAAGCCTTCAACCACCGCCACCTGCCGGAACATGAAGTGAAAACCATCCTCAACCGCTATCTCTTTCCCCGCGACGTGTGGAACAAGCCGTGCAGCAAACTGAGTGGCGGCGAAAAGATGCGTCTTTCCTTCTGCTGCCTGATGATTGCCGACAACACCCCGGACATGTTCATTTTGGACGAACCCACCAACAATCTGGACATCGAGAGCATAGAAATAATAACGGCAACGATACGCAACTACGCCGGCACCGTAATTGCCATCAGCCACGACCGGGAATTTCTGAAAGACACCGGCATCGAACGGGAGATACTTTTGGAATGAATCAGTAATTTAGGTAACAACAACCGTAATTTGTATACTGCCGTTCTCATAAAACCGGCCTATTTTTGTAGCACGTAATCATTTACTAACTAACGAACAACGAATATGAGCAAAAAAGTATTAATCCTCTCCTCCAGTCCCCGTAGGAATGGAAACTCTGACCTCTTGTGCAACGAATTCATGCGCGGTGCCGCAGAAGCCGGACATCAAGTAGAAAAAATTTTCCTGAAAGACAAGCACATCAACTACTGCACGGGATGTAGCGTATGCAGCATGTACGGCAAACCCTGCCCACAAAAAGACGATGCCGCCGAAGTGGTGGAAAAGATGATTGCCGCCGACGTCATCGTCATGGCAACTCCCGTATACTTCTACACCATGAGCGCGCAGATGAAGACACTGATTGACCGTTGTTGTGCACGCTACCTTGAAATAAAGAACAAGGAGTTCTACTTCATCATCGCCGCCGCCGAAGAAAGTGTCCCCATGATGGAACGTACCATCGATGGTTTCCGTGGCTTCCTCGACTGCCTGGAAGAGCCCAAAGAATGCGGCACCATTTATGGCGTGGGTGCCTGGAAGGTGGGCGAGATAAACGACAAGCCTTCCATGCACGAAGCCTACGAGATGGGAAAAAAGGTATAAAGAACGAATACTAATCGCTATACAATACATTTATGCTACGTACCATCAGACTGACCCTTGCCGTCATCTTCTTCGCATTCATCACGCTGTTGTTCCTCGACTTCACGGGAACACTGCATGCCTGGTTCGGATGGATGGCGAAAATACAATTCCTGCCGGCCGTGCTGGCACTGAACATCGGTGTAGTACTGTTTCTTGCAGTGCTGACCTTGGTATTCGGACGCATCTACTGCTCCGTCATCTGCCCGTTAGGAGTATTCCAGGATATTGTTTCCTGGCTCTCCGCCAAACGGAAGAAGAACCGTTTCCGCTATTCGCCTGTACTGAAATGGCTACGCTACGGTGTGCTGGGAGTATTCGTACTTGCCATTATCGACGGACTGAACTCTTTTGTCGTGCTACTGGCCCCTTACAGCTCATACGGGCGCATCGTTTTCAGCCTTTTCTCCCCGCTCTACCAATGGGCAAACAACGGACTGGTCTACCTGGCCGAACGTGCTGACAGCTATGCCTTCTATGAAACGGATGTATGGATGAAGAGTCTCCCTACCCTGCTGATTGCCACGGTCACTCTGGTGGTCCTCATCGTGCTGGCATGGCGGGGCGGACGTACCTATTGCAACACCATCTGTCCGGTAGGTACAGTGCTTGGTTTCCTCTCGAAGTATTCCTTGCTGAAACCGGTGATTGACACAAAGAAGTGCAACAACTGCGGACTTTGTGCCCGCAACTGCAAGGCATCGTGCATCAACATCAAGGCACACGAAATAGATTACAGCCGTTGCGTGGCATGTATGGACTGCATCAACAAGTGCAGGAAAGGTGCCATCACTTACACACGCCGCAAGTCGGCCTCCGCTGCAGTCTCCCAGGACTCCCCCGTGGCACCGGAGCAGGTAAACGACGCCCGCCGCGCATTTCTCTCTACAACTGCCGTGTTTGCTGCTACGGCAGCCCTCAAGGCGCAGGAGAAGAAAGTGGACGGTGGACTGGCTGTCATCGAGGACAAAAAAATCCCCGAGCGCGCCACTCCCATCACTCCTCCGGGCTCACTGAGCGCCCGCCACTTTGCACAACACTGCACAGCCTGCCAGCTCTGCGTATCGGTATGCCCCAACCAAGTGCTCCGTCCTTCTTCGGACTTGACAAAACTGATGCAGCCGGAAATGTCCTACGAACGCGGTTACTGCCGCCCCGAATGCGCCAAGTGTGCGGAGGTGTGTCCTACCGATGCCATCCATCTGACAAGCCTCGCCGAGAAATCGGCCGTCCAAATCGGTCATGCCGTATGGATTAAGGAGAATTGCATCTGCATCACAGACAAGATGGAATGCGGGAACTGTGCCCGCCATTGTCCGGCCGGTGCCATACAGATGGTTCCTTCAGACCCGGAAGACGAAGCCTCCATCAAGATACCGGTAGTCAACGCCGAACGCTGTATCGGATGCGGAGCATGCGAGAACCTTTGTCCGTCGCGTCCGTTCAGTGCCATTTATGTGGAAGGCCATGTGATGCACAGAACTGTCTGAAGCAGCTTTATCACCCTAATATCCATTTATAATTTCAGTCCTATCACAATGAAAGAAGACAATAAGAACAAGATAAACCGCCGCGATTTCTTCAAACTCGCCGGTGCAGGAACGCTTGCCTCGGCAGCAGCCCTATACGGCTGTTCGGGCAACAAGAACAACGGGGAAAGCGAATCGGCCGCACTGGGCGAGATACCAACCGGCAAGATGACCTATCGTACCAACCCCAACACGGGCGACCGGGTTTCTCTGCTGGGATACGGATGCATGCGATGGCCCACCCGGAAACGTGCCGATGGGGATGGAGACGAAATAGACCAGGAAGCCGTGAACGACCTGATAGACTATGCCATTGCTCACGGAGTGAACTATTTCGACACCTCTCCCGCCTATGTGCAAGGTCTGTCGGAGCGCGCCACAGGCATTGCCTTAAAACGCCATCCACGGGAGAAATTCTTCCTTGCCACAAAGCTGTCCAACTTCAGTCCCAGCACGCACAGCCGCGAAGAGTCCCTTGCCATGTATCACCGCTCCTTCCGCGACCTGCAAGTGGACTACATCGACTACCTCCTGCTGCACGGCATCGGCATGGGCGGCATGGAAGCCCTCCGTTCCCGCTATCTGGACAACGGCATGCTGGACTTCCTGCTGAAAGAGCGCGAAGCCGGACGCATCCGCAACCTCGGATTCTCCTATCATGGAGACATCGAAGTCTTTGACTACCTGCTCTCCCGCCACGACGAACTGAAATGGGACTTCGTACAAATCCAACTGAACTACGTGGACTGGCGACATGCCAAAGAAGTGAATACCCGCAACACGGATGCCGAATACCTATATGCCGAGCTGGTGAAGCGCAACATTCCCGCCGTTATCATGGAGCCGCTGCTGGGCGGACGCCTATCCCGCCTGAACGACCACTTGATGGCACGTCTGAAACAACGCCGCCCGCAAGAGAGCGTGGCTTCCTGGGCCTTCCGATTCGCAGGTACTTTCCCCGATGTGCTGACCGTACTAAGCGGAATGACGTACATGGAGCATCTGCAAGACAACCTGCGTACCTTCTCCCCGCTTGTTCCATGTACGGAAGAAGAGTTTACCCTACTGGAAGATACCGCCCAGCGAATGCTGCAATACCCCACCGTGCCGTGCAACGACTGCAAATACTGTATGCCGTGCCCCTATGGACTGGATATTCCAGCCATCCTGCTGCACTACAACCGCTGCATCAACGAGGGCAACGTGCCGCAGAACAGCCAAGACGAGAATTACCGCGAGGCACGCCGCGCCTTCCTGATAGGCTATGACCGCAGTGTTCCCCGTCTCCGCCAAGCCAACCGCTGCACCGGTTGTGGCCAATGCAACCCACACTGTCCGCAAGGCATCGACATCCCGGCAAAACTGCAGGAGATAGACCGGTTTGTGGAAGCGCTGAAGCAGGAAACCCTTTAACGGACTTATCTTTAACCCCGGTTGTCCATTTTAAGGATTACCAATCATATACAGATTCTTCTTTTTGTATAACTTTGCAAAAAGAACCATAGATAAACGATGAATAAAAAGATTTTAACCGCAATTTTAATAAGTATCGCCCTTCCGGGTAGTATGCTGTCCGCACCTGCCGACAGCCTCCGACTGAAAAGCTACAAGCTTGATGAAGTCGTAGTGACCGGGACAAGAAATGAAACAGACATCCGCCACCTGCCAATGACCATCTCCGTAGTGGGCCGCCGGCAACTGGAACAGACCTACCAGCCCTCCATCCTGCCTACACTGACCGAGCAGGTGCCCGGACTTTTCACCACAAGCCGCGGCATCATGGGCTACGGCGTATCCACGGGAGCCGCAGGAGGCATGAGCCTGCGCGGTATAGGCGCCGGAGTAAACGCAGCCGGAGGACCTACAACCAGCCTGCTGGTGCTGATAGACGGACATCCGCAATACATGGGCCTGATGGGGCATCCCATCGCCGACGCCTACCAGAGCATGATGGCCGAACGGGTGGAAGTGCTGCGCGGTCCCGCCTCCGTCCTCTATGGGTCCAATGCAATGGGCGGGGTTATCAACATCGTCACCCGCAAGATGCAGGAGGACGGGGTGAAAACCAATGCGCAGATAGGATACGGTTCCTACAACACCCTGCAGACGGAAGTCTCCAACCGCGTAAGGAAAGGGCGTTTCAGCAGCGTGGTGACCGGCTCGTACAACCGTACCGACGGACACCGTGACGATATGGAGTTTGAGCAGTATGGCGGCTATGCCAAACTGGGATACGACTTCAGCGACACCTGGAAGCTGTGGGGCGACGTGAACATCACCCGCTTCAACGCCTCCAATCCCGGCGAAGCCGACAATCCGTATATAGACAACGACTCGCGCATCACACGTAGCATGACCTCCTTCGCACTGGAAAATCGTTACGACCGCACTTCCGGCGCCGTGAGCTTCTTCTACAACTGGGGCCGGCACAAGATTAATGACGGCTACCACCCCGGAGGAGAGCCCCAGAAGTCGCACTTCAACTCCAAAGACCGGATGCTGGGCATATCGTGGTATCAAAGCGCCACGCTCTTCACCGGCAACCGCCTGACCGTAGGTTTCGATTACCAGCACTTCGGCGGAGAGTCCTGGAACAAGGTTGTCGCCATCGACGAGGCAAAACCCGGACAGCAGATTGGTGACCGCATCCCCGGCGTGGACAAGCAGATGGATGAATTTGCAGGCTATGTGGATTTCAGGCAGGACATCAACAGTTGGCTTTCACTGGACGCCGGTGTCCGCATAGACCACCATTCGCACGTAGGCACGAAATGGATTCCCCAAGGGGGACTGGCTTTCCATCTGCCGCGGCAGGCAGAACTGAAAGCAATGGTGAGCAAAGGATTCCGTAACCCCACCATCCGGGAGATGTACATGTTCCCTCCACAGAACCCCGATTTGAAAGCGGAGAGCTTGATGAACTATGAACTCTCCTTTACGGGGCAGCTTTTGGGAGGGGCCATGTCCTATGGGGTGAACCTCTACTACATCAACGGGGACAACATCATCATGACGGACCCTGCCCTGCGCAAGAACGTCAACTCCGGCGAGATAGAGAACTGGGGTGTGGAAACCAACCTCGGATACCGCATCAACCGCCACTGGCAGATGAATGCCAATTATAGCTGGCTGCACATGGAGAATCCGGTACTGGCGGCTCCCGAGCACAAACTCTATGCCGGTGCGGACTTTACGCAAGGACGTTGGGGCCTATCTACCGGTATACAATACGTGAAGGGTCTCCATACCTCGGTCACCCCGGGTAAGGAGAAGCAGGAAAGCTTCGTACTCTGGAACCTGCGTGCCAACTACCGTCTGTGCAGTTTTGCCGACGTCTTCGTCAAGGGTGAAAACCTGCTGGCACAACGCTATGAAATCAATGCAGGCTTCCCCATGCCGAAAGCTACGGTGATGGGAGGCGTAAATATCAACTTTTAATACATTACAACTACATGGAAACAAAAACAGTTAAACTCTACTCGCTGGATTACAATAATGTGAAGACGTATCTGGCAGCCTCGCTATTCATTCTTGGCAATCTGGCTCTTCCCCAGCTCTTTCATCTCATTCCCCAGGGAGGGATAACCTGGCTTCCAATCTATTTCTTCACGCTGGTGGGCGCTTATAAATTCGGATGGAAAGTGGGGTTGCTGACAGCCGTCCTGTCGCCCGTCCTCAACTCCCTGCTATTCGGAATGCCACTTCCCGCAGCACTTCCCGCCATTCTGTTGAAGTCTGTATTACTGGCTGTGGCGGCGGGCTGGGCAGCACACCGTTTCCAGCGCATTTCCCTGCCTATCCTGCTGGCAGTAGTTCTTTTCTATCAGGTAGCAGGTACTTTGGGAGAATGGGCCATGGTGGGCAGCTTCTTCCGGGCTGTACAAGATTTCCGTATCGGTGTGCCGGGAATGGGATTGCAAGTGGCAGGCGGATATTTACTGCTGAAATATAGCCTTCAATAAGCACGCTTTCAGGGCAAACCTTATTTCAGCAATTCCGCAAAGGGGTGTATTCCACCCGATAAATGCGGTCGAAGAATGGTGCCCACTCATTGTCCGTGATGCCAATCTGCAGACCGTAGAAGTGTGTACCGGCTTCCCGACAGCGACGAATCTCCTCCATAAAGGCAGGTGAAGAGTGAGGAATCTTGAAGTCGCTGACCCAAAGCACATCGGCATTCATATACTCCTTGCCTTCTTTGAGCAGGCGGAACGTGGCTTCCAGCATACGGGTGGCATCCGTATCCCCGCAAGCTGTCTTTGAGAAGAATTCGAGCAGCCTTGCCCGCTCTTTCCTTACGTCAATCGGATGAATGGAGACGGAAAAGGCTATCAGAAAGCAGTTCCGCCGTTGACGGTCGGCTATCTCCAGGAGCTTTATCAGCAGGGAGTGGGCAATCTTCTCCGGCTTGCCAGCCATGCTTCCCGAGGTGTCCAGACAGACAATCATCGGACCTTTGGGACGGGCAGGCTTGGTTTCGATGCGCCGGGCAGGCTGCATGATTTCCGATTTATAACGGAAGGTCTGGAGCTTGCGAGTAAGGTATTTGTAGACGAACAAATCTTCCAGTTCACTGTCAGCGGAATGGGCAAGCTCAATGGGAAGCAGGGTATTGAGGTCGTTGCCGGTACTGATGCCCAGGATGTCACATTTGGAGGAGTGCTCCATTTTGTAGACGTTTCCCTCGGCAACGCGGATTTGCTCACGTCCTTCGTCGTCTGCCATACGCCCCATCTTGCGGGCCACTTTCACTATCTCGGGGCAAGAGCGCTGGATGCGCACGATTTTCCGTATACGCTCAAAGTCGACAGTATTCCACAAGCCGCTCATCATGCCCCAGGTCTGGAAGAATTCGTCCTTATCCACCCGGTTCTGGCGGATGTACTCGGGGATGTCTTTCAGATTGGAACGGAGCCTGCGCTCGAGGGCATCTTTGCGGAAAGCAATCTCTTTCTCCTTTTCTTCGTGCATCTTCAGTTGGAAGGCGTCTTCCCAGTCGTCCACCATTTTCTCCCAGACTTCATCGTCCGCATATCCTCCTTCTGTACCGAAGTGGCTGCGGTAGAAACGGGAGTCGAAGCCGTACTCCCGGTATTTGTCGGAAATCTGCTGGAGCAAGGCTTGCCAGCCGTCTTTCCGCTTTGCCATGGACCATTCCAGCACGAGTTTCATCCCGGTCCGTTCCGACTGGCTTTTCCGGAGGTGGTACCTCTCCTTCTCCAAGTTCAATTGGATGAACTGAATCATGGTGTCGTAAAAGATACGTGCACAGACCTCATCGCCCAGCACCTGCACCTTGACCATGGAGTCGTTCATCACAGAGAGTAGATAGGCATACAAGGGCTCGGTATCCGTCTCTGCGCACTCTCCGGTGGCAACGAAACGGTCCAGTGCCTGCACATAGAAGGCGGTGTCATATCGGGTGACGGTGGTGTTCATCTTCTTCTTGGTTACTGGAGGATTATTCGTCTCCATATCTCAGTTTGCGCATGTCCACACGCGCCCAGGCTATTTCCTTGCGGACGATGGAGACGTATTGAGCTACGCTCTTTTTGTCTTCTTCGGAGACGAAAAGGTTGTCGGACAAATCTCTTATCAGGCGGTCTATGCTGGTGGCGGCGGCGTCCAGTTCCGTCTCGTAGTCACGGTCGGTGACGGAGAGGTTTCCCAGCCAGAGTTGTTGCTCCTCACCTCGTTGCAGACGCCGCATGGGGAAGCGCACACCGTTGATGTGGAGATGCTTGTCGTCGCGGTAGAGGGTGACGCGTTCGGTGCCTTCCTCTTTCACGGCGCCGGTGTCGGCAAAGGCGCGGATGATGGTACGCTTGGGATTGATGGGGTCGGCATACATTACGCCCAAGGTGGGGGCATCTTTGGCGCTGTACTCCTTCAGATTTTTGTAGTCCACGATAAAGATGTAGGTGTTGCCCGTACCATGTTTCTCCACCTGGTAGTAGAAGTGTTCCGTTATCAGCAGGTCATCGTCCCTACGGTCGCCGGCAAGGCGGGCTTTGTCGAGGGCTTCGCGCACACGGCTGACTTTCAAATCGGATTTCAGCGAGGAGGCGATACCGGCAATCTGTTTTGTGTGGGACACGAATAAGGCACGGATAACGATGTCACGGATGGCAACGCTCTCATCAGGCTCACTCCATAGGCAGTGGTAGACGGGAAGCAGGTCGGTCATGGAGACTTCCGTGCGGCCGTGGACGAAGGCGGAGGTCTTGAGCAGCTTCACGATGTTCTTCCAGCGGCGGTCGCTGACGTAGACATTGCGGCGCAGGTCGGAGTCTTGCATCTCTACGCTTGTCAGTCCGTGGCGAATGGCTGTGATGCAGGAAAGAACATCGAGAGGCAAGGTTACGCGGCGTATCTCAGCTTGCCATTCGGCATACTCGCGGTCGGAGATTTGCCATTCGCAGGCAGTCGTTTCCGGATGGTCGGCAGAATCGTCCAGCAGCATTTTGTAGAAAGACTCTTCCTGCTTGATGCAGGTGCAGAGAATGCGGATAAGGAAGCGGTCCCATAGGGCTTCCAGTCCCTCGCCTTGAGCGGGCAGTTCGTTACTGGCAGCTACGAGCAGTTTGAGGGGGAGATGCAGTTCCTTGTCGCCATTGCGGAAAAGTTTCTCGTTGATGACGGTCAGCAGAGTGTTCTGTATGGCAGGGCCTGCTTTCCATATTTCGTCCAGAAACACGACATCGGCTGTGGGCAGATAGCCGTCGATGGCACGTTCATACTTGTCGGATTCTTTCAGTCGGCTAATGCTGACAGGACCGAAAATCTCGTCGGGCGTAGAGAAGCGGGACATCAGGTATTCAAAGGCACGGGCATCTGTAAAAGCCGACTTTAGCCGCCTGGCTACCATTGACTTGGCTACTCCCGGAGGTCCCAGGAGCAGAATGCTCTCGCCTGCCAGAGCTGCCAGCAGGGAGAGGTTTATTTCAGTTTCTTTTTCGTATACTCCCCGGTTCATTTCGGAAAGGAGGAGACGAATGCGTTGGGTTATTTCCACAATATGATTTATTTATAGTCAGTACTCATGTATAAAGAAAAGTGTGTAAAGATACAAAATAGTAGGGAAATCAGAGAGAGTCTTATTAAGATTCACTATCTTTGGAAAACAAATACACACAGACACGCACACACGTTGTGATTTGCTTTCATTTCCTATATCTATTACCATTTCTACCTGGAGACAAATTGTCCCCAGGTAAGTGACCAGTCCTTCATCGGGTCAGTCCCTATTATTGGGGATTTAACAATCCCCCCTCTTTTGCCGAAAACTAAAACTTTCCTCCCCAAACACTACCCTTCGTATCACAATATTTTATACCTTTGTTCACTAAGAAATAATCGTCCCATACCCATTTCTGTTTCGTTCGACAGCTGTCGGACGATAATTAAACAACTGTTGGACGATAATGCAACAGTTGTCGGACGATTAGTTTTTAGGAAGAAGAAAATTAATCCGCTTAGCGACAAAAATAATTCCCCGAAGCGACGAGAACTGTTTATCGCTATAAACAAAAATAAATATCTTATGAGCGCGTATTACGACCTTTACGAAACGCCTTCGCCCGACGGGAAAGAAGACAAGAAATCACTCCATGCACGTATCTGCCCGAAAAGGACTTATACCCAAAAGGAGTTTGTGGAACATATTGCAACTTTCCAACATCTGCCCAAGAATGTGATAGGGGCAGCATTGGATGCCTGCATTGACGAGTTGTGCGACCTCCTTGCCAACGGAAACATCGTGGAGCTGGGAGAACTCGGATTCTTCAGCACTTCACTGAAATGCTTGCGCGAGACCGACGACGAGAAAAAGAAAATCCGCTCCGAATCCGTCCAATTCCAAAACGTACACCTGCGCATCAGCAGCACGTTCCGCAACAACATCAAGAAGAAAATGACGTTGGAACGTGTACACTCCACTACCAAGAAATCGAAAAAAGTAGTAGAGACCACCGAAGAAACAAGAAAAGCCGAACTGGAACTGTTCCTCAAGCAGAATGTATGTATCAACAAGAACGAATACATCCAGCTAAGCGGACTAACCAGACATGCCGCCATAGACGAACTGAACAACTTCATCCGGCAAGGGTTCCTGCGCCGCCGCGGAATGGGAAGGTCAACGGTCTATGTGCGACAAGAAAAAGACACAGCAAACGAAATTTAGGGGGGCAAGCACAGAGACATAGAAATTAATTTGAAAAGAATCTCTGTGCCTTTGTATTTTCGTGTTCATCCCCCCCAAAATAATAAAACAACAAACAATGGAAAAATCAACAGAACCCCAACCCTGCACGCAGTGGTTCGTCTTCTTCAAAGACCAACTGCTGCTGAAAAAAGGATATACAGACAAAGGAGAAATAAAATACAGCGTACCCGTCAGTATAGAGCCTCCTCTGACACCGGAAGCCGGAAGTAATATACACGAAGTGTTCCCCCCCAACGGCAAGCAAGTACGTGCATTCGCCTTGGAACAGCCCGTGGCCGAAACCGACGAATGGGTCATGATAGGCCTGCGCGCATCGTACGACTACATCTCGCCGGACGAGTACCGTTCTGCAGGAAAGGCCTTCCAGATACTCTATTGGGACGAGCACAGCCACTTCTGCCCCGTGTGTGGTACCGCCATGGAGCACCAGACCCCCATCATGAAGAAGTGTCCCAACTGCGGCAATGAGATGTACCCTCCCGTTTCCACCGCCATCATCGTACTGATACGCAAAGGAGACGAAATCCTGCTGGTGCATGCCCGGAACTTCCGAGGAACCTTCTACGGACTGGTGGCAGGCTTCCTCGAAGCCGGCGAGACACTGGAAGAATGTGTGGAACGGGAAGTTTTTGAGGAAACGGGGCTGAAGGTAAAGAACATCACCTACTTCAGCAACCAGCCCTGGCCCTACCCCAGCGGATTGATGGTGGGTTTCATTGCCGACTACGAAAGCGGGGAGATAAAACTGCAGGAAGATGAGCTGACCGCTGCCGCCTTCTATTCCAAAGACAACCTGCCCGAAATTCCACGAAAACTGAGTATCGCAAGAAGGCTGATAGACTGGTGGATGGAGAACAATTAAAAATTAAAGAATTAAAAAGAGGGGGGGAAGAAATTTTAAAAAGCAGATTGCGGAAAACACACACTCACAAACGAACAACTACGAATGAAACGACTCTCATTCACATCAACCAATCGGTGTGTAACCGCAATCTGCCTATACTTAACTTCCCTGCAAACGTTTTGTTCATCAACCATCGGGTTTAAGTCTTTATTTAAGTTTTCTTTCAACACAGAAGCAAAAGGAAGAGGCGCAGCCCTCACGGGTTACGCCTCTCCGAACACTATATACACATTTTTTCCTCTTTCCTATCAAATGCCGAGTGACTTGCGCACTGCCTCCACTTTCTTCTCAGCTTCGGCATCGGCGCTGGTATAGCATTTCGGACAACCCATCTCGCCCTTCACCTCGATATAGAACTTAATCTTCGGTTCCGTACCGGAAGGACGGACAGAAATCTTCGTGCCGTCTACAGTGAAATATTGAAGTACATTGGAAGTCTCGGGCATATCCAGCTTGCTTACGTTGCCCTGGGCATCAGTAAGTTCCAGCGTCTTGTAATCCTTAATCAGACTGACAGCCGAACCGCCGATTTCCTTCGGAGGATTGGCACGGAAGTTATCCATCATCGCCTTGATTTCCTCGGCACCGCTCTTACCCGGTTTCACCACATTCACGGTGGTTTCCTTTGAGAATCCATATTCTACATAGATTTCCATCAATACGTCATAGAGCGTCTTACCCTGGTCTTTGGCCCAAGCACAGATTTCGGCCAGCAAGGAGCAGGCAGAAACAGCATCTTTATCACGGACAAAGTCTTCGGCCAGGAAGCCATAGCTTTCTTCACCACCACCGATATACTGCTGCTTGCCTTCGCTCAGACGGATTTCGCGGGCAATCCACTTGAAGCCGGTATAGCAGTCGCGCATTTCAATCTTGTTCTTGTCTGCCACAGCCTTGATGAGTTCAGTGGTCACGATGGTCTTCACGATGAAGTCGTTCGGCTGCATCTTGCCCATTGCAATACGGTTCTTGATGATGTAGTACAAGAAAATGAGACAAGTCTGGTTACCATTGATAAGCACCCACTCGCCCTTATCGTCCTTGCAGGCCATACCGACACGGTCGGCATCCGGGTCACTTGCCATCACGATGTCAGCGTCAATCTTCTTGGCGAGCGCAATGGCCATGGAAAGGGCTTCGGCATTTTCGGGATTCGGAGAAACCACCGTCGGGAAATTGCCGTCCTTCACCATCTGTTCGGGCACGCAGTTGATATTCTCAAATCCCCACTCCTTCAATGAATCCGGAATGAGCACGCGGCCTGCGCCATGAAGCGGAGTATACACAATGCTGAGGTCTTTCTGGCGACGGATGACTTCGGGGTCGATGGAGATGGAATGAACCATGTCCAGATAAACCTTATCCACTTCCTTGCCAATAATCTGAATCAAGTCCTTGTTGCCGTTGAACTTGATGTCGTCCACAGTCACCTTGTTCACCTCTTCGATAATGGCAGTATCGTGCGGAGCGAGCACCTGCGCACCGTCATCCCAATAAGCCTTGTAGCCGTTGTATTCTCTGGGGTTGTGGCTGGCTGTAATGTTGATACCGCTCTGGCAGCCGAAGTGGCGAATGGCAAATGAAACTTCGGGCGTAGGACGAAGGTCATCAAAAAGATATACCTTGATGCCGTTTGCAGAGAAGATGTCGGCAGAAATCTTTGCGAACTTGTCGCTATTGTTGCGGCAGTCGTGCCCCACAACAACGGAAATATCCTTCTTTCCGGCAAAACATTTGTTCAGATAGTTGGACAAGCCCTGTGTTGCGGCACCTACGGTGTAGATGTTCATGCGGTTTGTACCGGCACCCATGATGCCACGCAGACCACCCGTTCCAAACTCCAGGTCTTTGTAAAAACTGTCTATCAATTCGGTTTTATCTGGATTTTCCAACATGCGTTTCACTTCTGCCTGAGTTTCGGCATCATATGCCGGGGTAAGCCATTTTTCGGCTTTCTCAGTCACCTGCTTAATCAGTTCCTGATTTTCCATAAGACTGTTATTGTTTTAAGGGTTAATATAAACTTTTTTGTAAGACACAAATGTAGAAGAATAAGTTCAAATATCCTAATTTTATTCAGGCATTTTATATCTGTCTCCCGTCTGCTTAACATACTCTTCAAGGAACTCCTTCGGGTATCCCGGGCGGATTACGCCTGCCGGCTGGCCGATGGAATTACGTTCGAATTGACCGTTTTTCATACGTTTGACAACGCCGTCATTATACTTTACGACAAGAAACTCGCCAAGACGTTTCCAAGTATCGAAAGTGCTTTGGGCAGTCATGTTCGTATAGTTGGTAAGGAATGCCTTTGCTTTGGCAGGGTCTTTTTCCAGCAGTTTGGCAGCAGCAGCCTCAACGCCTTCCTGCGCTTCGTTGAAGGTTGTCTCCAACTCTGTCTGAGTGGCACGCACGTCGCCCATCATCAAGTCATAACGGGGATAAACCATATTGGCCACCCAGTTGAAAATCCAGAAAGCGGAGTTCCAGGAGAAAGTAATGTAATCGGCGCCGTCCACACGGGTGTAGCATACGGGAACCTTGTCCGTACAGCAGTATACGGGCGTAAATACCGTCATGTTGGCATCATCTGTGCCGAACCACAATACTCCACCGATAGGATCGGGCAACTCGGAGCGCATCTGTGCCACGAATACGAAACCGCTCTGCTGGGTGGAGATGGGACGTTCATTGAAGTATTCCTGGTCACCCACCTTGAAAGAAAGCGGGGAAAGGCGGTACGGGGTATGATACGGGCCTGCGCCGAAATCTTTGCTGATGTCGAGAGGAGTACCTTCATAATGGTCGCGCATGGCGTTCTTCACATCCTGCACGGAAACCTTGCGGTTGGGCTTCACAAACAGAGGCATCGGAGTGTTCGTCTCACCTAATATATAAGGCAGGAACTCGTTGCCACGGTCGGTAAACATATTGAAATAGCTCCATACACGGGCCTCGCAATAGCGACGGGCACCGAAATCGAGCGGAGCGTAGGCATCGGCAAAGCTGAAATCCTTGTTCACACCGTCAAAATAGCCCTTCTCGCGTGCAAAGGAGATGACGTCGGCGGAGTACATACAGTTCTCCTTGTCGTTCATGTTGAACTGATGAATGCGGCTCTGGTTGGCATGAGCAGAGATACAATCATCGGGCACGCGGACAGCCACCCATACGGCACCGCGCACACCGGGTCCCTTGCCAATCATCTCCATAATCCATATTTCGTTGGGGTCGGCAATGGTAAAGGACTCGCCACTGCTGTAATAGCCGTATTCCTGCACCAACTCCGTCATCACCTTAATGGCCTCGCGGGCGGTGCGTGAGCGTTGCAGACCGAGGTAAATCAGGCTGCCATAGTCGATGATGCCGGTGGTATCCACCAGCTCGGGACGTCCGCCGAATGTCGTCTCACCGATAGTGAGCTGGAACTCATTCATATTGCCGATGACATTGTACGTCTGGCGGGCCTGCTCTATCTGCCCGAGGTATTTGCCGGTGTCCCACTCGTGTATGTCAATCAGCGTACCTTTCTTGTGCATACCGGCAGGATAATGATATAACTCGCCGAACAAACCATAAGAATCGGCAGAATAGGAAACAATGGTAGAACCGTCCGCAGAAGCGTTCTTGCCCACGATAAGATTGGTGCAGGCCAGCGCATTCGCCACGGCTGCCACAACAAACAAGACGGAAAGAGTCAGTCTTTTACTTTTCATACTTCTAAATTATAATGTTACTAAATATTTCAGTCTTTACCATACAAAATCAAACTGTTCGGTGGTACGGTTGCCACAGCCATCCGTCACCGTCATCTCCACCACGTGCTTGCCGCCTTTCTCCACATGTTTCGGGTCAAGCTCGCACACCAGGTTACCGCTGATGGAATTGGGCTTTCCAAACAAGGCATACTTCCCGTCAATCGTACCCCGATAGGTATTGATGCCGGTTTCCTTGTCCTTGGCCTTGAAGATGATTTTTCCCGTACGTCCCCATTGGGCTTGGTTCACGGGAGTTATCACCGGCGGAACCGTATCCACCGCCACGGTATAAGTCCCCAAATCCCGTATACGCACTTTCATGACACCATCCTCATACTTACCGCCGATACGGTATTTTCCACCGCGCGCCGTTACGCCCGCCACATAATATTTGGTCACATCCTCTACCGGACGCCGGCGCAAGCCGATACGCAAATCGCAGGCACCGTGCATAGGAATACGGGTATCGTTCAATTGATAGGTGAAAGCGATGTCGCCACTATCAGCCCGCACGGAGTAGTTCAGCAAGACGTCATCGTAGAGCATTCCTTTCGGGATAACCAACTCCAGCCCCGGCTCCTGCAGATAGTTCACCTTGTCCCATTTGAGGGCGTATTTCTCACGATGTTCCACCGGAGCAATTATCGTCTTCTGTCCCTGCACTGTGAAGCGGACCTTGGAGATATTTCCCAGCGCATCTCTCAGCGTATAGACAAACCGGTAAGGGCGTTCTTCGTTGATGTCCACCAGTCCGCGATTGCCGTTGGATGCCTGCAGCATGCGAAGGCGGTTGCCCGGCTCTATGAAAGACTTCATGTACTGACCGTGTGTCCACGAATTGATATAGCGGTTCTCCTCATAGGCAAAGCGGTCTACCGTACTGCGGAAGACTTCCTCGCCGTCCACTTCGAGAATCACCGCCTTCACGCCATATTTATTCTGCACTCCGTCCATATAATCGTAGGCACGGATGCCAGCACCAATCAGTCCCCAGGCGATAATGGGTTTCGTAGGATGTGCCGGAAAAGCCCGTCGCGTCTGCTTGCCTTCCACCACTCCTTTTCCCGGCTGAGGAAACAGCATGATACCTTCGGCACGCGGGGCAGTCTTGTCCTTCACCTTGTCCATGAAGAAAGGCAGCGGGTCTATATATTCGTCCGTAGCCGTCTCTATCATATCCAGATGCAGGTGCGGACCGAAAGAGTATCCGGTGTTTCCGCTCAAAGCTATTATCTGACCGGCCTTCACGGGATATTCGTCGGGTTCGGGAGTAATTTCCACCTCCCAACTTTCTTTCTCGTACTGCAAGTCTTCAACCCGGCGGGCCACATCGCCCACAAAGGCACTCAAATGGCGGTTTATCGTCGAATAACCATTGTCATAAGCCACATCGAGAACATAGCCCGAACCGTGGGTAACGCGGATACGCGAAATATATCCGTCGGCCAGAGCGCGTACCGGCTTGCCTATGGTTCCACCGGTCTTGAAATCCAGTCCGCCATGAAAATGGTTGGCACGTATCTCGCCGAAGTTACCGGAGAAGGTGATGGGGAAATCAAAAGGCGGGGTGAAGGAGGTCTTGTCTGTATCGGTTTCTTGGGCATAGCCGCTTTGCACACTACCAATAAAGAACAAAAGAGAGAAAAATATAGGATATTTCATATTTTGTACAGTCAATATTATTTTAAATGCATGCAAATATAAAAAGAATAGTTCTCTCTACCTACAGAAAGGTGCAATTATCATTGATTAAAACATGCATAAAAATTCTGTTGAAGAACATAGATGCACCGATAACACCCAAGCCGGGAAATCGCTATATTGCGCCATGTTTAACCCCCCAATTAAAACTTTAAGGTTATGATTATCGGAGTACCTAAAGAAATCAAGAACAACGAGAACCGCGTGGGCATGACCCCTGCCGGAGTAGCCGAGTTGGTAAAAAAAGGTCATACGGTGTATGTGCAGGCCACGGCAGGCGCAAACAGCGGTTTCTCCGACGATGACTACATCGCCGTAGGTGCAAAGACTTTACCGACCATTGAAGACACGTATGCCGCAGCCGACATGATTGTCAAGGTAAAGGAACCTATTACACCGGAGTACAAACTGATTAAAAAGGGACAAGTGGTATTCACCTATTTCCACTTTGCAGCCGATAAATTACTGACCGAAGCCATGATTGAAAGCGGTGCCGTCTGCATCGCCTACGAAACCGTGGAAAAAGAAGACCGTTCACTTCCGCTGCTTACCCCCATGAGCGAGGTGGCAGGACGTATGGCTACCCAAGTAGGAGCCCGCTTCCTTGAAAAGCCACAAGGCGGCAAGGGAAAACTGATGGGCGGAGTAACGGGCGTACGTCCCGCACGCGTACTTATCCTTGGAGGTGGTATCGTGGGCACCAATGCCGCACAGATAGCTGCCGGAATGGGTGCCGAGGTACTGATTGCCGACATCAACCTTCCCCGCCTGCGCTACCTGAGTGAAGTGATGCCGAAAAACGTAAAGACACTCTATTCTTCCACCCATAACATCAAGATGGAATTGCCGAACATCGACTTGGTAATCGGTTCCGTCCTCATCCCCGGTGACAAGGCCCCACACCTCATCACCAGCGAAATGCTGAAGATGATGAAACCCGGTACGGTACTCGTAGACGTAGCCATCGACCAGGGCGGTTGTTTCGAAACCTCCCACCCCACCACGCACAGCGACCCTACCTACATTGTGGACGGAATTGTACACTACGCCGTTGCCAATATCCCCGGCGCCGTACCCTTCACCTCCACCATGGCACTGACAAATGCCACCCTGCCCTACACTGTTTCCCTGGCATGTAAAGGCTGGAGACAAGCCTGCAAGGACGACCCGGCTCTGGCGCAAGGATTGAACGTAGTGGAAGGCAAAGTAACATACAAAGCTGTAGCCGACGTCTTCGGGCTGAAATATGAGGCGATTGAGTTATAAGTTATAAGTGATGAGTGATTTGTTGGTATTTTCCTTTCAGCATGGTAGCGCAGCACAATTACCAACAAATCACTCATCACTCATAACTCCCCCCCAACAAAGAATCCTTCTTCCTCGCATACTCCCACCACATAGCGAGCAGTGTGATGCAGAGGTTGAAAATAAACGGAAATTCCTTGGAATTAGTGTGGAACAAGGTCTGAAAGAAGTCTGTAATGAACGGGGACAATAGAATCGCCAGATAATTCATTACCATTACAAAGGCCAGTGCCAAAGTTGTTTTTTCTGGTATAGCCGTATCTACTGTCTCGTCATAAATCAGCGGTTGAATGACACCATATCCCAAACCAACCAACATACATCCCGGTATTATCAGCCATTCTTTAGGCGAAATCCATATCAAAAGCAAACCCGCTGCAATGGACAAAAGGCTGTAAAACTTTGTGTGTTTCCCCATCCACTTCACGATATGCCCCAGGAAGAAACCCGGAGCCATAATGGCAAGGAAGAATAAGGAGATCATCAATCCGGAATTTCCGCTGGAGAAGTGATGGGCCTCCATCAAAAAAGGCAAGTCAAAAGTAACCGCCAGCACTACATACGTAGTGACGCCATAAAACAGCATCAACTGTAGCAGATGGCGGACATGGATGCCGTATTTACCGGGAATCGCACGCTTGGATTCCTCCGGAACAACGGTAGCCGTATCTTCTGTTTTCTGCGGCTGACCGGTATCTCCCTTCAAATACCCGACAAGCAGCAGAGAAACCAACGGAAGCAGATATACCACGAAAGGCAAGTGCCAGTTTACCTCTGCCAGATACCCAGTCACCGCCGTTGCCACAACCAGCGTCACATTGGTGATGGCAGAACTGTAACCAAACTGCTTTACCCTATACTCCCCCGTGAAATAGCGTGAAACCAGACCGGTGGACAACGGAATAATCACCCCCGAACCGATGCCAAGCAAAGCGCTGACCACCATCAACTGCCACATTTTATCCGAAAAAAGATAAAGTACCCCACTGGTGGCAAACATCCAAAGCCCCGCTTTCAGCAGACGCACAAAGTCACGTTTCTCGGCCAGCTTGCCCGCCAACAGCACAAAAGGAATTATCAGCAGCGAAGGCAGGGAGGTAAGCATCTGTATATCCAGTTCTGTGGCATGTGGAAAAATGGTAGTAAGTTGTCCCAAAATAGGTGATACGGCCAATCCCGGCAAGGAAGTCAATGCAGAGACTGACCAAATGCCGACAAGCGTGATAAGGGGGATTGTACCCCTTCCGGTATTGATTTTCATATAGTAGTATATTAATTAAATGAATAATGTGGGAACAACAAACCTACCTTCAGAATGTTCGTTTTTTAAGATTTTACTACGCTGCCCTTTAATAAACGCCAAATAATGCAAAACCCCGGAACTTTCATCCGCAAACCCCGTTGTTGTGGGAAATTCGACGGGGAAAAGCCCCGCCGCCTAAACCTTTAAAAAAATTATTAATATGGAAGATTTGAATTTCAGAAAAGGAGATGCAAAAACTGAAGTATTCGGTTCAAACCGTATGTTACAACCCTCACCCGTAGAAAAGATTCCCGACGGACCTACTACCCCGGAAATCGCCTATCAGATGGTGAAAGACGAGACCTTCGCCCAAACGCAGCCTCGCTTGAATCTGGCTACATTCGTCACTACCTATATGGACGAATATGCAACCAAGCTGATGAACGAAGCCATCAACATCAACTACATTGACGAGACCGAATACCCGCGCATCGCCGTAATGAACGGTAAATGTATCAACATCGTGGCCAACCTCTGGAACTCTCCTGAAAAAGAAACCTGGAAAACCGGCGCACTTGCCATCGGTTCCTCGGAGGCATGTATGCTGGGTGGTGTGGCAGCCTGGTTGCGCTGGCGCAAGAAACGTCAGGCACAAGGCAAACCGTTCGACAAACCCAACTTCGTTATTTCAACCGGTTTCCAGGTGGTATGGGAAAAATTCGCCCAATTGTGGCAGATTGAAATGCGTGAAGTGCCTTTGACACTGGACAAGACCACGCTCAACCCCGAAGAAGCCTTGAAGATGTGTGATGAGAACACCATCTGTATCGTGCCTATCCAAGGCGTTACATGGACAGGACTGAACGATGACGTCGAAGCCCTCGACAAAGCCCTCGATGCCTACAATGCGAAGACCGGCTACGACATTCCTATCCACGTAGATGCCGCCAGCGGCGGTTTCATCCTCCCGTTCCTCTATCCCGAAAAGAAATGGGACTTCCGTCTGAAGTGGGTACTCTCCATCAGCGTCAGCGGACACAAATTCGGTCTGGTTTATCCGGGTCTGGGCTGGGTTTGCTGGAAAGGCAAGGAATATCTGCCCGAAGAAATGTCATTCAGCGTAAACTACCTCGGTGCCAACATTACTCAGGTAGGCCTGAACTTCTCCCGTCCTGCCGCACAGATTCTGGGTCAATATTACCAGTTCATCCGTTTGGGATTCCAGGGTTACAAGGAAGTACAGTACAACTCTCTGACCATCGCCAAGTATATCCATGACGAAATCGGCAAGATGGCTCCGTTCGTAAACTATTCCGACGAGGTTGTGAACCCGCTGTTTATCTGGTATTTGAAACCGGAATATGCAAGAGCTGCCAAATGGACTCTGTATGACCTGCAGGACAAGCTGTCACAACACGGTTGGATGGTACCCGCCTATACACTGCCTTCAAAGCTGGAAGACTACGTCGTAATGCGCGTCGTTGTTCGCCAAGGATTCAGCCGCGACATGGCAGACATGCTGCTGGGTGACATCAAGAATGCCATCACGGAGCTGGAGAAACTGGATTACCCGACTCCTACCCGTATGGCACAGGAAAAGAACCTGCCGGTGGAAACCAAAATATTCAACCACGGATGCCGTACTCATAAAAAATAAATTAATTTACGATTAAACGATTTACGATGTACGATTAGAGTTTCTCTTGATACGGACTACGTTTAAAGGAGTAATTTCAATCGTAAATCGTACATCGTCTAATCGTACATCACAACGTGTTTATGGAAAAGAAAATATCAATTTCACAAATAAAGGAGGTTGCCCAAGAAGCCTACAATGAGGTGAAGGGCAGCACAGGAGGCAAGAATGCGGATTATATTCCCTACCTTGCCAACATAGACTCCAAACTATTCGGACTCAGCATCTGCCTGATGAACGGGCAGACCATCAATATAGGTGACACAGACTATCGTTTCGGTATAGAGTCCGTCTCGAAGGTACACACAGCCATCCTTATCCTGCGCCAATACGGTGCGCAGAAAGTGCTGGACATGATAGGTGCCGATGCCACGGGACTACCGTTCAACTCCATCATCGCCATCTTGCTGGAAAACGACCACCCTTCCACTCCATTGGTAAATGCCGGTGCCATTTCCGCCTGTTCCATGGTACAGCCAGTGGGAAACTCCGACAAGAAATGGGATGCCATTGTACAGAATGTCACTGAGCTGTGCGGCTCCGCCCCACAACTCATCGACGAACTGTACAAATCGGAAACGGCTACCAACTTCAACAACCGCTCCATTGCCTGGCTGCTGAAAAACTACAACCGCATCTACGATAATCCGGACATGGCTCTCGACCTCTATACTCGCCAGTGTTCTCTCGGCATCACGGCCCAGCAACTGGGCATTGCCGCAGGAACCATCGCCAATAACGGTGTGAACCCCGTCACCAAACAAACGGTGTTCGAAGCCAGCCTGGCACCGAAAATCACGTCGATGATTTCTACCGTAGGCTTCTACGAGCATTCGGGCGACTGGATGTACACCGCTGGCATACCGGCCAAAAGCGGTGTAGGCGGTGGTGTAATGGCCGTATTGCCCGGTGTCATGGGAGTATCGGCCTTCGCTCCTCCCCTAGACGAAGCGGGAAACTCCGTAAAGGCCCAATCGGCAATCAAGTTCATCATGAACAAGCTCGGCCTGGGTGTATTCAACGGTGATAACGTAACGATTACAGAATAAGTTTCTCTTTTTAGTTATGAGTTATAGGTTATGAGTTATTTGTTGGTAGGCACCGTAATCAGCAAATGACTTATAACTCATAACTTATGACTTTATAATGGACTTCATCATGAAAATGGCTCTATCAGAATTTGTATTGCGGGAAAAAGGTATCTATGGCATACTGCATGTCATTATATTGATACTGTCGCTATTTTTAGTTATCAGCATCTCTGTCGACACGTTCAAGGGGATCCCCTTTTACGAACAGTCGGTCTACATGAAAGTACAGTTGTGGATATGCGCCCTGTTCCTGGCAGATTTTGTATTGGAATGGTTCCTGGCAGAGAAGAAGGGTCACTACGTGGCCACGCATTTCATTTTCCTGCTGGTAGCTATACCCTATCAAAACATCATTGCCTATATGGGATGGACTTTCTCACCCGAGATAACCTATATGCTGCGTTTCATCCCATTGGTGCGGGGTGGTTACGCCATGGCTATCGTGGTGGGTTGGCTGACGTACAACCGCGCATCGGGACTGTTCGTTTCCTACCTTACCATGTTGCTGGCCACTGTCTATTTTTCCAGTCTGGCCTTTTATGTCATGGAGCATGGTCCCAATCCTTTAGTTAAAGGATATGGAGACGCCTTATGGTGGGCATTTATGGATGTGACGACGGTGGGTTCCAATATCATAGCAGTCACTCCCACCGGACGGGTACTGTCCGTACTGCTGGCTGCGCTGGGCATGATGATGTTCCCTATCTTTACAGTGTATGTAACGAGCCTGGTCGAACGGCGCAATAAGGAAAAAGAAGAGTTCTACAAGAAAGTTGCACAGAAGCCCGCGCCCAAAGCCGACGCTTCCTGAATAGTTAAAACCGGAACTTTCACTTATCCGTTGGGAACAACTCTCCCCAAGTGTTGTTATAGACGCTGATTTTGAATATATTTTTCATCTAAAACCTTAATTTATGGCAAATATTAAACAAACAGTGAAGCTGGGTGTATTTACCCTGGCAATCATGAATGTGACGGCAGTAGTATCCCTACGTGGACTTCCTGCCGAGGCCGTGTACGGAATGAGTTCGGCCTTCTACTACTTATTTGCAGCCATTGTTTTTCTGATTCCGACGTCACTTGTCGCCGCGGAACTGGCTGCCATGTTTCAAGACAAGCAAGGCGGTGTGTTCCGCTGGGTGGGCGAAGCCTACGGAAAAAAACTGGGCTTCCTTGCCATCTGGGTACAATGGATTGAAAGTACAATCTGGTATCCTACCGTATTGACATTCGGTGCCGTATCCATTGCTTTCATCGGCATGAACGACGTACACGACATGTCACTGGCCAATAACAAGTATTACTCGCTCGTTGTTGTCCTCATCATCTACTGGCTGGCTACGTTCATCTCCATGAAGGGCATGAGCTGGGTAGGTAAAGTGGCAAAGGTCGGCGGCCTGGTCGGGACTATTATCCCTGCCGCACTGCTGATTATCCTGGGTATTATCTACCTTGCCACCGGCGGACACTCCAACCTGGATTTCCACAGCAGCTTCTTCCCCGACTTGACGAACTTCGACAACGTGGTGCTTGCTGCCAGTATCTTCCTCTTCTATGCCGGTATGGAAATGGGCGGTATCCACGTAAAAGACGTGAACAATCCCTCCAAGAATTATCCGAAGGCAGTGTTCATCGGTGCGGCCATTACGGTTATCATCTTCGTGCTCGGTACTTTCTCACTGGGCATCATCATCCCGGCCAAAGACATCAGTCTGACACAGAGTCTGCTTGTAGGCTTCGATAACTATTTCCATTACATCCGCGCCTCCTGGCTGTCACCCATCATCGCCATTGCTCTGGCATTCGGGGTGCTGGCAGGTGTATTGACATGGGTTGCCGGTCCGTCCAAAGGTATCTTTGCCGTAGGAAAAGCAGGCTACATGCCTCCGTTCTTCCAGAAGACAAACAAACTGGGTGTACAGAAGAACATCCTTTATGTACAAGGCGGTGCAGTAACCGTACTGAGCCTTCTGTTCGTAGTCATGCCTTCCGTACAGAGTTTCTACCAGATTCTGTCACAGTTGACCGTAGTCCTCTATCTTATCATGTATATGCTGATGTTCTCCGGAGCCATCGTGCTGCGTTATAAGATGAAGAAGCTGAACCGTCCGTTCCGTATCGGCAAGAATGGCAACGGATTGATGTGGCTCATCGGTGGTCTTGGTTTCTGCGGGTCATTGCTGGCATTCGTATTGAGCTTTATCCCACCCAGCCAGATTTCAACAGGCAGCAACACTGTATGGTTCTCCGTGCTCATCATCGGTGCGCTGATTGTAGTCATTGCCCCATTCATTATTTATGCTTCCAAGAAACCGTCCTGGGTTGACCCGAACAGTAGCTTTGAACCGTTCCATTGGGAAGAGCAACCTGCTGTGCAGACAGCCGGTAAAAGTGCAACAAATATGGCTACCGGTAGCGCCACTGCCAGCAGCAATGGCACAAGTAATTCCGCCACAAGTGGAAATACGGCAAAAGACACAACCAATATCCCCAAAGGATAAAAGGTTATAAGTTGAAACTAAAAAAGGAATATCCCCGAAATCACCGGGAATATTCCTTTTTTATTGTTATATGATACCAGAAGAGGGAATATTCAGAAATCCAATTCCTGCATTCTCTCCCACGCCCTTCTGCTCTCCTCCACCAACTCTTGCATGACCGACGCCACAGACTGCACTCCCTTTCCATGCAGCAAGGCAGATACCTGCCCTATTTCCAGTTCCCCTTCTTCCAAGTCACCTTCAAAAATACCACGTTTGGCACGGCCACGCCCTAAAAGGACACGAAGTTCTTCCTCTGAAGCTCCCACAGCCTCAGCAGCCTCTACGGCGCTGCGAAAGTTATTGCGCACCAGACGCACCGGAGCCAATTTCTTCAAAAGCAGACGGGTATCCCCTTCTTCCAAATGCAAGCAGTAATCCTTAAATACCTCGTTTGCAGAACTCTCTGCCGTCAAGGCAAAGCGTGTACCAATCTGCACACCTTCCGCACCCAGCACCCGGGCAGCCAGCATGGCCTCACCCGTTGCAATGCCACCGGCGGCAATCAGCGGAAGTGTAGTAACTGCACGTACAGCTGGTATCAGGCACAGGGTGGTAGTCTCCTCCCTCCCATTGTGCCCACCGGCTTCGAAGCCTTCGGCAACTATTGCATCAACACCCGCCTCTTCTGCCTTCACGGCAAAACGCGAGGACGAAACAACATGCACCACCGTGATGCCACGCTCGTGCAACCAACCAGTCCATTTCTTCGGGCTGCCGGCAGATGTAAATACAATCTTCACTCCCTCGTCGGCCACAATCTGCATTATCTCTTCTATCTGGGGATACATCAAGGGAATATTCACACCAAAAGCATGATGCGTAGCCTCACGGCATTTCCTGATATGCTCCCGCAACGTTTCGGGATGCATCGAACCTGCGCCGAGCAAGCCCAGCCCTCCCGCATTGCTTACAGCAGCAGCAAGTCTCCAGCCGCTACACCACACCATACCACCTTGAATTATCGGATATCTTATTCCAAATAGAGAAGTCACTCTGTTCATTATTACTTTTTTTAAAGGTTTACTAATGAAAACAAGAAGAGGAGAAAGAAAGTTCAAAATTTGACAAAAAGTGATAAATTACTGTTGTTCCAAAACAGTTATCGAATCTCCATACGCCTTCAATACTTCCAGCGTACGGGCACGGCGCTTGCGGCCTTTGAAATTCCAAAACTCACGGGTAAAAGGTGTCATCAGGTCTAAACCGGAAATTCCACCGCCACTGGCACCCTGCCAACCGCCCACAGCCATATTATTGGCCCGCTCCGTCACCCGGTAACGCAAACCGGTTGCTTCAATCTGCTCCACCGTCTCACGCGGACCGGCATCAAACGGATGTTTAGCCCAGTTCGTAGGAATCATCAGAATCTTAAGCGCATAGAATTCATCTCCTCGCCAAGTATCCTTGTCTACCTTGATTTTTTTCTGATAAATGGGGTCCCAATTATATTTGGTATTGGCTGTATAAGGACGTAAGGTAAGCACCACTTTTTTCTCGGGCGCTTTCGGCATGACGGGCAATGAATTATCAAAATCCATCCACGACTTGTCCATCACCGCTTTCGGAGTACCCAGAGAATTGTTCATTTCCAATTCCTGCAATACCTCCGGATTCAGTTTTACCTCCCCCTCGCCCTTCAGCAACCGGTTCAGCCTCAACGAGTCCTGAGGGGTCCAGTTTTGGGCATAGCAAGGGAAGGCTACTGCACAGAGCAGCCCCCAAACAAGTATAGATATCTTCACCTGACAGTTTTGATTACTTAATCCCTAAAAACATTTCACCACCACATATATCCGCTGCCACAAAGCGGTTCGTCATAGCAGGGATCAATCGTCCACATAGTCCGTGGATACTTACGGGTTTCCCACCAGCGGCGGTAGCGCGAAGCGGCATCCAGCACCTCTTCGTCCGAAAGGAAATAGATACCTTCATAATTCTCCGCATCCGTATGTACCATCTTGCATCCCATCGAAGCATTGTTCCCGAGGCGGATAGTCTCTACCGTCCACAGGATGCATTCGCCCAAACGCAGCTTGCCACCTGCCGAATAGGATACCGGAGCCAGGGGGAAAGAGGGAATGACCGTCAAGTCCTCGGCATACTTCAGCAATTCCTCTATATCTTCGGAAGTGAACTTGGGCATGTTACTCAATCCATCCGGACTTTGGGTAGAATATTTGCCAGCCTTCAACTGCTTGACAAACAAGTCTACATCCGGATGGTTGTAGTCCAACGTTTCTTTGCTGCAAGAGCCCAAAGAGAGAACAGAAAGAGTAAAGAATACGAGCAGCATAGTCTGCCCAAATATATGTAATTTATTGTATAGAGTCTTCATATTTGTATGGTATTTAAGATTAATAAGTCATGCGCACGCCGCACAACAGATTCAGATTGGTGGGCCGTTCCGTACGCAAGGTTCTTGTCTGCGAGTCCGTATCGAAATGATGGGATACAGACGGCTCTGCAAACAAGGCAAAACGGTTGTTCATTTTATAGCGTACCCCTACTCCGGCAGCAACCGACAACTGTACCGGCTCTGCACCGAAACCATTGTCCGGAGCACCTGCAATGCATTTCTCGGCTGCTCCACCTACCATAGCATAGAAATCCACTTTCGGCGTACTGGCCAGCATCATGTTCAGCCTTACCGGAATTCCCAGCGTATGCAACGTATGGTCACCATCCAAGCAATTATACTGAAGACCGGCTTCCAAGGAGAAATGCTTGTTCAAACAACGTTCCACGCTTACCCCGGCCGTGAACGGCATATGGAAATTCCCTTTCGGCAGGGAAGTGCCGATGCCTGCTTTCAATGCCCAATTACGGGGCTTGGATGGCGATACAGCCACAGACTTTGCCGGTTCTTCCTCAGAAGATGGCAGCATTCTATCTATATCAGCATCCTTATGGCCAGGATTTGAATGGTAGTTCCCGTTTCCGGCCGGAGTTCCGTTACTGTAATAACCGTTTCCCGGCTGCTGCTGGTTTCCGTACACCCGTTGGGTAATCCGGATGGAAACATGGACAGACACGGATTCATCCTCATCGGCCTGCGCCGTCAATCCTGCCGGAATGCCGTTGGCGGGATGCTGTGTACCGGGCTTTTGTGCCATGGGGTTGGCCTGATGGATAGAGGGAAAACTTTCCTGCACCACATCCCCGTTCAAGTTACCTTCCGGCGTCATGGCCGCCACTTGTGTAAAGGCCTCCTTGATTTCCTCTTTCGGAGAGAAATACCAGAAAGCGGCAGAAGCAGCTCCCAGTACAAATACAACAGAGGCGGCTGCGGCTACGCGGTGAAACCTCGGAGAAAGAAAAAGCGGCCTCCTGCCTTTTGCGGCAACCGGTGACGGCAAGTCACGTTGCAACCCTTCCCAGAAGTCCTCCCGCACTGTCATCTCTGCACCGGCAAGACGACTGCGGAACAAACCGGTTATTTCATCATTTTCTCTCATATTCAGTATATTCTTTAATTCTTTTTATCAACAAACACTTAGCACGATGCAACTGCGAGGTAGACGAATGCTCTTTGATGTGGAGGATTTCGGCTATTTCCTTGTGCGATTTCTCCTCAAAGACGTATAAGTTGAATACAGTACGGCATCCATCGGGAAGTTCCGCCACGAACGCCATCAGCATTTCTTCGGAAATACGGCCTCCGGTTTCGGCAATGCCTGCTTCATCCGGAATGTCGGGCAATTGTTCCTCATTCACCACCAGTTGGCTGAAACGTTGCTGTTTCCGCAGGTAGTCTATCGCCTGCGTCACCATTACCCTTGTCACCCAGGTACTCAATGCACATTCGCCACGGAAGGTGAAGTGGGTGAAAATTTTGATGAAGCCATCGTGCAATACGTCATGGGCCGCATCGACATCGCCCGTATAGCGGTAACATACCGCCAGCATCTGCTTGGAGTAGAGGGTGTATAATTCCTTTCGGGCGGAATCCTTTCCTGCCCGGCAGCCCTCAATCAGTTCTATCTCATTTTCCAATGTCAGTGCTCGTTTTACGGACGCCTCTTTGCGTCGTTTGTTAGTTAGACGCAGCATTGCGGAAAATGCTGCTGAATTAATTCTAAAAAGAAGTTAAAGAACGGAGATTATTTATATTTGGCTTTCAAAGCCTGTATTTGCTTGTCCAGCATCTCATCCAGTTTATCAAATTCATGCCAATACAGAAAACCGGGAACCATGTTGACGTAATTGATAAATTTCTTATACTGCACAAGAAACAAGGCCTGGTCCCGAAGACCGTCGCCACCGTCAAAAACATTCGCCCACTCCCTGGACATGGCAGCACTCATAAGAGCATCTGTTTTCGTTGCATAGTAATCACTGACATCCTTTTGTTTCCTGCCCAACTCAAAATAAGTCTGCAATACATCCTGCAACATACGTTTGTCCGGTATATACTGCATCAATGAAGAACCTTTCAGCACATCCAGCGCATCTGTCCTATAAGAAAATTCATCCATATTATTGAAAAACTTGCCATACTTCCACAGAGTATCTGTCGGTATCTTGGATACATCCATATCATGTTCCCTCAACAACAGACTCATGTGTATGTCAATATCCAACAAGTGCTTTATATTACGGAGCTCCTGCCTATTATATTCCAACTCTTCCGTTACCAACTGCATCGTAGCACGCACTTCCTTTTGGCGGGCATTCTCGGTAATCCGGTCATTTCCCCAGAAAGTGACAATGATGCCCGCAGCCACAATACTGAACTGGCGGAAATAATCACCTATGCGCCAACTTTTTATCTTATGGTTCAACCTATTAAAGCTTGTCTTTCCCATATCTTTTCATTCTAAATGATACTTTTTCTCAAGCGCTTGTATTGCCTCGTCTATACGTTTTCCCACACGTTCTACATAGTCCGGCGTAAAATAGTTCCGCGCTACCCTGACAAAGTTCCGTACCGACCTGTCCGACAAGTAAATATCCCACGCCTCATATCCTCCACGATTTATCTGGTCCGTCTGTTCGTCAGTCAATGCCAAATGGAAAGGAACCATAATTTCGTCCTTCATATCGTAATAGCCATTCATAGTCGCCCTAAATCCATCCAATACCTCATAGATTCCGGTCAACTGCAACAGTAGCTCTTTATCTGAAATCTTCTGCATCAACATGGAGTTTTTAAGTATATCCAATGCATTCTGACTATAATAAAAACTGCGGATATGCCCCATAAGAAAGCGGAACTGTATCAATGAATCTTCTGGTATCGTCCGATGCTTTAAGTCATACTCCACCAATAAGCTGGAAAGACGTTCATCCTCTCTAAACTCTGAAACGATACTCTCATAATTCTCCCGGTTGCTTTTCAGTTCATCCCTAATCAGCGACATGGTGGCTTGAATATCTTTCTTCTCGGAGTTTTGAGTAACCAACTCACTACCGGCAAAGGTAATCAGTACACCAATCACCACAATGGAAGTCTGCCGGATGTAGTCTCCCACTTGCCAACCTTTGACAGTTGTTTTTACTTTATTCCATGTTATGTTTTTCATATCTTCCTACGCTATTATCCATTACTCTGAAACACATCATCCGTTATAGCCAAACGCATCATCTATCCGTCCCCAACAGACCATCTGTTTCACCCCAATACACCATCTGTTTTTTCAGGAGTCATTACTCTGCTGGTTATCAAGAGAAAGCCTCTCATAAGTCTGCCGTAATGCAACATTCTTTATGAGAGGCTTTCCTTATTATTCTGCAATAATGCTTTCCGCCTTTGTCAACATGCTTTAAAGCTCATGTCCAATCCTTTCACAGAGTGCGTCAAAGCTCCTACGGAAATAAAATCCACACCGCATTCGGCATAGTCGCGGAGCGTATCAAACGTGATGCCGCCGGAAGATTCCGTTTCATAGCGGCCGCCTACCATCTCTACGGCCTTCTTTGTCATTGCCGGCGTAAAGTTGTCGAACATGATACGGTCTACACCACCCAAATCGAGCACTTGCTGCAATTCGTCGAAGTTGCGCACTTCTATTTCTATCTTGAGGTCCTTGCCTTTTCCCTTGCAATATTCCTTCGCACGGTTGATGGCCTTGTCGATGCCTCCCGCAAAGTCCACATGGTTGTCTTTCAGCAAAATCATATCGAACAAGCCGATACGGTGGTTTACGCCGCCACCGATTTTCACTGCCATTTTCTCGAGGATACGCATGCCCGGAGTAGTCTTGCGGGTATCAAGTACACGGGTATTCGTACCTTTCAGTTGCTCGGCATACTTATGTGTCATGGTGGCAATGCCACTCATGCGCTGCATGATGTTCAGCATCAGACGCTCCGTTTGCAACAAAGACTGTATCTTGCCTTCCACAATCATGGCCACATCGCCCGGCTTTACGGCTGTACCATCATTAATGAACACTTCCACCTTCATGGTAGGATCGAAACGGCGGAACACCTCCTTTGCTATCTCGATACCGGCCAGGATGCCCGGTTCTTTTATCAACAGTTTGGATTTGCCCATTGCCGTAGCAGGAATGCACGAAAGGGTTGTATGGTCTCCATCGCCTATATCTTCGGCGAAAGCCAGGTCTATCAGCCTGTCAATCAATTCTTCTTCCTTATTCATCTGTTTTATCTATCCTTATTTGATGTATGACATATTTGTTCTGTACTTTTCTGAAGAAACAATTCACCCGAAAGTTTCCATTTGCGGTCATCAAGGTACCGATGACGAAACCGGACTCATCGCGCTTCCCCTGATGGTTCACATTAAAACTGCCGACCTTGTGGTTGGAGAAGAAAGCAGCCATTGTGCCCTCTGCCGTCCGCTTGTCGGCGTGGGTCGACTTATTCTGAATGATTAAATCGACCTTGTCACCCAGATACTTGTTGAGCTCCTGAGAGTTTCCTTCCTTGAAGGCTCCAATCACTCCCTCGGGAACATTCTGAGCCAGCAGCACAGACGTCCAAATGAAGAGACCGGTCAACAAAAAGATTACCCGTTTTTTCATTTTCACAAGTATTTATGATAGGCAAAGGTAAGCATTTGTCTCAAAATACAATAAAAAAATGCTAAATTTGTGCGCTAATCAAAACAGAACCAGTATGAAAACTACTCTGCTCGTTGTAGGACGAACTGTAGAACAACACTTTATAACAGCCATCAACGACTATGTGCAACGTACCAAGCGTTATCTCTCATTCGAGATGGAAGTCATCCCCGAACTGAAAAACACCAAGAGTCTCTCCATGGAAGTGCAGAAGGAAAAGGAAGGGGAACTGATATTGAAAGCTCTCCAGCCGGGAGATGTGGTCGTACTGCTGGACGAAGGTGGAAAAGAAATGCGCTCCATAGAGTTTGCAGACTATATGAAGCGCAAGATGAATACCGTGAACAAACGGCTGGTATTTATTATCGGAGGCCCTTACGGATTCTCCCCCAAAGTGTACGAAGCGGCACACGAGAAGATGTCCCTCTCACGCATGACCTTTTCCCATCAGATGGTGCGCCTCATCTTTGTGGAGCAACTCTACCGGGCGATGACCATACTGAACGGGGGGCCGTATCATCATGAATGATGAATTTCAGCTCCGCGACACCTGGAATCCCTTATCCGAGAGTGACATTTCTACGAACCTGGCTCTCGGATTCGGTACATTCAGCGTCAAGGTCTCACGGATGCGCAGGGCTGCCTGCGGATCCTTAGCCACCATATACAGATAGCCTCCCCCACCGGCTCCCGGCAGTTTATATCCTAAGGTATAGTCTTTTATCTGACGGATGATGTCCTCTACGGCAGGAGGATTTGTTCCACTGTCCAGTGCCTTCTTCTGCATCCATGTCTTGCCTACCAGTGTTCCGAAACTCTTGAAGTCATTCCGTTGAATGGCTTCGGCCATATCCAAGGCATGTGCTTTCATCTCTTCTAATAACCCCAGGTGCAGGGAAGAGTTGAGGAACATGGAGCGTACTATTTCTGCAAGGATGCCCTTGGCTGTACGCGTAATGCCCGTATAATACAGCAGATGGCAATCGCGGTATTCCGGATGGGTAAACAAATGCTCGGGCAACCAGCGTACCAATGGCTGCTGGGCAAATCCAGCCTCCGTCTGCAACAGTTTGATGCCTTGCAGTACCCCACCGTATTGGTCTTGCCAACCGCCACCGGTCGTCAGCAACTGTTCCAGGGCAAGCGTACGGCGGCATATTTCGTTCTTATCCCACATCAGTCCGCAAAAGTCACTCAATGAACCCAAGACAGTAGAAGCCAAAATGGAGCTTGTGCCCAGACCGGAACCTGCAGGTATGGCAGAAAGCAATGTAATCTCTATACCTGTGCCGAAGGCTTCCAGTTGTTTTTCCAGCGAAGGATAAGCCGTTTCTGAAAAAGCCGGAACAAACCCGGCCAGCGCCAATGCTGCTTTGGGAATGGAAAAGGGGGAACCTATCATGCAATAGGATTGCAATTCCTCAAAAGTATTCACCACCTCCATGGCTCCCATATCAATGGAGCGCAACACGATGCGATGCTCCGCGCAAGGTTTGATGTACACTTGTAAAGGCGGCTGCCCGTTCAGTTCAATGGCAATATTCACCACACTCCCACCGGCAAACAAGGAGTAAGGCGGAGTGTCCGTCCATCCTCCCGCCATATCTATGCGTACGGGGCTACGCCCCCATACAATCTGGTCACTATACACATTCAGGCGAGGACTGCTCTTGCGTTCATACAAATCAGTCAGCAATCCTTCGCGCAACAAGTTGAATGCGGCCTGCTCATCTGCCTTGAAGTCCCTTCCGTCCAGCTTCTCAATCTGTGCACGCAGCAGACGGTTATGGATACGCTGCATCAGCGAGGCATCTGTCGGCAACACTTCCGGCTTGTCAATGCCGAATTTATGGAATTCACCGGCCACATCCATCAAGTCGAGTTGATAGAATACACTCTTTGCATGGTTGCGTGCCAGCACTTCCCAGTTTCCTTTGCAGAAGCTCTCCCGCTGTGCATACAGCAGACGCAAGTCGGCTTGTGCTGAAATTTCGTCGGCGGACAACCGACGACTTTCCAGCCAGACAGCCTTTCCTTCCGTCAAGCCCGGTTCGGAAACCATCCATCGAAGCACTGTCCCCATCTGCTCTTTATCTTCCACAACCGGGAAGATGGCAGCAGCCTGCAGGTCCTCTTTTCTGCCGGTGATGTCTTCCACCGACAATTCCCGTTCAGCCAGCCATTCCGAAAACGACATTCCAAGGAACAGTGTCTTTTCATCCCGAATATCCCCCTTAAAAGTATCGTCAAAACCATAGGGGCGTACTGCCCAGCGCTGGTCGGCAAGCGGAACTATATCAATGCAGATACCGTCTGGAATGGTCAGCCTCCAGTCATTCTTGGGAACACCCGTGATAATCTGCCGTGCCCCCAGCCGCCAAGAAGCCCCAACAAAGCTATTTTCAATCCAAAGACTGTCGTTCTTCGGAGTAAGGGGGAGATGCACTTCTGCATTCTGCACAAAGATGGCCGGATTGGGCTTCAACTTCCGGTGCATAATCTGGCGCTGGTCGTAGACCTTATTCTGTAAGGTGACGGTTGAAGACAACAGTTCGCGGCTTGTTCCATAATGGTAGAATTCGCCTCCGGGCAAAGGCAATATGGCGACGGAGAGGCTATTCAGCTCTTCATCCTCAATACGGGGATGATTTCCTAAGGACAAGCCAAAGTCAGCATACAAGTCATAGTATTTCAAGTCGGAATATGGCGTATCCACGTCCAAAGCCCCATCTGCCTTCTGCGAACGTTTCATCAGCAAGTCAACGGCCCGGTCGCTCAATAGCCAGATGCCGATATCCATTAAAAAGAGATGTGTCTTGGAGAGGTTTTCCAATTCTTCCAGAGAGGGTTTCTGAAGCATGAAATCCAAGGATTCCGGTTGATTCCGGTCCGAGATAAACACACCATGATGTGTGGCGAGCAACGGGTCTACCCACAGTCCATAGCACACCACATCTGCATCGGGAATCTCTTGAAGCGGCTTTTCCGCACGGATATATACGTCACCACTGGCAATCAGCGTACGCAGTCTTTCGGGAGCCCGCTCCATTATCTTTTCGTAAAGTGGGAGTTGAAGGGATAATAAATTCTGTCCCAGTTTTTGTCCACGCGCCCAGCGAAACACCGGAATCGGGGTCAATATCTTGCCCGACGGTGCATATCCCGGTAAACGACGGCTTTGTCCTCCGGCATGCAGCAGAATACGCTTCTCTGCTGGAAGGCTTTTCTCTGTTGGAATGCACTTTTCTGTTGGAATACGCTCCTCCGCCAAATACTTCCTATCCCGTTCCTTCTGCCATTCTCTCAAGAGCCAGGTAGTTCCCCCACCCGAGCCAAGTTTCATTCCCACCGGGTCGGAAGTACAAAACCATTCCGTACGGTCCACATTTTCCAGTTCATAGAATGCCGACACCAGATTAGGCGGCAAAGACAATAATTTCTGCATATCAATCGCTGTATTGCTTACTATTTGACAGCAAAGTAAAATAATATTAGGCAATTGACATAGAAAGTTTCAATTTATTTCTTTGGTATCAAGCTTGTGTTCCTTTACGGAAATACGACTGAGTATATAGGCGATTCATAAAGAATGGCTTTTCCAATCAAGTTCATTTTTAAAACAGAGAAAAGAATTGATTAAGAGTTAAGAAATTGTCGAAAGAGACATTATTAAAGATTCTTAGTAAATTTCTCAGTAATAAAAGATAGAAATACACACGAACAGATACAAACAATTTATAGCATGCAATACACGATACTAACAACATGTCGTGCAAGAAGTTAATAACGTGTCCTACAAAAAACAAATATCGTGTCCGCAGGATATTAACTTCCTGCAAACACGATATTAATTCGCTTTTACACAAAACTATACGAGGCTAACTACCTGCTGCAACAACTCCGACAATTCGAAAGTAGCATTCTTAATATCCGAAATCCGGTTCTTGCCTTCTGTCGTAAGAGAAAAACGCATCTGACGCTTATCTTCCTTACCTATCAGACGGGTAATGAGCTTCTTTCCCTCGACAGAGCGAATGACCTTTGAAGTGTTGGAGGCAGACAAACCCAGTGCCTCGGCTATCTCACTGGAGGTAAGCTTAGGAGTATTGAGCAGCGTGCACAACAGCATTCCTTCATTCAGCGATAAATCATACATCTGCGTAAACTGCACCTCGAACTCGGCAATAGCCCGATAAACATCACGGATTTTACATAAAGTCTCCATATCTTGTCCTCCTATATAAATAAGTTCACATTTGCCTTGTCCGCACGTTCCATATAGGTAGCCACGCCGCCGATGGTTACTTCATCCAGAAGTTCTTCGTGCTGGATGCCCATCATATCCATAGACATCTGGCAAGCAATGAATTCCACTCCCTGCGCCAATGCCTGCGAGCGCAACGACTCCAAAGAATCCACTCCCTTGCGCTTCATCAAGAAGCGCATCATGCGGCTGCCCATGCCAAACATATTCATCTGCGACAACTTCAGTTTCAAAGAGCTGGACGGCAGCATCATGCCGAACATCTTGCCGAAGAAGTCCTTCTGCACACTGGGTTTCTGCACTTTCTTCAAGACGTTCAGTCCCCAGAAGGTGAAGAAAATGGTTACTTTCTGTCCCGTTGCCGCTGCTCCGTTTGCTAGTACGAAGGTTGCCAGCGCTTTGTCCAGGTCGTCACTGAACAGAATCAGCGTCTTTCCCCTACCCCCGGCTGCGGAAACATTGGAAGCAGATGTACAAGCCGGAGCACCTTTCTCGATGACTACCGTATAGCGTCCTTTCTCGTCATGCTTCTCTATCAATTTATTTCCCGTCGTATCACACCAGGCAGAAGCATCGCGTGCAAAACCGGCATCGGTTGCCACAATCTCCACACGCTCGCCCACAGCAATGCTATCCATCGCCTTTTTCACCTGCATGATAGGTCCCGGACATTGCAAACCGCAAGCATTTATCTTCAACGTTTCCTTCTTGGACACTGATGCATCCGCAGGAACATCATCAGTAGCAGCCTCTACCGAAGAAGAAGAGCCGCCGCCTGCCGGAGCAGATGGAGACGGCAGAGGTGCTGTTGCCGTGGAGTAGGTCTTATAACCACCTATCAGATTGCGCACATTGCGATAGCCGCGCCCCATCAGGATGCGCAGGGACAGATAACCGCGCAGACCCACAGCACAGAAAAGCACTACCGGCTTGTCTGTAGGTATCTCTGCCAAATGCTCGCGCATTTCGTCCAACGGAATATTGACGGCTCCCGGAATGGTGCCGAAAGAGAATTCCTCGGGCGTACGGGTATCTATCAGCATCACTTTATCCTTCTCTTCTACCAGCTCGCGCCAAGAGATGACAGGCATAGCACCGCTGATAACGTTCGATGCTACATAGCCACCAATAGCGATGGGGTCTTTGGCCGAGGAAAAAGGAGCCGCATACGTGTGCTCCGTCTCCATCAAATCGTAGACTGTGCCACCCCGCTTGATGAGTCCGGCAATCTGGTCGATTCGCTTGTCCACTCCCTCGTAACCGATACATTGCGCACCATAGAGTTTACCGGTTTTGGGATGGAAAGTCAGTTTCAAGGTCAAAGGTAGGGCATCCGGATAGTAACCGGCATGAGATGCCGAGTGAGTCACCGAGCTTTGATATTCCACGCCCCACTGCTTCAAGCGTTTGGCTGCAAGGCCCGTAGAGGCTACCGTCATGTCGAATACTTTGGCAATGGAGGTGCCGATAGCTCCTTCGTAGGAAACAGTATTGCCAAACACCATATTATCAGCAACGATACGTCCCTGGCGGTTGGCAGGATTTGCCAGATAATTGAGCCAGGGCTTTCCGGTCAGCGGATGAGGATATTCGATGGCATCGCCCACAGCATAGATGTCTTTTTCGGAAGTCTCCAAGTGTTCGTCTACCCAGATACCGCCCATCTCGCCCAGTTTCAGGCCGGCTTGTTGCGCCAATGCAGTGGCAGGACGCACACCGATGGAGAGTAACACCATATCGGCAGGAATGGCCTTTCCGCTTTTCAGGAATACGGTGATTCCGTTGTCCGTACGCTTGAAATGGGTTACTCCTTCTTCCAGATAGAGAGAGACGCCTTTCTGCAACAGATGCTGATGAATAGGTGCCGCCATAGAGAAGTCGATAGGCGCCATCACCTGATTACCCATTTCGACTACAGACACATGAACACCGGCATGATGCAGGTTCTCCGCCATTTCCAATCCGATGAAACCGGCGCCTACCACCACGGCGCGTTTCACCTGCTTGTCCGAGATATAAGCCTTGATATGGTCGGTATCTTCTACATTGCGCAACGTGAAGATGCCTTCGGAATTAATGCCTTCCAAGGGGGGCTTCACGGGGTTGGCACCGGGAGAAAGCAAAAGTTTGTCATAGCTTTCATCGTACTCCTTGCCTTCCGCATTGCGTATGGTAACGGTCTTGTTTTTGGGATGGATGGCGATTACTTCATTCTGCACACGCACATCAATGCGGAAGCGCTTGCCGAAAGATTCGGGTGTCTGTACCAACAGCTTCTCGCGCTCTGCTATCACTCCACCTATATAATAAGGTAAACCACAATTAGCATACGAGATGTAAGGGCCTTTCTCCAATAAAAGGATTTCAGCCATTTCGTCCACTCTTCTCAGTCGGGCGGCTGCCGTGGCTCCACCTGCTACACCGCCAATGATTACATATTTCATAATTCTTCGTTTTTTAAGTTTGATGATGCAAAGAAAAGAGTTATTTTCAATAAAACATAATTTCCAAAGGAAAATATTATTAAAAGACTCATTTTTAATAAGAATAGGCATAAAAAAACGGATTATTACAAGTTTTTACACCTATAATAATCCGTTCAGTATGCAAGTTTTTATAAGCTTACCAACCAAGCCGAGCAAGACCGACAGCACTATACCATGAAGTAGAACGATAAGCGGCATTAGCAGCTTGAGCAGCAGCAGAAGTGGCAGTGGAAGGTATATAATGGCTAACCCCATTTGCCCGCTTCATGGAGAACATACCAACAGACATCGAATAAATCATTGGCGTTTTTTTCCAACAGACAGAAGCTGCATCATATGCTTGCTTCCATTCATCCAAGACAACTTCATCCACAACAAGTTTTTCCATCATTTCTACGAAATCATAATAGCCTACATAATAAGACGATCCTACTTTACGCTGATCATAATCAAAGACCGATGATCGAAGAACTTCCCTATCTGCTGTCACTCCCGACAAAGCATTTGCTGTAGCAGCAGCTAAGTTCTCAAGCTCAGAAGATTTCAGCACATCTATAGCAGTACCCATTGTCCAATTGCTATTACTCCCTATTTTTCCAGTATAAATTTCATCATAAGCAGCAAAAGTCCCAATAGCCATTTCTACCGCTGCACCTTTCTGAAATATAAATGGAAACATTCTATCCCTGGATTCTCAGCAGGGAAACCAATATAGTAATCGCAACAATCACGCAACTCATACGCGACTTCCACCGACTGCATAAAGCAAGCATCAAACATAATAAAATCAAAATGAGGAGCGTTCTGTAATACCAACTTCAAGTCCTCAATATTCATATAATGCCCTCCTCCAGTCTTATCATTTCCTATCCAGCGAGTAGAAGGCAATGGAGTAGGTATCCATCCTTCCCCATGCGACCAATAAATCAAACCATAACTTTCCGCTTTATATAAAGAATTCCCAAACACATCATTGAATACCTCTTGCGTCTCAGCGACTCCGCACGAATTTCTATCTTCGTATTCTTTGACTATTGTTTCAACAACAGTACCACCTTTATTTTCAATTTCAATCAAACGAGGAAATCCCGTATCTATATACACCAATAAATGCATATCAGATGTATTATCAATTGAAGCCATCCCAGCTTTCAATTCCTCCAAATCCCCATCCGTAAAGCTAGCCAATGGATTTATACTATTATCCGCTGCCATATATACCAGCACAGTACGTTTCCCATCAACCGGAGGATCAGGTATCGGGTCATCACCACGACACGCCGACATGAACAAGGGGAAAACGAAGAAAAAAAGAAGATATAGTTTTGTTTTCATACTTGAAATCTTATTCCTGCGGTTTTGCAAATGTGAAAGCCTCAGGCTTCACCACCTGCAAAACCATATTCTTACTCTTCTTATACTTACCTTTTACCTTTACAGCCTCTTTTTCCAACTTTTTCCTGTTTTCAGAGAAATAAATCATGCAAGTATAGTCCGGCTTCTTCAGATTATACTCCAGATAATTCTTGAGCTGGTAAGTGTATAAATCACGCTTGGGCAAGAATCCATTCTTATCCAGCTCTACGCTGTCCAATACCTGGATGTCTGTATAATATACGATGGAGTCATTGAAAGAAGCCGCCACACCAAAAGCATATACAGCCTTTTCCTTATCTTTCATTGTAAAAGCTGAGCACAACGCAAAAAACAAAGCTACGGCACAAAGTATACGAACGTATTTCATTGAGTTATGAGTTATAAGTTATGAATTATCAATGGGGGCAAAGATATAAAAAAAACCGCACGCCTACTAAAGACGTACGGTTTTTTAATTCCTTCTATTTGTCGGAAACTGATATTTCTTATTTATCCCAAATAAGATTTGAGCAATTTACTACGATTACTTTGTCTTAATCTTCTGATTGCTTTTTCCTTAATCTGACGCACACGCTCACGGGTCAAGCCGAATTTGTCGCCGATTTCCTCTAATGTCATTTCCTGCTGTCCGATACCGAAAAACATCTGTATGATTTCTTTTTCCCTATCGGTTAACGTAGAAAGAGCTCTATCAATTTCCCTCGCAAGAGACTCGTTCACCAAAGAGCGGTCGGCCATAGGGGAGTCGTCGTTGACCAGTACATCGAGCAAGCTGTTGTCCTCTCCTTCTACAAAAGGTGCGTCCACCGAAATGTGACGGCCGGACACCTTCAGCGTATCAGAGATTTTGTCAACAGGGATTTCCAGTTCATCGGCAAGCTCTTCAGGAGACGGACGACGTTCGTTTTCCTGCTCGAACTTGGAGAAGGCCTTGCTGATTTTATTCAGCGAGCCTACCTGGTTCAACGGAAGACGTACAATACGCGACTGCTCTGCCAAAGCCTGCAGAATGGACTGACGTATCCACCATACTGCATAACTGATGAACTTGAAACCACGTGTTTCATCGAACTTTTCGGCAGCCTTGATCAGTCCTAAATTACCCTCGTTAATCAAGTCGGGCAAACTCAAACCTTGGTTTTGGTACTGCTTGGCCACAGATACAACGAAACGCAGATTGGCACGTGTCAATTTCTCCAGTGCAACACGGTCACCCTTGCGGATGCGCTGAGCGAGCTCCACTTCCTCTTCAACAGTAATGAGGTCTTCGCGACCGATTTCCTGCAAATACTTGTCAAGAGAAGCGCTCTCTCTGTTAGTGATACTTTTTGTAATTTTAAGTTGTCTCATTCTTATAATACAGATTTGGGTTGCAAAGGTACGACAAATTATTTTGTTACAATAATTTCATCCCAACTTTTTCACCTTATTTATATCTTATCCTATATAACAAAAAGGATGCCGGTATGTATTGTACCGACACCCCCTTTTTCGCTATTGTTAGCTAATATTACAATCTTCTTACCTAACTATCCCTATTTTTTATTCTTGAGTCAAATCAACGGCATACATTGCACGTTTTCCTGACGGGAACATACCGGTGATGAACAAACCTTGCTCAGGAGACTTTCTTGCCTCTTTCATCGCCTTTTCCAAATCGTCCACCGTCTTCATCGGCACTCCGTTGGCTTTCAGAATGATGAAGCCCTTGCGGATACCTGCATCGGCCATCTTGCCATTGGTAACCCCGGTAACTTCCAGACCGTAACCCAGGTTCAACTGCTTCTTCAGCTCGGAAGATACGGGCTTGAAGGCTGCACCCAAGATTTCCATTCCGGCATCCTTCACTACCTTCGTAGTGCCTTGCTCATTCTTCAGCGTGATTTCGAATTCCTTTTCCTTCTTGTCACGAACCACTGTTACCTTCACTTTGTCGCCCGGACGGTGTTTTGCCAGCATTTCCTGCAAATCCGAGAACTTGTGAATCTTCTTGCCGTTCAATGCTATGATTACATCATTTTCCTTCAAGATGCCGGCAGCGGAACCACCTTCAACAACTTCGGCCACATAGATACCCTCTTTCACACCAAGTTCGTCGGCCTTCTTCTTCAGTTCTTCGGTCCAACGTTCGTCCATCTGCAGGTCTGTGCTCAAATCACTACCCTTGATGCCAAGGAGCGCGCGCTGCACGGTACCAAACTGTTTCAAGTCGGCTACCACCTTTGTCATAATGCTGGTAGGGATGGCAAAACCATAACCGGAATAAGCACCCGTGGGTGAGTAAAGCATGGCATTGATACCAACCAGCTCGCCTTTGGCATTCACCAACGCACCACCACTGTTACCTTGGTTGATGGCAGCATCCGTCTGAATGAAAGACTGGATGTTTGCAGCTTGTCCGTTGGAGGCAGAAGAGCCAATGGAACGGGCTTTTGCACTGACGATACCAGCTGTTACGGTAGAGTTCAGGTTGAACGGATTACCTACTGCCAACACCCATTCCCCCACCTTCAACTGATCGGAGTCACCAACCGGAATTGTCGGGAAGTCATCCCCTTCAATCTTAATCAGCGCCAAGTCCGTACTGGGGTCAGTACCGATGATGCGTCCTTTCAGCTCACGGTCGTCATTCAGTTTCACGGTGATTTCATCAGCACCTTCCACCACGTGATTGTTCGTCACAATATATCCGTCTTTGGAGATGATGACACCCGAACCGAAACCTACACGCGGCTGGGTCTGTATCTGGCGCTGGCGTCCACGACCGTCTCCAAAGAAGAAGTCAAAAATATCCGGCTGTTCTTGCACCGTCTGAGTCTTGCTCAACTGAGTGGCACGTATATGCACTACAGCATGGAGCGAGCTCTCCGCTGCTTGTGTCAAATCCACAGGCTGGGCATCCGTTGCATGGAAAGCCGCCGGCAGCAGATTATTGGGGTTCTGTTGGAACAACTCGCTGAATGCGGCAGGCTTTTCCTTATTCAGCATCTTATAAGTGGTCAATCCAGCCACTCCAGAGCTCAGGAGCACGATAGCCGCAACTCCAAGGATGTTTTTTGTTGTCTGTTTCATACTATTCTTCCTATTCTTTAAATTGTTAATATTCAAGTTTCGTTTAACATTACGACGTTAAAATAACGACAAAAAACGTTCAGTTATTCCGCTTGTCACTCTTTTTTGTTCTCTTTTAACAGAGGATATTTAGGGCTTAACAGCGGTTAACGGCAAAGACTGACAAATTAGCATTTATGTACGATTGCTGACTGTTAAAGAACTGACAGATAGGGCATAAAAAGACACATCACCCGTTGCGGCCGAAACGGATGATGCATTTGGGGTAAACAGATGATGCGTTTATACCAAACAGATGATGTGTTCGGGCTGAACGCATCATCTGTTTTTAGAGGGCAGATAGTACCTTAATAATTCAAGTAATCAATGTCCATGTGGTAGTCCCACTGCGGGAAGTAGAGGTTACCTCCCTCCCACTCCACCTCGCCACGCTGGAAGTCGACGGTCTCGCTGCGGGGATACTGCTTTTCGGGCTGTAGCGGCATGCCGTAATCAGTGTTCACAATCATGCGCCAAGAGTCTATACCACCCAGGAAGAAATATTCTTCGTCGGCATTGCGAGCAAAGGCAGGAATGCCGAATGACTGGTCGACAGGCACCCAACCCACACCCTCGAAGTAGACTTCTGCCCAATCGTGCAGATTCCATGCACGGGGATGCATCATGAAGCCGCTCTGGAAATGTGCGGGAATACCACTGATGCGGCAAAGCGTAATGAACAGCAGGCTGACTTGGCCACAGTCTCCGTGACAGTTGTCCAACACATATTCCGGGATATTCTCAATGGTGGAATATTCGCGTGCAGAAGCCCACGGGAAGTTGTCATTCACCCAACGGAAGATACGTTTGGCTTTCAGGTAGGGGTTGGTTTCACCGGCTGTCAATTTGGCAGCAAGTTCGCGCAAGCGCGGGGAAAAGACGATATGCTTCTCACGCTCGGCTGTATATTCCTTATAAAGAGCGGTCGTCGTATCATAGGGCTGCACGTCTTCCGGCTTCAGATTATGCCATTCACCGTTGGCGGTAAACTCAAAGGTTTCGGAGAATACGGTCGGTTCGCCTTCGACAGCACGTTTCTCCATGTACAATGTACTGTGACGGCACTCGGGCGACGAAAAGGTGTATTGCGGTTCGCTGGCCGAAATGAACTTGACATCCTGCTGCCGAGCCTGGTCCTGACGGGGATAGGGCAACCAGCAACGGATGATTTTCCCGGCAGGCACGGCATTGGTATCCACGGTCAACGTGTAGGTGACGCGCATGCGCTTCGGCGCAACAATGGCCTTGCCCTCCTTCTTCACAGCAGAAATGATTTCGGGCAGGTTCTCCATATTCACTTTCTCGCTGCCACTCGGCGAAGAACCTTCCTTGGCTATCTTGATGTCATAGCAAGTGGAGTCCACACGAAACAGATTAGGTCCGGCATTACGGAAATAGCGTTTCTCTCCATCCAGCATCATGCACTCCAAAGCTTTGGAAGCTTCCCACTGGCGCATCTGCTCATCGGTCACGTCGGGAATATACTTGCGGATATAGTCCTTCACCTGGGATTCCGTCATACAGAAATCCGTAAGCAGACGTTGGTGCAGGTCGTCCTCCCAATTATAGGGCTTGCTCTCGGACTTCGTGCTGCATGCAGAAGCTATCACAAACAGAGCGACGGTATACAATAGCTTTCTCATAACTTCACCACTCCAATACCCGGCAAATCGGGCAACGTTATCTTACCTTTCACAACCTCCATACCCTTGAAACGATCGTTCGCAATCAGCAGACTACCGTCCAAGTCGGCAAAGTCCACTGCCGGAGAGAATTGAGAGGCAGCGGTAATGGCACAAGAGGTCTCGGTCATACAGCCTACCATCACTTTCATGTCCAATGCACGTGCCAAAGTCACCATCTTCCAGGCTTCGCGCATACCGGTACACTTCATCAGCTTGATGTTGATGCCCGTAAAGGCGCCCTTCAAGCCTGCCACATCCTTCAGACGCTGAATGGACTCATCGGCAAATATGGGTAACGGGCTTTGCTGGGCGACCCATGCGATATCGTCCAATTGTTCCTTGGGCATCGGTTGCTCTATCATGACAATTCCTTTTTCGTGCAGCCAATGTATCATATCGAGCGCATGATGTTTGTCTTTCCAGCCCTGGTTGGCATCAATGGCAATCGGAAGGTCTGTCACCGAACGGATGGTCTCTATCATTTCTTTGTCGTTCTCCCGCCCCAGCTTCACTTTAAGGATATTGAACCGGTCGGCACACTCTTTCGTCTTTTCACGCACCACGTCGGCCGTATCAATGCCGATGGTGAAAGTTGTAGAGGGAGTCTTCTCCTTGTCCAAACCCCATATCTTATACCAAGGGGCTTGCAACAGTTTGCCCACAAGGTCGTGCAAGGCGATGTCCACAGCAGTTTTAGCAGCGGAATCCCCTGCCGAGAGGCTGTCTATATAAGCCAGTATATCTTCCAGCTGAAAGGGGTCTGAGAATTGGCCGATGACATCCTGCACCTTCTTCAGAAAAGCCAATACACTGTCCATCGTGCCCAGTTCGTGTTGCAGGTACGGGGGCATGGAGGCTTCACCATAACCGATAATGCCATCATATTCTATCTCGACCTGAACGTCGGGAGTGGTAGTACGCGAGTAGGTGGCCACTGTAAAGACATGGCGCAATTTCAGTTCATAGGGGAAGAAACGCAGTTTCATTTTGGGGGTTACACCTGCCCTACTGTTCACGTTGAACAAGGAAGGAGCGTCATTTCCTCCGGCAAATACATGATTGATTGCCATGCCTGAGCCGAGTGCGGCAAAAGCGGCGGTTTTCAGGAAATCTCTTCTGTTTGACATAATTGTGTGTGTATTAAATGTGCCAATATGCTAATGGGCTAATGTGCCAATGGGCTGCGCTATGTATATGCTACGTTATGTTTGTACCGTCACGCCGCAGGTCATTGGCATATTGGCACATTAGCACATTATTACATTGAATAAAATGGATTCGTTTCCGTTGTATTGAGCGACGCCTCCTTATTTATATAAGGTAACACGCGCGTAGCGAACAACAGTCTACCGAGGTTGTATTCATCGAACAGCTCGTCGTCGGGGCTGAAGCTATTGACGCGCACATCGCCTTGCGAATGGATGAAACGCTTGTTGCCGATATACATGCCGACATGTACCACACGTTCCTTGCGTTCCGGCGTCGCCTTGCGCCCGAAGAAAATCAAATCGCCCGGCTGGAGGTTACTGAAATCAGGAGTGATATCGATATGCTCGCCCACGTATGCCTGCTGGGAAGCATCCCGCGGAATGATGATGTCGTGCATGAAAAGAACGGTGCGCATGAAGCCGCTACAATCCACCCCTTTGGAGGAAGTGCCAGCCCAAAGATAAGGGATGCCCATCATGCTATGCGCCGTGGCTATAATGCTGGCGGCATCCTGCTTCAAGGTGGCACGCCATTTCTTCTCAGGCATGGAGATGGATTTGGAGATATATCCCTGACGGCCGTCGGGATAAGCCACCTTATAAAAGGCACCTTTTGTCCCCTCCCACTTCAGGCGGTTTCCTGCAGCAACATCAGAGACGGTCTGCGATGCCTGGCTGGGCTGTGAGTAGACAAAGCCATAATGCGAAGTCACCACTATTTTCTCTGCATTGCTCCAAGCGGTCAGCTCTTCCCGCGTGACGGGATGTATGCCTACTCGGTGTACCCATGCAATGTAGTTGTCCGGTGTCTGGATACGGTACCAGCCGTCGCGCTGCAACACCCGCACCGGCATACCCATCAAGCCTTGCGTCATCATTTCTGAAGAGAAATCCGGGGCTACCCGAAGATTGCACACAGACACATTGACAATGCCATACGTCTTGCCTTCAAGTCCGGCCTCATCCGGAAGCACTTGCAGACAATCCATCACCGCATATCCTTTCTTTGCCAAACCATCCAGCAAAGCCGTCTTTGCCTCTGCCGAAGTGGTGACACCACGCAACATCACATTCTTTCCGGAGAAAGAGTAATCCACATCGAACAAAGCCACGCGCTTGTCCGGTGCAAACTTTTGTTTCAAACTGTCAGCGAGTTGCGCCACTTCTGCAGGTATTGTACGGTCACCCACTTCCGAAGCGACAGCAAAAAGCGGGATTAACAGAAATAAAGAAAAAAGAGAGGATAACTTTTTCATTGGCCAAAAGGATTTGGGGGTTATTACTAATAGCAAAGCTACGAATTTATTCCGAAATAGATACATGTTTTTAAGATAATTAAGAGTAAAGAATGAAGAATGAAGGATTCATCCGTACTGCATCCGCACACTGCACAACAAATTCTTCATCCTTCATTCTTCATTCTTCATTAATATTCCGTATCTTTGTACCCTATAAAGCAGTTGGTCGGTCTGTCGCTTGCGCCTCGTGCGTATGAGGAAAGTCCGGGCAACACAGAGCGTCCCACTTCCTAACAGAAAGCTGTCCGTGAGGGTAGAGTAACGTAGAAGAAAATAACCGCCGTCGCCCTTGGGCTACGGTAAGGGTGAGAAGGTGGGGTAAGAGCCTACCAGTCTTGTGGCGACACAAGGGCTGTGCGTCTTGGGAGTTGTAAGGTCATGTAAACCGACGTTATGAGAGTTGCTCGCTCCATGTCGGAGGGTAGACCGCTAAAGCTTGTATGGTGACATGCGGCTCAGATAAATGACAGACACTTCTTTAATGGAGAATGGATAATGAAGAATGGATAATTCCTAATTAGGCTTTTTCAGAAACAGAAGAACAGAACCCGGCTTACAGACTGACTGCTTTTTTATTGACAATGGATAATCGAGATAATAGCATGAACAAGCGTATTGCTGCCCTTTGGAAATTCCTCACCTACGACATCTGGCGTATTACGGAAGATGAAGTCACGCGAACGACCTTTTCCGTATACAATATCATCAAGACGATTTATCTTTGCATCAACCGCTTCACCAAAGACCGGATAGTAAACAAAGCCTCGGCGCTGACTTACAGTACGCTGCTTGCCATCGTGCCTATTCTTGCCATTTTGTTTGCCATAGCCCGCGGTTTCGGATTCGATAATCTGATGGAAAGCCAGATTGTCAACGGTTTCGGCGGTCCTACGGAAACCACGGAAGTCATCCTGCAATTCGTGAATTCGTATTTGTCTCAGACCAAGAGTGGAATATTCATCGGAGTGGGTCTGATTATGTTGCTGTGGACAGTCCTGAATCTAATCAACAATATGGAAATCACCTTCAACCGCATCTGGCAGGTGAAAAAGGCGCGCAGCATGTACCGCAAAATAACGGATTACTTCTCTATGCTTCTGCTGATGCCCATTCTGCTGGTGGTGTCCGGTGGTCTTTCCATCTTCATGAGTACGATGGTGAAGAACCTCGAAGACTTTACCCTGCTGGCTCCCGTCGGCAAGTTTATGGTGCGCCTCATCCCCTTCGTGCTGACCTGGTTCATGTTTACAGCACTGTACGTCTTTATGCCGAATACAAAGGTCAAGCTGAAACACGCACTCATATCCGGTATTCTGGCAGGTACGGCACACCAGGCATTCCAATTCCTTTACATCAGCAGCCAGTTGTGGGTTTCCCGTTACAATGCCATCTATGGTAGTTTTGCCGCCCTTCCGATGTTTCTGCTATGGTTGCAGGTATCCTGGACCATCTGCCTATTCGGTGCCGAACTGACCTACGCCGGACAGAATATCCGGAACTTCAGCTTCGACAAGGATGCGCGCAATATCAGCCGGCGCTACCGCGATTTTATCTCCATCCTGATAATGTCTCTCATAGCCAAGCGCTTTGAACAAGACGCCCAGCCCTATACAGCCGAAGAGATATCCGAAGAGTGCCAGATTCCCATCCGGCTGACACACGAAACCCTTTATGAATTGCAGGAAATCAACCTCCTACATGAAGTGGTGACCGATGAAAAGAGTGAAGACATCGCTTACCAGCCTTCCATGGATATCAACAAAATGAATGTGGCCCTCCTACTGGACAAACTGGACACGCACGGCTCAGAAGATTTCAAAATTGATAAGGAAAATGAATTCAACAACCAATGGGGAGCATTGCTGAAGGCACGGGAGGAATACTACAAGAATGCAAGCAAGGTGCTGCTGAAGGATTTGTAAGCACGCGGAAGTCTTTCCGGAAACTCCGTATCTGCTTTCTTTTTGATTATTTTTTAGACGCGGATGACGCGGATGGGAATATTAAAAAAATCCGCGTCATCTGCGTCATCTGTGTCTAAAAAGTAAATCACCGATATTTCTCAGGCTCCACGGCACGAGTCATATCATAGGCACGGTCACTCTGACGGGATGCCACTAATTGCAGGAAATCGTCCATAGTGCCGTTACCTTATTTATATTGTATCATGCGGCTGATGTACTTACCAATGATATCGAACTCCAGATTCACCACACTGCCCACTTTGAAAGCATGGAAATTGGTATGCTCAAAGGTGTAAGGAATAATGGCCACCTGGAAAGTATCGTCGGTGGGATTGCACACGGTCAGGCTGACACCATTGACCGTTACCGAGCCTTTGTCTACCGTGATGTAGCCGCGCTTTGCCATCTCCTTGTCAAAAGCATACCGGAAAGTAAAGTAATAGCTTCCTTCCGCATCCTTTATATCGATGCAAGTGGCAGTCTGGTCCACATGTCCTTGAACGATATGGCCATCCAGCCGGCCGTTCATCATCATACTACGCTCCACATTCACTTCATCTCCCACCTGCAACAAGCCAAGATTGGAACGGTCCAGCGTTTCCTTCATGGCCGTCACGGTATAGGTATCATCTGTCAGACTGACTACCGTCAGGCAAACACCATTGTGAGACACACTCTGGTCTATTTTTAATTCACTGACGAATGAACACTTGAAAGTAAAATGTACATTCTCCTGGTCTTTGACCATCGCCACCAATGTGGCACATTCTTCTACTATTCCGGAAAACATGGTTCTATATACTTTTAGGTTATACGCGATTTATTATTAATATGCGCAAAGATACAAAAAGCCCTTCGTATAGGTACAAAAAAAAGGAAGCTTTTCACAAAGCCTCCTTTTTCAGTTTTCAATAGGTATTAGTTTTTTTTTAAGGTAAAAAGATTGTTTTCAGGATAACGATGCAAATATAGGCGCTTTTCGTGATACTAACCAAATTAAAAAACATGTCTTATAACATCTTTTTGAAAAATCATTTAAGTTTATTATCATTTCAAAGCATTTTTCTACACCTGCAATCGTTTTCAATGGACAAATATAAGGCTATTTTCCATGAAACACTGAAATTATCCTAAAATTTTGTTTATTTCTTATCATTTAAGTAGTGTTCGTCTGTCCGCCCACTATGTTTTAACACTTTTGCGTCGATAAAGAACACTATTTCTTCGGCAATATTCGTGATGTGGTCGCCGGAACGCTCCAATTTGCGGAACACGCTCACCAGATTCAGACAAGAGAGTGCACTCTCCGGATGCCGGCTGATGTAGTCGGCAAGAATGGCAGTGGTCTCCGCATTGATTTCGTCCAGCATATTGTCCTTGGCAAACACGGCGGTAGCCAGTTCCTGGCTCTCCTCCTGAAGTGCCTGCTTGGCAAGCTCGAGCATGGAGAGCACCTGGGCTATCATCTCTTCGAGACGAAGTTGCTTGACCAGCTCAGTATCCAATGCCGGTTCATGGCAGTTGAGGGCAAAGCGGGCGATGCCTTCTGCAAAGTCGCCCAGACGCTCCAGATTCGTATTGATTTTGAGCATGGCAAGCACAAAGCGCAGGTCGATGGCAACGGGGTTGTAAAGGGCAATGATATCCTCCACGTCGCTGTCTATTTTCAGTTCGAAAGCATTGACGCGACGTTCGCGCACCAATACCTGCTGGGCAAGTTCCCGGTCCAGCGTAAGCACGGCATCACCTGCACGGTCGAGCTGATTATATACCAGGGTCCACATTTCGTCTATTTCCTTTTTCAGCAAGACGAGTTCAGATTCGATAAACTTCACCATAATGTTTCTATTTTAAAATTACTTTTGTACAACTTATTTTTGCTTGTATGGAACAATCCGCTACCCGAAACGTCCCGTGATGTAGTTCTGCGTCTCCACCTTATCGGGATTCGTAAATATCTTCCGGGTATCTCCAAACTCCACCATCCGCCCCATATAGAAGAAAGCCGTATTATCACTGACACGCGCTGCCTGCTGCATGTTGTGGGTGACGATGACGATAGTGTACTGCTTCTTCAACTCGTGGATAAGCTCTTCCACCTTGGCGGTGGAGATGGGGTCGAGGGCGGATGCCGGCTCGTCCATCAGCAGGACCGAAGGAGACACCGCCATGGCACGGGCTATGCAGAGGCGTTGCTGCTGACCGCCGGAGAGGGCGTAGGCGGAGACTTTCAGCTTGTCCTTCACCTCGTCCCAAAGGGCGGCGCCTTTCAAGGTTTCTTCCACCCGCTGACGGATGAAGGCGTTATCGGTGATGCCATTCACACGAAGTCCGTAGGCAACGTTCTCGAAGATGCTTTTGGGGAAAGGATTGGGCCGCTGGAACACCATGCCTACGTTCTTGCGGAGTTCGTCCACTTGCACTCCTTTTCCATAGATGTCTTGTCCGTCAATGCGTATCTCGCCGGTCAGACGGGTGTCGGGAATCAAATCGTTCATGCGGTTCAGCAGGCGCAGGAAGGTAGACTTTCCACAGCCCGAGGGGCCGATGAAGGCTATCACAGACTTCTCCTCAATGTCCATGCTGATGCCTTTCAGGGCATGGAAATCGCCATACCAGAAGTTCACGTCACGGGTTTCTATCTTGTTCTTCATACCTATTGTATATGTTTTCAATTCGTCTTAATCTTCTTCTCAAAGTATTTCCGCAGGGCGTTTGCCAACAGATTCACCAGGAGGATAATCAGTATCAGCACCAATGCTGTGCCATAAGCGATGGGAAGCTGCGCTTCCATATCCGTACCGCTGGTAGAGATGACATAGAGGTGATAAGGAAGCGCCATGCACTGGTCGAAGATACCGGTCGGCAGTTGCGGCAGGAAGTAGGCGGCACAGGTGAAAAGGATGGGTGCCGTCTCGCCCGAAACGCGCCCCAGCGCCAGAATCAGTCCGGTGATGATATTGGGCATTCCCATCGGCAGGATGACATGCCAGATGGTCTGGAGCTTGGTGGCTCCCAACGCGCGGCTTCCTTCGCGCATGCTGTCGGGGATGGCTTTCAGTGCTTCTTCCGTGGTGCGGATAACCAAAGGCAGACTCAGCAAGCCCAGTGTCAACGAACCTGCCAGGATGCTGTCTCCAAAATCCATATAGTTGACGAACAGTGCCATGCCGAACAGACCGAACACGATGGAAGGGATGCCGCTCAGATTATTCGTCATCATCCGTATGAAGCGTACTACCCAGCCTTTCGGCACATACTCATTCATATAAATGCCGCTCATCACTCCCACCGGAAAAGCAAACAAGGCACTACCCGCCATCAAACAGAACGTACCTACAATGGCAGGAAGGATTCCGCCGGCAGTCATACCGTTGGTAGGAGCTGTAGTGAGGAACTCCCAATCGATGACTCCTATACCTTTATATATAATGAAACCGAGGATTGCAAAAAGAATCCCCACCACACTCAGGCTCAACAGACGGAACAAGCCGAATGCCATGTTTTGCGAAAGATGCTTCCTATTAACCATATCTATCTTCTTTTATTTTCGTCTTGGCGAAACCGCTTCCACCGTGAAGTTTATCAATAAACTGATGAAGAACAGCACAACACCCAGCAGGAACAATGCTTCGTAGTGAGGTCCGCCGGCAGGCGCCTCGCCCAGTTCGGCGGCAATCGTTGCCGGAATGGTGCGCAGCGGTTCCAAGATGGTATGGGGAATGACGGCGGCGTTGCCTGTCACCATCAGCACAGCCATCGTCTCGCCCACCGCACGGCCGATGCCTAACACCACCCCGGAGGTGATGCCCGAAATGGAGTAAGGAATCACCACCTTATATATAGTTTGCCATTGCGATGCTCCCAGTGCCAAGCTGGCTTCGCGCATGGCGCGGGGACAATTCCTCATCGCGTCTTCTGTCACCGTTATGATGGTGGGCAACGCCATAATGGCAAGCACAATACTGCCCGCCAGCCCGCTCTCGCCTACCGGCAAGTTGAACACCTGCTGCAAAAACGGCACAATGACAATTAAGCCGAAAAAGCCGTAGACCACCGACGGTATGCCACTCAGCAACTCAATGATGGGCTTCAGCAGATTCCTTACCCGGGAATTGGCTACCTCCGACATATAGATTGCCACCGACAGACCAAACGGCAATGCAAAGAGGATGGCAAACAGACTGACCCACAGCGTCCCCGTAATGAGCGGCAAAAAGCCGAACTGCGCAGCAGGTGTTGCCGTGGGAAACCATTCGGCACCGGCAAAGACGTCCTTCACCGAAATGGTGTTGTCTTTCAGCAGATGCACCGAGTCCGGACGGACAATGAACTGCTGCGGTACAAAGGCTATAATGCCAGGCGTACGCTCCACCAGCTCCGTAATGCAGGCACCTGCATTTTCGTAGGAAGCGCCCAACTGCTCTTCCGTATAATACAGTGTGATGTCCTCCAAACGGAAAAGGCGGATAGGAAGGTCCTCCCCTCCCACTTCGTTCCAGTTTGTCAGCTCTTCATCAAAGACATTCTTTATCTGTGCCGGAGTCAGTTCGCCCACCCGGTTCTCCTTATTCAAGGCCAATACATACCCTTCTTCTATCACCTTGCTGCTGAACAAGCCCAGCGCTTCGGAAAAGAGGAACACGACGATAAGTACGATGGTAAGACTCGTCACAAAGCCGCTACAAGCCAGTATACCTTCTACAATCTTCTCAAAAATCTTTTTCATGTTGCCTATTGATTTCTGTATGCAAAGGAACGGGCCGGATGTTAAGGCAGTGTGACTAACGTTTGAAAGAAATGTTTCAAAGGTGTTACAAAACTATTACAACGACTCAAAGCACATTCCATGTAACACATTTGTAATATCCATTACCTTAATTTGCATCATGTGTTTACCCTATTTGCACCATGTGTTTTATGAAGACAAGAAAATTACTCCTACTCCTCGCCCTGGCAGCTGCCACCACTGGCATGCAGGCGCAACGCATCAAAGGCAGCGATACCGTGCTCCCCATAGCGCAGCAGACCGCCGAACGCTTTATGACCCTGAACCCCTCTGCCCGTGTCACCGTGACCGGCGGCGGAACCGGTGTCGGTATTTCAGCCCTGCTGGACCAGACCACGGACATCGCCATGGCTTCCCGCGCCATCAAGTTCAGCGAAAAGATGAAAGCCAAAGCTGCCGGAGAAGACCTGGCGGAAGTACCCATCGCCTACGATGCCCTTGCCGTAGTGGTCCACCCCTCCAACCCAGTGAAACAACTGACCCGCCAACAACTGGAAGATATCTTCCGGGGCAAAGTCACCAACTGGCAGCAAGTGGGCGGAGACGACCGCAAAATCGTAGTCTACTCCCGCGAGACTTCCTCCGGTACCTACGAGTTCTTCAAGGAAAGCGTACTGAAAAACAAGAACTACATGAGCAGCAGTCTCTCCATGCCTGCCACGGGAGCCATTATCCAATCCGTCAGCCAAACTCGCGGAGCCATCGGATATGTGGGTCTAGCCTATGTATCACCGCGTATCAAGACACTCGCCGTTTCATACGACGGGCAGCATTATGCCGCTCCCACGCTGGAGAATGCCATCAATAAGACTTATCCGATAGTACGCCCGCTATACTATTATTATAACCGAAAAAACGCCTCGGTCGTAGCCCCTCTGCTCGATTTCATCTTGTCTGCCGCAGGACAGAAAATCATCAAAGAGAGCGGATATATCCCGGTACATAAAGAATAAATCTTCATTCTTCATTCTTCATTCTTCATTTTTTTACCCTATCTTTGTCCCCACGATACGAAAATAGTAACATTATGGCAGAAATAAAGAGCGAAGAAACAAGCGAAAAAAAGAGCTTGAACTTCATTGAGCAAATAGTAGAAAACGATTTGAAAGAGGGTAAAAACGGGGGAAAAGTACAGACGCGCTTCCCGCCCGAACCAAACGGTTACCTCCACATCGGACACGCCAAGGCCATCTGCCTTGATTTCGGTATTGCCGCCGCACACGGCGGTGTCTGCAACCTGCGTTTCGATGACACCAATCCCACCAAAGAAGATGTGGAATATGTAGAAGCCATCAAGGAAGACATCCAGTGGCTGGGCTACAAATGGGGTAACGAATATTACGCTTCCGACTATTTCCAGCAATTGTGGGACTTCGCTATCCGCCTCATCAAAGAGGGCAAGGCATACATCGACGAACAGACTTCCGAGCAGATTGCCGCCCAGAAAGGAACTCCCACCCAGCCCGGTGTGGAAAGTCCCTACCGCAACCGTCCTATCGAAGAAACACTGGATTTGTTCCAGAAGATGAACAGCGGCGAGATTGAGGAAGGTGCCATGGTGCTCCGTGCCAAGATAGACATGGCAAGCCCCAACATGCACTTCCGCGACCCTATCATCTACCGCGTAGTGAAGCATCCACACCATCGCACGGGCACCACTTGGAAGGCTTATCCGATGTACGATTTCGCCCACGGGCAAAGCGACTTCTTTGAAGGCGTGACACACTCGCTCTGCACACTGGAGTTTGTGCCCCACCGTCCACTCTACGATCTCTTCGTGGACTGGGTGAAGGAAGGCAAAGACCTCGACGATAACCGCCCCCATCAGTATGAGTTCAACAAACTGAACCTCAGCTATACGCTGATGAGCAAGCGCAACCTGCTGACTCTAGTCAAGGAAGGCTTGGTAAACGGTTGGGACGACCCCCGTATGCCGACTATCTGCGGTTTCCGCCGTAGGGGATACTCTCCGGAGTCCATTCATAAGTTCATCGACAAAATAGGATATACAACCTACGATGCGCTCAATGAATTCGCCCTGCTGGAAAGCGCCGTGCGCGAGGACTTGAACGACCGCGCCACCCGCGTATCTGCCGTACTGAATCCGGTGAAGCTTATCATCACTAACTATCCCGAAGGGCAAGTGGAAGAGATGGAAGCCGTCAACAACCCCGAGCATCCCGAAGAAGGCAACCACGTCATCGAATTCAGCCGCGAACTCTGGATGGAGCGCGACGACTTCATGGAAGATGCCCCAAAGAAATACTTCCGCATGACACCGGGACAAGAGGTACGTCTGAAGAACGCGTACATCGTGAAGTGTACCGGCTGCAAGAAGAACGACGCCGGTGAAATCACCGAAGTATATTGCGAATATGACCCTGATACCAAGAGCGGTCTGCCCGGAGCCAACCGTAAGGTGAAAGGCACCATCCATTGGGTAAGTTGTGCCCACTGCCTCGAAGCAGAAGTACGTCTCTACGACCGTCTGTGGAAAGTGGAGAACCCGCGCGATGAGCTTGCCGCCATCCGCGAAGCGAAGAACTGCGACGCACTGACAGCCATGAAAGAAATGATCAACCCCGACTCCCTGAATGTGCTGCCCTGCTGCTACATCGAGAAGTACGCTGCCGGCATGCAGCCCCTCTCCTACCTGCAGTTCCAACGTATCGGTTATTTTAATGTTGACAAAGATTCTACGCCAGAAAAAATGGTATTCAACCGTACTGTAGGTCTGAAAGACGTTTGGGGTAAAATCAATAAATAAGAATATGAGTAAAAAAAACCTGCTGTCCGGAAGAGACAAAGAACTGCAAGAAATGGCAGAACAATATGAAGCAGCCAAAGCAGAGAACAGAACCATCTATCTGGACGCAGACGACTTAGCCGACCTCGCAGACTGGTATGCCGTGCATCATAAATATGCCATGGCTACCGAGGTCGTAGAGTATGGCTTGGGAATACATCCGGATAATACGGCTCTGCTGGTGGAACAGGCATACTTGTTCCTCGACACCCAGCATAAAGAGCAAGCCAAAGATATATTGGAACGGATTGCCGAAGAATCTTCCGAAGTGAAAGTGCTGAAAGCCAACCTACTGTTGGGCGAAGGCAAAGAAGAAGAAGCGGAAGCGATACTCGACAGCATAGACGATAAGGACGACCTGGCCAATATCGTTGATGTATCCTATATGTACATCGACATGGGATTCCCGGAAAAAGCATTGACATGGCTGACGCGCGGACTCGAAAAATATGCCGAAGAAGAAGCCTACCTTGCCGTCACCGGCGATTGTTACTATGCCCAGGGACTGTTTGAAAAAGCCACCTTCTTCTTCAATAAGCTGATTGACAAGAATCCGTATTCGGCTCCTTACTGGTTTGGACTGGCCCGTTGCTACTTTGACCAGCAGATGTTCGACAAAGCAATCGAAGCATGCGACTATGCCACGGTGGCCGATGACGAGTTTGCCGATGCCTACCTGATGAAAGGACATTCCTTCTTCCAATTGGGAAATGAGGAAAGTGCCATGGAGAACTACCTGCAAGCCGAAAAGTTCCATCTCGTCTCCCACGGTTTCATCAACACCTTCATCGGCCTGAACAAAACCTCCAAAGGAGAGTGGAAAGAAGGATACGACTATCTGGAAAAAGCCATAACGGCCGAAGACAGCCATGACTTCGCCTTGCCCTCCCTTTATGCCAATGCGGCCCTATGCCTGCACAAGATGGGAAAAAAGCGCAAAGCCCACCAATATTGTAAAAAAGCATACGACTTGGCACCCGAAGAGATAGACCCGTATCTGATTGAGGGGCGCATCTACATGGAAGAAGGTGAGTATGAGAAAGGTGTGAAAAAATGGGCCAAAGCCTTAGAGTATGCCCCCTATGCAGATACCTGGCACGAAATAGGCATGTGTAGCATGGAGATAGGACAACTAAGCTATGCCAAGCTGGCCTTTGAACATGTCAAAGAGATGGAACCGGACTTTGAAGGTATCAACGAAAGGCTGACCTCTCTGTATATGCTGCTCAAAGACAAAGAGAACTTCATGAAGTACAACCAGCTGTGCGAACATCCGTTCAGGCTGGAAGAGCTGGACAAATTGCAACAGATACTACAAGAAGATAATCAGGAAGAGCTGGCCCTAGTGATGAAGAATATTTTCAATGCATTACAATAACAGTAATTATATACCACTAATCTAGCAAATGGAATCAGTAGCCTTTATCCAATGGTGTCTCGACCACCTCAATTACTGGACCATCACTTTATTGATGGCCATTGAAAGTTCGTTTATTCCCTTCCCCTCGGAAGTTGTAGTCCCTCCTGCCGCTTGGAAAGCCGCCAACAATGACAACATGAATATATATCTGGTGGTATTGTTTGCAACCATAGGGGCAAATATCGGAGCATTGATAAACTACTATCTGGCAAAATGGCTGGGACGCCCCATCATTTACAAGTTTGCCAACAGCCGTTTCGGGCACATGTGCCTCATCGACGAAGCCAAAGTGCAGCATGCGGAGGAATACTTCGATAAGCATGGAGCCATATCAACCTTTGTCGGCCGCCTGATACCTGCTGTTCGCCAGTTGATATCCATCCCTGCCGGTCTGGCACGCATGAAGCTGGGAACTTTCTTGCTGTACACCACCTTGGGTGCAGGCCTTTGGAATTCCATCCTGGCTTTTATCGGCTATTACTTGTCCACAGTACCCGGCATTGAGAACGAGGAACAGCTGCTTGCCAAAGTAACGGAATACAGCCATGAGATAGGTTATGTATTTATCGGCATCGGCGTACTCATCGTGGCATTCTTCATCTATAAAGGCATGAAGAAGAAATAAAAAAGAAAACGGTATGATAATAAAAAAGCGGTGGACAGCATGATAAATTCTGTCCACCGCTTTTTATTGCTTATCCCAAATCCAAACTTTCTACTTTACAGCTGCAATAGCTTTATCATAGTCAGGTTCTTGCGTAATTTCAGGTACCAATTCCGTATAGGCAATCTTACCATCTTTGCCGATAACCACTACCGAACGCGCCAGTAGACCTGCAAGCGGTCCGTCGGCCATGCGTACCCCGTAGTTTTCATCAAAATCGGAAAAACGGAAATCAGACAAAGGAATCACATTCTCAATACCCTCCGTTGTACAGAAACGTGCATGTGCAAAAGGCAAATCCTTGGAGATTGCCAACACTACCGTATCGGGCAGGCCGGCAGCCAGTTTGTTGAACTTACGTACAGAAGTAGCGCACACACCAGTGTCAAGGCTGGGGAAAATATTCAAAATAACATTCTTCCCGTTCAGTTCCTTCAAAGAGAATGAAGACAAATCTGTTTTTACCAATTCGAAATCGGGGGCAACAGAGCCCACCTTTATAAATTCACCGATAACCTTTACCGGTTGTCCTTTAAATTTTGTTGTAGCCATAGTTTTATCAAATTATATGTATACATAACAAATTACATACAGAAAAAGTTCACCCGAAACTTTTTTCCAGATAAACTGTTATTCTACGGACGAATTAATGATAATCACTTAAAAAATTAAATTCACATGAAAACTATTTTTGACGAACTTCAGCAGGAAGTAAAGAATTGGTGGATTTCACTCATTCTTGGTATTCTTTATGTAATAGTGGCTATAAGCCTGATGTTCTCCCCTCTCAGCGGGTATGCGGTATTGAGCATTCTGTTCAGCGTCTCCATGTTGTTCAGCGGTCTGCTGGAAATATCCTTTGCAGTAAGTAACCGTAGAAGGGTATCCAGTTGGGGATGGTATCTGGCTGGAGGCATCATCGACATGATTCTGGGATTCTACCTGATAGCCTACCCGATGCTCAGCATGGAAGTCATTCCATTCATCATCGCCTTCTGGCTGATGTTCCGCGGCTTCTCATCCGTAGGCTATGCCATGGACCTCAAAAGATACGGGACAAGAGACTGGGGATGGTATGTTGCTTTCGGTATTCTTGCCGTCATCTGCTCGCTCATCATCTTGTGGCAACCGGCAGTAGGCGCCCTTTACGCCGTGTACATGATTTCGTTTGCATTCCTGATTATAGGCTTCTTCCGTATCATGCTGTCATTCGAGCTGAAAAACCTGCACAAGCGCGGGAAAGAGTGGAAGGAAAAGAAAGAAGTATCAGCCGAATAAGTAGCCCACACGAAGCGTGTCAAAAGGAATCCCACCTTTGACACCTTCGTTTAGCCGAATTGCTCAATAACGTCTCAGAAAACGGAACATCGTGGTCCGTGACACTCCCATCTGCCGGGCAAGTTCAGCACACGACTCTCCTCTTTGGTGCTCCCTCACAAGTTTCCTCTTGTTCGCATAGAGTATCTTCATTTTGGGTGTGTCCCCTTTCTTCCTGCCCAGATGTTTTCCCTCCTGCCTCCGTCGTTCCAGTGCTTCTTTGGTGCGCATGGAAATCAGATTACGCTCTATCTCGGCCATCAGTCCAAAAGCAAAACCCAGCACTTTGCTGTTGATGTCATTCTGGAACACATACCCCTCTTTGGTACTGTACAGCACCACTCCCCTTTTGATGCAGGAGTTAAGAATGGTCATTATCTCCAGCAGTGTCCGGCTAAGCCGCGAAATTTCCGTTATAATCAAGGAGTCTCCCGGTTTCATCCGGTCCAACAAGCCCGCCAGTTTACGCTCTTTGCTACTCACTTTTCCGCTGACCGTCTCCATGTACCATCTGTCGATGCTCAACCCATTCTTTTCCGCGAAGCGTATAATTTCCTCGCGCTGATTCTCTAAAAATTGTTTTTCTGTACTTACTCTTAAATAAGCTACTACTGCCATAATTGATAAACGTTTATTGGTTATTATTCACCACCAAAGAACGGTTATTCAAGTAAGAGTGGCAACACACAACTATAGCTCTCTATCAAAGAGGATCACATTATGGATATCCCCCGAAGTCAAGGAAGACTCTCGGTAACCATCTCAAATATGCCTATAAACAAAGAAAACAGCCCCACTGAAGCTGTTTTCTAAAATTAGTTCATAAAAAATTGATACTATGTAGTTTCATAGTATACTCTTCTTCATTTCATTCACTATGTATCTCACATCCTCATCCGTCACATAAGGACCACTCGGCAAGCAAAGACCACGTTTGAACAAGCCCTCACTGACACCATTCACATAGGCAGGATTAGCCGAATAAACCGGCTGGAGGTGCATGGGCTTCCATAAGGGACGGCTCTCGATACCGGCTCTGTCCAAGCAAACACGCATGGCCTCTACATTACGGTTAGGCTCACAAGAAGTATGGGCACTCACTGACTCATGCGTAACACCGGCGGCACCACCTACGGCGCCTTTTACTGTCTCACGGTAGGCATCCTCCTCACCTCTCACATGCAGATTCCCGTCAAGCAGTACCGTGTTCAGCCAATAATTGCTGTCATAACGTCCGGAAGGATTCTCATGAAGCGTGATTCCCTCCACATCGGCCAACAACTTACGATACAGACCGCACAGATGCTTATGGTGCGCTATATGCTCATCCACCACCGTCATCTGACCGCGGCCGATTCCCGCACAAATGTTACTCATCCTATAATTATAGCCTATACGCTCATGCTGGTAGTAGGGATAGGACTCACGGGCCTGGGTAGCATAGAACATTATCTCACGTTTGGACTCTTCATCAGGGCAAATCAAAGCACCGCCACCGCTGGTGGTTATCATCTTGTTACCATTGAAAGAAAGCACGCCGTATTTGCCAAAAGTTCCGAGGACTTGCCCGTCAAACTTGCTTCCAAAGCCTTCGGCGGCATCCTCTATGACCGGAATACCATATTTATCTGCCACTGACATGATTTGGTCTATCCTGTAGGGCATTCCATACAAAGCTACCGGAACAATTGCTTTAGGTTTCCGCCCGGTCTTGTTGATACGCTCCCTGACAGTCTGCTCCAGAAGAACCGGGTCCATGTTCCATGTATCAGCCTCAGAATCCACGAATACCGGAGTAGCACCGAGGTAGGTCACCGGATGGGAAGAGGCACAAAAGGTAAAGCTCTGCACTATCACTTCATCGCCCTGACCAACTCCGCAAGCAAGCAGGGCCAGATGCACAGCGGCAGTACCAGCACTCAAGGCCACCACTTTTTTATTCTGCTCAACGAAGCATTCCAAATCCTGCTCGAAGGCATTCACATTCGGTCCGAGAGGAACAACCCAGTTCTGGTCGAATGCCTCTTTTATAAACCCCATCTCCTTGCCGCTCATGTGGGCAAGGCAAAGATATATTCGTTTGTCCATAAAGTTATAAATGAATTCTTTTCTTTTTATAGAGAGTGAGGAATATTATAATAATATGTTTCCCTTTTTTACATACTTCGGAATTAATAGAAAGGAAATAAACTCAACAATCCATTTTTTATATTTTCTCACAATCCCTTTATTCATAACACTGTCCATGTCCTGGATAGATTTTACACGCTTTGGCCAATTCCAATATTCGTTTTTTTGATATTTCTGCTTCTACTCTATTACTATTAGGAAACGTAGCTACCACATTCATTCTAGGTATATATGAGTCACCTGTAAAAAGAAAATTATTTAACTTATAAGTCAAACAACTTTTATCATGCCCTGGAGTTTCCATTACTTCCAATTCTTTATTTTCCCATAACAGAATTCGGCTACCTTCCTCTAATACCTTCACATTTTGAAGATACCGAAATAAAAAAGGAGTTGAAGTGTATTTTGAAAGATTCAGTTTATCCGACATCAAGGCTTCTCTCCCAAAAGCTGAAGTATATACTGGTAGTTCCGGATAAAATTGAAGTAATCCATTCAAACCATAAATATGATCGAAGTGGGTATGTGTCAAAAATACTCCTTTCAAAGAGAATCGATATTTATTAAAATAAGATTGTAAAGTACAAATATCACCACAATCAATTAGGAAACAAATATCACTATCAGATAGCTTTATTACAAATGAATTTGACCGACAAACAGTGTTTACAAATACATCAACTTCCATGTATATATAGCAGAGTTACCTTAAAGTCACGCCACCATCTATCACAAGATTAATGCCGGTAACCCAATTAGAAGCGTCTGACAACAAATAAACGACACCATTGGCTATATCGTTAGGAGTACCTAGGCGCCCTAAAGGATACGTTCTAATTACAGAATCCATTTCGTCAGACGAAAGATTATAAGCCTTAATCATATTTGTTTCTACCATTCCAGGCATTACACCATTAACACGAATCCTCTGAGAAGAACATTCCAAAGCCAATACTTTAACTAATGAGTTAATGGCTCCTTTGGACGAAGCATATAAAGCATTAGAAATTGTAGCATAGATTGATGATATAGAAGAGAGCATTACAATAGAAGCCCCTTTATTAAGTTTCTTTCTGCGTAATAGCTCCTTTATCAAAAGTATTGGGGAAAAAACATTAACCTTATAAATATCGTCAATCTTCTTCTGGTTCACAAACTTTAATAGAGATTTATCATTAATACTTGCACATAACACAATCCCGTCAAAGGTATCCGACTGCTCTATCAACGCTTCTATTTGTTCACTCTCAGTAACATCAACTATACAATATCGATGCCCTTCCCCCTCAAAATTTAAAAAAGTTTCTTTTAGGCGGTCTTCATTCCGTCCTACTGCAGTGACAGAAGCTCCCATTTGAGTACAAAGAATGGCGACAGCCCTTCCAATACCTGCAGAAGCTCCAGTCACAAGTATATTTTTTCCAATTAATTGAAACGGATTACTCATCGTTAATAATACAATAATTCAGGTATAATCAAATTTTCAATTTTCATATATCCAACGCCAAGCGATAGACCAACGCCAAAACCTGTAAATAAGATATTCAGCTTTCTTTCTGATAATTGTTTATGCATATTAGTAACCATCAATAACGGGACAGAAGTTCCACTTGTATTTCCAAATTCTTGAATATTATATGGGGTTTTCTCTATATCAAACCCCATCTTTTTACGTATTTTTTCACACAAAAATTTATTGGCTTGATGTAACAAAAGGTAATCAATGTTAGCTTTCTCAATATTGAAATAAGTAATTAACTCTTTAAATGCTTTGGGCACATTAGATATAGCAAATGAGAAAACCTCCATTCCATTCATATGTAAATGCAAATTATTTCGCCTCACTCCATCTTCAAAATCCCTCATTTCAAAAGAACTAGGAGATACAGGATTCCTATATCCTCCATCTGGTACTATTAGAAAATCCTTTCCATTTCCCATTGTTTTCAAACTCAATTGGATTAAAGATGGATTTTCTTGATTATATTCTACAGCAATAGCACTACCTGCATCACCTGCAATAAAATAGTAACTTTTATCTTCAGGACTTGCATAATATGATTGTGTATTACCAACCAACAGTAAACCCTTCTTTATATTGCCAGATGACAATAAACTCGAAATAACAGAAAGACCGTACATAAATCCAGAACACCCTAAATTTATATCAAAAGCCATACAACTTGTAGGTAAACCTAATCGATCTTGTATTATGCAAGCAGTCGCTGGCATTTTATAATCAGGTGTCTGACAAACAAACACAAGAGCTTCTATCTCTTCTTTATTCCATTGCAACTCATCCAATAATTTTGTAGCCGCTTTTATACACAAATCAGATGTACATACACTACCATCATGTCTTACCCAATGTTTTCTCACAACACCAATTGTCTCAATATATTTATCCAGTTCCTCCTTGGGCAGGAGAGAACTATCTCTATTATCATTAATTGTATTGGGCACACAAGCTGACAAACCTGCAATTCTTATATTACGAATATCAAAAAATGCCATAATCAAGATTTATAAGGTATGACTTTAAGATAGAGCATCCACAAGTCATACCCAAAAACGAATTTACAACTTAGAAGCAATCAAGTTATACAACTCTTCTATTGAATTTACTGATTTAATATCTGCTCCCGTAAGTTGAATATCAAACTCCTCATCTACCATTGATATTACCGAAAGGCCAGTTAACGAACTCCACTCTTTCAGCTCTCTAAATTTTGTTTCAGGACTAAATACTTCAAGAGGAGTTTCATCAAACTCGTTTGCGAACTTTTCTACAAATCCATTAATGTTCATAAGTCTATTTTTTTATAATTAATATAAGTGGGAATATCCCATAAAGAATATATATTTTTCTTAGGATACATTCTTTTCACTATTTTTGAAAGCGTATCATCTGTACCGACTTCATAAAAGACATCTACTCCATCTCGTACCATATTATTAACCATAGCAGTCCATTGCACTGGATGGGTAATATGTTTTATCAGATTATTTTTAATCTCAATAGGATCAGAATGAGGCAATGCATCTACACATTGATAAATAGGAATAGAAGGAGATTTAAATTCTATTCCTTCTATAATAGCGCCTAATTCTATTCCCGCTTTTTCCATAAATGGTGAATGAAAAGAACCTCCAATTAATAAAGGCACAGCCTTTTTAGCTCCTTCCTTTTTTAACATCTTACAAGCGTATCTTACACCTTTTTTAGTACCTGTTATAACAACTTGACCAGGACCATTATAATTCGCAAAATACAAAGCTTCACCTGTTAATTCAGAAATTTCCTTAATTCTTCTATCGACATACTCATCCGGTAATCCAATGATTGCTCCCATTCCTGTAGGCATACTATCACAAACCTTTTGAGCTATCAAGGAACGATTCAGAACTAAATTAAGACCATCTTCAAACGATATACAATTACTTACCACTAAAGCAGCAAACTCTCCTAATGAGTGTCCAGCGACAACATCAGGTTTTAATTCTTTCTGAGTTAATGCTAATACAACCTCATAAAGGAATACAGAGGGTTGTGTATTTTGAGTTTCCATCAGTTGCAATTCAGTTCCATCAAACATCACATCAGTTATGCGTTTATGGAAATAATCATTTGCCCTCTCAAAGAGTTCTTTAGCATAAGGAAAATTGTAATATAATTCTTTTCCCATCCCTTGTTTTTGACATCCTTGTCCAGGAAAAATAAACGCTTTCATACTAATCTAATTTTTTAGCTGGATTTCCTATGTACGTATAACCATCTTTTGTGTTTCTCATTATCACACTATTAGCAGCAATCACTGTATTGTTACCTATCTTCTTTCTTTGTAAAACAACAGACGAAACACCGAAAAAATTTAAATCACCAATTTCAACCTCTCCAGAGATTCTAACGGAAGGCATCATTGAATTAAATGAGCCAATCGTATCGTCATGCCCCAAATAAGTTCCACAATTCAAGGTATTAAAATCACCAATGATAACATGATTACTTATTAAACAATCGAATAAAACAAGATTACCTTTACCCATTTTAAGGGTATCCTCATCCAAAATTGATACATTTGGAGCTATCAAATTCGGAAAGTAAACATTTGGATTATGAATTTTAGAAGCCAATCTTTTTATAACGTGCGGATTTCCTATAGCAAATACAATTGCTATATCACGATTATAAGAATTAAGTACACTCATCCCACCTAAAACTTCTGCATAATGTACTTTAGTACCGATAGGACAAGCGTCATCAAAAAAACCTATAAAATTCCATTCTGGTTTGCTCTTATTAATCGCATTGATTAGACATGAGATAGTTTTACCAAATCCACCTGCCCCATAAATAGCAATGTCTCTCATATATATACTATAATTCTAGTTTTTACCATCAAATCTTACTGTTGTTGCCATCCCATCTTTTACAATTCCTTCCTTTGCAAAAACCTTTTTTATCGTCAACAACATAATTCTCACATCAAGTAATAGTGAACAATGCTCCACATACCAAACATCCAATTCAAACTTCCTAGACCAACTGATAGCATTACGTCCGTTTACTTGTGCCCAGCCAGTAATCCCCGGACGCACTTCGTGACGACGCGCTTGTTCTTCACTATATAAAGGAAGATATTCCGGCAATAAAGGTCTTGGACCAATCAATGCCATATCCCCTTTCAAAACATTAATTAATTGCGGAAGCTCATCAATACTAGTGGCACGAACAAATTTACCCACATGAGTCAATCGTTTAGCATCCGGCAATAATTTGCCGGATGCATCCCGCTCATCCGTCATACTTTTAAACTTTATCACACGGAATATTTTTCCATCCTTTCCAGGACGCTCCTGAGTAAAGAATGCTCCTGCACCTTTATTGGCAAAATGCAACCAAATAGTAATAAGTAATAAAATGGGCCAGATAACAACCAATACAATAAAGACCAGAATGAAATCAATCACTCTTTTCAAACCATGTTTATACATACTCTCAAAAATGCTTCATTATAGCCTTATAGCTCTTATCTACAGTATAATTCTCACACAAAAATCTATACCCCCTTTCTCCCATCTCTTTCATTCGTTTATCATCCTCTACCATAAACTCAATCATCTCCATAAAAGTATCTATATTCCCATTCTCTGTCCACAGACCGAAACCACTTTCTTCAGCTATCCGTCCGATGTCCGTATTCACATCCGTAGCCATTAACACCGGCATCCTACATTCCAAATACGAAAGCAGACGCGATGGGAAATTGGGTATCGTAAACCGCTTGTCCAGAAATATCAAGCCTACATCACACAAGCTCACCAATTCATCATATTTTGCTTTCGGCAATGCAGCAAGAAGACAAGCGTTTTGGGGCAAGTGCGTATCAAACCATAATTTAACCCTCATATACTCTGTACCACTACCTACAATTACAAAATACGAGTCATCCCGCTTTTTATTCTCCTCAATCACCTTCAATAAAAAATCTATCCCCTGGGGCTTTCCCAAATTACCCCCATAGATGAAAATCCTTTTTGATGCAGGAATATTCAATTCTTTCAGCAGTTCACTCTCTTTCCTATCTCCTTTCAACCTTTCCTGCAACTTCACACTGTTCGGACAGATTTCCACCTTTGCCGCATCAATGGCAGGATTATGCTTCAACACATACTCACAGTTGGCAGGTGACATACAACCGATAAAGTCTGACAATTCATAAAGTTTTTCTTCTTTACTCTTGAACATCCTATAAAGAAAACTTTTCTTGGAAAACATACCCAAATCCACCGCATTCTGCGGAAAAATATCCTTCAGCATCAAATAAGTTTTCGCATTCCAGCGTTTTTTCAAGGTTCGGATTACCTTATTGAAGGTGATGGGAGGAGTGGAATAAAGAATAAGATCGAACTTCACATCCCGCCAGTATTTATTAATGGCATGCAGATACTGGCTTTCCAACAATAAAGTGCCAATCCCCTTCTCCACAATATTCGTTTTCTGGATATTGAGTGTCTTTACCTTCAATATTCTTGCACCGCCGTTCTCCATGACTCCAGTAGGCTGATGGAATCTCCGCTCATAAGGAGATACTATATACATGGCATGCCCGTTCCTGATAAATTCACGCATCAAGTCCGTATAGATGCCACGCCGTTCAGAACCACTG